>Ga0123356_10004964_pt1 | contig 13640 bp, 9 predicted proteins | sample TergutEmb28metaG_2_FD_92546 | JGI IMG/M metagenome (GOLD analysis project Ga0123356, IMG submission 92546) | Embiratermes neotenicus P3 segment gut microbial communities from Petit-Saut dam, French Guiana - Emb289 P3 | ecosystem: Host-associated > Arthropoda: Insects > Digestive system > Gut ...
AGAAGCAAGTAAGGGCAGAGTGTGGGACATAACCTGCGATATCGCTCTTCCTTGCGCTACACAAAACGAGCTCTTTATAGATGACGCTAAAAACCTTGTTAAAAACGGCTGTAAAATTGTCGGCGAAGGTGCGAACATGCCCACAACCATGGATGCTACAGAACATTTATTAAATAACAATGTCGCATTCTTTCCGGGTAAAGCGGCGAATGCCGGCGGCGTATCAACCTCAGGCCTGGAAATGTCCCAGAACTCGACTCGCCTTTCCTGGTCATTTGACGAAGTAGACGCGAAACTTAAAACAATCATGGCGGGTATTTTTAACAGCATAGACAATGCCGCGAAAGAATACGGTAAACCCGGCAACTTTGTCCTTGGCGCCAACATCGCCGGCTTCAAAAAAGTCGCCAAAGCCATGCTCGACCAAGGCGTTATTTAGTGTGGAATGACTAGTACTTTGTAACAACTAATTATTTACAAAGAAGAGCTCTCGCAGAGACGCTGAGACGCAGAGTTATTGTTCGAAGTACCTATCTTTAACCTAAAAAATCTTTGATAACTTACAGGGATTTCTAGGGATTAAGATAAAAATCTGAACTACAACTCTGCTCTCCGCGGCTCTGCGTCTCTGCGAGAACTCTTTTTGTAATGTTTTAGATGTTACAGAGTACTAGTGAAAAACAATGTATACAACTCACTCCACACTAAACACTAGTCACTACACACTAGTCACTAGTCACTAGTCACTAATAACAGGGGTGAGGGTGATTGGGGGTTCAAGAAGATCCTGGATGCCGTTTATTCCCAGTCGGACGCGGGACAGAATCATTACTGTGGTACCATGTTCTATTTTATAAATAAGGCGGTTTTCTTCGTTTTCATCACTGGGGCGTAATTCCAGAAGATTGTTGTCGTCAACCCTGTAGAAAACATAACGTCCCCTTCGTACATTTCCGCTTGAGCTGATTGAATATTCACCAGAGTTATCGAACTGGATTCTCCCTAAAGATGAATCATAAAGCGAGTCAACTGTAGGCTGTACTTGCGATACCGCTTCTCTGAAGTTTGCTGTTCCTGCTCTGCGGTAAGAACCATCCCATGTTGTACTGACCAATATTTTCAGCCTTACATCTTCTGTTACCCTGATTTTTATGCTTTCCAGTGATTCCAGTTCTATATCAATAAAACGCAATAATGTGCTTATTGAAATATTCTGGCTTCTTATGTACAGGCCATACCGGGTAGGTGACGAACTTTGCCAGCGGTAAATCTGCTGCGCCTCATCACCGAAAAAGACTATTTCTTTTCCTGATGGGTTAAAATACAGATATTGCCTTGTATCAATTGTACCTCGTGGTCCGACAAAATACCAAAGACCTTGTATGAATTCTTCAAAAACTCCCTGTCTGCCGCTTAATAATTCTCTTAACCTCTGTTGTTCTATTTGACGCCCTGGTATTCTGGATACACCGGTTTGTTCATATTGTTCGCTTGTGGGGTTATAAGAAAAAATAGTTTCAATTTGATCCAGTATATTTGTGGATGTTATATCATGACCATATGCCGCTATATTATAACTTTGCCCTCTGGCCATACCCTGTTGATATGCCAAAGAACGCCCTGTTTCCTGAACTACTATGGAACCCGTGATTTGTAATTCCGCTATTTTATGATACGCTTGTTCCGGGGCTTGAGCGGACCTGGTCCTGAATACTGTCATAGTGTGTTCATTATTGGCGTTCATTCCGGTTACAATGATGCAGTTATTTCTATCGCCAATTAAGTCCTGACTAAACAGAGTTGTAGTTTCAGGCCGGGATGCGGCAGTGGGTTCATTCCACATTCTTCTATAACTTCTGATTCTTTCATCATAACCAAAAAAAGCGATATATATTGGACTTGCCGGATTATTTATATTGCGATAAATAACAAATTGTTCTTCTATATGAGATGCTTCATTATCTTTATTTAATATAGCAATCGCGATTTCTCCGCTTTCCAATGGTATTTTGGTTTTGAGATTATCTACTAATAAAATTTGTCCAAACTGCCCTGTGATGATATCGTAATTTTCTCCGCCGGGAGCAATAATCCTTGTTTTAAAATCTTCATTAACAGCCTGTTGGGTATCACTTTTCCAGACACCTGTTGCCAAGATAATAATTATTATTACAGACACCGCGATAACGATATAAAAACCTGGTATCTTTTTTTTCATGTAACGCCTGCTTTATTTATGTTGAGGGGTTTAATATGTGTTTTACCGGGTAAAAAAATCAGAAGCGGCTCTTCTTACCCTTGAGTCAAGATTTAAACCTATAACAAGAGCGCGCCAATTTGAAAATTCTTCTATTCTGGAAAAACGCAATAGATTAGCCTGCGGACCTGACAGGACTGAAGAAAGCGCTCCTGGAGACGCGCTGATTAATAAGGTATAACTGTAGGGTGAACCTTGCCTGGAAGCGGCTTCTCTCAGAGCGCTCGAAAAATCCGCATTATTACCGGATGGTGTAAGTTCCCTGATGCTTCTTTTAACATTATCTTTCTCTGCGTTACTGTCGATACTGCCTGTAAAAATAACATTAGCTGTGGAACCGGCGTTCCAGACTGTTACTCTGTCTCCTTCTACCAGAATCTGATCGAGACGGCGGGAGACCCATGCTGTGACTTCGTCCTTTATTCCTGTAAGGGAATCAGAGCCGTCAATTATCAGGTTTATGTCTATTGGGCCTCTGCCAGATGTTGTCTGAGACGTTGTCTGGGCGTATAAGGGGGAAAGACCAAAAAAGACCAATAAAGCTATCAGCGGCATAAAACCTGTGGTTTTTAGGGTTTTTCTTTGACTGGAAATTTGATTGGTAATAGCTGTGTTTTTCATATTCGTATTTTATCATAGATTTATAGATATGGCTAGTTTATTGGTTGTTTTTTTAGTATATAGCACTTCTTGAATTTTCCCATAAAAAGGGCTTTACATTTTGATCCGAAATATGGTATTCTTCAATAAGTAGTAGATAAAACAAATTTTATAAGGAGAGTTATATGGGAGCAATTGATCTGCCCAAATCCCCGAATGTGTTTCATCCGGAGAAACCTAGCGCAGTCGGTTCACGCAATTCATTAGCACAGGAATATCGTGATCAGCAGGCTGAAGTCAATTTATTATTGGAGGAGGAGACCAATAAGGTAATCCACCACCTGACAGCAAGGCTGCCTAAGGACGTTCTTGAACGCCTCGACATAATGGGCGGTATGAAAGAGAAGCTGTACAATTACTTCAACCAGAATTACCAGAATATGTTCAACCGTTACATGGTAACGTCTGAAGATGAAATGGTAAAAAAAGTCAGAAACTTTATTGATAAAGAAGAAACAAAAGTTCTGACAAGGTACACACCTAAAGAAATCGCGGAAATACTTGACGCAGTCGGCGGAGCTGACAAGTTCAATACAGGCGAAATTGAAAAATCAGTTGTTAATATGTATGGCCACTTGCAAGGTCATATTCAAAGAGGCGTTAACGAACTTGAAACCCATACGAATAGCATTCTTCGTCAGAAAACTGATACCGGTGCTTTCGTCCGCGGTGAAAACGCATATTCAATTGTAAAGTGCGCATTCAAGGACAACCAGTTAAAACCGAAAACCGTAACTGATGTAAAACTTTCGGTCAATATTCTGGAATCGGAACTTATCAGCCCGATTTTCCATTATCAGGTAACTGTTGAATATCTCGTTAAAGATTTAATTGCGAAGCACATCATCGACAGCATCGACAAGATTATCGAACAAATTAAAGATGACAGACTTGATCAGGGGCTTGAAGAACTTTCTGACAGTGAAATCATTTTTACAAAGCTCAACAAAATTGAAGCTTTCACAGATGATAATGTCGATGAAAATAAATCCAAGCGTTATACCTTTATGGCAAAAGCGCTCATGGAAAGAGTCGCTGACCTTCGCGCTGAAATCGATCCTGAATCTTTTGATGCTCTTAATGTACGTGAAAGCATCAAGAAGATAATCGACATGGAAAATATCCGTAACCGCGGATTCAACACTGCAATTAACTCCATTACCGCGATTCTTGATACTTCCAAAATGGGATATCAGTATATCGAAAACCTCAAGAATGGCCGTGAAGTTACCATTCGTGAATACGAAGATACTGATGTTATGAACCTGCCGGATGAACGCTATTCGATCAAACTTCGCTTCTTTGACAACGCGCAGCTTATCGAAGATCGCAAAGCTTATGATGTACAGCTTAAGAGCTTTGAAACAGAAATTCAGCACCTCTGGGATGTTCTTGAAGTTATCTATCAGAGCAATAAGAGTTCTTTCAAAGTCAATGACTTCCAGGATTTGGCCAAAAAGAACAAAAGCAAAATTCGCAGTACTATTAAAGAAAAAAGCGGAGAACCTCTGTACGAAGACATCGCCAAGGTTTGGGATGAAATTTCCTTTATCAAATCAGCTGAAACTGAAGTTGAAAAATCCAACCGCACTTACATTTACGAAAAAGACAGAATCCGCACCAGAATAATCAGAATGCGCGACAGAATGAAAAAAATGTACGACTTCCTGTATCCAATCGAAAGAAGGGTAATGGAAGAAAGACTTTCCTGGCTAGAAAGGGAATACTTCAGATTTGATTATATGATCAATCCGTATCACCTCCAGCCCGGTATTCTCCTTGATGTTGACATTACATCCATCAAGAGGAAAAAAGTTACTCTGGATGCTATGGCGAACGTTCTTAACGAATTCCTCCATGGCGTATCCAAAGGCTTCCAGGATGCAGCGTTTGCAGCATTCAGCCGCAGAAGGTCAACAGTACGTGAAGATATTAATCAGTCTTTCAGCGCTGTACCGGAAGATGAACCTGCAGTTCCTGCAGCGGCTCCAAAGCCAAGGGCTGCTGCAATTGCGGCTCCAAAAGCTAAAGCTAAATCTTCGGCAAAGAAGAAAGGTGTTGTTGATTCAAGGAGTAAGTCCAGATCCCGCGGCGGTTCAGGACTGACAGAACTCTAGAATTAGGGACACGTAAGTAAACTTATGGTTACTAAACGCCCCCGGTGGAAATCTCGGGGGCGTTTTTTTTCTTAAAAATGATTTTATATAGGAGGATATATGGCGGATAATATCAATCTGGAGGTACTTTCTACCCGTCCTGGTTTTAACAGTGCGGTTAGGCATATTAAAAAAACAATAGAAATTTCAGGGAACGCCAACTCTAATCTTGGCGATATTGTTTATGAATTGGATGATAATGAATTAACAAGTAATAGAATCGGTCTGATTTTAAGAATGTTATTAGTAGATAAACTTGGTTATAGGACAGCTTCAACCAACCTGTCCGCCGCGGTAAATGATATTACTGTTTTAGCGAAGGAATTCGCTAAATGGAATGGAGTTGATCTTATCGCTGCCTACTATCATCCTGAATTGGGACTTTTAATAGCGAACCCAAAAGTAGCGGAAGAGCTGGAAGTGTTTGGTCAATTACGAAAACGGGAATTGATGGTTGTATATGCTGGTCTTCAGGGCAAGGAAACAGATGAAAATTGCCAAAAAGCGGCTAATCTCGCTTTAAGCTTGTTTGAAGGCTCAAAGGTAACCGCTCCTGCAGCGCTTACAAAGGGTAAGTTTACAGTTAAAAAGGTTTCTAAACCTAAAAAGGCAGAAGAAAAATCAGTAAAGGCAAAAGCTGTCAAAGGCAAAGCCGGCGCCAAACGCGCAGGCGCTGCTGCCGCTCCGGCGAAAAAGGCTGGTGCTGTACAGTTAAAAGCAGGCGCAAAAATGACTCCGCGTTATGCTGTAATTGTTCAGAATGAACTTTTCCATAATGGTAATGTCGAAGCCTGGAAAAAAATTGTTGCCAGTTATAAAGCGAAACATCCTACTCTTGAAGTATTTATCTATTATGAAAACGAGCGAATCCTTGATATTAACTCGTTATTTAAGTGGGGCAAGGTAAAACATGGTACCGCCATTGAATTTGCTGTTGCCGGAGATCAAATTCAGGATGTAGCAAAGCTGCAGCGTTATCTGGTGCAGGGTGCCAGTCAGATGTTTGAAGCGTTCCTGCGCGGCCCGGTTAATTCCGTGCTTAAACTGTTTTAATAAGGAAATAATATGGATTCGAGAATACATTTTTTTAGCCAGAAAGACGTAATCCCTGCTAAAGTCAGGCCAGAATTATTAGGAATTCGCGGACGGCAAGCGAATGAATTTGCCGAATTAGGATTTCCGATTTTACCCGGAATTATCCTGGACACTGAACTCGCGTCAGATGTTGAGCCCAAAGCTATTAAAAAAGATGTTTTTGATCTTTTAAATAAATGCGGCAAATTAGTTGGCAAAGAATATGGCGATACTGATAATCCCATGCTTTTAAAATTGATCATATCATCGAACATGGCTATTACAACATATCCTACATTGCATAACTTTGGCCTTGTTAAACCTACAATCGAAGGATTTGCAAAATGGGTTGGCGCAGATTTCGCCGCGAATGAAATTTTATTTCTTATTCACGGTATGCTTACAATCGAAGAAAGAATCCTGGAACTGGAAAACAAAACCAAGGAAAAAGATGAAATAGCCGCGAAAAACAAGCTGTTAAAACGTCTGCTTGGAATAAAAGGTCCATCTAACGAACTGCATGGCGAAGAAGATAAAACACCATTGCCAAAGAGAAAAACCGCGAAGGAATATATCGATGAATACGCAAGGTATTTCCCCAAAGGTTTCTTTGATGATGCGGAAAGCCAGTTAATGATCGCCATCAGCGAAGTTTCCAGAATGTTAAAGATTGACGAACAAAACGATAACGATACTGCTATTGGAATTCAGCCAATGGTATATGGAAATTACGGCAAGGCTTCCTGTTCCGGATATTTCTTCAGCCGCAATGTAGTAACAGGCGAAAAGAAACTTCAGGGCAGTTATTACACAGGTAAGTTTAATGAGATTGGCGCTACAGGCCATGAAATCAATAAAATCGATACCGCTCACCTTAAGCAACTGGAAAAGATAGCATGGACTTTAGAAGACAAGTTCAAAGAAATTCGTCAGGTTCGCTTTACCGTAGAAAACGGCAAACTGTGGCTGATTGAACAAAGGCTTGTTGAGCAAAAATCTACCCAGGCGGACTTTAAATTAATGCTTGATCTTCAGAAACGCAAAATTGTTGACACCAAATATGTAATTAAAGCGATTGATCCTTTAAGACTAAATGAAATCCTTCACCCGGTAATTAACACATCAAGCGTAAAGGGATTCAAATCATGGAAAGGCGGTATTGCCGGAGCTCCAGGTGCTGCGATTGGACGTGTATTCTTTAGTACCAACGCATTATTGGAAGCAAAGAAAAATGCGGCTCAACATGGAGAAGATGACCGTTTTATTCTAGTGCTTGAATCATCATTTGCAGAAGACGTAAAAGCAATCGAAGTAAGTACAGGCGTATTAACAGCCGAAGGCGGTTATTCAGCCCACGCGTCTGTAGTTGCCCGCCAGTACGGAAAAGTATCTCTTGTATCTCCTATTCTTAAGATTAAGGGAACAAAGGCTACTATTGGTGAATTTAGTTTTTCCCAGGGCGATTACATTACTATCGATGTTCCTTTCTACGGCGAATCATCGGTATATTTGGGAGTCGCTGATTTAATTGAACCAAATCCAAAAGAATCCGGACTTTTAGAATTCATCGATCTTACAAAAGCCTTCTTAAAGAGCTTCCACATCCGCTGTAACGCCGATACACCGAGAGATGCCGCTCTGGCATTAAGTTTCGGCGCGGACGGAGTAGGTCTTTGCCGTACAGAGCATATGTTCCTTAAAGGCGACAGGATCAATGTATTCCGCGATATGCTTTTATCGGACGACAAAAAAGAACGTCAAAAAATTCTTGATAAACTTCAGGTTATGCAAAGGGAAGATTTCTACGGCATCATGAAGGTTATGGCAGGCAGAGAAGTTACAATCCGTCTTTTAGACTCACCTCTTCACGAGTTTATGCCCCAAACCAGCGATGGATTGGCGGATTACATGGCTCATATAGCGAAAGTCAAAAAGACCAAACCTTCCAAAGCGGACATTACAGCCCGCATAGACGCAATGCATGAACTTAACCCAATGCTTGGACATCGCGGCTGCCGTATAGCGGTCTCGTATCCGGAAATCTACGCCATGCAGGTAAAAGCAATTTTTGAAGCCGCGTATAAACTTCGCGCCGAAAAAATTGATGTTCATCCGGAAATCATGGTTCCTATCGTAATGAACATGTCCGAATTAAAACTTATCGCTTACGGTAAAAAAATCGAAGGATTCTCTTACGCCGGTATCGTAGACATAGAAGAAGCTCTCAGGAAAGAACTCAAAGCCAAAGAGATAGATTACAAGATCGGCACCATGATAGAACTTCCTGCCGCGGCTCTTGGGGCCGGAGAAATCGCCAAGTACGGCCGTTTCTTCAGTTTCGGCACCAACGATCTTACCCAAACAACCCTTGGTATTTCCAGAGACGACTTCACCGCATTTATGCCCGACTATACCTTGTTTGACCTTATCGACGGTAATCCATTCAGCACACTGGACAGCCGGGTTAAAGAACTTATCAGCATCGCAACCACCCGCGGCCGCCTCACACGCCCCGACTTGGTTTGCGGTCTCTGCGGCGAACACGGCGCAAACCCCGCAAACGTCCGCTTCTGCATGGACGCCGGGCTCAACTACGTATCCTGCTCCCCATACTCCGTCCCGATTGCACTACTTGCCGTAGCACAAGCGGAAATAGCTAAAGACGAAGCAGCGCAAGTTTAAGGTTCTACACAATGTAAAAACAAAAAAGGCTGCCGTAAATGGCAGCCTTTTTTGTGGCTTGTTAATTTTTAAACAAAGAAGACCTCTCGCAGAGACGCAGAGACGCAGAGACGCTGAGATCGCGAAGGTTTTGTTCGAATTCTTTTCCTTTCCTAAAGAAATATCTGGTATTACTCATATATTTCGAATTATTAATGCAAGATAACGAAGTACTGCTCTGCGACCTCTGCGTCCCCGCGTCTCCGCGAGGGATCTTCCGGTATTAAATAAGCGCATATGGCCCCTTTGCGTCTGGAAAATATTTTTATGATATGATATTATGAATAATTATATTTAGGAGATTTTTTATGAAGAAAATTATTTTAACGAGAATAATGGCGCTGGCTTTTCTGTTACTTATTTCAGGTGTCGCGTTCGCGCAAACGGCTGGTCAGGGCAGGTTCCCTATTAGATTTCAGGCAAAAGACTTATATGGCAATGACGTAAATGAAAATTTTTGGGGAGAAAAAGAATATTTCTTTATTTATCAAACGGCTACCTGGTGTGGTCCATGTATTCAGGGGATGCCTGCTTTAGCGGAGGTCGCCAGAGAATTTGGAGATCGTGTGGGTTTTCTGGCTTTATTGGATGATTACCGTACCAATTTAAGCGGCGCGATAAGAATTACAGAAAACGCCCGTATTCCTTTAGAATTTATCTTTGTAGACGGCAGGCTTGAAGCGATGCGGAGTATATATGCTCTTGTAAACAGTAACACCATTCCGGCAGCCGTTATCATTGATAGAAACGGTAACAGAATGATGGGGCCATTTCATACTGCTAATGCCCGTGCTCAATTAAACTCTCTTTTTTCTCGCAGGTAATGAAAAAAATAATAAACTTTCTGGTGCCGGCGTTTTTTTTATTTGTTGGCGCGGCAATGGTTATTGCCGGCATTAGAAATGAAGAATTATCCGAAATCATGCAAAAAGCAGTAATGATTTGTTTAGAATGTATTGGTTTCGGGTAAATGATACATGATAAAATTTAAAAAAAGACGTTTTTTTCAATTTGCTTTTTTCCTGATTCAAAATCCATTCCTGAAAAATTTCCTAAACGGCAGTATCTACCAGGGTAGCTTAAAGAAATTTTGTACCCCTGGTTTAAACTGTTATAGTTGTCCTGCGGCTATTGCATCATGCCCCATTGGAGCAGCTCAGTTTTTTATCGCCGGATACCGGCAGTTCATAAGTATGTTTGTCATTGGCTTCCTGGTTATGATTGGCGCTATTTTCGGCAGATATATATGCGGGTATCTTTGCCCTTTCGGCTTATTGCAGGATTTATTGTATAAAATAAAGTCTTTAAAATAAAGACACCTTTGCGGTTTTTACGTTATATAAAATATATAATCCTGGCGTTATTTGTAGTTATTCTTCCCTATTACATACGCCATGAATTATCTGGTATGGGAGATCCATGGTTTTGTAAATACATTTGCCCTTCCGGTATGGTTTTTGGCGCTTTTCCGCTATTAGTTACAAATGAGTTCCTGCGTGAATTAATAGGTATGCAATTTTACATTAAAACAACAATTGCCATTGGCGTGTTATTAACTTCAGTTTTTATTTTCCGCTTTTTTTGCCGTGTTCTTTGTCCTTTAGGAGCTTTTTATTCATTCTTTAATCCTATTGCCTTTTTAAAAATGAATTGCGATAAAACAAAATGTACAAATTGCGGAAGCTGCGCGGCGGCTTGTAATGTACAAATAAATCCATCAACAACGCCAAACTCCCCAGAATGTATTCGCTGCGGCGACTGCGCAAGCGTATGTAAAACACAAGCAATTAGTAAATTGCGATATTTTAACAGTAATTCACGCGAAGAAAAGGCGCCAGACACAACATCATCAACATAAGAGGATAAACCACGGAGACACGGAGTTTCACGGAGAGAATAAGACTAAAATCCTTCCCCTCTTTTTTGATTTTTAAAAAAGTGCCTAGAGTCATAAACGTGTACATAGTAAAAGAAGACCTCTCGCGGAGACGCAGAGGTTTTGTTTGAATTCTTTTCCTTTCATAAAGAAATATCTGGTATTGCTCATATATTTTGAATTATTAATGCAAGATAACGAAGTACTGCTCTGCGACCTCTGCGTCCCCGCGTCTCCGCGAGGGATCTTCCGGTATTAAATAAGCACATATGGCCCCTTTGCGTCTGGAAAATTTTTTAATGATATGATATTATGAATAATTATATTAATGAAAGGAGTTATTAAATGAAGAAATCTTTAATTTTAATTTTTATGGTATGTTTTATCGTGTTTGGTCTTTTCGCTCAACAAAACACCATGGTACGCATTAACGGCGGCACCTTTACCATGGGCAGCCCGGCGAATGAAACATGGAGAGAAAGTGATGAAATACAACGCCAGGTTACAATAAGCTCGTTTCAAATGAGCAGATACCCGATAACCCAGAGAGAATATCATGAAATTATGGGAAATAACCCAAGTCATTTTAGGGGAGATAACCATCCTGTAGAACAAGTAAGCTGGTGGGATGCTGTAGAATATTGTAACAGAAGAAGCCATAGAGAAGGGTTAACTTTAGCGTATACAATTGACAGGGAAAGAGGAATTGTAACATGGAACAGAAACGCGACCGGTTACCGTTTACCGACAGAAGCCGAATGGGAATACGCTTGCCGCGCGGGAACTACAACTGCGTATAATACAGGAAATACTATAACATCAGATCAAGCAAATTTTAGTGGTGTGATAGAAAGGGAAGTAGAAACAATTAATGAATTTGGCATGGTAACCCGTACAACAGTTAGAGAGGGTGAGTCTAGAGGAAGAACAACACCCGTAGGAAGTTTTCCGGCAAATGCTTGGGGTTTATTCGACATGCATGGGAACGTATCGGAATGGTGCTGGGATTGGTATGGAAATTATCAAACAGGAGCGCAGACAAATCCCACAGGAGCGGTTTCTGGCGAGTACCGCGTGGTACGCGGCGGGGCGTGGAACCATAGCGGTCGGTACCTTCGTTCGGCCTATCGGAGCATCGTCAGAGTAGACGGCAGGTACGGCTTCCGCCCCGGCAACAGGTTCAGCGCTCTCGGCTTTCGTGTTGTTCGCCCCTGACCTGACTACTTGATCCAAGTGGTCAGGTGAATCCTGCGAAGAGCAAGGCAATCGCAGAACAAACTGCTTTCCTGCAAGAAGACTCGTTCTTTTTGCGAATTTGAGTTTCGCTTTCCTGTTAGTATTAGGATGGAGTTCCAAAGAAAACCGGAAAGCGTTTTTTTTTATTCGCAAACGTGGTATGTTGATTTAAATTTTTACAACTATCCAATCAAAATGGAAAAAGAAAAAACATTCGCAAGTTTAATTAGATAAGCGAAATAAAAAATTAAACCTCTGCCCAAAACCTTAATATTTTGCTATGATAAGCAACCTAACGACATCAAGAGGTTCTGCATCAATGTGTGAAAAATCTGAAAAATCTTTTACTTTAGCAAAACTCTTATTTCCTGAAGAAGAATGGATCCTAATTGAACCCAATATTTGGGTCGCAAAAAGCCGTCTTACACAAAAAGATATTGAGCCGAAAAAATGGGTAAAAGAAATGAATCAAGTAAGAATTTTAACAAGTAGAGGAAGCGTGGCCTTTTTTCTGCCAGAATACCTTATTCAAGGAGATGGTAATAAAACTGCGGATTTAGTACTTGATGGTGAAATAGTAGAAATGAAAACCATATCTGGCGGTAGAGCTACATTAAGTGGAAAATTTAAAAAAGGTTATAAGCAGGGTGCAATATTAATAAAAGATTGTTCAATTACAAAAGATCATTCTGTTTTTATCCGTCTATTATCTGATATATCAATAGGAAGTGTAAAAGCCCAGATAGCAGGAAATTTAAAAAAGCGTTATGATAAAGGAAAATTTATTTGTTATTTTGAAAAAACTGGCGAATTACACACTTGGACATTTGATGAATTGAGGTCAATAATAGGTACATAAAAAAAATCACCCGATCCTGTATAACAAGATCGGGGTCGGTAAATGAGGGTACAACGCCCCCCTCATTCAGTGGCGGTCCCCTTAGGACTGAAGTCCTAAAACAAAAGTCCTTATGAAGACATTAATAATTTAACCCATTATTACTATATTGTCAATCAAATTTCGTTAAATGTAGTTAAAAAGATAAAAACGAAGCAACACAGGCATGCACTAAAAAAAATCACCCGACTCTGTATGTACAGAATCGGGTTCGGAAAATGAGGCTACAACGCCGCCCTCATTCAGTGGCGGTCCCCTTAGACTGAAGTCCTAGAACAAAAGTCCTTACGAAGACACTAATAATCTAACCCATTATTGCCATATTGTCAATCAAAATTCGTTAAAAATAGATAAAGATGAGGTAAAACAGGCACGTGTATAAAAAAAATCCCCCGACCCTGTACTACAGAATCGGGTTCGAGAAATGAGGGTACAACGCCTCCCGCATTCAGTGGCGGTCCTCTTACGAAGACATTAACAATTTAACCCATTATTGCCATATTGTCAAATTTCGTTAAACTGTCAAATTTCGTTAAACGCTACAATCGAATTCAATTAACTTGACTATAACGATGGAAAGAGTTTATTATGGTATGTGAGAAATTATACCATTTAAAGGAACTATAATTTTCCCACCTTTCAGACTGTGTCAAAAGTAAAAAGAAATTTACTGATTTTAAATAGAATTTGTGAAAATAGCGCGTTTGTTTCTCATGATTTATGTTATTTAAGCAAAATACATGGCAAGCTTGGTATTTCTAT
>Ga0123356_10004965_pt1 | contig 13638 bp, 9 predicted proteins | sample TergutEmb28metaG_2_FD_92546 | JGI IMG/M metagenome (GOLD analysis project Ga0123356, IMG submission 92546) | Embiratermes neotenicus P3 segment gut microbial communities from Petit-Saut dam, French Guiana - Emb289 P3 | ecosystem: Host-associated > Arthropoda: Insects > Digestive system > Gut ...
AGGCAGAGGGACAGAAGAGTACCGGTATATATTGGCTCCTCTCAAATCGAAACGAGCAAATCACAGCAAAAAAGCAGTTCAATTTTATCTAGCAAGGATTTTTCAGCACTAGATAGAGTAAACCACCGCATAATAGTACAACATTTTTAGGAGGACAATGATATGAACTTTTTTGATTTTGACCCATTCGACCTGACAGACCCGTTCAACCCAGTTGCATATGCAGTATTTCGCGATGTCACAAGAGACGAAGAGGACGAAGACGATGAGGAAGATGATTGGCTTAATTAATTGATAGGAGGATTCAGATATGTTTAGTAAAAGTATTATTGTAGGTATGTTTGTTGTTGCATTAACAACAATTGCTCCGCAACTTGGACTAATTGGGTTAATTGGTGGTGGTATAGCGGTTGCCGTTTGGCAGAGCAAGGAAGAAAAAGCAGCAAGAACCACAATGTCCGATTATGATTCGGTGAAGCAAATAATAAAAGATACAGCACCTGAACAGCATACAAATGAAAAACAAGTTCGTGATGAAATGTGATTTGAAAGGTGGTGCTCAAAATGGGCGGTATTATTGTGATTATATTTTTAGTAGCAATGCTTATCTTCAGTTTTGGCGAGTTAGGTAATAATCCGGATGGTGCTTTAACTTGGATTGTTATTTGCATCGGTGCTCTCAGTTGGATTGGATATCAAGTATATAAAAGCAGCTTGACAGACTCATATCAGGTCAAAGATTCAAAAAAGGATGACGCAAATTATCGCATGGAGTTATGGAATTTAAAAAACAGGTATAAAACCGGACCGCTAGGAGATATGGGTTGTCCATCAAAGAAAACCGGTCAGTTCAGCGATGGATATCGCAATGCTTATAAAGCATTGAATGAAAAATATGGAAAGCCCGGATCGGACACGTTCGAAAGAGTACGAGCAAAAGAAAAGGCATATGATTTAGGCGTGAGAGACAGGCAACAATTGGAAGATATCGGCATCAAAGCAGTTGAAAAACATCGTGAGGAAGTAAACTCATACTTTAAGAGTTTAGGAGGCGGATGATATTAATGAACTAAAGATTTTAGAGCTATCTTATAAAAACGTAGTTACGTCAGGAGACCGTGGGTTTTTGGTTTTAGTCCCGCGGTCGTTGTATCTGATAAAAACGTAGAACTTTTTTGACCGCCGGGTCGTTGACCTCAATATCAATATTGTTAAAAGAATTTTTATGGACGATTGGTAATAAAACCATTAATTGCTCTTCAGTTAATGCATTAAAACTCTCTCGCCACTCGCCGGTGAGGTTATCACAATTACCAATATATTTATCTGCTTTGTTGAAACGCTCACGTTTAACTTGGTCGTGTTCAAAACGATGAATAATTAAGGCTTCCGGCATCATAATTATCTCATTGAACTCAGCTTCGTTTTCACCAAAGGCTGCTTCAAAGAACTGCTTTCCGCGACCAATCTTACCACGAGTTGAATTTAATACCGCTTGTATAGCACGGATATACTTGCGATTCCAATGCTTGCCGATGTAATCGCGATTATTAAAATACTCTGGATCGTTAATTGGATGATACTTCATTGGAAATGAAAATATTGAAATTCCAAGTTCCTCGCATAAGTCAACATTTAGCCGCATACGTCGATATAGATTGAGTGGTGTATCAACATCAATATCACTATTATAAAGTAAATAGTTAGATAAATCAGTCATACCAGCTGTTGTTGATAATCTGATTGCACTTTCATACTTATCTCGTAAAGACCAATCGTCAAATGCTATACGAAGAGGTTTAATATTTATTTCAGAGAGCCGTTTTGCTTTCGTTTCAGAAAACGCTCTTAGATCGACGCCTTGATTAAAATCTACGTATCTCACAAGTGGGTTTTGCTTAATGTGCTTTTTGAATAGCAAGGAAACAAATGCATCCAATTCTTCAACAGCACTTATAGTCGCAGTTTCGTATCTTAGCAAACCCAAACGTTCGCGCTCTATATAAAGTTCACCTATTTTTTCGTCATCAAGCTTTCTTATAAGCAAATCGTACAATTTGATTATCTTCCGCAGATTGGCACGGGTATTATAATCGTTCCTTAGGTTATGTAATGTTATCACATACTCACAAGACGGAGTATATGATGCATCTTTGGCAAAACCCATATCTTTAATATCATCAATTATTCTGTTAAAACATTTTGATATGAGTACATTGTTATCGAGAAGAAGCAAATCGCGACGCTCACCGAAACGATCCGAGACAGCGTTTAACTGTTCCCGAATACTTATGTAGTGTTTATACTCTGGTTCAAGGACCTCTACTGCACAGAATGAACAACCGCGCTTACAACCCCGTGTCATATATCCGAAGTAGGCATTTGCAGAAGGATATGAATAATCGACTTCATCTAAAATCGAGTAGTCGAGCGAGAGATTATCAATAATTTCTTTGCTCCCTATATCAATAATACCTGCCTCATCGAGCAACCCTTTATGTGGTATTATTCCGGTTGCTTCGAATGTTTTCTCACTTAAAATGCTCGCTGAAATACCGCCAACCAGTATCCTTCCATTTTCATTGAGGAATGCTTTTGCATCATTAATTGTGTCAACGGTCATGTTCCAATAGAATGTGAACAGAGTTGTGACACATATCAAATCATACTTCTTCCACTCTTTATTTTTAAAGCAAGCATGACAGTTTTTTATTGCAGAAAATATAAACGGGTCGGTAATAGAATCAAGCAATGAGTTTTTTCCGGTTTTGATGTGTTTTTTAATATTGTCAATTTGCTTATATAATACTGCATTGCTATGCTGCGACCAGAAGTCCTCGAATAGGTTCTCTACAGCAAGATTTCTTAGGTCACCTTTGAAGAATCTTACATTATCACCCCGGTTGCGAAAGTATGTGGCAAGTTTCATTAACCCCATTGGTGGGTATTTATTCTTATAATTTGGTTCAATAAGGAGTACTTCGCGCTTCATTAAGCCTCCTCCTCAATTTTCTCTATGAGGAGTGAAGCCGTGCTTTCATCAGCGATTCTTCGTATGATTTCCTTAACCCTTTCTAGTGAAACCATTTTCGATGGTTTTTGCACCTGGGTAGGAATCGGTTTACTCTGTAATGCCGGAGTTATTGCTTTTTGTGATGATGAAGCAGGAAATGAAGATGGAATCGAAGGTTGTGAGACTTGCTCAATTATATTGTGAATTATCGCATCGGCGGGTTGAAAGTCGCCGGAGTCAATTTTTTTTGCAATTTGATCAGTTATTTTTGTTAGGTCTTGCTTTTTCCGCTCTGCTTTTTGTTGAGCATTCTCATATTGCTCTTGAAGTTTCTGATCAACTTCGATACCTTTCGATTTGGTTTCCGCAATTTGTTCTGCAAGTTTATTCGCCTTATTTATATCAGCAATAGCAGAATTAACTGTAGATCCGTCTTTGTATATTTTGGATAAGGTCACATTGAAATAATGCTTCAATAAATATTCAAACGCCGTACGGGCATCATTCTCGTTGAAGTAGCTGCGTTGAGAGTTAGGAATCAAACCTTTGTCTACAGCAAAAACCTCGCCGACAAAATAATGTTGCCCTCGATCTTCTTTAAATAACTTTTGCAAAGCATCTTCATCGCCTATTTGGATGTTCTCTTTTCGAAGCCGAATACCACGTTCTTTACACTCTTTTTTTAATACTGCTTGGAATTTTGTTATTCCAAACCAAAGCCAGGCAACAAGTTTACTGTTATCATCCCTGAATGCATAAAATTCTACATTTGTTATTGTATCTTCACCTTTACTCGTTGCTACTGTTGGTTTGTAGTCCTTGTAGATTGGTTCACCCTCAAATCGAATGTTGTATTCATCTATAGTAACACCTAGTTTTTTAGCTTCACTGTAAATGCTTTGTCTTGGAGTGAATGTGTTACGATATGGCACCGGAGCCACAAATGTTAGATAATCAATGACTTGATTTTTATCTAATAAATCTTTGTTGCTTAAGGAAATACCTTTAAGCTCAACCTTGAAATAATGGCTGTCGATATTGTCTATCGGGTGAGATGTAATGTGTGTGGTCGTTTCTAGTACTTCAATCGCTGTATAATCAATTTTATGTGCATTATGATCGTTGATCATATTTCGCATAGTTACAGCATCACATTTAAGTACACTCTCAATATTTTCACCTTTTGCTGAGGACTTGAATATAAGCGTCGTACAATAGCCAAGACCGCATAATCGCCCCATTCCGCGAAAGCCCTTGTTAACATCAAACTGTTTATGTGACCCTCCTATCGTGGTCAGCATTTCAGTGAACCCGTTAGCTGCTATGCCTGCACCGTTATCTTCGATAGTTATTGTTCTATTGGGGATATCGATCCATATCTCAATTACCCCATCATTAAGGCTTTTTAATATACCATTATTGACCGCTATATCAATCGAGTCACACGCATTTTGAATGTACTCACGATATATAACTTTGGAATCGTGATACATGCCGGTTGTTAGACTTTCAAGTACATTCGCCATGAATGTGCTTTCGCCGAATAGTTTATCACCCATCGTGGCATCTCCTCTTACTTAAATTGCTTGTAAATGGGTCTTGGAAACTGGATTTTTAATAGTGATCGGAATATTGGGTTTTGAATCAAATAATCGCCTTGGCTCAAACGCGTCAGCATATTTTTGTATGTACTGGGTAGACTCTTATAATCAGCTGCTCCTGTTTCAATTGATGTTGTTCTACCATATGCATGAGTAGAACAATTACCTGTTACGCGATTATGGATTGCTGAGCGAAATTGCTCCGCAGCAAACAAGATAACGCCAAGAGAACGCCCACGCTCAGTTACATCAAGCAACTCGCGGAGGATCGGTGAGGATTTGGGGACGTCTTTTGAAGCATATTTGTTCAACTCATCAATGAATATTACAATTCGTGATGGCGGAGCAACTCCCGACTCACCATCATACTCACCAAGTTTTAAATTATATAGGGTACGTAAAGCATCACCAAAAACAAAAGCCTGTTTGTCTTCTTGTAGCTTTGCAATATCTATAACGTACACGTTATTTGGTTTTATGGCTTTTAGTTCGTCAGCAAGCCGACATTCTGCTTTTTGCTTATTGGGACGATTAGCAAACATATCATCCTGCAAAGCCTTATTGAGAATGCGTTTAAATTTTTTCCAGCTTGTTACCATTATAGCTTCGTTTTTATCCCCTCCTCCTTTAATAGATTTTTCACTAACTTTTTCACGGAAAGATTCCCAAGTTGTTAAAGAGCTAAAATCCGGATCGTCTTGGTCTATTACTTTGCTTATAATTGATTCCATAGTCCCTGATGAATCTTCTGTGTCAGCGAACATCATTTCGATGCTTTCTTTGTCGTCTTCAAAGGTGTACTTGAACCTCATGAGCCTTTCAGCTTCAATATAGTTATGCACATCGTCTTTTGATAAGTATGTACTTTGCTTAGGTGAGGTTTCCTTTGTAAATGGTATAAAATACTTAACATGCTTGAATGGATCAGTTGTAAGTCCTAGTGCACAGTATTCTGAATGAGTCTTATCACGTAAAGCTGAGTTTTCATCAAAGTCATTTTCAACATCGATTGCCATAAGATCTTTACCTTTGACATTGAAAATCACGAATGCTACAGAGTCTTCAGGATCTGACGATTTGATATACTGATCTTGTACTGCTTTCATAAGGAACATTGCATATGATGTTTTTGCTGCTAACCCTGAAATACCGGAAATGTTTAAGTGTGCACCTTCACGCCCAAGCAAGAAAGATGAGTTGAGATGAACTGGTAATGACACCTCGTCATCAGTTCCAGAATACATTTTTAGTGACCCACATACTAAGGGGTTTTCAACCTCCGCAAGTCCTAGTGCTGATGCAATTTCATCTGGTGTTGCGAGATAAACTTCTGCTCCATTATGAACTGGAGTGTATAAGTTTTGTGTATTGAAAGAAACATTTGCTTCAGCAAAATTCATCCCAACGCGAATTGTTGGTTCTTGCACATTTACATCACCGAAGTCACTTGAGATAAAGTTTGTTAAAAAACTCGCAGCATCAGTTATATGGGAAATGTCCTCAATTACTCCAAATGTAAATGATTGTGTAGCTCCCACATTGTGTCTAACCTTTACAATATCGAATGCATTTAACTTACGGTCTGTAGTCGTCCAAAAACAGAATTTATCCATAGTGGTCGGACTTTTCTCTGTTGCTAGAACACGCCCTATTAGTTTACTCATTATTTACCTCCTCAAAACATATGGAGAAAACTCTCCTCGCTGATATAACGCGATTTAACATATTGTTCTGTTAAATAAACAGGGTATAGATGATTTGCCCAGCGTTGATCTGCACCATAACAAGTAGGATTACGTTCATTTATAAGGTATGCGCTCAACAAGTTTACTAAATCGCTGTCCATGCCGCTTTCGACTTCGGAATCACTTACAAGTATCTTCTCTACCTTGATGATACCATCAAAAGGTGATCGCGTCCGCGTTTGACTGTGAATACGAATGTACCAAACAGCAAATGCTATATCCCCTAACATTGGGTTTGTAAACTTCGCTACCGGAGTCCGTGAGTAAAGATGCAGGTCTGCGATATATCCGGGGTTTGCTTTTCCGTGAGTATCTTTGCAAACTGTAGGATTGAAGCCTTTTGCTACTCCAAGGACAAAATCATAACGATTCTTAAAACGTTTGTACTCGTTAGAGTCCTTTCTCATATCCTTATTTGGTCGGTATTCAAGCGAACCGTCTTTAACAAGGTAGTTATCTTGGTTCAGTTTTCCCGCTGCAACCAGATCGGTGACCATTTGCTGTTCTAAATTGATCATTTCATCTTGAATTCTTGCTGTTCCTCTATCTTCAAATTTACCTTTATCCTCATCTTTAGAGTCATAACTAAAAACCCGTGAAAATCGCCAATCTTGTCCAAGTCTCGACGCAAGAACAGAACCATCTCTTATCTTTTTTGCTAATGCCTGAAAAAAACCTTTATCTCCACTGCCATCAGCATCTGCTATATCCGGTATAGCTAATGCTATTTCACCAATAAACCGTTCACTGCGTACGCGTTTATCCTCACGACAGCAACATCCCACACCAATTTGGCCTGCAATAATTGGGTAGATTACACTCCGATTTCCAGCTTTCTCATATGCCATATCGTCAACTTTATAAACATGTCGCGATCCATCAAGAAAATATGTAATTAATTGCTCTCCACCATGTGATAATCCTTTACTCATTGCTGAGAGGTCTATGTATTGCTTTCCATGTCTAGTTTCACCGTATTCGTTCCACTCTAATGATTTATCTACATCACCATAATCCGGATTTGGACGCTCTGCGTAATCAAGGCAATATTTATGAGCCTTGTAGCTCTTGCCTCCAGTTTCAGCTTCAAGTATTTTAGTTATTCGTTCTCGCATTGGTGATAACTGCTCGGACATAAGATTTCCTCGCTTTCATTAACCTAGCTTTGGTAGGAAATGTCCTAATACTATACAGTTGGATTATATATAAATTCACATACTAATGCAAACTATTCTCAGAATTCGTAAAATCACGATATGTCATATTTGGTGCTAATTTGTCATGATTTGTGTTGACTTATCATGTTTTGTATGATATTCTGCTATTATATCAAAGAATAGCGAGGTGTTAGTAAAAATGGACTATGATCGAGTCATTATTGAAATGTTAAGCAGAATTCAACTTCTTGAAGACAAAGTTTCTATTCTTGAGAAGGGTTTTAACAAAGATTATGGGAACAACAAAAAAGAGTCTTCTGCATCTGTAACTTCTAGTAAAAAATACCGTCTTCTGTCAGATTTTTTATACAACAGTAATGACGATAAGGTGAAGTTAACCTTTGAAGATATAGAAGGAATATTAGGGTTCAAGCCTCCACAATCAGCGTATAAGCATCGAGCATTCTGGGCAAATACAAAAACACACTCAATTGCATTAAGCTGGATGAGTGTAGGCTATAAAACAGTCGAGGTCAATATTGAAGAACATTATATTGTTTTCGAACGAAAACGGGATTATGTTATTACGATGGCTTCCGGGAAAAGAAAAGCAGATGAATTGATATCTGAGTTTGGTAATGTCAGATTAAGTGATTTAGTCAAAACATTACAAAAAGATGATGAGATCTGATGGAACCACGGAAAGCAAGGTGAAATGCTGATAGCAGATTTACCAGATTTATACTTGCTATAGCATACCGATGCTTTCACGAGAGGAGGTGGATAATAGATGATAGAAGTTATTAACAGCCCTAATGGTAAACTCGTCCTTGATGTTGTTCTATTCTCAGCAGCGTGTGCAACATCAATAGTGCTATATGGAATGTATCGTGGATACAACCCATCTATAAATATTGGGAATGTACATCTTTCACTTACCAAATCCAAATAAATGACATACTTGTAATTATGGCATATCAATTGCTACCCTTGCAACTCAAAGCTTTACAGCCACTGCAAACCCATAAGCCAACACTGTAATAGAGTTCGTTTTTTGATTGGATTGCTCCACCAATTGAGTACAAAAGACAACCTTCGATTTTATGTAAAAATCCTAGGTTGTCGTTTGTCTTTTATCATACAAAAATAGATGTGAAAAAGCACAGTTTATGAACTTTTTGTAAACTTGTGTTTTTTTTCTTTTACCAGTGTTCTTTCAGTGTACATGGTTTTTTACAATGTTAAATAAGATTATATATCGTGTTTATATTTAACACCACAAAGCATTGATATATTGAAGATATTCGAACCGAAGGCGATAAGGTTCTATATATATAGTAGGTGATCAAATTGAATCCGAGAAAGTTTTTAGCGGTTATTCTTATTGTGTTATTTGTATTACAGCAACTTCCTGTATACACATATGCAGGGGATGCTGTTATTCCGGATACACCTGTAGCATTGGAAGAACCCGTACAGCTTGAAGAACCGGATGAAGAGAAAGGCGATTCCTCTTCAACACCCGGTGATGATTCCGGAGAAAGCGATTATGAAGAAAGCAGTTCATCATCAGAGAGTTTGCCTGAAGATGAACAAGAACCGGAACCTGAACCGGAGCCGGAAGAGGAACCGGAAGACGAATCGGAAGATGAATCGGAACCATTCACTACCGAGCAAAGAGTTATCCCTGAATACACAATCTTTGCCGGCGATAGTTTTACATATGAGCTTAAAGACTTTAACAGCAGCGGTCTGATTGAAATTTCGGAATCGGAATCCGAATCAGCATTAAAGGGAACCGTAGTAATCGATGAAACCGATGTTATATACACAGCCAAAACCGGGACATCCGGAACTGACACATTTGAGGTCTCACTTTTCCGCGACGGATTAACACAAGCCGAAATAACATGGGAGTTTTCCGTTACAATCATCGGCTCATTAACAACTCCGCCGGCTCAAGTCCTGACTGTAAATGAAAATGAATCAATAAGCTTTGATCTTGCAGACCTGTTCCCTCCGGATCTGCCTTATTCTTATTCTGTCGATACAAACGGTACTGCCGGAACCGCAGTAATGTTGGGCAGTACGGTAAAATACTCAACAACCACATCTCCACAGGCAACCGATAGTTTTACAATTCTTGTTGCAGCAAAAAACAACACAGCTATAAAAGCATATGTGCTGTTTTCAGTAGAACGTTACGGTGTACCGTACTTTATAGAGTCACCCGATATCATTTCAACAGGCAAAAACAAATCATATAGTCTGTCATTGAGCGGTCTGGCAGTCGACCCTCAAGGCAGAGCTCTTGTGTATTCAATCGATGTTGAACCGGAAAACGGTACAGCTTCGATTGTTGCCGGTGTATTGAAATACACGCCGAAAACCAATTTCACAGGAACAGACAGCTTCGTTTTACTTGCATCCAATGGAGTACACACTGATGAATGCGTTTTCGGCGTATTCATTGATTCTGTTGCACCACTCGCTGTCGACGATGAGGTATCCGCAAGCTCGACAGATGCAAGCTTCCTTATAGATGTACTGGAAAACGATATATCGCCGGATGATGTCGATCTCGAAATAGTGTCGCTCACAACCCCAACCGCAGGAAGCGCCAAAATCGAAGGCGATAAAATACGCTACACCCCGGATCCGCGCAATAAAACAGACGTAACCTTCACTTATACGATCGGGTACGTTGATGTCGAGGAGAGCCTCACATCCACAGCAACGGTTACTATCATTATTTCAGATGATAATTTTATCCCTGTTATAACACCGGACAAAAGCAGCTACGAGATCAATGAGGATGAAGAACTCACATTCACATTCACAGTCGAAGATCGTGACATCGACGATATTGAAAACGACCTTACAATAAGCATCACATCCACCAATCAAGATATATTCGTTGACAGCGATCTGGAAATCTCCGCACCTGAAAAAGTAAATGAAGATATGGTTCGCTATACCGTAACATGGATACCTGTAGAAGATGCAAACACATCGGAGTACGGAGCGGTATTTCTCCGCATCAAAGCGACAGACGGACTTGAGGGCATCGGAAAGAGAATGATCCCGATCACTGTAAATCCGGTAAATGATGATCCTGAGATATCGCGCCCCGATGACGAATGGCGTATGCTTGAAGATGAGATCATGTCCTTCGTTATTCATGTCTACGACGTAGATACTTCAAATCCGCTAACCGAGTTTAAAAACATAACAGTTACATCTTCAGATCAAAGTATTTTGAAAAACTCAAACATAACGGTTTCCGCTCCTGCATATGTAAATGCCAGAACGGCTGGATATACGATCACATTCAAGCCCGAAGCAAATCAAAACACCTCTGATAACCTCGATCCTGCAATAAGCGGTATTGATATAAGCATCTCACTTGAAGACAGTGAAGGAGGCGCTGCAAGTGCACAGTGGGCACTTCTGATCGACCCCGTCAATGACGCACCGGAAGCGAAAATCTACGTACTGACGATCGACGAAGACGAGGTTGTTGACTTTCATGTTATAACGGACAGCCATGATGTGGACATAGAAACAAACGGAGATCGTCTGTCCATCGTTTCGTTTGATGAAACGACCGTTGCAGGCGGAACAGTTGAGCTGATCCCCTCTGAAGGAGTGGAAGGTGAAGAAGGCTTTGTGCCCGCATACCTAAAATACACACCGTTTCAGGATTTCTACGGTTCAGACAGTTTCAGCTATATCATCCGTGACATAGCGGGTGCGACTTCCACCGGATATATGTTCATAACGCTTCTTCCGGTCAATGATCCCCCGTATTTTATCGATCTAGACGATGATTACACAGTGGAGGAAGATGCTACCGAAGAGTACCGTCGGATAGTTTTCCGTGTAGATGACGTCGAATCACCGTCCGAGTCTTTGCTGGTGCAGGCGATATCTCTCAACCCATCAAAAATACCAAGCGTACTTATTGAATATAACGCAGAAAATCCGCAGGAACGTATACTTGTCTTCACACTTGCCGCAAATCAGAACTCCACCAAGGGTGGCCCGGTGCCTGTTCGTCTCATAGTATCGGATACGGAGCTTACAACCGTGAAAACGATATATATCGACATAACCCCGGTCAACGACCCGCCCCTGGCACGTAATATATCGTATAACTACAATGAAGACGGATCTTTGAAAATCTTCATATCAGATATTATGACCTATGTCTCAGACGTTGATATAGCAACGGATAATGATGTGGTTCGTTTTGTTGACTTTTTCGATTTGTCAGAAGGTAGTCTCGTATACATAGATGATGAGAGCGGTGATTATCTCTTGTTCACGTCGGTACCTGACAGTGAAAATAACGTAACATTCAAATACATCGTCGAAGACCTCGCAGGAGCACAAGATACTGCGACAATCACTCTTATATGCATACCGGTAAACGACCCTCCGAGGATGCAGGACATTGTACCTCCGAACGGAAAATGGTTTGAAGTGAATGAAGATGAGTCGATTACAATCCCGTTTAAATTCTACGATCCCGAGACGCCAAACGATGATCTAATCATACTTTTAACGTCATCCGATCCTTCCGTTGTCAACCATTTCAGCAAAGTGATCACAAACTATTACAGTGAAGGACTTGACAAAACTTTGTGGGGAGCAGACTTAGTGATCACACCTCTCCCGGATAAACACACCGGTGACGGTGTACTGACTATTACAGTAACTATCTCAGACGGATTCAACAGTGTTTTTAAAACCTTCTACCTTAAAGTAAATCCGATGCCCGACGCACCGGTGGCAGTCAATGACTATTACACTGTCAGAGCCGGCAATACACTCACATTTAATCCCCTTGATAATGACTATGACGTAGATGGCGATGACATATTTATGTACTCAATAGACAGTCCGACTCCCGATCAGGGAAAGCTGTTCCCTATTGGCGACGGACGCTATGCTTTTGTTGCAGATGAGGAATTTGAAGGGACAGTTACATTAAAATACAAGATAATCGATAGTTCGGTATATGGTGAAGGCGGAAAAGGCCTCATATCCGAAGAGGGTACGATTTCAATCATTGTAACAGAACAAAGCTCCGGCCCGTCACTTCGGGCACAAGAGAGTGTCGTAACCTTTGTCGGAGGTATAGTCAATCTTGAGCTGACCATCAGAAACATCCCTCCGGAATCACCTTACAGTCTTTCCGTTATTTCATCCGACACAAATGTTATAGCATTAATGGATATTGCAGGTCAAGGTCCAAGCGCATCTGGACTGACAGGTGCAACTCAATCGCTTACACTCAAAGCAAAAGGAAGCGGTTTGACACTTATCACAGTTATCCTCGATTACGGAGCGATATCTGACTCAATCAGCTTCTACACGACTGTCTCGGATTATAATAATCCTCCGACAACGGAACCCACATACGGAGAGGTAAATGAAACCGAGGCTAGCAAAGATTTTGACGTGCTTATCAATTGCGATGATCTTGAAAAGCCTGTTAACCTCAAGCTTATGCAGATCCTCCCGGCGGATGGAGCAACCAGCTCTACACCATACCTTGGTTACAATGCAACAGTAAGTATCGTTGTGGTTGATGGTAAACAATACATACGATATGAAGTCGTCGGGACAAACTACGCACAGTCATATTGGAACGGGACAGATGAGATAAACTATCGTATCGTTGACGGCGGTGGAGAAGAGGCGTTTGGCAAGCTCTATGTTACACGTGTGCCGCTTGATAATGCGCCTATTGCACACCGCGATGTCTATTATGTCGAGTACGGGAACATAGAATTAGGCAGAACCGGGCTTGATCTTATAGCAAATGACATTGACTTCGATGATACTTATGGTGCCCACAAAAATCCTGAGCGCCGTGAATGGAATGACATAAGAATCATCAGCGTAACACCGTCCGCCAACGCTGTGGGTTTCCCCATAACGATCGACGAGGGCGGAAGGACTGTGACATTCCCACCCGATGCTCCGCCCGGATGGTACGACTATACATATACAATAGAAAATACAGGTTGGAGTGGAGTTAAACAGACATCTTCCAACTCGATCTGGATTGCAGTCAAAGATTCCCGGGGCGTTGTTCCGCCGCGTGTATCCGG
>Ga0123356_10004966_pt1 | contig 13636 bp, 14 predicted proteins | sample TergutEmb28metaG_2_FD_92546 | JGI IMG/M metagenome (GOLD analysis project Ga0123356, IMG submission 92546) | Embiratermes neotenicus P3 segment gut microbial communities from Petit-Saut dam, French Guiana - Emb289 P3 | ecosystem: Host-associated > Arthropoda: Insects > Digestive system > Gut ...
AAGCGTTAACAAATTAAAAGTAATAAAAAGAATAATGTACGGTCGTTGCGCTTTTTATCTTCTTAAAAACAAATTGTTGAACCTTGAAATTAAGCGTTAATTCAACTATCTTTGGAAAGAACCTGTTTTTGCTTGACATTACGGCAAATTTGGGCGATATTTAAGGTAGGCGGTAGCCAATAACCACATTCGTCGAGGCTGCGTGAGCCCGAAAGGGTCAGCGCGTTGTACCCATCGGTTGTGGTTATTTTTTTGCGTTGTTCTTTTCCTGTCTGTAAGCTGCGATTTCTGCATTTATTTCTTCTAAGGTCATTTTATCTGTTCCATTTATTAAAGATTGTTCCTGAATGGTTCTAAATGCCTCTTTAAGCGCTTTCTTTTCTTCAATTAACAGTTCTGTATTCGACATTTCCGTTCTCATGTAAATATAATTATAAATGTTTTCTGTTAGCTTGTCGAGGGAATACTTTAATATTTAGATTGTTTTTCAAATAAAAAGTTCGTGCCTGTTCGTATGGTTCGTGGTAAAAATTCTTCCCGCTTGTAAATTGCTATCAACAATCATTTATACTCGTTTTAATAAGTTATTGTTTGCAGTTTTTCCTTAGACTTTCAATTTCATTACTGGATAAACCAGTCACAATAGTAATTTTTTCTGTGGAATCACCATAATTGATTAGGTTTTTTGCAATTTCTTTTGCTTTTTCATTTCTTTCATTCCGCAGGGCAGCCGCTTCGTTATGGCGAGCTTTTTCGTATAAACGTTCCGCTTCACGGAATTCCGGCGTTACTGTAATTTGATGATATGCGTCTATTGCCTGTTTCATAATTGGAACCTCCATAGATTCGATTTGTTTTAATTCTTCTTCGGTTTTTGCTTTAAATAGCGCAAGCCATAATAGAAGCATATTGTAATTATTGTATCTTATTTGACGCGAAATTTCAAATGGTGTAAGACAAAAAAACGCCTGACCGCGGACGGTCAGGCAAGGAAGCTGCCCATACCAGCTTCACCAAGGTCGGCAATGCCGCCTTACAACGTGGGTAGGACCACTGTTTATAGTGTAGTGTATTTTGGTAATTTCTGCAATGCCGGATAAAGGTAGCAACCCAGCTATCACCCCAGCAACCTTCCCAGATCTTCAAAGACCTCTCCCAGATCGTCAAAGCGCAAAAGCGCTTTTGTGTCCAGCGGGGTTGGCATGTTGTTGACGATGATGATGTTTCCGCCGTTTCGCAGAGTGTGCAGGGGGATAGAGGCGGCGGGGTGGACGGTGAGGCTTGTTCCTAAAATTAACATTAGATCTGCCTGCTGCGATTCGATGGTTGCCTGTTTTAATGCGTTTATGGGGAGGTTTTCGCCGAAGAATGTGATTGCGGGTTTTAGTACCCTTGCGCATTTTGGGCACTTTGGCATTTCGCCTTTGCGGACTGCTGCGGCAGCTTCTTCAAAGCCGATGTCTACTTCGGCGCAGCGAAGACAATAGTGAGATGACGGTGAGCCGTGAATTTCTATTACATTTTTGCTGCCGCCTTTTTGATGCAAAAGATCGATGTTTTGCGTTATCAGCGCTTTCAGGAATCCGCGTTTTTCAAGTTTTCCCAGCACATTGTGAACAATCGATGGTTCTTTTTCGTTGATATTGTAAATGAATGAACCTGCCTGATTGTAATAAATGGACGGGTCTTTTTCAAAATATTCCAGGCTGAAAATTTTTTCTGCGTCCATTTCGTTGTAAAGACCGTTTTTGCCGCGAAAATCGCGAATGCCGGAGAGTGTGCTTACGCCTGCGCCGGTAAGGGCAACAAGATGTTTTGATTCCTGTATCAGTGTAAATAGTTTTTTTATTTCCATAGGCAATTATATCATATATTGTGCTTTTTGTTAAAATGCGCTAAACTATCGGCATGAGTGAATTAAATATAACACAAATAAAAGAAAGAGCAAAAGATTACATCGCAAAAGAAAACGATGCTCATTTTAGGGGAGAAGTTGAAAAACTTCTGTCGCAGGGCGGAGATACGGCAGAAAAAGAACTGGCGGATCGTTTTTATCAGAATCTGGAGTTTGGGACCGGGGGGCTTCGCGGGGTAATCGGGGGCGGTTATAACCGCATGAATACTTTGGTTGTAAAAAGCGCTACCCAGGGGCTTGCTTCCTACTTTATAAAAACATTCCCGGGCAAGGCATTAAAAGCCGCCATTGCTTTCGACAGCCGCCATTATTCTGCGGAATTCGCCGAATCCGCCGCTTTAATTTTTGCCGGCAATGGAATCAAAACATACCTTTTTTCTTCACTTAGGCCTACTCCGGAATTATCCTTCGCTATCCGTCACCTTGGCTGCGATACAGGCATCGTCGTAACGGCAAGCCACAATCCGCCCAAGTACAACGGTTACAAGGCGTACTGGAACGACGGCTCTCAGGTGGTGCCTCCTCATGATGTCGGTATCATTGCCGAAGTAAATGCTGTAAAAGATATCAAAGAAATTTCAAGGCAGGAAGCGCTGGATAAGGGGCTGCTTGTTATAATCGATAAAGAAGTGGATGTGCCTTATCAGGAAATGGTGAAAGCCTGTCTTTTTAGGCCGGATTTGATAAAAGAAAAAGCCGCAGATGTAAAAATAGTTTTTACTCCGCTTCACGGAACCGGCGCGCCTCATGTAGAAAAAGTTCTGGGTGATTTGGGTTTAAAAGTAATTACTGTACCTGAACAGCGCGAAGGCGACGGGAACTTTCCCACTGTCGCGTTTCCCAATCCGGAGGAAGCCGCTGCTTTGGAAATGGCTATTAAACTGGGCACGAAAGAAAAAGCAGATGTTGTAATGGCTACAGACCCCGACGCAGACCGGTTTGGCATTGCTGTTCCTAACAAGACGGGCGGTTTTACTTTGGTAACGGGAAACCAGATGGGTGTGCTGCTTGCAGATTATATTTTCCTTTCGCGCAAGGAGCAGGGCAGACTGCCGGCTAATGCTGCCATGATCAATTCTATCGTGACTACGGGGATGCAGAAAAAAATAGCAGAATATTACGGTGCGGAATGTTTTGAGTGTCTTACCGGTTTTAAATGGATTGCAGATGTTATGCGCAAATGGGAAACCGGTCTTGCCTCAGGCGATGCTGACGCCAGAAGTTTTGTTTTTGGTACGGAAGAAAGTTACGGTTATCTTGTAGAGACAGAAGTCCGCGACAAGGACGGTATTTCTGCGGCGGCTCTTACTGCGGAGATGACCATTTACTGGCGCAGCAAGGGTAAAAGTCTTTTGGATCGTCTTGATGAGCTTTATGTTATCTGCGGGTTTTGGCAGGAATTGGGTATTTCCAAATATTTTCAGGGACCGCAGGGTCAGTCTGTCATGAACGGAATTATGGAAGAATACCGGAAAAATCCCCCCAAGGCACTTGGCGGTATAGAGGTAGTTAGAGTCCGCGATATTAAAAACGGAGCAGACGGGTTGCCGCCCAGCGATGTGCTGCAATTTTTCCTGAAAGACGGTACAGTTGTCAGCGCGCGTCCAAGCGGTACAGAGCCCAAGATAAAGTTTTACGCCGATTGCTGCGTTGAAGTTGGTTCCGGCGGATTGGAAGCGGCGAAAGCGGAAGCCGCCCGTAAACTAAATGCTATTAAAGGTGATATTCGCGCGGTTATTGGAGAGTAGGGAGCAAAAGAGCAAAGAGCAATGAACAAAGAGCAATGAGCAAAGAGCAATGAACAAAGAGCTGAGTTCTTTTCTTTGCTCTTTTCTCTCTGTTCTTTGCTCTTTGTCTTCTGTTTTATTTTGCTGGTGTGAATTTAAATCCGGTCTCGTCTGTTTCTACAGTGCCTATTCCCGGATAAACAATATGCATTCCGCCTAACGGAATTTTGTTTTCTGCTGCGTAGGATAATACTTCGCGGCGGACTACTGCTGCTGTAACAGGGTCTATGTCGAAGGTTGCGCTGATTTCCGGAACAGCGAATTGAACAAGCGCTACATGCAGAAGGTCTGCGATAATAAGCAGTTTGTCATTGCCGTTTTCTATCTGGAAAAGTGTGTGACCCGGTGTATGTCCAAAAGCCGCAATCGGGATTATGCCGGGAAGTAAAGCCGGTTTTTCTTCGGCATTAAGAGCTGCAGGTTCAAATGTTTCTATTTGTGAATCGTACGGCGCAAGCGCTGCAACGGCCGCGGGATTGGGATTGGTTACGGTGAAATGCTGAAGTTCCCTTTCTGAAAGATAAATAGTTGCATTCGGGTAAACCGCTTCGCCGTCTCTCTGAAGACCGCCGAAGTGATCGCCGTGCAGGTGGGTGATAAATACCGCGTTGATATCTTCAGGTTCTACGCCGATTTTTTTAATTTTTTCTACAAGGATGCCGCCTGCTCCTGTTCCGGTGTCTATCATGATGTTTTGTCCGTTTGCTTTAATTAAAAAAGCATTGGCAGTGTGTTTAAAGCCGTCTTCTGGAATATATTTTTCCAGAATGGCTTCGTCCGCATCAACCAGAATGGCTGTGTTTCCGTCTCTTTCAGCTTCGACCAGCATGAAAACTTCAAACTGTCCTACCTTGCTGGAATAAACTCCGTCGATTTTTTCTGCGGTTGGCGCGCATGCAATAAGCATTACGCTGACAACGATACCGAGGATCAAAAGATTTCTCATAATCTTCTCCTTATTTTGTGTATTTTAGTAAATCATACGCTTCCTGCGTAGTTTGTGACTTTAACAGCGCCTCTTTTAATTCCCTGTTTTTAAGGCGGGTGCAGAACCATGAAAGGGTTTGTAGATAATAGGCATGCTGATTCTGGGCTGCGGCTATCATGAAAATCAGCCGTACCGGTTCATCATCCAGCGGATGAAAATCGACTATGTCCGAGCGGCTGATACCGACAGAAACCACAAGGTCTGTTATCGATGGAAGCCGGACATGGGGGATCGCAATCCCGCATCCGATGGCGGTACTCATCAATTCTTCTCTTTTGAATATTTCTGCCGTTAATTCCTGCCTGTTTTTAATCTGCGGGGCGGCTGAGAGGTTTTCCGCAAGAACCAAAAGAGCGTCCTTTTTATTTAAGTTATTTAGAAAAAGTATACGATGCAAAGAAAGTATAGCATCTGCCTGAACTTCATTCATAGGGTATTATCACATGGTTTAACTGTAAATGTCAATTCAATGTCTCAGTTCATGCAGGGAATCCAGCGGGTAAAGTTCACCTACCGTGGTTTTTACCATATAGGTGTCTTTTGCGGCAAAATGGACGGGGGTGTCTGCCGGCATAAATTCGCTGATTACCTGACGGCATGCGCCGCATGGACCTACCGGGGTTTGTGAGTCAGGGGTACAGACCGCGAGGGCGAGAAACCGAGTGTATCCCAGCGCAACGGCAGTGCAAATAGCATTGCGTTCGGCGCAGGTTGTAAGTCCAAATGAGCGGTTTTCGACATTTACGCCGGTGATTATCTTTCCATCTTCGCAAAGTAATGCCGCGCCTACCCGGAATTTTGAATACGGGACATAGGCTTTTTCCGCTATTTTCTGCGCTTCCAAAAATAATTTTTCCATTTGTAAGTTCATGCTTGCCTCCTTGTAAATTATAATATAAAATAATATTCAGCGTCAGACAATAGGGGGAATTGTGGCTCTAAAAAGAAAAAGATTCCGTATTATCATTATTATCCTGCTTTTTATCGTTTATTTTTTCATGGCTGCAAGACCGGTTAAACGCGAGGTAGTCCTTGAGCAAAAATGGATAAGTTCCTTAACGAGCAGCTCGTTACAGGGCAGCCAGGCTGATAATCTGCTTCCGTTTGTGCTGGGGTCACATTTTGGTTATGTTGATTCATCGGGGGTATTTGCAGTTAACAGGGTAAAAACAAATGACATTGCTCTTGGTCAGAATATGTGGACAGAATATGGTGCGATGCCTGCAAACATCGAAATTAAAAATATCAATGAAGAAACAATTATTAATATCGAAAATGCCGGAGGGTACCCTGTTTTACGTGATAACAGGGTTTTTGTGCTTGGCAGCGAAAATAACTCTTTGTCAGAAATTAACGAAACCGGAGAAATTATTTGGACTTATGAATTCGGCTCTATGCTTACCTGTATTGACGCAAGAGCGGGTCTTCTTTTAACAGGATCGCTGGACGGTGTAATCGAGGTTTTTAGTTCTGCTGGGGAGAGGATTTTTTATTTTGAGCCCGGCGGGTCGCGTTATGCGGTGATTCTGGGGTGCGCAATTTCCAGCGACGGTTCGCGTATCGGGATTATTAGCGGCATCGATCAACAGAGATTTTTGCTGCTTGAACGCTTCGGCAATTCCGGCGGCGATTATAAAGTTGTATACCACGAATTTTTGGATGCCGGATTCAGCCGTCCTGTGCGGATTTTATTTGTTGATGATGACAGGCGTATTGTTTATGAACGTACAGGAGGAATTAACTGCTACAATATGAGAACAAGACGCAGTGTATTTATTCCGCTGGACGGAGAAATTATAGCTGTAGAAGAATCCGGAGAGCAGGGGTTTTTATTTCTTGTTATATCTCATTCCTCCCCGGAAAGCCTAATCGAGAAAAAGCTTGTGGGGGTAAGATTTCCGCAGGACAGATGGTTTGATATTTCACGTTCTTCTGATGCTATTTTTATGAGCGCATTGTTTAAAAGCGATGATGTTTTTCTGGCAAGGACAGGTTCCAGTCTGATTGCCGGAGGAGGAACAACATTGGTTTCTTTTGAGTTAAAGGAAAAGTAAATGAAACACATAATCGTTATATTTTTTATTCTTGTTATTTTTACCGGCTTTCTTTTTGATTCTCTTGATGCGATGAGCTGGCCATCCGGGAATGCCGTCCTTGTAAGAAACTTCGGTTCCAACAACAGGGGTAAACCTGTTCTGGGAATGGTTTTTGCCGGAGGTACAGATGTGGTTGCCGCAGAAAGCGGAGAAGTGATTTTTACGCGCACCAATAATGCGGCGGAGTTTGCGGCATCGCGTCTTCCGTCGCCGCTGGGCGCATGGGCTGCTGTTGATCACGGAGACGGATTGATCAGTATTTACAGCCGTTATGCCAATGAGCCGGAAAATAATTTAAAAAATCAGGTTGAACGGCAGCAGCCTGTCGCGTCTGCAGGGATTTCAGGCTGGTCGGCGCAGAATGGTTTTTATTTTATGATTTTTGACAGACGGGAGAGACGCTGGATCAATCCTGCCATGATTATCACCCCAATGCAGGAAACGCGTCCTGTGCAAATTCTTTCTGTAGAATTACGCAATGCGCAGGGTGTTGTACAATCGCGTAATCTGACGCAGGGACGGTATACTGTTTTTGTAAATGCTGCAGGCGGAACAAGCCGCGTACCGGCGGCAATTGTTCCCGGTCAATTTGCGCTGCATAGAATTGTCTGTTCCGTAAACGGCGCGGAAGTAGGCTCCCTTAATTTTGAATTTGTTTCCGCAAGAGACGGCGTACTCATGGTTTCGCGTAACGGGCTGGTTCCGGCAAGTAAAGTTTACGCATATTCCCCATCCTTTGAAGCCGCAGATGTTTTTCTGACACGCGGACAGGTAACCCTGGAAATCATAGTGCAGGATATTACCGGCTCTTCCCGCAGCGTCATTAACCGTCTTGTTGTTAATTAGGTGAAAACATGGTCAATGCCGGCAGCAGACGGCAAAAGCAAAACTGTTCCATGCGCCTGCTGCGCCGGTTTGGTTTTTAAACCCGCTCTTGAGTGCGAAGGATTTTCTTTTGTACGCTGCTGCTCCTGCAATCTTGTGCAAAGAAACCCGCAGCCGCTTAAGGAAGAAATAATAACACGTTACAAAAGCATTTACGGAAACAATTATCTTTCTTACGAACTGGAAAACGAAGCTGCTTTTCTTAAGCTGCAGCTCCTCTCTCTTAAAGATGCCGGTTTTGACAAACTGGAAAAAGAAATATTTTCCCGTACCAAGGAACCCCGTATCCTTGACATCGGCTGCGCAACAGGCGCGCTCCTTGATAACCTGCGTAACAAAGGATGGCACGTAACAGGCGTAGAAATTTCCCCCTGCGCAGAATACGCCGTGCATACGAGAAAACTTGACGTGAAAAACATTCCGCTGGAAGCCAATAATTTCCCAGATTGCAGTTTTGATGTTGTTCTTGCTTCCCACCTAATCGAACACTTAAATGCTCCTTCTGCATTTTTAAAAGAAACTTTCCGTATCCTGAAAAATAACGGTTATTGTTTTATTACTACCCCTAACATCAGCGGTTTTCAGGCTCGTCTTTTTGCAAGCCGCTGGCGCTCCGCAATTTTTGATCATCTTTATTTATTTTCTGCCGCTTCTTTGTCCGGGCTGCTGAGAAAAACTGGTTTTAAAATAGAAAAAATCCGTACATGGGGCGGGCTTGGCGCAGGTTACGCGCCGCTTTGGCTTAAAAAGTGCGTGGATGTTCTGGCGAAAAAATTGGGTTTCGGTGATGTGATGATTGTGCGCGGGAGGAAGATTTGAAGATTAGCAAGGACTCTCGCGGAGGCGCTGAGGCGCGGGGGACGCGGAGGGAAGAGGAAGAGATTTTTTTTACCACGAACCACACGAACGAAGACGAACGGGGGGGAGAATTTTTTACCACGAATACGAACGGGGGAAGAAAAATTGCTAAGACTCTCGCAAGGGTGCTGACCGCAACCCGAAAGTTTGAAGAAGGAATCTTTGCCGTATAGTACCTGTTACTGTTTTTCAATTATAACCAAGCAACGGGAAGGCGGGGCAGACTGCGGGCGCAGAAAAACATCTTCCGAAATTCTTCGCTGAAGAGACCGAGCGCAGCGAGAGGCTCGTAAGCGAATTCCTGAGGGGTTTTTCTGCGCCCGCAGGCTGCCCCGCCTTCCCGAATCTTTGTAATTGTAATTAAATGTGAAAGTGTAACAGGAACCGCTTTTCTGTACTCACTGCTATTTGGGATTAAATTTTAATACCTGAAGATTGGGGATAAATCCATAGTGTTTAAAATTTGCAGTTAGCAGGATTTCGCTTTTTTCCATTGCGGTTGCCGCAATTATAGCATCTCCTGTTTCCATATTGTGGTTTAAAAAATAATTTTCTACAAGAAACATCGCATAAGTTGATATATTTTCATTTATTTGGATAATTTCTGTTGACCAGTTTTTTAATTGTTTTTGCAAAGCCCTTAATTCATTTTTGTCACGCATGCCTTGTATTAATTCCAGATAGTTTATTACAGAGATCTTAAAAGGTATATTTGAGGTTATTATTTTTTGTGCTTTTGTATTTCCGCGTAAATACCATATTAAAACATCAGAATCAATTATCAAGAATGTAATCTCCTTTTCAGTTGGGTAAAGTTTATAATTTTCTGCCTTTTCTCATGCTTCTGACAAATTGATCCACATTGCCAATATCTTCTCTGTCTTTCCAAAGCCCAAATAATTCATCTTCTGTATTTTCGGGATTTACAGTTTCTGTTTTTCTAATTGGAATAATTTTTGCAGCCGGTTTTCCCTTATAAGTTATTGTTACGTCCAGCCCTTGGTTAACTCGCGATATTATCCTGCCCGGTTGAATCCTCAATTCTTTTGTAGAAATTTCCATAAAAACCTCCGTACATAGTGTACACTTCAAGTGTACACTAGGCAGAATGAAGTGTCAAGTGAATATCCGCGCTAATTCGGGTTATCCTCGGGGGAAGATTAGCCAAGACTCACGCGGAGACGCGGAGGCGCAGAGGACGCGGAGGGAAGAGGGGGGGAAGATTAGCCAAGACTCACGCGGAGACGCAGGGGACGCGGGGGGAAGAGGGGTTGGGAAATTAATGGACCCTTTAAATTCCCAATTACAGCCAAAAATTAGCCCGCCAAATGCGGGGATTAATTTCATTTTATTATAGCATTATTTTAATAATATAGTCAAGTTTTCTCAATAAAATGTTCGTTTTAATGAACAAAGCAACGATTTTCTGCACACTTTGAGCATACTGCTTACCTCAAAAAATCAACGTGTAATTGGGAATTTAAAGGGTCGTTTAAATTCCCAATCTTATAGGGTAATAACAAAAGGAGAATTATCTATGAACCATCATTTATCAATTTACAATGAACAATTAACAATTAAAAAAAATAGGATAAATCAGGTATTCTCATTGCTCATTGTTTTCTGTTCTCTGTTCATTGTAGCTTGCGAAGGCGACCCGGGTTTTATGCAAAGAATTGATGATGAGATTGCGTGGAGTAATGCGGCGAGGCTTACTGTAAGGCTAGATTACCATCCCAATTGGGGCAGCAGTAATCCTGTAAGAGGCACACTTGCGCCGGGTAATATGGATATTCGCAAAAAGTATTCCTTTTCTTTGGATTTTACACCCGCTCCCGCATACAGCCTTGTTGAATGGATCGCTTACGAAACATCAAAACTGCCGTCTGGCTGGCATGACAATATTAATAGCTTGATTGATGAAAATAAAGTAAGCGATGTTGTTCTGCCGCAAATTAACCCTAACGGCGGGACTTTTAAATTTACTATTGATAGTGAAATACCTGTTACTCTTATTCCAATTTGCAGAACACAGCCAAGAGTGCTGCGCACAGAACCGGAAGATGATCCAAATCCGGAAAAAACTTTGCCAAGAGGTACGCCGATAATAATTCACTTTAACGCTCAGATAAACGAAGAGACGCTGATTTTTGGAGATGATCTGATCAGCATCAAAGACGGAGACGGCAGCAACTTAAGCGGACACTTTAATGCTCCTGTCTACACAGAGTTGGGAGGTTTATATTTTGTAACAATCACGCCCAAAGGAGAAAATCTGCCGCCGTTTGATACAAAAATAATTGTATCTGCTGGAAAAGATATAGCGAATTTACATGGAAATAAAATGGCAAATAATGCTAAGACATTCTCGTGGTATACAATGTCAAGTTTGGTTGAGAATCCGCGAATTACATTTTGGAGCGCGGAGTATGATGACATCAGGCAAGAAATAACAGTTTCGTTTTCACGTGCAGGAGGCACACGTATAGAAGCATTTTACCGCGAAAACCGCGGAGGAAATTTTCCGTTGGAAAACGGAGTAATCCCTTCAACCAGAATTGACGCGGCGGGAATAAAAGATGGAAGAACAATAACAAAAAATATAGAATACACGATAACAATAAATCTTTACACAGGTCAAGTTATCGAGGACACTGTTAGTTTCAAGATATGGAATTATCCCGGAATGAAAACCGAATGGGACAGCAGAACAATACCGATAACAGAAATCAAAATAACAGAAATAAATACAGCAGCACAGCTTGCGGCTATAACATGGGGAACAACAGGGCAGTATGTATTAACAAATGACATTGAAGTTGAAGACCATACACCCATTGGCATGAGCAGGTTAAATATTTATGATTGTGAAAATTGTGAAGAAGAACCTTGTGTCTGCATAGATTCTTTTCGGGGCAGGTTCTACGGTAACGGGCATATGATAACCGTAACTGGAGACTTCAGCGATGCCAAGCACACCGGGCTTTTTGGTTATGTGCAAGATGCTGAAATCCGTGATCTGATTGTACGTTACAATTCCCCTGCTGCTATAAATAATGCAACGCATGTCGGCGGGCTTGCAGGATATGCCGCAGGAAATACTAAATTAAAAAATATAATTGTAAGCGGCGAGATAAATGTTTCCGGCGATATCATCAATCATTTCGGCGGCATAACAGGCGAATTGAACGGTCAAGATACCTTGATTGAAAATGTATACAGCAGTTTGAATATGAGGCTTTCAAATAATACCGATTATTCAACCGGAATAAATGTTGGAGGTATTGCTGGATATGTAGAAAACGGCAGTGTTAGAGATTGTGTATGGGCTTTAAATACAGATCTTATTATTAGAGAATGTAATAGTCCTTTGAATCTCGGCGGCATAGCTGGGACCTATTATTCAGATGTTACGGGTACAGACAGCTATGTGCCTACACTGGAAAGAGCTAATGCATTTGGAAATATAACAGTTTCTGTTAATAATGTTTTAAGGTTAGGCGGGATTACGGGACTTGCGTATAGCACTGTATCTGCAGATCTTTATGTAAAAAATACGCTTTATGAATACGGGACTATTAACGTTACCATTGACGGAGTTTATATTGATAATGATATAACCAATATTGGCGGTATATTTGGATATATGGGTAAAATCGGAGAAAAAGGTCCAAGTGTTAGCGGAAACAGACCACAAGCGGCAAATATTAAAGTATCTTATTTACGAAACGGAGATCTTTATATGGGCGGATATGCCGGTTGGGTTTTAAATACTAATATCAAAGGAGAATACAGCGGTAATTCAATAACAGTTATTGAGTCGCCAAATGTAAGCTGGCTTGTAATTGGGGGATTTATCGGGTATATAGAGATTAATAATGAATTTGAGCGTTTTGAAATCGAAGATTGTCATTCTTCCTCTTCGCTTTTTATAAATACAAATGGTTCTGTAAGTGTAGACATTGGCGGATTGATAGGTTATATCTATGTACGCCTTACTGATAGCAGTGCTACTCATATTTGTTCTATTTGTTCCGGTTCTAGTCATGTATTGGTAAATCAATGTTCAGCTTCAGGAGATATAGTTATAAAGACAGGCTTAAAAGCCTATACCGGCGGTCTTCTGGGGTATACACGTTTTACAGAAATTAATCAAAGTAAAACTACAGGTAATGTTATTATTTCGGCTGGACCAGGGAGAACTTCTGAAGGTAATGGCAATGCTGTAAACACTAACGATCATGTTATTTATGCCGGTGGTTTAGTTGGTTATGCTTCAAACAGATCGTCAATTAAAAACAGTTATGCGCTTGGAAATGTAGAAGTAGATGATCCTTTTATAACAGCTTCGCATAGCGGCGCCGGCGGTCTTGTTGGAAGAGCTCGCGCTACGGTAACTATAGAACATTGTTTTGCAAAAGGTAATGTAATTGCGCAATCAGCTACCAGAATTGAAAGTGACGTTAATACTAGAAGGCTTGCTGTAGCCGGCGGTCTTGTTGGATTTTTTACTGATGCGAATTCTCCTACTAATGGTCCTGGTATTATTAGAAACTGTGTTGTATTGAGCGAATTTATAATTGCCAAAGGCTTCTTTAATAGCGCTACCAACAATAATAGAGATATACGCCGGATTTTTGTTCCAAGATATAATACTACTGATATCACCGCATCCAATAATTATGCACTCAATGTTATGAATGTGCTTGTTGCAAACAGTTATTTGGGTACTCTATCTGCTCATTCAATAGGCGCAACAGGCGCTACTACGCCCAATGGAGCGAATGTAACGCATGCTAATCTTGTAACTTCAGCATGGTGGACAAATGCAGCTCGCGGTTTTACAGAAGACAAAGGCTGGAGCATGACCGGAATCGCAAGAGGCTATCCAAGACTCGCGTGGGAGTTTGAGAGGTAAATGAAGTAAAATTAGCGCCTGTCACTGTTCTTTAATAATACCAGGAAACGGGAAGACGGGGCAGGCTGCGGGCGCAGAAAAACATCTTCCGAAGTTCTCCGGCGGAGAGACCTGACCACTAAAATTACAGAAATTTAAAATAATTGTTTTCTATCTTTTAAATTTTAGTGGTCAGGGCTCATAGCCGGG
>Ga0123356_10004967_pt1 | contig 13636 bp, 11 predicted proteins | sample TergutEmb28metaG_2_FD_92546 | JGI IMG/M metagenome (GOLD analysis project Ga0123356, IMG submission 92546) | Embiratermes neotenicus P3 segment gut microbial communities from Petit-Saut dam, French Guiana - Emb289 P3 | ecosystem: Host-associated > Arthropoda: Insects > Digestive system > Gut ...
TCCTGCCGCACCGGGTGAGCCGACAGTTCCATGCCCCGGGTCAAGAAAAATAATTTTACCTGCTAATGCTGCTGATGGCGCAGGTGGTTGAAGTGGAGGAGGCATTACAGGCGGTGGCGGTGGTGCTGCAGGTGTCTGTACTGCTCCCGAAGACGAACTAGAGGACGAGCTTGAAGATGAACTCGCAACCGAACTCGAAGATGCTCCCGTTTCTGCTGCTTTAACTGCATCTGCAAATGTTACACCTGTAATTGTTCCTTTTGGAATTTTTGCAAGATTGCAAACTCTGGTAAACTCGGGAGAAACTGCAAACGCAGTTAAAACCGCTGTGCGTGAGCTGCCTGAATTTAAAAGTCCTGCCCAATATGCAACTTCATTGGCAGCGGGTGTACGACCGAATAAAGCACGATATAAAGTTGTTACATAGCTATTATTACTTAATTTACGACGAGCCATTTCATCACTGGAAAAGAATATTTCTACAATACTGGTCGCAGTTTCTTTTCCTGTACGCATTAAATTAGCCCAATAATTCACTTCAGTCGCAGCCGGTGTTCTGCCAAGTACATCTCTGTACATACGTGTTACAAATGTCTGATATGAATCATTTTTAGTATTAGCACTCGCAATCCCAATACTACCCACAAGTGTTACAACAAGTGAGCATATGAGAATAATTGATACTAATGATTTTCTAAATTTCAATATAAACACCCCTTTAACGGTTTCTATCTTTATTACATTTAGTAACAATAAAAACGGAATTAGGGTGTCATTATAACACTATTATATGCTTTTGTCAATATTTGTAACTATTTTGTTATTTTTTGTTATTATTTATTTGCAACCTTTTTATAATACTTTTTTTATTCACAGCTTTAAAAATTCTCACATAAAAATAACGCGGCATAAAATTAAAAATTAACCACATAATTCCCCCGCGAAATGACCTTTTTATCTTTGTTTCCTTTAGGTTTTTCCATGGAGAAATATTTTTATAAATCACCCATTCATCTTTAAACGGATTTTTATTTCCCTTTTCCCATGGTGCACCCGAAATACTTCTCGAACAATGTAAAATGACAGGATTTTTAAGTGCATCATATATTTCATTAAGTGAGTATAAGTTTCTTTCATCAACATCGAAAAAATAATAAAGGTTCTTTATTCCGATACTTAACCATAATGAATGAACGTTATATTTAAATGGCAAGACTTGAATATTTTCATTTATTGTTAAGCAAAGTAAATCTTGGTCGGCTAAATAATAGTTTGCATTTCCATTATTAATCCCTTCCATAAGCCTTTCGTTGCAATTAAGTTCTTTCCAATTATCTGTATCATAAAGAATTATTCCTGCATTAAAATAATCATCACTTTCATTTAACCCTATTAATGAATTATACCCTTCAAAAACACGCTCTCGTATCATTGCACAAGCTTTACCGGCGCTAAATTGAAATTCATTAATCTCATCTAATTTACCGGTAATTATCGTATCGCTGTCAATATATAAAATACGTTTGACATTATTAGGGAAAAACCGTTCAAAAAAAACATGATAAAAAGTTGCTTTATTCCCAAAATAACTATTTATAGGACCGGAATTTAGCTCATCATCAATTTCTTTAGCATCAACTATTATTATTTCTCTCTTATATTCGCTTGAAATTAAATTAAACTTTAAACGATTATCATCACTTATATCCAAAACACATACATAAACAATTATCTCCGACAGATGTTTATTGTTTTCAAACAGAGATATTATTGAAATTCCGGTATAAGGGCAATAATTATCATTGCAACAATATAATATATACATAATCTTCTTTCTTTACTTAATCATCCTATTTAAGGAAACCTTATATACTATAAATGATGAAACAGCAAACGGTATAAAAATAATCATACTTGTATAAGCGGCACCAAGTATGCCATATTGTAAAACTAAAAACCAGGAAATCGGCCCCGCTATTATTGCAATTGTAATAATATTATACAAGTTGATTTTTTGTAAACGCATAGTTATCATCACTCCGCCTAAAACCGCTAAAAACACAAATGAAACTCCTCCTAATGTGATTATCAAAAATTCCTGTTGATACATTGATAAGTCATTATTAAATACCCATGATAATAATGGTATGCCAAATGTTAATGAACACAAAACAAATACTGCAGAAATAATAACGGCAAATAAAAACTGATAATTAACTCTGCGCGACATCTGCTTTAATTGCCCGTTAATAAACATTTTGGCTGTTTTTGTCATTTCCGCACCCATAAAAAGCGAAGAACAAAGAATACTCAAAAATGATGTCGGTAGAATTAATATTGATATTATAGCAACAGATTCATCCGAAACCAAAAAATTAAGGTAGTATTTTTGTGAATTAAAAAGAAAGCTGTATATAAAAGTGCCGATTAATAACGGTAATACAGCAATTGTTAATTTTTTTATTATTGTTTTATCAAAATTTATCCGAACTTGCTTAAATTGACGTCGATAAAACCATATCCAAATAATATACACGATAAATATAGAAGCGCAGGAAATGCACAATGGAATAATTATTGTTTTTGTTAAAACTGCGAAAACAGTAAAAACAACCATACATATTCCAAAAGCACATACCCGCATTCGTCCGGCAATCCGCATTTTCCCTTTTTGCTGCAAGTCCCCCATAAATAAATCAAAAAATCCGTCAATGAAATATATCATGTAAACTAAGAATATAACAATTATCCTGTTTAATTCGAATCCGCTGATAATCAGAAATACAACTACAACTGCTGATGCAAATAACGCGCTGAAAACTCTCAGCCCCAAATAAGAGTTAAGCGAATATTCCTGATTTATATCTGTACTTTGAATAGGTCTTACACTAAACATCACAAGTAGTTGTGATATTCCGCCCACTGCTGCAGCAAAGCTCAACATCCCGGCTTCAGCCAGTCCGATTGTTCGAACTGTAACAAAAACCATCACCGAAACAAAAATTGCCGATATTCCCGAGGACAACAATGTCCATAAATTATTTTGGAAATCATTTGCTTTCATTTGTTTTCCTTTTTTCCAACGCCTCGCAAGCGAGGCAATTTATACTGACACTAAATCCGCAAAGAGCGAAAACTAATCGCCGTAAAAAACGAGTTGGTACTTTAGCAAAAACCGGTTCAAGAAAAAGTTTTATTTTTATAAGAGTTTTATTTTTTATACTAAAAATTAAGTTAGTTTTGGGTATAAACAAGACACAATGTGTGTTAAAAATATTATATTTCTCCATTGTTTCTGTTATATCATTAAAACTCATTTCCATAAAATGAGTGCCTTGTGCTTTAGAGCCGAATGGTAAAAAATAACCTGATACATCTCGCGGTCCCACATACCTGTTGGGTATAAGCAAATACAAGTAACCACCGGGCTTTAATACTCTTGCAATTTCTGAAAAAATAGTTTCTGCTTCATCCGGAATAAAATGCTCAACAACATTATCTGCATAAAAAACATCAACACTGTTATAAGGTAATACTTTTATGCAGTCATAAACATCTCCTTCCGAAATCTCAAGCTTATTATTTATATTTATTAATGATTGCATTTTTGATTGTATAAAAATATCGCAACCTTTTATTTTAATTTTATCTGATTGAATATCATCAGAAAAAAAAGACAAAACTTCACTAATTGCATATCCGTACCCGACTCCTGCTTCATATAGCACTACCGGCTCTTTATTTTCAGATAATTTCTCAGCAAGAAGTTTTTTTAGTATTTTTATGCTCTTTTTTGAAGCTCCGTGTGATACTAAACTTTTCCCTTCCTTAATTCCGATTTCTTCTTTAACAGTTATAGCAAAGTTATATCCCTTGTTTAACAATTCCTTTCGCTCAAGAGAAAAAGGGGGAAGCTGCAATACTTTTTTGCAAAACAAACACTCTTCATCAAAGTGGAGCCTTTTTAGCTCGTCAATTGATAATGCAGATAAATCGACTTGCTCTTCATTTGATAATTTAGTAATAATGTTTGCCATTTATCACATACCCTCAAGAGAATTTATTGTTTCTAAAAGCATTTTGCGTAATACAGGAACATATCCCTGTGTATGATATTTTTCTAAAAATAATGAACGGATATTTGGGTCATATAAAATATATGGAGTTTTTTTTGAAAATTTATTTATTTCATTAATAAACTCACCTTGTGAGTTGCACCGATATATATTTCCCAAACCTTCAACATCGTACCCTTCCAAAGCTTCATCAGTTGCAAACATGGGTTTGCCGTACATAAATGCTTCCGCAGTCTTAACCTTCATGCCGGCACCGAATAATATCGGTGATATAACTGCATTTGCACTATAATAGTAGCTTGATAAATCTTCAACAGTTCCAACAGTCTTTACATTATCTTTATTTAGTTTACCCGTAAGCCTTTCAAAACCCTTACCGATAATTGTAAGCTCTGCATTCACATACGGCATTACTTCATTAACAAACCAAGTAACACCATGCTCATTTGAAGAAAACAAAGAACCTACAAAAAGTAATTGTAGTGGTGCAATACCATCAGGTGACACACTTTCCTGCTCTAAAAACGAATCACTAAAAGTAATAGGAATAATTAAATAAGGTTTACGGTTATAAAACTTTTCTAATAACACAGAATCCCTTTTATTAAGCATTATTATTATTTCAGCATTTTTAACTGCTTTTTTTTCATTCCAAACAGTCGGTAAATAAATTATTAAATATTCAAGATGCTTACGTAAAAGATTTTTTGTATATTCTCTTTCTATGTTCTGCATAAAAAGAATTTGTTTTAAATCACTTGGTAAGCGCTTTTGAAGATTCCCCATCTTTGATGATTCTAAAAATACGTACTGACAACCTAGAGCGGTTAAATATTCAATAATTTCATTTTCTACCTTTTTCTCAAACACTAACCGCCCTTTTAGTGCATTTATTATCGAATTAATATTTCTGTTGCAATAAGAAAAAAAGACTTTCATATTCCCGTTTTCTCTCGATAAATAGTCCTTATTCTTTGTAATTGCACACACAAATATATTTTCGGAGCCGAAAGCACTTTTTATTAAATCAATATTTCGAAGACTGCATTGAATCCCTCCGGAGTTTGCCGGACCCAATATTTCCTCAATTGTAATATAAGCAATTTTCATATTAATGACCTTATTTGTTAACTATAACAATATTTCCTTCATCACAGGGATATAATTTACTGTAGTATATTTTGATAAAAACAATTCCCTAATCGGAGCATCAAAACGCTCACGGTTTGGATTAGCGCAAAACTTATTAATAGCAGAAACAAATTCTTCTGCAGTGTTGCATCGAAATACGCTTCCAATGTTTTCAACCTCATAACCTTCTAAAGCTTCATCAGTTGCAAACATAGGTTTACCATACATTAAATGCCCTGCAGTTTTAACCTTCATTCCTTCACCCAATAAAATAGGTGAAACAACTGCATCTGAGTTGTAATAATACTCCGATAAATCATGAGCTGTGCCGATAATTTTTACATTATCTCTCTCCAGCTTACTTTTTAGCTTCTCAAAGTCTTTTCCAACCACGACAAGCTCTGCATTAACCTTTGGCATTACTTCTCGTATAAACCATGATAATCCATGCTCGTTCGGCGGAAACAACGCACCAACAAAAAGTAATTGAAGCTTGGAAGAAGAATAAGAAGAAATGTCATTTTTATAAGTTTTACAATCTACAAAAGAATCATCCATTGTGACCGGCAAAACAAGATTCGAGTTTCGGTTATAATACTTCATAAGACCGTCTGAATCTCTTTTATTTAATGTAATAATTATTTCCGAGTTTTTTACAGCCAGCCTTTCATTAACATTAATTGCACGCTTTAATATTATTCTTGATGGGTTAATATTTATAAGAGCTTTTATATAATCTCTTTCTATACCGCACAAAAACAAAACCTGCTTTATTTTTTCAGGCAATCTCTCTTGTAAAAAACCCATCCGCGACATATCAAAACACACAACATCACATTGTAAATGCAAAATATGTTTAAGCACCGAATTTTCAACACTTTTGTTATATTGTAATCTACCGGAAAAACTATTTAACAAAATGTCGGTTTTCTTTCGTTTTGAATAAAAAGCTGTGATATTCCCGGTCGCTTTTAAAAGTGATTTTTTATTTCTGGTAATTACACATACATAAACATTCTCTTTTCCATACACTTGTTGAACTAAAAATAAATTCCTTTTACTCCAAACAACTCCGCCTTCATGCGGAGGTTCTTCAAGAATATCAAATGTTGTTACATAAGCAACTTTCATGATGTTACCAATCTTTAAGATAAATTATTGTACTAGCCAATTCACTCTATCTTTCTGTTTATGCTCAGCATATGCCTTCTTTTTAAGGAGAGAAACACATATAAAAGCGATATTGTAAATCTTACCCCAAACATTTTAACCGGTATACCAAGCAGCCTTATATAAGGTCTTGATGAATGCTTTAAAATGTATGAATAACCTGTTCCTTTATTAATACAATCAGTATATTCATCTTTTCCGGCGTTGTCAATTTGAGCGGATGCACCTGCCATTTTTGCCATCCAATATACATAAGGAGAGGCTAAAAAATCTAAAACATTTTTGTCGGCTCCATATTCTTTATTTACTAAAATATCTTCAAATTGCATTAATACATCACGTGCTATTTTTAAATTGTTCTCCACTCTTGTGCTTATACTGTCCATATTCGTTCGCCTGTATGCATATACAATCTTGTTATATCGGTCATACGTTTTTGCATAGAAAATAACCGCAGCGGTCAACGACACATCTTCATTAGATATTCCCTCTGCTGCGATAATATTATTTTCCTTCAAAAAGCGGAGCTTAATTGCCTTTGTGTGAGTAGCCGAAGAAAACACACAACGGGGCGATTTAAGAAGCGCTTTTATCGCTTTATCTTTTGATTGCCCAAAAACTTCGTTGCGCGGCAAAGAGCCGGTTAAAAAATGCGGTCTTTTTAAATCATTAAAAAACTCTTTGTATTGAAACGAAAGAACATCGGCATTAGATTCACTGAGCAGTTTTGCTATATCACCAATAAACCCCGCCGACATATAGTAATCATCACTATCGAGAAAAAGAACATATTCTCCTGTCGCTAAAGTAAGACCGGCATTTCTTGCACTTCCTTGTCCGCCGTTTTGTTTTTCTCGTAAAATAAGTTCTTTTCCGTTTAAGTTCTTAATATCTCTGTATCTTCCTAGTTCATCAAGTGTTTCTTGTTTTGTACTTCCATCATCGATAATAATAATTTCAATTTCATTATACTCTTGATTAAGCACACTATCTATACATTCGCTCAGATACTCAGACGGAGCATTATACACAGCAATAATTACAGAAAACTTCATTTATATAACAATCCCGTCAGCACTATTTTTTATTATTACAATCAATCTTTCGTACTCTATACTGCACATCTTCAAGAATTTTGCGATTTGCCGAAATAATATCTGCTTGCAGCCCCGCAACTATAAATTGAACACCAATCATTATAAGCATTGAAGAAAGTATTAATGACTGAACATTACCATCTCCGTTACCTTGTGCATACAATATCAGCCACCGGATTATAAATGCTGCTCCGACAGCCGAAATGAGTCCTCCGAGAATAAAAAAGAATTTAAGCGGTTTGTACATCATAAATGCACGAATAATAACCGTTGCAGAGCGACGCATATAAGAAAACATACTCTTAAACAACCTTGACTTACGAAGGTCGGGATTTGTATTGATTGAAACACTAGTCATGGGAATACGGTTGTGTCCTGCTTGAATAATTGTTTCAAGCGTATATGTGTATGTGTTCATTATGTTTAGCCTAAGCGCTGCCTCTCGTGAGTAAGCTCTAAAACCGCTTGGTGCATCAGGAATTTTTGTCCCTGATGCAACTCTCACTACAAGCGAACCGAATCGTTGCATCTTCTTTTTCATACCGGAGAAATGCTCTGTTTTCTCAATAGGGCGCTCTCCGATAACAATCTCCGCTTTTCCGTCAAGTATCGGCATTACAAGTTTTTCTATATCCGCTCCGCAATATTGATTATCGGCATCGGTATTGACAATAATATCAGCCCCAAGCCTTAAACATGCATCTATCCCCGCCGCAAACGCATTAGCAAGCCCCCTGTTGCTTCCAAAACTAATAATATGATGAACCCCACACTCACGTGCAACATCGACAGTTTTATCTTCACTACCATCGTTAATTATTAGGTATTCAATTATATCGATACCGTCGATTTTCGTCGGCAAATCAGCAAGTGTTATCGCAAGCGTTTCTTCTTCATTATAACACGGGACTTGTATTATTAATTTCATCTAATCCCCCTTAATGATTAATCATCAATAAAGTTTACAGTAATATCTGATGCTTGCAATTCTACACCGTCTTCTACATATAGGCGAAATACAATATCATATATAATTTCATTAACTTCTATATCCAAATCTACTACATATTTCCCTGTTAAAAAATCATCCTTATAAAGCGGTTGCATAACGAGAAGTTTGTCTGCTCGTATGGAATAATACTCAATAAAACCAATAATATCCGGTGCATTGTTTATGTTTTGTAATTCAAGTTGAAGCGAAAAGATATATGACCCTTCAATTAAATTAAACATAGGACTGCTAATAAGAAAGCCTGCATTTCCGCAAGAAATTAATGATTTGTCATCAATATAACCTATTTCTGATTCAAATAAAAATGACGGTAATATAATAGGATTCTCACCATATTTTATATCATGAATGCTTAATAAGCCATATCCCATTTTTATTGCGTTAACATTCCATCTTTGATTAATAATTAAATTATAAATATAATTATCGGAAGCAATAATTGCTTTATTTTCAAAATCGACATCTCCAAGGTAATAAGCTACTGTTATATGTGTATTTGGCAATGCCATTTGAGCTCTGGGTAATGTAATTGATGGTTCAATAAAATCATCTGCAACAAAAATTAATTCTTCATAATTTTTAAATTTCTTAAAATCATCAAACTTTATTTCGGAATGATTATTCGGAATAACATCTTTTGTTATAAAAAGATATCCTGCATAAACATTAAAGCAAGTTATCGCAATAACAATAATTGATAACATTACTTGCTTATATTTTAAATGCAAACTTATAATAATAAGAATAAATCCATTAATTGCAAGTAAACTATTAAAATGAATTGAACTAAATACTATATGATTAATAACATTAATATATAACAATAATAAATCTCTTAGGTGTATATCAATAAATATGCTTATAAAAGCAGATATAAATGAAAAAGTAATAATCGATATAACATATATAATATATGGCTTTCGCTTTTCATTAACTATCATTGATATTGCATACAACGAAACAGGTATAAGCATTATCGAGTTATATCTGCCGTAAAAAAATTGGTCTAAACGAATCCGAACCCCCATACCTGCATGCATCATAAATAATGCGCTAATCACGGCTGTTGTAATAAATCCTAAAAAAATAAAAAGAGATGCAAAATCATAATCACTGCTCATTTTTTTTGTTATCATTTGCTTTATTCTAATAATATTATCTTTAAGAATAATTAATAAGCCCACATAAACAAGTAAAAACGATGCAAACCCCATATACCACATTTGACCAATTAAGGTTCGAATAAATCCGACAAACCCTGAGCGCATAAACAGCAGTTTAATACGTTCTGCGTTTGGAATTATGTCATTATGATTAGTACTCCCAAAAACACTTGTTTCATACAACCATAGATTTGTTTGAAAGAAGTTTTTTAGTAATTCCGCCAGTATAAATGATGTAATAAAAACAAAAATAAACGATATAATATATTTTATGTTTATTTTTTTTACAAAAACCAATATAAAAAAGACCAACATTCCCGAAAATGTAACACCTAAAAATCGCATATGTGATGCATATCCATATACAAGGATGAAAGCTAATAAAATTACAGTTTTGTGAGATGCTCCGTTTTTACTAATTTTTGCAATTAATACAGTAGATAATAAACCTAAAACAATCAACAAAATTTCCGGTAACCCGAGATTAGAGTATGCCACAATACATCCCGGTAAAGCAAACATAAAAGTTATTGGTATGAAATATTTGTTTTCCCAATAACTTTTTAAACCCCAATTTTTTAAAAGGTAATATATGAGCGGAACAATAGATGCTGCCAGAAGTGCATTTACTACCAACGAAGCTTGGTAAATAAGAAGCATATCATCACCGAATATCCAAAATAAGGGTAAAACAAAAATCAGTGGATACCCAAATTGATAGTATGGTAATAAATTTACAATGTTGCTCCAATTATAACCTGTTAAATATGCAGCGATACTATACTGTGAAAATTCATCAGATGTTAAGTGAAGTGCATTACGCTGCGGAATATACCATGCACATATACAAAAAACGACAACAGAAATTATTATGATATAAAATTTATCTTGCTTTATTATACTTTTAAAATTTTGTCCGGCATTAATAATTTTCATAATTACTTTGCTTTTTTGATAATTAATCCTATAGATGTTGTCACAGAATCAAAGTTTCTTAGTTTAAAGTGGTTGTCCCCACCGGGCGATACATAATCCTCGTCCGGATGATTTCCTAAACGAAAATCAAAAGGAGCTACATCGTGCCCTAAAGATATTAATTCATCTCGCAGGTTATCAAGAAAATGCTTTCCAAAAGCAGCTTGGTACGGAATATCAACACTTTCTTCCGAAGATATATTGTACTCTGTTGTATGAACCGACATACCACCGGGCTTTAATACTTTTAATGAATTAAATACAAATTCCCTGCATTTCTGTAAATCTCCGCAATGTTCAAAAGCACAAGATGACCAGCAAAAATCATAATCTGTTAAATCATTGGGAATATTGTTCATATCAATCGGAACAAAAGTGACATTTTCATAAAACATCTCTTTATCACAAATATTAGGACGTTCGAGCTGCAATAAACTTGTTGAATGTTGGTTTGTTTCTTTCCATGCATCTGTTACAGTATTAGATTCATCTAAATCAGATGCAGTAACTTTAACCCCATATTTAGCAAATAATGCAGGTAAAGGTTCAGAGCCGACTGCAAATACTAAACCTTTTTTGCCGGATGATAACATACCACGTTCAGATAATGCCTGTGCAATATATACATGTTCCCATACTTTCCGGTGAAAAAAGTTTTCGTCAATACCCATTTCACTAACCCATCTTTTATATGTATATAAGTCTTGCAATCTGGCTATAGAAGATATTAATGAATCCTGCGGTTCTGAAGTGAAGTCACAAACTCCATATTTTAGTTTATGTAAAACAACTGCAGGGTCAGTTACATATTTCTCAATTTGCATAGGTTCTGTATTGATTTTTCCTTCTTGCATCTCCCTTAAAATATACGAACTCAAAAGTGCTGCATTTTCATCTGCTTTTTTATTAAGTGTTTGGATTAATGATATTAGTTCATCTGTTTTCGCCTCTAGTTTACTAAGATTGTCAATCTTTGATTCCAGCAATCCTAGTCTCATTAACACCGGGGTATGTAACTTTTGTCTAAGCATTCTAAACATTATTAATCTCCATCTACCCTATAAACTCTTTTAAATACTTCAAAAACAACTCACTTATTTTTGAATATGAAAAGTCTTCAAGCCGCATACGTTGCTTCTCAATAATTGAATCCCGCAAGTTATTATCGGTCAATACTTTGTTCATAACACCCGCAGTTACAAGCGGGTCTTTTTCATGCAGTAATATTCCTGTCTCTCCGAGAGTCTCCGGTATTGCAGAACTTGAATATGCAATAATCGGAACATCGAAAAACATCGATTCAACAAGAGGAACACAAAAACCTTCATGCTCACTCATACACAAAAGCAAGTCGGCAATTTTATAATATGCAAGAATTTCATCAAATGGAATCCGCCCGGTAAATATCACATTTTTTATACCAAGGTTATTTGCATATTTTTCCAATTGCTCTTTATATGACTCCATCGTCTCACTGCTGCCGACTATAAAAAGCCTAGCATCCGGATTATAATTTTTAACATAACAAGAAAATGCAGCAATAATGTCCTCATGTTTTTTATTTGGAACAACACGCCCCACAAAAATTATATTCGTTTTTCCATCATTGTACTTATCAATAATAGACTGACTCGGAGGTTTTTTATAATCCTCAAATGGTATTAAAATCGGACGAACATCAAACGGGCATTTATAGCCGTAACCGATAAGATTATCACGATTAAATTCAGAAACTGCAATACCGTAATCAAAAACTTCTGCAAGATTTTTCACTTCGGTTATCGCTTGCTTACATGATGAATAAACTAAATGATTATAATCCATGAAAAAGTCATACGGTGTCACATTGTGATAAATCAGTATTTTTCGGCATTTAATATTTGGAAGCTCATCATGTAAATGTGTGTTAGTACACATATGGTATATCACCACATCATCTTTATCCGGTTCAGGTATTTTGTCAATTATACGTATATCATGCTCTTTCTTATCTTTTGCTCCGATTGATAACGTATATATTACAGATTGGTATCCGTTTGCAATAAGCAGTTCATCTAAAGCCAATACATCATTACCAACAGCATCACCGTAATTAAGAGACGGAACCATTTGAATAATTTTCATTAATTAACTTCCTCAATCGCACCATGTTTTTCGTTTCTTAGTTTATTATTTTCTTTTTCAAGTAAATCAATTCGTTCTTTCATGACTTTCATATCAAAATATATATCTGTTATTGACCTCGTTAAAAGATGGTTAACTGCACACTGATCGGCAAAAATCGGCTCAACATATGGACTTACAAGCTTTCGTGCAAACCTCTTAACAAATGTTTTAAAAAAGCCGAGAAATCCCTTTGAATTGAATTTTCTGTATATCAATAACTCATAATGATTATTTATGGCATAAATATTCTGTTCGAGGTCATTTGAATGTTTTATACTACCAAATAACATTTTCTCTTTTACATCAGAAAAAGAAGCATCATTATTAATAAATCCCTTTTCAGAAATCTCTTGTTTTACATCATCAATTATTTTACCGACATTTTTTTCATCGTACATAATCATCCTCGAATCTTACAATATCATCTTCGCCGAGATACTGCCCGTTTTGCACTTCAATAACTTCAAGCATCAGGTTTCCTTCATTTACCAATCTATGCTTTTCACCCGCTCTGATATAAATGCTCTCACCGCTTCTTACCAGATTATCTTTATCATCAATAACAACCGTAGCCGTTCCGTTTACAACAATCCAGTGTTCACTTCTATGATAATGCATCTGATAACTGAGTCTTTTACCCGGCATAACAGTAAGACGTTTTACCTTATAAAACTTGTCATCTTCAAGTATAGTATATGACCCCCAGGGTTTATAAACAGTCAGATGATAATCGGCACGTTCGTCTTTTCTATTCTTGAGAACATCCACAACATCTTTAACCTTAGGTGCATCATCGCGATTACATATAAGCAGAGCATCTTTTTGGTCGACAACAACAATATCCGA
>Ga0123356_10004968_pt1 | contig 13634 bp, 10 predicted proteins | sample TergutEmb28metaG_2_FD_92546 | JGI IMG/M metagenome (GOLD analysis project Ga0123356, IMG submission 92546) | Embiratermes neotenicus P3 segment gut microbial communities from Petit-Saut dam, French Guiana - Emb289 P3 | ecosystem: Host-associated > Arthropoda: Insects > Digestive system > Gut ...
ATGCGCCAGATCGGCGCGGCCGAGCGCGCGCTGGAACTGCTGTGCCGCCGGGTGACGGAGCGGGTCGCGTGGGGTAAGCCGCTAGCTGAGCAGGGTGTCATCCAGGACTGGATCGCCGAGGCGAGGGTGCAGATCGAGGCCGCCAGGCTGCTGGTGCTCAAGACTGCCTGGCTGATGGACACCGTCGGGAACAAGGGCGCGCACACGGAGATCCAGGCGATCAAGATCCTCGTGCCGCGGACCACTGAGTGGATCCTGGACAAGGCGATCCAGGCACACGGGGCGGGGGGAGTGAGCCAGGACTTCCCGCTCGCAGCCCTCTGGGCGCACGCCCGGACGCTGCGGCTCGCTGACGGCCCGGACGAGGTGCACAAGCGGTCGCTCGCCCGCCGTGAGCTCAGGAAATACCATCCGTAACGAGCCCGCTCAGGCCGGGTACGGACTACAGGAGGAACACATGCCAGAGGCGTCCCAGCGGGTAGCGGTCGTCACCGGCGCGGCGCGGGGCATCGGCGCCGCGACCGCTAAGCGGCTGGCTGCGGACGGGTTTGCCGTCGCGGTGCTCGACCTCAAGGAGAGCGACGGCGGCGGGACTGTTGACGCGATCACTGCCGGGGGTGGGAAGGCGCTAGCGGTCGGCGCCGATGTCAGCGACGCCGAGCAGGTGCAGGCTGCAGTCGACAAGATCGCTACTGACCTCGGCGGGCCAGCCGTCCTGGTCAACAACGCAGGCGTGATCCGCGACAACATGCTGTTCAAGATGTCGATCGACGACTGGGACTCCGTGCTCGGCATTCACCTGCGCGGATCGTTCCTCATGACGAAGGCGTGCCAGAAGTACATGGTCGACCGTCGCTGGGGCCGGGTTGTCAACCTGTCCTCGAGTTCGGCCCTTGGCAACCGGGGCCAGGTGAACTACTCCTCCGCGAAGGCAGGCTTGCAGGGCTTCACTAAGACGCTGGCGATCGAGCTGGGGCAGTTTGGCATCACCGCCAACGCCGTCGCTCCCGGCTTCATCGTCACCGACATGACCGCCGCCACCGCCGCGCGGATCGGCATGGACTTCGAGGAGTTTCAGAAGGCCGGCGCCGCGAGCATCCCCGTGCGCCGGGTGGGCCAGCCCGAGGACGTCGCCAACGTGATCTCCTTCCTGGCCAGTGAGGACGCCAGCTTCGTGTCCGGTCAGGTCATTTACGTGGCCGGCGGGCCCCTGTGCTGAGGGCTGCACTGTGCTGACGTCCGCCCGACGACACCACTCCGGAGGCAAACAGTGACGATGGAGCCAGACGGGGTCGTTCCGGATGCTGCGGCGCTGCGCTCGGAAGTTGCCGCGTTCGTGGCGGCGCATGACCCCCGGACGACCGAGCCCCTCGAGTTTCTGCAAGGCAGGTTCGACGCCGGTCTGGCGTGGGTGCATTACCCGGCAGGACTCGGCGGGCAGAGCGTGCCCCGTTCCCTGCAGACGGTCGTAGATCGCGCGTTCGCTGACGCCGGAAGCCCGACCAATCACCCGGAGCGCAACGGAATCGGCCTCGGCATGGCCGCGCCGACGATCCTTGCGCACGGGACGCGGGAGCAGAAGCACCGCTGGCTGCGGCCGCTGTGGACCGGCGAGGAGATCTGGTGCCAGCTGTTCAGCGAGCCGGGCGCCGGATCGGACCTGGCCGGGCTCGCCACGCGGGCGGTGCGCGACGGCGACGTCTGGACGGTGAACGGGCAGAAGGTGTGGACCTCGTCCGCCCACATGGCCCGGCGGGCGCTGCTCGTCGCGCGGACCAACCCCGACGTGCCCAAGCACGAGGGACTGACCTACTTCGCACTGGACATGACCCAGCCCGGCGTCGAGGTCCGGCCGCTGCGGCAGATCACCGGCGACGCCGAGTTCAACGAGGTGTTCCTCACCGACGCCAAGGTTCCGGACGCAGACCGGATCGGTGATGTCGGCCAGGGCTGGACGGTGTCGATGGCAACGCTCATGAATGAGCGGGTGTCCATTGGCGGCGGTGCCCTGCCGCGCGAGGGCGGCATGATCGCGTCCGCGGCCCGTCGGTGGCGCGAGCATGCCGAGCTGCGGACCCCGGGCCTGCACGACCGGCTGCTCCTCCTGTGGGCCGACGCCGAGGTGGCCCGGCTGGCTGGCACCAGGCTGCGTCAGCAGCTCGCCGCAGGTGTACCGGGTCCGGAGGGGTCTGCGGCCAAGCTGGTGTTCGCCCGGCTGAACCAGGAAATCTCCGAGTTCGAGGTGGAACTGGCGGGGGCGGCCGGGCTGCGCTACGACGACTGGACGATGCGCAGGCCCTCGGGTGCCGACTTCTTCGGGCGCAACCCGGTGTTCCGGCTCCTGCGGGCGAAGGGGAACTCCATCGAGGGCGGCACGTCAGAGATCCTGCGGAATGTCATTGCCGAGCGCGTGCTCGGCCTGCCGAAGGAGGCCAGGGTGGATACGGGACCATGGAAGGACCTGCCCCGGTGACCGAAACTTCCGTGACCGCGGCCCCCCAGGCTCGGCCGCTTGACCTGCTCTACGGGGAAACCGAGACCGAGCTGCGCGGAGCCGTCCGATCCGTTCTCGGCGACAAGGCTGCGTGGCGGGACGTGCTGGCGCGGACCGAGACGGAGCAGACGTATGACGAAGCGCTCTGGCACGCTCTGGCGGTCGAGGTCGGGGTCGCCGGACTGCTGATCCCGGAGGCACTCGGGGGCGCCGGGGCCAGCTACCGGGAAGCGGCGGTGGTGGCCGAGGAAATCGGCCGGACGGTCGCGCCGGTGCCGTTTGTCGGCAGCTCGGTCGTGGCCACGGCTGCGCTGCTGTCTGCCGGGGAAGCCGGGCTGCTCTCGCAGCTGGCGGACGGCGCGGTAACGGCGGCGCTGGCGGTGCCGTTCGCAGCCGGGCCTGGCTCGCGGCCCGCGGCGACGGTCCGCCTGGACGCCCCGCAGTCAGGGGACGCGCCCGGCACGTACCGGCTCACCGGCACGGTCGCCGGTGTCGCGGACGCGCTGCCCGCTGGCGTGCTCCTGGTTCCCGCCGACGGAGTGCCCTACGGGCTCTACGAGGTCCGGGCCGGGGATGGCGTGGTCAAGAAGGCCGTCGTTTCGCTGGACCAGACCCGCCAGCTCTGCGACCTCACGCTGAGTCAGGCGCAGGCCCGGCAGATCGCTGCCGACGAGGCCGCCGCACAGGCTGTCCATGCAGCGCTGCTCGCCGGCGCTGGCCTGCTCGCGTCTGAACAGCTGGGCATCGCGGAGCGGTGCCTGGAAATGACGCTCGGCTACGTGAAGGAGCGGAAGCAGTTCGCCCGGCCGGTCGGCGGTTTTCAGGCGATCAAGCACCGGCTGGCCGATCTCTGGGTGCTGGTCACCCAGGCGCGGGCTGCCGCCAGGGCCTCCGCAGACGGGCTGGCTTCCCGTCCGGGCGCCGAAGCTGAGCTACTCGTGGCGCTGGCGAAGGCGGCCTGCTCGGATACCGCGCTCAAGGCCGCCCAGGAGACGATCCAGCTGCACGGCGGCATCGGCTTCACTTGGGAGCATCCTGCTCACCTGTTCCTCAAGCGGGCCAAGGCGGACTCGATCGGCTTCGGTACCGCCGATGCGCACCGGGCGTCGCTGGCCCGGCTAGCGGACCTGCCTGCACCAATGCCCTGAACTCACCCCCTCCCGGGGGCTATCCCTCGCTCCACTGGCCGTGAACACGATGCATGTCGTGGCGAGAACGGCGATGCTAGTTCTTGACACGTTGGTCACGCTGTGCGGCTGCGAGGTGCCCGTCTGTGATGGATTCTGGATTCGCCGTGTACGACGCGGACGACGCCCGGCTGCTCAGCCTGGCGGGCGCGGGCGACGCTGAGGCGTTCGGAGTCCTCTCCGAGCGGCATGCGTGGGCGGCCCGCAAGCTGGCCCGCCAGCTGGTGCCGCCGGCCAGCGTGGAGGCTGTCGTCGCTGAGGCGTTCGCTCGCGTGCGCGCGGTCATCCGGCGCGGGTGCGGACCGTCCAACGCTGTTCGCCCGTACATGCTCACTGCGCTTCGATGGGTGTGCGATGAGCGGCAGCGCGGTCAGCTGACCGCCTTATCCCCCGAGGAGCAGCAGCTGACGGACCCGGGCGCCCTGCTCATCGACCCGGCCGTGTCTGGTGTGGAGCAAACCCTCGCGGCGCGCGCCTACCTCTCTGTGCCCGAGCGCTGGCGTGCCATGCTGTGGCACGCCGAGATCGAGCAAGAGCACCCTCTTGTCGTCACGCCGCTCTTCGGCCTCGCCCGGAATGGAATCGCGGCTCTCAACCATCAGGCCATCGACGGCCTGCGGCAGGCATACGTGCAGCTGTATGTCAGGGCGATCGCCCGGCCCGAGTGCGAGCCGGTGGCAGAGCGGCTCGATGCCTATGTGCGCGACGCGCTTCCGCCGCCAGATGCCACCCAGGTGTGGGAGCACCTGCGCGGCTGCGGCGAGTGCCTGGCTGCCTACGATGAGCTGAGCGACATCAGGGCGACGCTGCGCGGGACGGTGGCTCCGCTGATCCTGGGCACTGCTGCGGACGCCTACCTGGAGACGGAAGCCCCGAGCGCGAGCGCCGTTGCGGCCGGCCCGACGACGCTCGCCATCAGGTCGGCAGCGCGCGGTGAGGTGGTGCTGCGCGACTCCGCGGCGCGGAAACAAAGAGGGCGCCGGCGTGCGCGGCGGCGGATGCCTCTCAGCCTCGCCGTCGCCGCTGCCGTAGCGCTGGTAGCCCTTGTCGGTGGCGCCATCGGCTTCACGCTCGAGGACAGGCCCAGTCCCGCCACGGGCACCGGAACCGCGATGGGATCACCTCCTCCGTCCCCCGTTCCCGGGCTGCCCGCGCAGGTGGTGCCGTCAACGTCGCCGTCATCATCGCCGCCTCCAAGCGTCGTGCCGATAACCGCATCCTCGTCACCGCAGGCCAGCTCGGCATCACCAAGCACGCAGACGCTGACCACTCTCAGCGCCAGCATGGATATCAATCAAGCGCAGTTCGGGGGGCCTGATGGCGGGCCTGGCAGCGGGCCACCCACGGATGAGATCGGCTTCGACGTCATGAACACCGGGCCGGTGGCGACTGGCCCCCTGACGGTGGCGATTGCCCTGCCGTCCGGGAGCTCTCCGACCGGCGGCCAGCCGTCCAGCCCGAGCCCTGGCGTCACCGGCGGCGTCCCGGCAGGCGGGGGCGCACCGGCTGACGGCATCGCCGGATTCGGCTGGAGCTGCGAGCCGACCGATGGCGGCATTACGTGCACGCACGCCCCGGTCGCGGCCGGCCAGCATGTGGACGGCCGGCTGTCGATCACGATCAGCGGCTTCATGACGTGCGGGAAGCCAGTCCGCCTGACGGCATCCAGCGGCGAGGCGACTGCTCAGGCTGTGCAGGACCTTCGCTGCTAGCGCAGGACGAGATAAGCCCGGCCTGATCTCGCCCGTGACCTCTGCCGGATGTGCCGCTTTTCGTTCAGCCAGTAGGCTTTCTTCCTGGTTAGATGGGAACCGGGTCGTTGCTCGGCGCCCTGGCCTCAGGAGTCGCGGTCTCCGGGTGACAAGCGGTGACCGCAAGGACGTGGTATGGCTGAGACACAAGCAGATGGCGACAGCACGGTCGACCAGCTCGCGGAAACGGCCGCCCCGGATCCGGAAAGCTCCTACCAGCCTGCCTCGTGGCCTGCGGAACCGGCACCGACCGGGGCCATCCACCACATCGAGCTCTGGGTGCCCGATCTGGACAAGGCCATCGTGAGCTGGGGCTGGATGCTCACCGCGCTGGGTTACCGGATGTTCCAGGACTGGCCAGGCGGACGCAGCTGGCAGTCCGGCCACGCGTACATCGTCGTGGAGCAATCCCCGGCCCGGACGGCCAGCAGGCATGACCGGTGTCGTCCCGGCCTCAACCACCTCGCCTTCCACGTCTCGAGCCGGGACCTGGTGGACCAGCTGGCCGCCGAGGCGCTGCTGCATGGCTGGAAGCTGATGTTCGCCGACCAGCACCCGTTCGCTGGCGGGCCACAGCACTATGCGGCCTATTTGGAAAATGCCGATGGCTTCGAAGTCGAGCTCGTCGCGGACTAAGCTGTCGGCGCGTCGTTGCGTGGCTTCTAGCTGCGGTGATGGCAAGGTGCAACATTGACCGGGATATATATGCCCGTTAAAATTCCAATGTCGGCATCCACGTCACAGAGCGTGATCAGCTGCTCCGTGCGGAAGATGCGCGGGAGGTTGCCCAGCTATGGAGAGCATTCGCACCCGGGTCATAGTCGCGCTGGCGAGTTCGGCAGTGCTGGCGAGCGGCCTGAGCGTCGCAGTAGCTGCAGCGAGTGGTAGCGCCGCCGGCGTCGCGACCGTTGCCGACGGTTCCTCGACAGGCACGACGGGCAATGCGAACGCGACCGTCGTCGATACCTGAGGGCCTGGATTCGCCTCGATTCGGGCCGCACCTCGCCTGAATGTCCTTTTCCCGTTGTGTCAGCCTGTCGCTGGACCATCGCTGCTCGGTAAGCTGTGCCGCAGATGTAATCAATCCGGGACCAGTTATGCCACGTAGTAGGGGTGTGCGGCCCAGCGGCCGTCGCGCAGCCTCGGACTACCTCCGGGAGCTGTTGCTGAAACCCGGCTCCTACCGAGAGGCATGGGAGCGGAGCGCTACCCGCGAGCGACACGGCACCATCAACCAGCTGGCAGTCGCGGATGTGCTGGCTCGCCACCTTCGGTCCTCGCCGCGCACGTCAGCCGACGATTCCATCACCCCGCATCAGCTCAAGGACACCGTGTCCCGGGCGCTGACGGGTCGGTTGCTGAGCCGCCAGGCGCTGTCGCTCTTTATCGATGCCTTCGGCTTCTCCGAGCACGAGGCCGGCCGACTGTGGCGGCTGTGGAACGGCTCGGCGACGATCGGCGTGATGTCGGGTACCCGTGCTGTGCCGGCAAGCTCGGAGACGGACGTCGATGCAGCATATGGGCCACGCAAGCACCAGACCCTGGCTCTTCATGACCATGTCTGGGTGGGGGCGGACGGCCGGATCGACCGTGCCAGGACGATGCAGGTGATCGAGGCTATCGCTCCGGCCGCGGATCGGGTTCCGTTCATGTTCGATACCAATGTGCTGACGCTTGAGGTTGGTCAGGGCTGCAAGGAACTGATCGGCCAGGTGCGGCGAATCGGGGCGGACATGTTCGCTACCGAGATCCTGCTCGCCAGGACCCTCGATATCGGTGAGACTTTGAGCTTCGAATACATGAGGACCTACCGGTACGCCGGTCACCAAGCACCGTCCGAGCGCGAGCATCGGCGGGCCGTGATGCGGCATGCCGAAGGGCTAGACATGCGAGTCGAGTTCCATCCGGACCGGCTGCCATGTCGTGTCTGGTGGTCGCACTGGGATGGCATCGACGGTGACGTCCTGGAGCGGGAACTTGTGACGCTCGATACCCAGAACTCGGTGCACCGCTACCTGCGATCACTGGAGATGACGGTGGCAGGTTTCTACTGGGAATGGGATACCGACGGGATGGGCGTAGAGAGCTAAGCGTTCGCGTTTTATGCCGACACTTCGCGCCAATGTGCCTGCGGGTCCTAGCATTGCAGTGCCTTATCGGCCGAGCGCGGAAGAGCACCGATGCACGACGGGACAGAGCTGACTGGACGGCGTGCAGCGGCCGAGTACCTCCGGCAGTTGCTGTTAAAGCCCGGTCCTTACCGGGACGCCTGGCGGAGCCATGTCGACAGGCCGAGGGACGGCTTCATCAATCAGCTCGCCGTTGCGGAGGTCATTTCGGGAAAGCACGCGTCGCGCACTCGACCAGGCGAAGGCCTGCCGCCGTACCAGGCCAGGGATGTCGTGACGGGTGCGCTCTTCGGCGGGCACCTTACTGCGGCCACGCTCGAGACGTTCATCACCGCGTTCGGGTTCGCCGAGGAGGAAGCTGATCGGCTGCGGCGCCTGCTGGCGGGATCGTCGCGGATCAGCGTGATGTCGGGCAGCCGCGCAGTAGCGGCCAGTGCGGAGCCGGACGTCGACGCGGCTTTCGGGCCACGCAAGCACCAGACCCTGGCTCTTCATGACCATGTCTGGGTGGGGGCGGACGGCCGGATCGACCGCGCCAGGACGATGCAGGTAATCGAGGCCACGGCGCCGAGCGTCGACCGCGTACCTACCATGTTCGATACCAACCTCCTGACGCTTGAGGTAGGCCAGGGCTGTAAGGAACTGATCGGCCCAGTGCGCCGGATCGGCGCGGACATATTCGCATTCGAGATCCTGCTCGCCAGGACACTCGATATCGGCGACACCTTGAGTCTCGAGTACATGAGGACCTACCGGTACGCCGGCCACGAAGCACCATCGGAGCGCGAATTTCGCCGGGCTGCGATGCGTCACGCCGACGGGCTCGACATGCGGGTCGAGTTCCATCCAGACCGGCTGCCCGGTCGTGTCTGGTGGTCGCGCTGGGATGGCGTCGATGGGGACGTCATGGAGCGCGAGGCTGTCTCGCTCGATAGCCAGCATTCGGTGCATCGCTACCTGCGCTCACTGGAAAAGTCAGTCGCAGGCTTCTACTGGGAGTGGGGCGCCCGCGACCAGGCCAATTAGTCCGTCAGATCGGCCGTAACGCCTGGGCAATGCCGGCGTAATTGGTCGCCAGCTAGCGTCCAGCGGGTGGACATTTCGTCGGACTTGCCGCAACCTATTCCGTCGGCCGTCACCACGGCCTGTCTCGATCCGACTGCTAGCGATACGGGCGGCGCCGTCATCAACGAACCCGTGCATGGCGCAGGCGGCAGGGATCTGCCGGCGCGGCCTATTCCTGAGGGCCGGCTCGTACGCCCGATCCGCCGCCTGGATGACCCGGAGATCCTGCAGCGCGTCCTGGCAGGGCTCCTCAGCTTGCAGTAACGCGCTGAGGCTCGCCCGACAGGGGCGCACGCGCAGCCACCGCGCACGCGTAGTCGGCTGCGGCGGCCAGTCCGCTTGTGTCGGTGCTTCCGGCCCGAGCCAGCAGATCGCTGATCAGCTCGGAGCGCGCGGCCTGCGCATGTTCCTCCCCGGCTGACCGCTCACACGCGGCGAGCATGCTGCGGGCTGCCAGTTCGTCGAGGACGAGTCCGGACTTCGCAAACTCACGCGCAGCAGGCGCGAGGGCTCGGACTGCCGCGGTGCTATCCCCGCTGCACTGCTGCGCGCGGCCCAGCACAAGGCCGAACCGAGCGACATCAACCGGGCTGCCGTACCCGCGCGCGAGGCTGATTCCCTCCAGGCAGGTGCCCGCCGCTTCGGCGTAAGCACCACTGAGGATCAGCACCTGCGCGAACGCCATCGCTGCGTGGGCCTCGTAGGCCGGCTCACTCAGGCTGCTCGCCTCGGAACGGGCTTGCTGGCAATTCCGGACGGCGCTGGCGCACGCGCCGATCCGGGCCTGGGTGAGACCGAGTGCCGATAGCGCCAGGCACTGAACGAGGCCCGCGCGAGGAAGGCCGGTCGCGAGGCTCATGGCGTATCGCGCCAGCCGAATGGCGGCGCCGTGGCGCTGGTCAGCGCTGGCGCAGCGGCCGTGCAGGCAGTAGCCGAGCGCGGCGGTGTGCAGCTCTCCCGCCGACTCGAGGATCGGCAGACAGCCCCTGAGCAGCTCGGCGGCTGCGTTCGAGCTGTCGCGGCTAACAGCCAGCACAACGGCCAGGTTGTAACTGGCCGTTGCCGCCGCAATCTCGTCGCGGGCACGGACGGCATCGCCGGCCAGCGCCCGCCACAGGCCGCTCGCCTGCCCGTAGCTTCCGCTGATGCACAGTCTCGCGGTGACCCGCTGGGCGAGGGCAATGGCATCCGCGCGGGCGCCTGCTGAGCTTGCTTGCTCGGCGGCCGCCAGAAGGTTGACTAGCTCGCGGTCCAGCCACTGGGTGCCGAGCTCGCGGTCATCGGGGTCGGGCTCGGAGCCCAGCCGGGCCGCTGGCGCGGCGGGCAGGAACGGGACCGCAGGCAGGCCGGCAGCGGCGTGTTCGCTGCGTCGCAGCCAGCCGACGCGGAGCCTGGAGAGCGCAGCACCGTCGGAAGCTGCCGGTGCCCGGTCGCGGACGAAGGCGCGAGTGAGCGAGTGCGCGCGATAGCGCAGGCTGCCTGTGTCCGTTTCCACCGGCGCGACCAGCCCTACTGCCGTGAGCTGGTCAGCGATCACCCGGTCCCCGTTCGCGATCGCTGCCAGTGCCCAGTCCGGAATATCACCCGGCATGGTTGCGGCAGCCACGCCTAGCGCGGCGCGAGCGGGACCGGACGCAGACCGGTAGCTGACCCCGATTGACCCGGCCACCGCGGTGTCGTCGGCGCTGAGGATCTCGAATCTGCGTGGACCGGCGAGCTCGGTGGCCAGCCGGGCGAGCGGGAGGCCGGGCCGGGCCGCGATCGCGGCCGCCGCGAGCCGCAGCGCGAGCGGCAGCCCGTCGCAGGCAGCCAGGATCGCCTGCGCTGCCAGCGGCTCGGCCGCGATCCTGCCGCGTCCTGCCGTGGCTTCGAGCAGCGCGAGTGCGTCGGCCTGAGGCAGCAGGCCGAGTTGCACTGTCCTGGCACCGGCCAGGCCGCCGAGCCGCCCGCGGCTCGTCACGAGGACCGCGGCACCCCCCGCCGCCGGGAGCAGAGGGCGTACCTGGCCGGCCGAGGCCGCGTCGTCGGCCACGACCAGGACCCTCCGGCCTGCCAGCAGCGACCGGTACATAGCGGCCCGCGGCGGTCCGGGCGGCGGGATGTTTCTGGCCGGTATGCCCATCGCCCGCAGCATCTCGCCCAGGACGTCCTGCGGGTCGCGAGGATGCTCGACGCCGCCGAGCTCGGCGTAGAGCTGACCGTCGCTGAACTGGTTACGCAGCAGCAAGGCGGCGGCTGCGGCCGTGGAGGTCTTGCCTGCGCCCGGCCCGCCGCAGAGCACGACGACCGGAACCGACGGGCCGGCCAGGCCGTCAACGATCGCCCCAATCTCGGAATCCCTGCCGGTGAAGTCGCCCGGCGGCGCGGGTGCCTGCCAGCCGAGCAGCAACGGCGTAGCGGGCGAGAGGGCGCTCAGGTGCGCCGCGCTGTCGGTAGCCATCTCCTCAGCCAGGATGCGCTGCTGCAGCATGGCGAGCGCCTGGCCAGGCTCGGCACCTTGCTGCTCGCGCATCGCCCGGCGAGCACTGCGATAGACGTCGAGCGCCTCCCGGCGCAAGCCGCGCGCGTGATACGCACGCATGAGCTGCTCGTAAGCGCGCTCCGCGCCAGGATTCGCGGCCACCATCGCCCGCAGCTGACCGATCACCTGCTCGGTGTCGCCCGCGGCGAGCCGCGCCTCGATCAGCGAGTCGACCGCCGCCTGTCGCAGATTCGTGAGCCGCTCGACGTCGGCCGCTATCACGTCGCTGTCGGGCAGGTCGGGAAGCGGCGGGTCACCCCACAGTGCCAGCGCGTGCACGAGCGATGTCGCGGCTGCGGCGGCGTTGCCGCTATCGATCTCAGCCTGCCCCTGGGCGGCCAGGTCGATGAACTCCTCGACGTCGAGCTCGCCCGGCCGCACGGTCATCATGTAGCCGCGCTGCTGGCGATGGCCTGGCGCCCGCCCGCCAGGCGGGCCGATGCTCTCCAGCCGGGGCGCGCACTCGCCCAGGGAGCGCCGGAGGCGGCTGATGCAGACCCGCAAGGCGGCTTCCGGTGACGCAGGCGCATCGCTGCCCCAGAGTGCCTCGATCAGCATCGCGCGCGGGCACGGCCGGTTGGCGCGGAGCAGCAGAAGCGCCAGCGCTGACTGAAGCAGCGGCTGCCCGATGACCGCCGGGCCGTGTCCGGTGTCCGCGTCCGCGTAGAGCGGTCCGAGGATGCGGAACTCCATCGATGCGCACCTCTCGGGAATGGTTGCAATTGCGGCCACTATCTCGGGAGTCGCGAGTTATTTACCTGATCGACGGAACGGCTGTCAAGGATAATGCCGCTGCGCGACGAGCCCGGCTGGCTCACAGCGCCGGGCATGCGGCCCGAGCAGCACCGGCCAGTAGCTCTGGCGCTCGCGTGTCACACCTGAGCAACGGCGAGGAAATGGCTGTCTGGTTATGTTCATCAGCGCACAGCATCGCCCTGTGTGTCACCGCCAGAACAAGCTGCGCTCAATCGGAGCACCCGACATGACTCGTCATTGGCCAGTGTCAGCTGCCAGCCAGGCCGGAGACCGGTGATGACAACCGGCCCGGCTGATGCGTTACCTGCACTGCCGGTCTGCCCGTCGGGACTGCCGCGGCGAGCGTCGGGCCGGGCCGTCATGCTGCGAGTGCTGCCCGGCAGGGCGGACTCGGCGGAAGCAGCCCGGCGGCTGATGCGCGAACTCCTCGGTTCCGCCCACCCGGCGCTGGACACCGCCATGCTTCTGATCAGTGAGCTGGTCACGAACTCGGTGATGCACAGCCGGTCCGGGCGGCCAGGTGGCACCGTCACGGTCGCGGTGAGCACAGGTTCTGCCGGGGTCCTGATCCAGGTACGTGACGACGGCGGCCGGACCGAGCCGCACGTAGTCGCGTTCCAGCCGGCCGGGGCCGACTGGGTCTCGGGAACCGAGCACGGCTACGGCTTGCTCCTCGTCGAAGCCCTCGCGGACACGTGGGGAACGACGAGCACGAGGGAGGGCCGGCTGACCTGGTGCAGGCTCGCGACCAGGCACTCTCCGTAGCTGAGCGCCTACCGGGCTCCACTGCTACCCCTGGCTGAGGCGGGGAAACAGTCGTGAGGCACCGGGAAACAAAGGTTTAACACTGCAGGCGGGCGTACCGCGCCTTTGTGCGGCCGGCGTAACGGCCAGGAAACCTGCGCGAAACGAGCGCATGGGACACATAAACCGTACCTGACAACCGAAGCGGTCGGCTGGGACCGTGCTGGTCGCTGACGCCTGGCAACCCGGCAGCCCTTCGCTTCAGCCCTTGGAGGCGGAGAGAGTGCCCTACGCACATTGGCTCAGCTCAGGCGACAACGCCTGGCAGATGACGGCGGCCACCCTCGTCGGTCTGATGAGCATTCCAGCGCTGGCGGTCTTGTATGGCGGCATAGTCCAGCGCAAGTGGGCCGTCAACACCATGATGATGGTCTTCGCCGCCTTCGGCCTTACCTTGATTGTCTGGGTGCTGTGGGCGTTCAAGATGGGCTTCGGCACACCGTGGATCCAGACATTCGTCGGAGTGCCCGGCGACGTGGTCGGGGCGGCCGGAGAACAGGCGCAAGCGCACATACCGCTGGTGGCCATGCCGGCCTTCAGGTTCCCGCAGGGCTCGCTGGTCTACTTCCAGTTCGTGTTCGCGGCCATCACCCCGATCCTGTTCATCGGCAGCGTGGTCGGCCGGATCAAGTTCTCGGTCTGGTGCATCTTCGTGCCGCTGTGGATCACGTTCGCCTATGCCGTTAATGCCTTCCTGCTGTGGGGCGGCGGCTTCTGGGCCGGCAAGGGCGCGCTGGACTTCTCGGGCGGTTACGTCATCCACCTGGCGGCCGGTGTCTCGGGCTTCGTCGCGGCAGCCATGGTGGGGCCGCGCCTCGCGAAGGACAGGGAAAAGGGCGTCCCGAACAACCTGCTGTTCATCGCGGTCGGCGCCGGAATCCTGTGGCTCGGCTGGAACGGCTTCAACGGCGGTGACCCGTACTTCGC
>Ga0123356_10004969_pt1 | contig 13633 bp, 10 predicted proteins | sample TergutEmb28metaG_2_FD_92546 | JGI IMG/M metagenome (GOLD analysis project Ga0123356, IMG submission 92546) | Embiratermes neotenicus P3 segment gut microbial communities from Petit-Saut dam, French Guiana - Emb289 P3 | ecosystem: Host-associated > Arthropoda: Insects > Digestive system > Gut ...
CGGCGGCTGATGCGGTTTCGGTGCGGAGCAGGGCAGATGCAGCGGCAGATTCAACTCCCGCGCCATGGGGGAGCCCGCTGTAGCCGGAATAATCCGCATTCAGCGCCGCTGCTTCGGCGTTTATGGCGGCGGCGGCATCGGTAAAAACAAAGGGATTGTCTCCCGTTGCCCTTATTACGCGATCAATGCCAAAGCGCCTGATGGCGATGCAGTAACGCGCAAGCACGTCTTCTTTTGGGCCGCAGATAATTTCAAAACCTGCTTCGGCTGCAAGCGGCGCAAATGACGAAATTGAATCTTCGGGGCAGGCAAGAATGCGTATATCAGCCGGAATGTGGTTTAACGCTTCCATTACGCGAAAAACAAGCGGTTTCCCGTCTAAATGGAGAAGGGCTTTTCCCGGCAATCTAGTGGAATCAATTCGGGATTGAAGGATAATGCCTGTCAAGTAATTTCTCCGGGTAATATTCCGTGCTGCATCCATTGGACATTATTTTCGTTAATGGATGTTTCTTCCCAGCGCCCGGTTACCGAACGGGCATCGCTGCGCCATCTAAACTTATTTATTTTAACCCAATTTCTGCTTTCGGAGAATTCTTCCCATGCTGTAAAAGGATCTTCGCCGGATCTTAAAAGAAAACCTGGAAATTGGCGTAATGGTAAATATGCATGGTCGCTGCGGAATACAGGCGCAAGATTTTTCAGGTAAAAACGGCGGTAGCTGTTTTTTCTTGTGAGGTCTTCGCTTGTTATTTCTTCATCATATAAAATTTTTAATTGAAGGCTAAAGGCTATTTCTTCTCCCCATAAATGAGAACGAAAACCAAAATCCATAAACTGCCAATAAGTGTTGTTCAGGGTAATATCAAAACCGCCTAGCTGCATAAAACGTAAACGGTCGTATATTCCAACACCGTCAAATGGATACAGGCTTAAATTTCCGTCGGCGGATGGGCCCATGGGAAAAGTTTTTAATTTTCTTTTATGTGTTACCGGCGCGACAAGGGTTGGTAAAACTTCATAGCGGGAATTCATTATTAAAGGAACAGTGCATAACCGTTTAAAACCATTTTTTTTATCGTTATTTTCTTCCTGAATGACACTTAACCGTTCTGCCATTCGCCTTGCTGTTCCTCCGGCAATTATTTTACAGTTGCCGCGAAGGACAAAGAAAAGAGGGCTTTCTATTTCCGATGCCGCAAGATTTATCTGTTCGCCCAGATTCATTTCACGTTTGGGAATAATAAAGCGGACAAACGGGTACCGTTCTGAAAGTTCAGTAATATTATAATGCGGCGATGTTGATTCTATCGAAATAACATTATCGAATCCTGTTTTTTCCAGTTCCTGAAAAAAATTACGCCTCATGCAGCTATTGTGCCAGCCGATGATTACGGCTGATAATCCCGTTGAGGCAATTCGTTCCTTGCCGCCTACAGCCGTGTAAGGAGTGGTTGTTCCGTTAAAAGTTGTAGGTATAGTATTCATCGCAGCTTTTACACTGTCCCTTGTAATTTTTTTTACAGTGTTCGTTGTAATGTTCCGTCCCGTTTTTCCAGATGCTGTCAAGGGAATCAGTGAATACATTCCCGAGATACCGGCTTTCTTCATTGTGTGATCCTTTTAATAAGTTTAATTCTTCCCTGCACAGGGGCACTGTGCCGTCAATCAAAACCGGCATATCCCGCATTATGTGCCAGCAACTCTGGCGTATAACAGGAGATATGTCGGAAGCTTGTTTCTTTTCCATGAAGCCGCAGAAATCATCGTACTTTTGAATGATGATATTTTTCTCGCCGCAGGGAGAGTTTTCTTTCCAGTAACGGTAAAATTTTTCTATATCGTCTTCTGCTCCGGCTGTCCGCACTGCCTGAACATAACAATCTTTGGGAAAAAGCGAAAAAAGTTTTTTAACGCAGTCAGATGCTTCGGAAAAACCGTTGCCGTGGATTTCACTGTACCGTTTGCTGTCCGCTGTGTCCAAAGATACAATCCAGGAAAGAGGCGGCAAAATCTGCTTTCTCTGCCCGTTAGCGCCGCAGCGGAGATTTTCGCCGGAGGCGCTGCCGGCAGCGGCGCTATTGGCGGCGCAAAGTTCGGCGCACTTTTCCAGGTCGCTGCTTTTCCAGCCAATGCCGGAAGTTTCAATTACAAGGGCGAGTTCGTTTCGTGAAACAACCGCTTCTATTAGTTTAATTTTTTCAGGGTGCAGGCTTAATTCCCCCCAAAGGGAAAGCGCAATTACCGCATCTCCCGAAAAGGCGGTGATTTTATCCAGCAGAGATTCAAAGTGTTCAATGTCCATATAATCTGTACGCGCTGTATTTGAAACGGACGGGTAGGGGCACAGCGCACAGCTTTGCGGGCAGCCTCCGTATACCTGGACAGGGAAAAAAGCCGGCAATGTGCGCAATGCCTCCGGCTGCTCAAGAATAATGCGCTCAACATCCTGTGTGCCCGGAATCTTCCCTCCTGCTGCGGAAATAAAATTCTTTAACAATAACAGATTTCTTTTTGAATCTGCATAAAAATTGATTCTGTGACAGCGAAGATCTACCGTTGAAATTTCTGTTTCTATATCGAAGGCATTAATGTCTTTTTGAATAACCGAAAAAAGAATATCCCTTTCGACTGGCCCATCATCGTCTCCAAGAATTTTAGACAAGATTCCGGCTGTTCCCGGCGAGAGCAATTCCGGCGCAAGACCCTGCGGCCAGCCGTCTGAATACGAGTATTCGGCGCGGTATTTCAGGTGCCTTTCGGCAAGATCTGCCGCAAGCGCCGGATCCAAAAACGGGCTGTCTGCAAATGCAAAATAGGTCAGATCGTACCCTGCGGAAAGTTCCGCAATTTTTTCCAGCAGGCTTCGTTTTGTCCACGGCACGGAGGCTGCGGCATCTCTTTGCTCTATTTGAATTCCCGAAAAACAGTTTGAATCTTCACCGCAGGATGCTGGGCAAATTGCCTCGCAAGCTGCCAGCAGGATGATTTTTTTCACTCCTGGGAACTTTTTTGCCTGTTCCAGGGTCAGAGCAAGGCTGTTTTTCCCGTCAACTACAGGTTCAAATGCCTCACCCGCCAGCCGCCCGCCAAATAATACCAGAATTGCATTCATACTTTTTAAATATCGGCTTTTTTTGTGAAAATTTTCCCGAAAAAGGAGCGGATATTTTAACAGGATGCGGCATGATTCCTGATAAGTTCAGTAAAAACTTCACCGTATTTTTCCAGCTTAACCTCTCCTACGCCGTTTACGCCGGAAAATTGAACCAGCGAAACAGGCTTTTTTCGGCACATATCTCCAAGATTTGCGTCGGAAAAAACAATATATGCCGGGACAGCTTCTTTTGAAGCTATCTCTTTTCGTAACTTTTTAAGCTTTTCAAAAAGGAGAGTGTCCATTGGTTGATCCGCTAAATGATCTGCAGGTTTGATTTTTGCAGCTTCGGATTTCTTTTTCTCTTTGGGAAGTTTCATTAACAGGCAGCGTTCTTCCCTAAGCAATTCTCCTGCACTGCCAATTGTTACCACGGGATATTCGCCGTCTTCCAGTAATAAAATACCCTCGTCAATAAGAAAATCGATAATTGTCCGAATCTTTTGCGCATTTGTGTCTTTCATTATGCCCCATGTGCTTAGGCTTTCCAGCCCAAAGCGGCGTATTTTTTCGTTTTTGCTGCCTCGGAGAATATCGATAATCATCATCTTGCCAAAAGCCCGGTTCCGCTCTTTAAGCCTGAAAACACAGGAAACAATTTTGCGCCCTTCCAGGCTGACATCTGCCTCTTCGTAATCGGTCAGGCAGTTTGAACAATTGCCGCAATACGAAGAAGCCTTTTCGCCAAAGTACTCAAGCAGCCGGCGGCGGAAACAATCGCTGCCTGTGGCGTAAAATGTCATTTGTTTGAGCAGTTCCAGATTATGGGCTATAAGTTCCGGTTTGGACTCCGCATCGTCATCGGTGTGGTTAATAAGATATTTGTTAATCTGTACATCCTGGCCATTGTACAAAAGTATGCAGTCTGCGGGAGCGCCGTCTCTTCCCGCCCTGCCTGCTTCCTGATAATAGCTTTCTATGTTTTTTGGCATGTTAAAGTGAATAACATAAGACACATTGGATTTGTCAATGCCCATGCCAAAAGCGTTAGTTGCAACCATTGTTGTTTTTTTGTCGTATAGAAAATCATCCTGATTTTGCAGGCGTTCAATGTCGTCCAGCCCTGCATGATAGCGGGTTGCAGGAAAACCGCGGGCAATGAGCAAATTGCAGACTTCTTCCACAGCTTTGCGGGTAGCGCAGTAAATAATGCCGCTTGAATTTTTTCGCTTTTCAAGGCAATCAAGAAGGGCGGCTGTTTTTTCGGATGGGTTTTGCACTTCAAAGTAAAGGTTTGGGCGGTCGAAACCGGTGTTAACATAAAAAGGATTTTTTAAATTCAAAAGTTTTTCGATGTCGTCCCTTACTTTTACGGTAGCTGTCGCTGTAAAAGCTGCTGTAACCGGGCGTTTTTCGGCGGCTGCCTTTTGAATAAAATCCGCTATTTGCAGATAACCTGTTCTGAAATCGTGCCCCCACTGTGATACGCAATGCGCTTCGTCTATTACCACCAAAGGCACTCTTCCGCCGGCAGTAAGGGCGGATATTTCTGTTTTTTGCAGCCGTTCCGGCGCAATGTACAGCAGCTTAATGCCCCCTCTTGAGACATCTTTCATTATCTGGCTGTATTCTGCGCCGCTTAGGGAACTGTTAAGAAAAGCCGCAGGGCAGCCGCTTTCTTTTAGGGCGTTCACCTGATCTTTCATCAGGGAGATAAGAGGGGAAATGACGACTGTTATTCCAGGTAAAAGTAAAGCCGGAATTTGGTAACAGAGGGACTTTCCTGCGCCGGTTGGCATTACTGCAAGAACATCTCTGCCTGAAAGAATGTTGTCTATTATTTCTTCCTGCCCGGAACGGAACGAAGTGTAGCCGAATATATTTTCAAGTATTTCATGTTTGTTCATGTTCAAGATACGCCTGTTACCTGCCCTTTTTTACACTGTATAGCATTTTCAAATATTTTAATACGCTGTTCAATAACCGATATAATTTCATCGATTTTTCCCGGTACTTCTCTTAAGCGATTATTTTTATTCAGCCCTTCATAAACAATGCCTGGTATTTCCTTGCCCTTTTCCCTATCATACCACGAAGGATACCCTATTAACTTTAAATGTTCCTCGTTGCCTCCCGGCAGCCATATACAGTTGCTTTCCGTTTTATTCTGAACTCCTGACAATATCTCGTTGTAAAATAAACTGCTGCCGTTGTCAAATACCGGCACTATTCTTTTCCATTTTAAACTGTCCGCTTCCCGTATAATACCGAAATTGCCGTAATGACGGTCGGTGTTGCCAATAATAAAATCAAGAGCCATCATTTCATCAATACGTTCTTTGCAGTCTGTAATGCCTTTATCTTTACAAATATTAATATACGATTCGTATAAATTACCCCCTTTAAGTTTACTGTCAAAAAATATAAAATCTGCATTGATATATTCGTTTTCTTTATCAACCATACATGGGCATTTACTGACTGGCTGACCGTTTTCCAATGCACCTAACGTGTACGCAACATGCTCTATCCCAAATAAATCCAATATCTTACTGGCAATTAATTCGTTATACGGTTCCTGTTTTAGCAGCCCTCTGCCTTTTTTCCATAACACATTACCGCCGTTTTCCCTATTCCAGCATTTAACCAGAGTGCCGTCAACCGATACATTCGGATCCTGTTTCCCTTTTACATAATTATTTTTCATTTCAAAATTATCTGTATATCCATTGTCGAAAAAATTAAAATCTTCCCATTTATAATCTTTTTCCTTTTTATGCACCCAATAATGATCCGTTAAATTAAGACCGTAGCTTCCCATGGATAACTCTCTGCCGAAACTTATTTTATTTGCCAGCGCAATATCGCCAAAGTCCTCCCGCGATTGCGGAATGCCGCGGTAATTAATCCACCGGTTTAAATAAGTCGCAATACTTTCTTTTGTTTCCGCCCGCTGGCTGCCAAACGGCAAACGCTTTTCATCGTACACATTTTTGACTTGTCCCGATTCGTAGCTTTCATCGTCCATGATAAATGAGGCAACTGGTATATTTTTATGTTTTAACACAAATTCTTTATTCATTTTTTATCATTCTCCTAAAGGCATCATTATTTTATGCTTCAGATGTCTAAACTGTCTTTGATTTCTTAATTATTTACAGAAAAGATTTCGTACAATAGCTTTGCAACATGGCATCGCCGAGATAAAACGGAGATAGTACGCTCGCCCTGCAAGTGAGGGCGGGGTACTAACTGGTAGCGCACATCCATGCACGCCTTCTTCAACTTTTCTGGGCCTTCAGGGACTTGAACCCCGGACCTACGGATTATGAGTCCGCAGCTCTAACCGACTGAGCTAAAGGCCCGTGTATCTTGTTCTACGGTAAAATAAAAAAAATGTCAAGATGGGCGCTTTGCAAAAATTAGGGATGTATTTATCCCCCCAAAAGCGAAATTGTTCGACATTATGTAGTTTGTGTCGATGTTTCGCCCTTCGCCTGTGATGTAGTCCAGGGGCGCACAACGGGCGTCCAGGTTTTTAAGGTTGATGTTTGGGATAAACCAGCCCCGATTCATCATCATTATGGAGACCCAGGCTTCTATAGCGCCGCAAGCGCCGAGAGTGTGGCCGGTGTAATTTTTTAAAGTGCTTACCGGAACCGCACGGCCGAAAACTCCGTAAGTTGCATGGCTTTCTGCAATGTCTCCGGCTTCTGTGGCAGTGCCGTGAGTGTTTACATAACCGATTAAATCCGGCGCTATGCCAGAATCGGCGAGGGATAGCCTCAATGCGCCGCTCATCGTTTCCGATGTCGGCTGGGTTATGTGCTTGCCGTCGGTGTTGGTTCCAAAGCCGATAATTTCGGCGTAAATGCGCGCGCCCCGCTTTTGGGCGTGTTCCCAATCTTCCAGAATTAATGCGCCTGCGCCTTCGCCGACAACAAGCCCGTCACGGCTAACATCGTAGGCTGCAGGCGTCGCTTCGGGGTGGTCGTTGTTGGCGCTTGCGGCAAAAAGAGTGTCAAAAACCGCAGCGTCTACCGGAGAAAGTTCGTCTGCGCCTCCGGCAATCATTATATCCTGAATTCCGTTTTTTATTGTTTCATACGCATAGCCAATGGCGATGCTGCCGGAAGTGCATGCAGTGTTGCAGGGTATTATCCTTCCTGTTAAACCGTAAAATACTTCGATATTTACTGCGCATGTTTGCGGCATGGCTCTGATATATGTAGTTGCGTTAATGCTTTTCATGTCGCTGTTTACAAGCATTCCGTAAATGTCCAACATTCCGTCTACGCTGCTCATGGACGAACCAAAAGCGATACCGGCGCGGCCGTTTGTAAGTTCCCCGCTTTCCAGAAGCCCTGCCGTCTTTAGGGCATTGTCAGTTGCAACTAACGCCAGTTGGCTGACCCTTCCCATGCCCCTGATTTTTTTGCGCGGAAAATCCGGCATTGCAAAATCTACTGGCGAAGCAAGTAAAGTGTTCATCTGTGTGTATTTTTTCCATTCTTCCATCAACCGGACGCAGTTGCGCCTGCCGGTAAGAGTTTTAAAAATTTCTTCTTCGCTGCTGCCAAGGGAGCTGACAATGCCGCCCCCGGTTACCGCAACCCTTCTTTTTGAAAAATGTAAATTATCTGTCATACAAGCCCTCCGTCAACGGCAATAACCTGCCTTGTAATATAAGAAGCGGCATCGGAAAGAAGGAATACCGCAAGCGCTGCAACTTCCTCGCTCTTTCCAATTCTGCCCATGGGGACATTCGGCAGTATTTTGTCCAGCGGGGCGGTCTGCGCCATGTCAGTATCGATAATCCCCGGCGCAATGCAATTTACAGTTATGCTGCGGCTTGCCAATTCCAGAGCCAGCGCTTTTGTTGCGCCGATAATTCCCGCTTTGGATGCGCTGTAATTTACCTGCCCCCTTGTGCCGATAACGCCGGAAACCGATGAAATTGTAATTATCCTGCCCTGTTTTTTGCGGCATAGTGGCATAATTAACGGCTGAAGAACATTGTAAAAAGAATCCAGATTTGTGTGAATTACATTGTCCCATTCTTCGCCGCTTAATGCCGGAAAAGCATTATCTGCTACTATACCTGCATTGCAGATAATACCCCAAAAAGCTCCGTGTTTTTCCGTTACAGCTTCCAGCTTGTCTCTGCACTCACTGCGGTTTGAAACATCAAAGCGGACAAGTTCAACTTCTCCGTTATTTGCATTTATTTCTTTTTCAAGGGAAAGAGCGCCCTCTTCGTTGCGCCTGTAATGCGCAATTACTCCGTATCCTGCCTTTGAAACAGCAAGGGCAATAGCTCTTCCAATTCCGCGGTCTGCGCCGGTGATTAAAACTTTCTTGTTATTCATTTTTACCCTCTAAAAATAATGTTGGATCTTCAATATCCATAACCATAAGTTTTGCCTGAACAGCTTCGCTGCTGCATACAAAGGCAGTGCATTTAAAAACAGAAACATTGTCAATTCGTTGTTCTTCGTTAACAGTTATTTCGATAACATCGCCGTTCATGAATAATGGGCGTTCAATTTTAAGGGAAGCAATGCTTAGTATAAAACCTATCATTGGCGGCCTGTTTAAAATTTTCCCTTTAATGCCCGACAGAACCGAAACAGCCTGCGCCATGAATTCAAAACATGCGTATGCAGGAATGCCTTCAAGAGCAGGATCATAGAAAAGGCAGTTTTTGCCTGCATCGTATTCTGAACGCAGACTGCCTGCATCAACATCGTATTCCGTAATGCGGCTGATAAGCAGCATTTTTCCCCTGTGCGGTAGAAGTTCGAGTAACTCATTGTTTTCGATAATACATTGCGCAGCCCTGTCCATTACCTGTCCTTCCCTGAAATAATAATACTTGTATTGCAGCCGCCAAAAGCAAAAGAATTGCTCATGCAGATTTTTGGCTGCGCCGTTGTTCCGGGACCGGCAAAATTAAGGCGGGGTATTTTTTCATCATGTTCACCGTCCCAGCAATGAGCGGGGAGCCCGCCTTTGGAAAGCGCCATCCAGCAAAGGGCGAGTTCAATCGCTCCTGCGGCTCCCAGTGTATGGCCGGTTATGGGCTTTGTCGAGCTTACCGGCGGTTTGTTATCTGCAAACAATGAATCTACCGCAAGAGCTTCCATGCTGTCGTTAAGGGGTGTGGCGGTTCCGTGCAGATTGATGTAGCCTACATCTTTCGGGGCAATGCCGGCCATATTTACCGCATCCCTCATGGCGGCAAGCGCTCCTGCGCCGTCCGGCCTTGGCGCTGTCATGTGATGAGCGTCTGCGCTTTCGCCCCAGCCCGATAACTCTATAACCCGTGAGCCGGCTGCGGCAGGAGAATCTTTTTCCAAAATAAAAAAAGCAGCGCCTTCCCCCAAAGTAATGCCTTTGCGGTTTTTGCTAAAAGGATTGCAGATTTCATCGGAAACTGCTTCCAGCGATGCAAAGCCCAAAAGAACTGTCTGGGAGACAATATCAGCCCCGCCTGCGATAACAGCGTCGCATATTCCGCTTTCTATTAATTGAGCGCCTTTTACAATTGCCCCTGCGCCGGATGCGCAGGCTGTAGCGATGGTCATAACAGGGCCTTCTATTTTGAGGTTCCCGGAATTAAAAAAAGATGCGGTAAATTCAGAAACAAGAGACGCGCTTTGGTCAGCCAGGCTATAGGCTGCCGGGAACCCTTTGCCCGAAAAAAAGGCTTTGTGGGCAAAGAGGGACGCTTCGCTGCCGTTGTCGCAGGAACCGGCGCAAACACCAACCCGGCGCGGCCCATACTGCGCGATAACTCTTTCCGCATCCGGGTGGATCTGCTCAAGCGCCGCCGCTGTTATCCTGAAAAGCCGGTCTGCCGCAATAGGCGCACCGGCTTCATGGACAAGCCCTGCCAAAAAGCGGCGGTTTTCCACGATATTTACCGGACGGATTCCGCTCTGATCCCCCTTTAGTGACGCGGCAAATAATTCTTCTTTGTTATTTCCAGCACAGCATAAAAGCCCTGGCGGCAGCAGATTTATGCTCAATCTATACTCCTTTGTAAAGATACGCCGCCTGACCACTTGCAAGTGATTAGGCTTTTTGCTTTAAAATAATACCATAATGGCTGAATTATTTTATATTGGATTGTCATATATGTCTAGTTTTAATGTGCCGCAGGAAAAGGCAAAAATTCACACAATGGAGGGGCGGCGCATCCTTTCCCTTTTGAACGCATTGGCGGTCAAGCCAGCGGGGGGAAATACCGCAGGCAAAGATGCAGAACTTCCACAAATTGAAAAAGAATCTGATGGCAGACCCTTTTTTACTGACAGGCGGGCGGATTTTAATATTTCCCATTCCAAAAATATGGCAGCAGCGGCATGGGCTTCCTGCGGGCGTGTTGGATGCGATATTCAGTATGCGGATCTTTCAAGAGCCAGGGTTAGCGCCGGGCGCAGGTTTTTTCATAAGGATGAACTTGCTGCAATAGAAAAAACCGGGGATGAAGGCTTGCTTAATTTTTACAGGATATGGGTTTTAAAGGAAGCCTGGCTGAAAATGCACGGTTTTTCGGTTTTTAATATTGCAAAAGCGCCGCAGTTTATCATTGAAGATTCTTTGCCTGCGGGAGGCAATGCAAAGAAAAGTGAATATTTTTATTTGTATGAATTGAGTTGTTTGCAAGACCCGGCTGGTCATGGATTGATAAAACACGAATCCAGCGGGATTTACATGCTTGCCGTTGCCAGTGATTATTTTTCTGCGGCAGAGCCTGAATTCTTCTGGTTTTCGGAAACAGAGTTAAAACTTAAAAGAGTTGAAAATATATACGCGGCGGATATTCCTGAAAATACTGATACGCCGAATATGTGAGCCGGTACAAAGCTGCTCAATGCCAGAGCGCCAAAAGCAATCGCTGTAGTTGCAAAAGAGAGAGAGATGGCTATTGCCGTAACCGGCCCGTCGTTGGCATGGTTTTCTGCTTCGATGCCGAAAATGATATAGTCCAGCCCAAGCCCGAAAATCAACAAGATGCCTACAGCAGCAAAGAAGCTAACCGGAATGTGCAGGCACGACAAAGTTGTAAGAACCGTTAAAACCAAAAAGACCGGAACAATGAAGATTCTGGCTGTCTGCTTCCACCGGTAGAAACGGCGCACAAGAATGACTACTGCCGCAATTGCCGCAAGAAACAAATGCAGCATAGTTTTTGTAAGCCGGTCCAGCTGCTCGCCTGTGTCCTTCATTTTGTTAACAAAAAAAACATTGTTAAGCCCGTCTGCAATTTTCCTAAAATTGTCATCGTTAGAGGCAGGCATTGTTTGCTTTGGCAGGCGCGGAAGAACGCATGAATAGTACATATCGCCGGTTTTTCCAATCCACAGGTTTGCAATTATTTCTTCGGCCGGCTTGCGGCTGCTTGCTTGTATACCGCCAGATGCAGCAGACGCAGGATACAGGTAATTCCCTTTTGCTGCCCCAAAGATTGTTTTATATTCACCGGCTGCTTCAGCCGGGAAACCGATTGCGTCAAACTGAGCTGCCGCAAGCGGGAGCAGTTTTTCCGCAGAACGGTAGCTTCGCTCCTGGGTCTGTATCGACGGGTAGAAGGAAGAGGCCGCCATGTAAGAAGTTAAATTGCCTGCGGCGATTTCGGCTTCCAGAGCGGCGCATAAAATCTCCTCGTTTTGAAGCAGTTGTTCAGGATCTGAACCTGCAACAAGGTAATACCAGCCGCTCGAAGCGTAGTTCAGCACATGAGCCGCTATTCGTTCGGATTTTGCCAGTTTTTGCGGCATGGAATAAAGATCGGCAAGTTTATTTTCTATTCTTAGTTCTGCGCGGTTTACAGCAAGCAGAACGATAAAGGCGGTAAAAAAACAAGAGAGCGCAATTATACGAATTTTATTTAATATTTTTAGTGTGTCTTTTTTTAAGAAAAAGAATGAAGGAATATGCAGCTTTTTATTGTTAATGCGGATTAAAGGGAAAATGCATATAACCGTTAAAAAAGAACTTGAAAGGCCGAATATGGAAAATACGGCGAATTGTTTTAAAATTACAAACGGGGCAAACAACAGTACGCCGAAACAAATGCTTGTGGATACAAAACACACGCTTACACTTTTTAAAATATGGCGTCTTGTTTCTGCGCCGTTTTCTGCGCCGCCGGAAAGGGAGAAGCGGTGCGCAAAAAAGTGAATTGAATAATCGACACAGGTGCCTATGAGGGTCGTGCCGAATACAAAGCTGATAACATGTACTTCACGGAATAAAAGCAGTACAGACACAAAGGCTGTAAGGATGGAAAAACAGGCGGCGGCGAAAGAGCAAAATACCGGAACGGGAAAACGGAACACAATAAAAAACAGGACAAGAATGGCAACAAGACTGACTGTAGAAATGATGGAAATTTCCCTTTGCGCATTTGAAGAGCTTTCGTAACTGTGGAACGGGACTCCCGAATAGTAAAATTCAACGCCGGGATTTTTTTCTTTTACTAATGCGCCGTTATCGTAAATTCTTTTAACTGTATTTTCTCTTCCGGAGATAACCAGGCCGCCCGGCGCAATTGTGCCGCGAATCATAACATACCAGTTTCCTTCGTATTGGGCTGCAAGAACATCATCACGCGGCGAGAGGTTTCCGCTGGAGAGCAGGGCGGACGCGATGATTTTTTTCATTAGACGTTCTGTCAGGGAAAAGGGATCGCCTGCGAGATTGTCAAGCGGGGTAATGGTAAAAGGGCTGAATATTGAAACAAGAGCGTCTTCGGCAACTGAAGCCGGGTCATTTTCAATCTCGTCCCTGGTTTCCCTGTCCAGCAGCATAAACCGGTGATCATAAAGGTACTCGGTAAAGCCGGACAAAAATGATTCATCGGCGTACAGGGAGAGCGCTTCAAATTCTACGCTTGCGCTTAAAGCGGCGAACAATTCTTCGGCTCCGTTTTTTGCTCCGGCAAAATCCTCGCCTGACGAAAGAATCACAATTTGCCGCGAGTTCCGTTCGCCAAGGACTGCATCGGCTCTTGAAGCGGATTTAAGCGCGGCGGAAGATGGGATAATTTCCATAAGGCTTGAATTGATTCGCACGGGCGAAAAAAACAAAGAAACAGCGAGAGCAAGAAAAAGCCCGCCGTGGTAAATTATCCAGGGCGGTAAAAAGCTGCGGTTTTTGCCCTGCAAAATACGGTTCTTTGTATTTTGAAAAATACTTTTTATTTTACTTGGAGAAATAATCTTTTTCATTTGTATCCAAATCCGCAGGGTAATATTGCTGTGAAAATGCGTATGCCGTGCTGTTGCCGTTTTTATCGATAAAGATCATTTTATCTATTACAGTACCGTTTTCTCCATTGGAGCCTTCAAGGATAATCTGCTGCGCAAATTCCTTTAGAGCTTTTTCCTTTGGTATAAGACCCAAAGTCCATGTTTTTCCCGAAGGTATCTTTTGTTCAAAAAAATAATTTTCAAATCTTTCTTCCAGATTTTTTGAATTTCCTGTGAACAGGGACTTCATTGTTTCTGCCATGTAAATATATGTGTC
>Ga0123356_10004970_pt1 | contig 13633 bp, 12 predicted proteins | sample TergutEmb28metaG_2_FD_92546 | JGI IMG/M metagenome (GOLD analysis project Ga0123356, IMG submission 92546) | Embiratermes neotenicus P3 segment gut microbial communities from Petit-Saut dam, French Guiana - Emb289 P3 | ecosystem: Host-associated > Arthropoda: Insects > Digestive system > Gut ...
CATTTACTGCCGGAACCTCTTCAACGCTTTACTGTCGGAGACGGCTACGATCCGCTCAACCCGCAGGAATCGTTAAAAAAAGGTGCAGGCGGCGGTCACCACGGCTCCCATGCACATCTTGCAAACGAATTTGTTATGAGTATTGTTGAAGACAGAAAACCCGCAATCGATGAAGTACTATCTGCCAACATCACAGCCGCCGGTATATGTGCTCACACCTCTGCAATGCAAAACGGTGCATCGACGGAAATACCTGTGTTTTAGTTTAATTGCATCTATGAAAAAGGGGATGTTTTATTATAATAATGCATCCATTGCTCTTTTTGCTGCGAGTTTTAAGTATTTTTCGGGTGCGTTCATGCTTTCTTCAATAGTAATACCTTCACTTGTTTGAAAAACAGTAATATTTTTTTCTTGAAGCAAAGCGGGGTCGCATTCGCAAATTCCGCAGATTGAATATATCGGGATGTTTCCCGTTTCACGTAATATACCTGAAAGGACTTTTCCCTGAAAGCTTTGTGAATCAAGTTTTCCTTCACCTGTTATTACAAGGTCGGCATCCCGGCATTGCTCTTTAAATTTATACAATTCAAGCAAGGTATCGATCCCGCTTTTCAGGGTTGCACTTAAAAACGCCATGCACCCTGCACCAAGTCCTCCGGCTGCACCGGCTCCGGAGACTTCGTCATATGTTCTCTTGAACCGCTCCCGCAAAATGTCTCCGTAATGACGCAAGCCAGTGTCCAGAAACCGCACCTGGTCAGGGTTTGCGCCTTTTTGTGGTCCGTAAATATAAGCTGCACCATTTTCTCCAAATAACGGGTTATCTACATCACACATGACTGTAAATGAGCTTTTTTTGACTCTTTCATCAAGACAGCTCATATCGATATCTGTTATATCGCAAAGCGTCTTACCACAAGGTACAAAACCGTTACCCCGCTTATCCGTGAATTTAACACCAAGAGCTGCTGCCATACCGCATCCGCCGTCTGTTGTCGCGCTGCCGCCGATGCAAAGGATGAAATCATTAATATTTTTTTCCAGAGCCGCCAATATCAACTGCCCGAAACCGAATGTGTTTGATGTCATTGGATTCAGGCTTGTTTGCTTTGTTATACCGCTGCTTTGAGCCATTTCCATAACAGCCGTGTTATTATTCGAAATTCCATATATTGCGGTTATTTGTCTGTTGTCCGGTGATTGTACCTGAGCTTCATAAATGTTACCGCCAATAGCGGATAAAACAGCGTCAACACTACCTTCACCGCCGTCCGCTATCGGCATTTTTACGATTTTACAAACGGGAAAAGCAGCACAAACCACCGAAGCGATTATATCGGTCGCCTCTCTTGCGGTTTGTGTTCCTTTAAAACTATCGGGAATGATTATTACTTTGTTTAAGCCCATAAAGTTTTACTACTTTTCACCAAGTACTTTTCCGAGATGGACGACAAAGTCTTGTGCGTTGGTTATTATGCTCTTTGCGGACAGACTGCCGCGATCGGCCAGTTTATTTGCGGAAAATTCGGAAATATCTACCGTATAGAAATATACCGGGCGGATGTTACCGTTGTCTTCAACATAATACATCGGTGAAATATTACCGGCGGCTATTGTATGCAATGTACTCGCCATAGCTATGATCGTTGTTGCTTTTGAAAGCTCCGTACGCATGGCGTCCTGACCTTTATATGCATCTTCGTATACACCCGGCAGCGGCCCGTCATCACGTATTGAACCGCATAAAACAAGCGGTATATTACGTTTGACACAAGTGTAAACTATACCGTTATCGATACCTTCCGCTTCGATGAATTTTTCGATCGAACCGTAAAAACGGGCACGATTTATGGTATCGATATGATTGTAATGACCGTTTGGTGAAAGTGCTTGTGTATAGATGTCCTGGCCGAGAGCGGTGTTTCTGTATGCACCTTCAAGATCGTGGGTTGCAAGCGCATTGCCGCCCAACAGTGCATTGACGTATCCTCTTTCGATCAATGCCATAAATGCATTGCGTGAATCTGCGTCAAATGAACATGCCGGACCCATTACCCAAACGATATACCCGTTTTCGCGTTCATGTTTTAATAACTCATATAAAAAATCATAATCAATTGAAAAAGCGGTTTCACGGCTGCGTCCCTGACGAAAAGCGAATGTTTCCCGTATTTCTTCGGAGGCTGTAAATCCATCCGGATACACATATATACCTTGACTGCCGTCTTCTGTACGTCCAACGGCGATTTTGTCGCCTTTTTTTATGTGTCTGAACTCCCGAACAAAAATTTCGCCGTTTTCATATACAGCGACGCAGTCCATACGACTTCTTTTCGGAAGCAGCCATTTACCGTCCACGTTAAAATACTCGGGAAAAATCGTGGTTGCGTGATAATCATCCGGTGCGACAAAATCGGCCGGTGCCGGTAAAAATATCGCGTTTGGTGCATTTTTCAACTCCTGCACGGAAAAGTCCGGCGGTCTGTAATTCGGAAGCGAAAATTTCATTACTTAACTCCTTTCCCGGATAAAAAAGTAAGACTACAATGCTGATCGGTGTATTTTTTCCTGGTTTCAGTATACCGTATCGATCTGGCATTGTCGAGTCTTACGAATAATTTAATATTCAGTTTTGTTTACCCGTAATCCTCCCGCAGGAGAGATTACTGCATCGCGTATGCTTCTTGTGTATGCGTCAATGCATTTCGCATCGCATCGATCAGTTGCATCATGTTCTCTTTATTACGTGATTTATCTTTTACACGGGTAATGAGAGCTTCGCTGAGCTGACCTATGACCAAAGAACCGTTTTCAATTCTAAGATCGCATACATGCTTGCGTCCGTACCGAACCGACCATACATTAAGTGAAGACCATGTGATTTTCATTTTGTTTTCTTCAATATTGTCAACTATGAATAATGCTTCCTTCAATGCATCGCCTTCGAGCTGATGGCAGATAATACCATCGATCGCGGGGCGGGATTTCCGTTGCCCATAAATGTCCTGATTATTTGTGTTGTTTGACTCCATGAGCATTATTCCTGAGTAAAGTACGTTTTCATTGTGATTATACATCTTTATTCCTCCATTCGTTTTGATGTCTGTTTTTACTTTGCTTCTATCTATGTATCTATGTTAAGCGAAATGTATTTCGCATCGTATTAAAAAGGCCGAAAGCTTTTTTTCCTCAAGCCTTCGACCGTTATTCATAATCAGTTTATGCAATACTATTATGTGTATCTCAGCAAAAGCCTGTTTCCGGGCAGCATGACAAAGTTATCTTCGTTAGCCATGAGGTTTTCTGCAACTATATGCTCGCGTCTCTTTGTATTAGTGGTCACGGCCCCTGCCTCCTTATATGTTCATCGTCTCATATGATAAAGCACTTTTCCGGTAAAGTCAATGCGTATTATCGACAAACATTATGCAGTTGTGTATGAATTTTTTTGTAGGATCTGACATAATATGTGAACATTTTTTGTACATTTTGCCATCTCTCTCTACTTATAGTATCGGCACTTTTTGCTCTCACTTAAGTGATTTTTCAAAAAAATCTAATCGATTAGTTGCTTTCTACAAACCAGCGTGGACGGCCTGTTTCGGAGTAGGTATCTTCAAAGAACAGGCGGCGCTCATGCCCCAATATACGCACGGTGTATCTCATGCCCATGCTGCCCGCGTCGGAGGCGGCACGGCGCACGTCAAGGACTCTGTCGATCTCGAACCTTGTACCGTCTTCCCATTTGAGAACGGCCGGTATCATGGTTCCGTCGGCGTCGTAGTCAACACTCACTCCTACATAGATACGTTTTGGAAATGTACTCATAGGTTAAATTACATGCTTTCTTATGACTCAAAATTACTTTCGTCATTTCGTGATAGTGCAAATGACATGCTTGCTTATGACTCAAAATCTGGCGAAATTAATGTGTTCTTCTCTGGCGTTCAGGGTTCCAAGCATTTCATCGAGTCTTGTCAGGCCGCGCTGTATGCTGTGGTATCCGTAGTTGTCACGGATGGCGTCAACGGCTCTGTCTATTGCTTTTTGACCGTCATGTTTTTTTTCGTCGACAAAAAGGCTTGTCTGCTCGGGTTCGTCCGCGGGCACAAGTGTCGCGACACGTATACCTATGCTGCGCAGCGGCAGTTGGCGCACTTCTTTGTATAGTTCGAAACTTATATTCAGGATATCGCGCGTTACGTTTGTCGGACGTTTGATTTTGCGTTGGTGAATCAGCCAGTTCAGGTCAGTTGTCCGCAGGGAAAACTCTACTACATATCCTTTGAAGCTCTCTTCCCTGAGGCGTTTGCCGACACTTTCGGCCAGTGTCATCAAAACGATGCGGACATCCTCGTCGCAGACCATATCACGCGCTGTTGTCGTGGAGTTGCCGATGGATTTTATCGGCAGGCCGGTGCCTTCTTCTCTGATGGGTGTGGTGTCTATGCCGTTGGCGAAGGCGTACAGGACGGTGCCGTTTTTGCCGAAACGGCGCTTGAGGAAATCCGGGTTTGCTGCGGCGAGTTCACCTATCGTTTCGATGCCCATTTCGTTTAAGCCGCGTTTTGTGGCGCGTCCGACGCCCATCAGAGTTTCCGCGGGCAGAGGCCAGACAACGTCTTTCATGTTGTCGCGTGTGATTTCCGCTACGGCATCGGGGCCGGCTATGTCGCTGCCGAGTTTGGCGAATACTCTGTTCCAACTAAGGCCCATGCTGGCGGTGATTCCCGTTTCTTCTTTTACTCTTTCTTTTATCTCATATGCGAGTTTTGCTTCTCTTCCGGTGCGGCAGGTGCCTGTGATATCTATCCATGATTCGTCTATCGAAAAGTCGTCGCGCAGGTTGCTGTAGTCGGAGTATATTTCGCGGATTCTGTTTGTTACCTTGACGTACAGGTCGATATTCGGGGGGACTGTCACAAGCTCGGGGCAGAGCAGCATTGCCTGCCAGCGCACCATGCCGGTCTTGATGCCGGCTTTTTTGGCGAGATCGGACTTTGCCAGGATTATGCCGTGCCTTTCCTCGACCGAGCCGCAAACCGCCACGGGTCTGCCGCGCAGCTCCGGCCGGCGGGACATTTCTATTGACGCATAACATGCGTTTAAGTCACTTAACACGATTTTTCTGTCCATGACGCCGTCGCGGACTTCGCTAAGCCCCGCCACCTCCTCTTCGATGTGAATCAATTGTACTACCTATTTTTTAAGATTGCAATATGGCATATTGCACAAATTTTAAGATTTTTGGCTTTTTTTGCTTGCTTTTTGATCTTTTTTAAGGTATATTTATGTCAGCAGCGAATATTTATGGAGGTGTATATGAACATTTCTATCGGCCCTACCCTCTCTGAGCTTCGAAAAGCGAAAAAACTCATGCAAAAAGACATTGCCGCCATGCTTTCAAGCTATGGTTCCAAAGTCGGTGCAAAAACAATCTACAATTGGGAGAAAGGCCTTGCGCAACCAAGCATTCCGCACTTTATCGCGTTGTGTGATATCCTGGATGTCGATGATGTCTTGTGGCAGTTTGCCGGTATCCCAAAGGGTCCTTACGCTGGATTAAACCGAAGCGGTCGACAAAAAGCACGCGACTTCATAGATTTATTGTTTCAAATCGATTCCTACCGTGATATCACAGGCAAGCGTAATCCGGCCGCGTCCGGTGCCGGGTCTGCCGATAACCATAGCCGCTCAACCCTCTCCGAAGAGGATGATACCGTTTTCAGTGAAGGAGAACACCCGGATGACCTCCGAAATGAAGATGACTTTGACCAATACGGTAAACCCTATACATCTTCCCGGCTTCTGCGCCTTTATGACATCCCCGTTTCCGCCGGTTCCGGCAACTTTCTTGACGACAGCAGCTATCAGATGATCGAAGCCCCCACATACGTCCCGATCGCAGTTGATTTTGCACTTCGTGTCAGCGGCGACAGCATGGAACCTCTCATCCTGGACGGTCAGGTCATTTGGGTCAAGGAGCAGGAGTTACTCGACAGCGGCGACATCGGTGTTTTCACTTACTCAAACGATGTCTACTGTAAAAAGCTTATCGCAGACGGCTCGAGAGCATATCTGCGTTCTCTAAATCCATCATATGAAGACATCGAGATATTAGACGATTTCGGCTTCAAAGTTGTCGGTAAAGTTGTTTGACAACAAGTATTGCTGTGGTATAAAATATCGGGTAACTATTATCATGCGCAAATGCTTACATTCTGACCGACATTGGAGAATATAAAAATGACCTGTTTTAAACGTATCGCAGCCTCAATTCTTACTGTTATTTTGATCACTTGCCTCACCGCTTGCAGTAGTCAGGAGAACCGGGCAATACCACCCGAAATGCGTTATCCTATCCTGGTTGGTGCGTTGATTTTCTTTATTGCGGCGGTCGTTTTTGTGTTGGTCGTATATCTCAGAAGCCGGGTCCTTGTCAGGCAACAAATCCAAACGGCAGTAAAACGCATCGAGCACCGTGATGATACAATGCGGGCTGTCAACCGGGTCGCAGCCTTATTACTTGCACCGGGACAAGACGGTATTGATGCTCCGCTCATGGAAAGCCTTGAAATCATCGGTCAAAATATCTCCGTGGACCGCCTGCATATTTGGCGTAACGAACTTAAAAACAATGAACAGCACTTCGTACTCACGAATATATGGTTCAGTGAAAGAGTACGCGGTAAATATGAATCTCTGACCCTTGGAACAACATTTTCACACAGACTTTTTCCCGAATGGGAGCCAAAACTGGCCAACGACGAATGTATCGGCGGTCTGGTTTCGGAAATGCCGCAGGCACGTAAGGACTTTTTTACTACAACCGGCGTTAAATCCATTATGATGATCCCGTTATTTTTTGGTGACTACTTTTGGGGAATGTTCAGTATTGACGATTGCACAAACGAACGTGTCTTTAATGAAGACGATATAAAGATCCTGCGTTCCGTCAGTTTAATGATGGCAAGCGCAATGGACCGCCATGCATTGGGAGAAGAAGTTAAAGAAGCCTACAGACGCTCACAGATACTGCTTGATAAAACCCCGTTATGCTGCCAGTTATGGGATAACAACTACAAAAAAATCGATTGTAACGAAGAAGCTGTCCGCCTGTTCGGTTTTAAAGACAAGCAGGATTTTATCGAAAGATCACACGAATTATATCCGGAATACCAGCCCGACGGTTCACTTTCCGTCGATAAAGCCAGAGAATACGTTATCAGAGCTTTTGATGACGGATATATCTCTTTTCAATGGACCTACCTTATGCTCGACGGCACAACGATGCCTGCCGACGTTATTCTTATGAGAGTTGAACGGGAAGAAGGAATTGTCGTAGCCGGTTATACACGTGACTTACGCGAACACCTTAAAATGATGGGTGAGATAGAGCAGCACAGCAAACAACTGGAAACCGCATTAAACGAAGTCAATCACGCCAACATTATGAAAAATAACACCCTCGATTCCATGATGCGTATTTTAAACAGCATGGCTATTTCAATTTACGCCACGGTTCCGGAAACCGGAGAGCTTTTGTTTGTCAACGATTTTATGAAAAACGGTTTCGGACTGACAGATGAAAACATCAAAGGAAATTACTGTTACAAAGTCTTCAGACAAGGTTACGATGCAATGTGCGATTTTTGCCCGTGTTTTGAACTGGATAAAAATCCCGATAAAACCATCGTATGGGATGAATACATTCCGGAGCTTGATATACATGTACGGCATTCCGATTGTTACATAAATTGGTATGACGGAAGCAGGGTCCATTTACAACATGCATTTGATATAACCGAACTGGTCAAAGCAACAGAGAGATTCCAGGCTGTCAGCCAGGCAAAAAGTGATTTCCTCGCAAACATGAGCCACGAAATGCGGACTCCCCTCAACGCCATCATCGGAATGACTCTTATCGGCAAAAATGCGGAAAGCCCTCTCGAAAAGGTTCATGCTTTAAACAAAATAGGAGACGCGTCCGCTCATCTTCTCGGACTCGTTGACGATGTCCTCGATATGGCAAAAATCGAAGCAGACAAGCTGGAACTGTTTCCTGTAGAATATGATTTCATGCGAATGATCGACAGAGTATTAAGTGTGGTACATTTCCGCGCAGATGAAAAGAATCAAAACTTAACTACAGACATCGATAAACACATACCCCGTTACATCGTTGGAGATGATTACCGGTTGGTACAGGTGATAATAAATATATTGTCTAATGCGGTCAAATTTACTCCCGAAGACGGTGAAGTCCGGCTCAACATCACTTTACAAAATGAAGTCGATACTGACCTGGAGCTTTACATCGAAGTCATAGACAGCGGAATAGGTATATCACTCGAACAGCGCGAAAAGTTATTTGTCGCTTTTGAACAGGCAGATAGCGGAACAAGCCGCCAGTATGGAGGCACGGGGCTCGGTCTTCCGATATCAAAACGTATCATTGAATTGATGGGCGGCAGTATATGGATAGAATCCGAACTCGGTAAAGGTGCGAAATTCATGTTTACCGTTAAGGTCAAACGCGGGACAAAAAGCGAAGGCACCTACGATGAATCTTATATGGCAGACATTGAATCAACAGCAATAGCTGCAGATATTCCTGAGTTTAAAAACAAAAATTTGTTAATAGTTGAAGACGTTGATATTAACCGTGAGATCATTCTTGCACTGCTAAAAGACAGCGGATTGATCATCGACTGCGCCGAATCCGGCAAAGAAGCGGTTGACATGGTTTCCGCCAATCCCGATAAATACGATATCATATTTATGGATTTACAAATGCCGCAAATGGATGGATTGGAAGCCACGCGGATCATTCGTGCCCTGCCGGGTACCGGGCAGAAAAAATTGTCCATAATCGCAATGACCGCAAATGTTTTTCACGATGATATCAACAATTGCATGGAAGCCGGTATGGATGACCATCTCGGCAAACCGCTTAATTTTGACAAGGTCATGGACATACTAAAAAAATATCTGATTGGTTAAGAATGGGGAGCATGTATGTGCGGACGGTATCTTATAGACGATGAAGCTTATTCCGATTTATTGCAAATCTTACATAACCTGAACTCTATAAAAACAGCTTCGGGCATCGATAATCTTTCGCATGTCGAAAACCTTGCAAAGGGTGAAGTTTTTCCTACACATACCGCTCCGGTCATCAGCAATGACGGTGTAGAGGCTGTTAAGTGGGGTTTTCCGCATTGGAGCAATCCGAGCGTAATAATAAACGCCCGTTCCGAAACGGCCCTGGAAAAACGAATGTTCAGCAAACCGATGAGAGAACGGCGTTGTGTTGTACCATCATGCGGTTTTTTTGAATGGGGAAGCGGAAATCCGATGTCTGCAGAAGGTGATTTATTCGGTGGTTCATCATATAGCGGTAATGTAAAATATGGTAAACGCAATCGAAAACATAAGTATTTATTTAAACAACCGGGAGAGCATGTTCTATATATGGCAGGAATAGCAAGCAGTTTCCGCGATGAATTCGGTGTTGATTATACTGCATTCGTCATTCTTACTACTGCGGCAAACGACTCTGTTTCACCGGTACACGACCGTATGCCCGTAATTCTGTCATCGGAGGAAATCGAACTTTGGACGGGTAATGACAGTTTTATGGAATTTGCCATTAACCGCTCCGGTCCGGAACTGTCTTCGGTAATTGCCTCCGGCATCTGATAAAATCAATACTGAAAGGGTTTATATAAATGAAGTACAAATTAGTCGCGTCGGATATGGACGGGACACTTGTTAACGATAAATCGGAACTGACCGAACGCACAAAAGCGACTATTGTTAAAGTGGTTGAATCGGGTGTACTTTTTGTAACAGCCACGGGCAGACCGTTTAGTAATGTACAAATGGTCAACGACCTTATTACCGCAGATATGCCGTTCATCGTATTTAACGGTGCTGCCGCTTATATGGGAAAATCCGGAAAATTGTTGTTTGAACGTTTCCTCGACTTTGAACTTGCCGTGGAAGCATTTGAGTTTGGTCAAAAACTCGAGATCGCACAAATTCTTTGGACCGGTCCCCGTTTATGGGCAAATCGTATATGCGAAGAAACCGAAGATTACCATTCATTCAGTAAAGGTCTTGATATGTCACTTGTAACAGACCTCACCACGATCAGAAGTGAGATCAAGGGTATATCTAAAGTTCTTTGGATAGATGATCCGGCAAATATCAAAAAATTATCCGTTGAAATGAACGCACATTTTAATAACAGGTTGCAATGTGTCTCTTCCATGCCGCACTTTCTGGAATTCATCAGCAACGACGCCGGCAAAGGCACGGCTCTTGCAGAGATCGGCAAGCTTTTTGGAATCGACAAAAGTGAAATGCTCGCAATAGGTGACGGCTTCAACGACATCTCAATGCTTGAATACGCAGGCTTCGCAGTCGCTGTCGAAAATGCTCCCGACGGTGTAAAGGCCGTTTGTGATTACGTGACTGTATCAAACAATGAAGATGGCGCCGCCGAAGTGATCGAAAAATTTATATTATGAGTTTTCACCGGCTGCTTTTATCAGAGCGTCAATACACTCCCGTTTTGCACCCATCGGTACACCGCCGCCTACGCTGAGAAGGAGGCCTTTTGTGCTTCCTGCTGTTGCTTTGTAACTGTTGATGCAGTTTTTTGCCAGATCATATATTTCATCGGGAGTTTTTCTTGCCAGAGACATTGGTGGAATGTTGCCAAGAAATGATACGTTATTTCCTATCTGCTTTCGAACTTCTCCGATGTCTTTTTCATGTGTGAAATTAAAGAGGTCGGCACCAAGGTCTTCCATATACGGGAAAGAAGTGTCGTTTCCGGTATCATTGTGAAATAAATGAATACATTCGGGGAATGCCGCAAATACTTCTTTTAAGTATGGGTGTGCGAATTCCTCGTAGTCTTCTTTGCCGAAAAATCCCGTTACATCATCAAGCATCAGTACACCTTCCGCCGTTCCGACGTTATCGAGTTGTGCTTCCAGCCAGTCTTTGCAAAGTTTTGTTGTCAGCTTAAGCAATTTATGAACGATGTCCGGATCGGTTTTGGCGCATGTTACAAATTCTGTGACAGAGAATAAATGAGAGGCAATAGTCAGCGGTCCGCGGGTGCTGACTATATTTATCTGCTCTCCTATTTCGGCAAGCTTCGGTTTCATATATTTCTGTAAATTCAAAAGCAGCGGCATCAGTCCGTCTTTACGGGGATCGGGTGATTTTAAATTATTTATGATATCTTCGGCTTCATCCATTTCATCACTGAGCGGATATACTCCGGGCAGATTATCATCGTAAAACCTGAATTTCACACCAAAACCGGAAGGTTCCGTCGCCATTCCGTATTCTGCCCACCAGTCCGGCAGAAAAATGACATCGGGAAAATCATTCTTTATTTTTATATATGAAGCAAACCATGTTTCGGGTTGTACATAAAAATCAATGTTCGAAATCCCGCAATAACCCGGCATCCACGGACTGTCAACGATAAGACCGACATGGAGTTTTTCTTCCTCACCCTTTAAGATAGCTTTAAATAAATCCCATTGAACTTTTGTCATAGCTATATCTCCTTCTATTTATAAATCAATCTGTTTTTATCATCCGGTATTCCGGTCAAACGATAAAAGTATGTGTTAAGTACATCGCACCATTCGCGGGCGTTTGCGAGTTGTTTTTGTAAGCGTGCAGCTACCGAATTATAAGCACATTCGGGGAGATGGGGTTTTAATAAATCCCATGTTTTGATAAAAGCTTCGACTTCCTCAACCCCTTCAAAATGCGTGTCGTAGTAATATTGAAGCAGGGTTTTACCGTTTTTTAGTTTATGGTCATACGGCAGACGGTGAAAGTATAGGAGCAGATCTTCGGGACAAGTTTCTTTGTTGCTGTACAAAGCATTTAAGTACGGGTGATACTGTGCCGTGTACCCGGTGCCGTGTTCCGTTCTGTCGACTCCGATGGCTTCATGATTTGCTCTGTGGTAGGTTCCCCACTTTGAAAATTCATATCCTTCGGGGCTTGGTCCATAATGGTGATGAATATTTACCATCCAGCATAAACCCAGAGGTGTGGTATATTTTTCGTAAGTTCTTCTGGAATTAAGCATCATTTCCAAAAGCGGGTCAAGCAGTTCGGGATTTTTACCGAATGTTTGCGTTATCCATTCGGTAAGAACATCACGTGCGGTAAGTGAAGGTTCACATGCTATACGACCGAATGAATAGAGGTTTGCCTGTGCCAAAGTGTGTCCTGTCCAGTTTTCATCCAGCCCGGTGTTGGCAACAGCTACAATTGCCGTAACTTCTTTCCCCATAAGATCACGCATGGTTCTTGTATCGGAAACCGGTGTTGATAGGATTTCTTCCCATTGCACGGCAAGTGTATATAAGTCGATTTGCTGCCCCGTATACTCTTGTGTCACTTGAAACTCTATAGCTTGCGCTGTGTGTTCCATAGCGCCGATAAGCGGCGAATTCGGCTCTCTGACTTGAAAATCGGATGGTCCATGTTTGATTTGTAATATCACATTGTCATCGAAGCTGCCGTCAAGAGGATAAAAGTGATCGTATGCCGCTTTCGGGCGGTCTGTTTTTGTGTCACGCCAATCTTGTACGCAATTATATACGAAACAACGCCAGTACACTTTACCGCCATGCGGTTTGAGAGCTCTTGCAATTGCATTGGCACCATCTGCTTGTGTTCTTCCGAGAGCAGCGGGACCGTCACGAAATTCACTATCGGCTTTTACGAGAAAACCCGCAAGATCGGGTATATACTTATATACATTTGCAACGGTTTTCTGCCACCAGTTTAATACTTCATCATCCAGCGGGTCGTATGTTTTAATGCCACCGAGCAAACGCGGACTTGTAAAGTCAACGGCGATAATAAATTTTATACCGTATTCACGGAAAATATCTGCAAGCCCTGAAATATCCGGAAGTAAAACATCGGTGATAAGTTGTGCGGCACGTGCCGTGACATTGACATTATTACAACAGACACGGTTTATACCAACGGATGCAAGTATCCGGGCATAATCTCGAATCCTTGCCGGGTCATAATTTACTTCGCCGTCCTTAAAAAATAACGACCCTCCGCTGTATCCCCTTTCAACCACTCCCGTTATATTATCCCAATGATTAAGTATACGTTCCTCTATCACCGGTTTAACCGGAGGCGGCTCTGCACCGTCTTCCTGCAACCACATATTATATTCTTTATATGGCATCAACCTAATGTCCTTTCATTAAACACAATAGCAACATCGTTTTCTTCGTATATACGCGGTTTCTCTTGCGGCCAGCTGTCATAAGGATTACTTTTCTCCATAGTGGCATTTTTTACGACATTGATAAATTTTTGCATATCCTCTTTTGTATGAGCACGTTCCTGATGAGCGACATAGAATCTGTCAAATCCAAGCAGCATGGTACGCTCCAGCATTGCCGCGTAATCATACAGGCTAAGTGATTGCGGCATAAACATCCAGCAATGGGAGTTTGCCGAATCACTGTCGATAAGAATACGGTTTTCGACAAGTAAGATACCTATCGAACCACCTGTGTGCCCTGCCATATCTATGATTTCTACAGTGATACCGCCA
>Ga0123356_10004971_pt1 | contig 13632 bp, 12 predicted proteins | sample TergutEmb28metaG_2_FD_92546 | JGI IMG/M metagenome (GOLD analysis project Ga0123356, IMG submission 92546) | Embiratermes neotenicus P3 segment gut microbial communities from Petit-Saut dam, French Guiana - Emb289 P3 | ecosystem: Host-associated > Arthropoda: Insects > Digestive system > Gut ...
CAGCGAAGAACAGGTGCGGCGCACTATGAGGAAGTGGACCGACAAACGGTTGCCTACGCCATCGAGCCCAGGGTCGGCGGAGGCCGCGGAAGCTGCGTGATCTGGCCCGTTATCTACCGCCCAGAACGCCCCTTCACGCCGCTCGCCCTGGCTGTGATGTACCTGGGCGTCAGTTGTCCCAGGACTGTTACGGAGGCATCGTCAATGAATCGGTCGGGAGTCGATATCCACGGTCAGGTGCTGGTTGTCCAGGAAAGTATGAATCGAGTTGAGATGTTCCCGAAAGACCAACCGGAGAATCGCGCCATTGTCTATGTTGGCGAAAAGCCCCACGAAATCGAAGTGTCAGCTGACGGGAGGACGGCGTATGTCTCAAACTTCGGATTGCTGGAAGCAAATTACAAAGTGGGCACTCCTGGAACAACGATCTCTGTGATCGATGTGACAGACAAACGAGAACGAACGCGCTTCCCGCTGCCCTCCGGAGCGCGTGCGCCTCATGGACTCAAAATTCGGCCGCAACATTTGACCGAACTTTTCACCAATACCGAGGAGGGCATCGAAGAGATGGTGGTTTTCAACGCCGAAAGTGGGGCCATCATCCGCACCTTTCCTCTGCCTGTGGGCGTTCACAACTTCATCTTCAGCGCAGATGGCGCGGACTGTTACGCATTCACAACAACGAACGACGTCTTCCGCCTCGATCCAGACAGGGGTCGCATCGTTGCGCACACCTCGATACCTAATGTCAGAGGTCTGGCATGGACAAGCGACAATTCGTACCTGCTCGTGGGCGCTCGAGGGCAGATTCTATTGCTCAACCCCCGGGATCTGACGGTGTGGCGCCAGTTCACTAATCTGCCAGTGGGGCAAGTATTCTATCCCGTGGCGGATCCCGACGGACGCTCGTTCCTTGTGCCTGCTGTCCTCGATGGAGTCCTGTTAGTCATGGATGCGAAGACAGGTGAGATTCGGAAGCGCATTGCGACGGGTAGTCCTCTGCAGGCGGTATTCGATGGCAAGTGTGCATGGGTTTCGAACGTGAAGGTCCCAAGGTCGATGCTGCCACCTGGGGAGACGGAACGCCCCGGGGGGCTTGTACGCCTGGACCTTTCGACCTTCCATTTTCAGGTAATTCCTGACACCGAAGATGCGAACGGTATTGCGGTTATACCCCGGCGTGCACTGTCAATGCTCGCCCTTGCCGATGACCGGTAGCTGACAGGCATCAAGCATCAAAACGAAGCAGAGCAAAGAGCGCTGACTGGAGGCACAGGGAGTCAGGAGCGAGCTGGGGGAAGATGTGTCTCGTCCGCCCGCCGCCCGTCTCCGTTCGGTCCACCCGAGCACGTCCGCTCTCCCCGCACGTCCCCTCGTTCTTGCGCCGGCCGCTATTCGACGCCCGTTCTTGCACCCGCCACCCGCCCTGCCGCGCGCCGTTTTGCCGATCTGCATTCCTAATAAGTTAATACTGTTTACTGGTTCCTAACTTGAGCCAGTCTTCCCCTGGTTCTCCACTACCCCTTGCGTGGTTTGACGGGGTAGTGGAGAACTTGGGAAAAACTGGCCCAGGGTAACGCGTGAGTAAATAGTATTAACGACTCAGTAAACTGCGCGGGCGGCAGACGAGCTGCGCTCGGCGAGCGGGGAGCAAGAAAAAACGACCGGCGTGTGGCGGCGGGCGGGGGGGGACGGGAGGCAGCGGGCGGGGGCGGGTGGCCGGGTATCGCAAGTGAGAAACGCGGATAGCGATTGTGCCATTGTGATGCTATGGATTGCGGAGTACAATCCTCACCGCCAAGGGAAGGCCGCGATGCGTACCGACACATTCAATTGGCTCGCCGGATACGGCGCAGTTCTGTCAACAATCACCTTCATCGTGCAGATCTTCCGGGATAGGGCACGCCTTAAGATTGAAGTACAGCAAGGGAGGGAAATTGTAGGTGATATCTTGCGAAATCCGCGTATTGCTCTTTATGCAGGCATGACCATGACAGTTATCTATGTTACGAATCGAGGACGTCGGCCGGTGACCATCAAGAAGGTGGGAGGACAGCGGCTCTTTCCTGATAAGGGATTTGTCTGCATGGATGTGATCCCTCAGATTCCTTGCGAGTTGACCGAAGGCAAGCAACTGACGGTGTTGGCTGATGAGAAAGACCTGAAGCCGACGAGGATGGAATCATATTGGGTGGCTACATCGGCAGGAAAAACAATCAGGCTGAACATCGCCCCCTGGTACCGCAGGTGGCTATCGCGGTGGCAGCGCTGGTGGCACAGGAAAGCCAACCGTGTTCCGGTTGTGGCCGAGGACTAACGCGTGTCGCCGGATGAAACAGTGTCATGCGTACGCGGGTAGCCACGAGCCAGCGAACCTCAGCCCGACATCAACAACCCCCACCGACACCAGTGCCAGAGACCCCCTTACGTACCATTTCCAGGTCTGCCGCCCGGCACAATTCAAGACAATACGCGAAATTGGTGGAACGGGCTGTGCCGGGGGAATTATCTCCCTAAATTCGGGGGCTGGCTGGGGCCGAAATCACTTGGGGGCGCCAGACCCACGCTGGCGAATACAGCAAGCAGCACAACACCGATGCCGACCGTCCAACCAAGGATTGAGCTCCATGTGTCCTTCGGTTCCTGACTTGAAGCCGGGTCGGGCGCTAGCTTTTGAGCACTGCGCGGTTCAGTTCGCAGGTCGAACGTTGATTTGGGCGAAGTATGCTGTCGCGACCCCTCATTCGACCGCAGCATTCTCCGCCTTGCATTTCGCTCGCCGCGATGTTCTCGCTCCCACTGCCGCTTCTGTTCTGGATTTTTGTAGGGCATTTGGTTTCCTCCTTCTGAGTGCGGCACGACCCTGATCGTCTGGTTTTAGGTTTTATGGAAAGGAAGCTCGTGATCCTTTGCATTGTGCTGGGTTTCGCCTGCCCGCCATGTCGGATTAGGCGGATGGTGACGCGACTCAGTCCCGTCCCAGCTCTTATCTGCCGCTCCGAAAACCGGACCAATTGTCGAAGAGTCTCGGGAGCCGCTGCCACCCGCCCGTTCCCATATAGCTTGCACTTTGCCTCGACCTCATGGTCCACGGGTCCCTGTTCTAGTTTGCGCTTGAATTCTTTCCCACAATACCGATGTTCCCTGGCCACGACATGCGTTCTTTGGAGTATGCCCCGAGTCCAGGGGTGGCATTGGTTGCCGTCGGGACCATTGAATTTCGATTCGGCGTTGTTCACGTATGCATTGACAACGGAACGGTAGGAGCGCACTGGGATCACGTTGTCGCCAGAATTACCCGTGCTGATGGAACAGGGCTCGCCCGAGCGAACGTTGTAGTACGTGGCTCCGCTCCACTCTTCGCTGTCCTTGTCGAACCGGGTTATAAGAATAGGCTTCTCCGCGTGTTCGGCTAGCTGGAGCTCTCCCTCGCGGATGACCGGCGCGAGGACGAAATCGTGGGGTTTGCAAAACTCCTTCAGCCTTCCGACAACGGCAGGAGAACTGACAGGAATTCTCATCATGGCCGGTCGATCGAGCCAGCCGGGTTCATCCCGCTTCAAGGCTATCCCTTCGTTTTGCAATACCTCTCGCCAGAAGGCTGCGGCAAATTGTTCGCCGTGCTCTCCTACCTTGCGGCGGAGAGGGTTCATTAAATAGCCGATACCATGCGCCTTTGCATCTACGATTTTCCTTCCCTGCTTCCCCTCGAAGAGACAGTACCGCTTAGCGCTGATGGCATAGCCGTACAGGTCCCGAAACCCTTTGCTCGTATCTCCGTCGATGTAGTTCACGTCTTCGATTTTAAGGATCGTTCCCCCGAAGCTGTACGGATTCAGGGATACGAAGTGGTTCGAGATCTCGATCACTCGATCGCGGGGCAGACACGGGACCGGGGCGAATTCGCGGGCACCAGCCCCTTCCACGTAGGCTAAGTCTGCACGTGCTCCTCCACGTGAGACTCCACCCTTCTCGTTCGCTACGATGCACAGGGAGTCCGTATCGCAAAAGAGAGAAACTCCCCCGGCATCCGTGACGCACTTCTCGGCGAGCGCCAAAAGTAGCCGACCGCCTGCGGTGATCAAGCTCGCGACCGGCGGGAAGTAAAACGGACCCGGCACCTCTCGCTCCCGTATCGTTTGCTCGTGGTAGTGTTCGCCTGAGTAGACGGTTAGTTTGACATCTGTGCTTTCCCGCAGCTCGTTCAACTCCACCAGGGGACCATAGGCTCCAGCATTGCCGATGCACTTTAAACCCTTTTTTAGGCTCGCATCCGCCTTATGAGCTTCTTTTTGCTCAACAACATGCTTGTAGAAATCATCATGGGTCGGGTCGATACGGATTTTGCCCAGCAGGTGAACTGGGTTGAGTTCGGCCTGCTTCCCGACCGGCGCTACCTGAATAGCCTTCAAAATGTGCGGGACCTTCCCTCCTGTCAGCAAAATCGAGCTGATTACGTCTGGACCGGCAAACCAAATCGGCTCCTCTGAACTAAGGTGGTTGAGCCCAATGTTGAGCCTGTCCGTATCCTTGTCGTTGTATGCCGCCCGCACGGGCAAGATGTCATGGTCGGGACGAATCAGGGCGAAGAATCGGAATTGCGGCCAAAGCTGCCGATTGAAGCATACGTCTGGCCCGCGTGCGACCCTATCCAGCAGGTCGTGAACGTCCTTGGTTGCGTCCGGGAACTTCACCGAGGCAGCAGTGAGGACCTCCCAATTGCGAAGCAGGGTATTCACAGTGCAGTACTGGGACACAAAATCAAGGCGCATGACCGGTACACGTGTGCGCCTGATATGAGCTTCTGCCCTACCCCCGAAGTACGCCTGCATCGCGATGCCAAGGATCTGTTCCGACACCTCGAATTTGTCGAGGGGCTCCATGATGTTCATTTCGCGCATGTAGGCCTTGGCCAACGATGCCGGACTGTAGGCCTTGTCGGGGAGCAGATTCGGCAGGGGGTGAACATCGAACTCCCGCTTCGCTGCGTTCAGCAATTGCTGAGTGATCTTTACGTCTTGCCTGCAATAGCGGAGCTCTTCCGGCATCACCCTCCCGCTAGGCTCGTGCGTTAGCTTGCGATCGATCGCATATCCCTTCCTCTGAAACTCGGCGCACCACTGATCTAGGCTGGTGTGCTTATCGAAAAGTGAGAACAGCATTGTGCCCACGTCTAGGAACCTGCCCGGGTGTTTCCATTCGTCCTTCCGAAAGCGAGGGACGCTGCGCGTGATGAACGTGGTGCGGGCGTCCTTGGCGTCGAGGTTGATTTCGGGCCGGTAGGGGTGTGGTTTCCAGGTACGGCTCTTGTAATCAGGCTGCAGCGATAGGATAAGGCGGAATCCGCCTTTGCGGGATCGGCGCCAACCACGCGAAAGCCGACTGAGGTCGAACGCGAGGTTGAACCCGACGATTATCCACCCCCTTCGAACGGCAGGCCAGAAGACCTTTTGCATGAATTCGGGAAAGGATCTATGGGCGTGGAGCGTTATTTCGGGCGGAAATTGCTTCACTTCCACATCCGCCAGTGTGTCCGAAACGAAGGCTCCTATCTGATTCAGCTCCTCCTTCGTGATCGCTTCCGAGTAGACAATTCCCTCGGACTCGCAAAGGTAGGTATCATCCGCCAACCTGCAAATGCGGTAGAAGCCGAACATCAATTCCTGATGCACATCCGTGCGAGTTTCTGTGTCGAAGATCAGAGCATGCTCGGGCCACTTCGGCACGGACGGGTCACCTCGATTACGCGTCTCGTGAACCTTGTCACTGCGCTTGGCCGTGTGCGCTCTAAGATAAATGCCGAGATGATTGTTCATGGTCGTTGCCCGCTGGACTAATCCACCACCGCGACATATTCGTTGCCCTTGTACTCCTTGCGCTCGACTTTGACGACTCCCTCCCAGTTCTCAGCGCCGAAACGTTTGTACAGACGGGGATAGTTCCAGGAGTCGAACCTGATGGTCCAGTCGTACCGCTTGCCCCCAAGTGTGCAGGCGACCTCAATGCCTTCGCCATAGGGGCTCGTGGACTTGCGCACATCGCCAAGCAACGTAATCTCTGTGGTTCCTTTCTCCGGTATGTCCGTCGCTTTGAGAAATTGCGCGAGTTCCATGCTCTTGTTGGTTGGGGGTGGAAGAATCACTTTGCTTTTGCTATTGGTGCTTCGTTTCATCGGTTTCAATTCTCCTTCTGTTTGAGTAACGCGCATTTTTCAATTGCTCTATCAACATCCATTGAGCAAGGTTGATAGCTGCCATCGCCCTTCTGTTTCTCTCTATCGGGTCGTGCATATAGCTAAGGTCAATGCCCGCCCGTTTCACCATTTCGTGAAATCGCCGGTGGCACTTGTCGCAGAACGGCATCGTGAACCAGGCGATGTGCGATTTGCCGCCGAGATGATTCGCTTGTACATTGCGGGTGCTTCCACACAGCACGCATCGCTTGACCTCCGGCTTGGGCGGGCTCACCTTCCACCTGCACTTGCGTAAAGCTGTTCAAAGGGGCTTTCCGAGTTCTCCATAGCTTCAAGGATTTTCTGGACCTCATAAGCTCCGGTCGGTAATCGGACCCCATCGATGTAGACTCCCTTTGGAAATTGGTTCAGACGAGAGAAATCACCGCGCCCGGCCTCGACAATCGAGGCGAACCAATCACCCACGAGATAGCGCTCTTTCGAGCTCTTGGTACGAATTGGAATCAGAACATCAGGCTTCGTGCTCGGAATGTGAAGGGTCGCACGCAGGCGATCGGATGCGGTTACTCGAATTCGTCCGCCAGGACGTTCCTGTTTTAGTTGAGACCCGATATGCTTCCAGACCGAACGAGGGCTCACTTCCCGATTTTTGGCGGCTTGGCTTAGAGTAAGCTTTGGGTCACGGCGTAGGTCCGACAAGACATGGAGTGCCTTCGCTCGCGCCGCTTGGCTGCGCTCAGAAAGATTGCGCGCACTATGGGGACGGGCTACACTTGAACTACGAATTCGTGTCTTACGCTGGTCAGGAGAACCTTTTCCGGGGCGACCCTGGCCAGTTTGCTTTCTGGCCATAAATCACTCCTTGGTTCCAGTCTCCTCGTCCAAGAAGCTCTTGTTCCGGGTCGGGTCGAGGGGACCACGACGGAGAAACGCTTCAAGTGCATTGACCGGAATGATTCTCCGGCGGCCTATTTTCCGACTCGGGAGCTCACAGCGCAAAACCAGCGTTGCCACAGTGCGCGCAGATAGTCCTAGCCTTCGGGCAGCCTCTACAATCCCGACTGCCAATACTGTTTCATCTCGTTGCATGTTGATGCGCTCCTTGGGCGTTGCTCGCCTGCAATGACAATCGATAACAGCTTGATATTTACTCGTCAAATGTGAGAGAGTTTTTTAGATTAGTTCGCGGGGAGGTGTGCTATGGGACTGCGAGGGCCGAAATCTGTAGAGCTTGCCATGCTCAAGGTTCACGCAGTGCAATGGACTTATATCCTCTTCGGACTACGCGATGGGCATCCAGATCTACTAGAAACGATCAGGTGGGGGCCATGGCATGGGAAAACGAAGCAGGTACGGGGTGGAACTGCCAAGAAGGTCTTGTTCGTGCGAATAATCCCACGGGAGGGAGGACGTGAGACCGCAGCGCGTCTCTTCCAAGCGGTCAATGTGCTCGCTACCCGAACCGGCGATGATATGCCTACCCAGTTCGAGAACCCGATTTGTCAGACGATCGAGAAGGATCTGACTTTACCTGTGAAATGGCGGTTTGGTTTGGGTGAATATGAACGACCGACACTCTTCTTCCCGGGCCTCCCATCTCAACCACAGCTCTGGCGACAATTGAAGAGACCTGAGTCGATCAAACAGTTGCAACAGACTGGCGAGGATATCTATGCTTGGTTAAGAGCGTCGGTCCCAGGAATACCATCCCAATTCCGTGAAGCTTTGTGTGGTTCTCCCGCAAAGCTGTTCAAGGCCCGTAGCCTTTGGAACTTTCCCCGCACAGACCGTCCATCCAGTGATGAAAAGAGAATCGCATTTTTCGCAGGAAGTCTTGCGGGATTGATGCTGAAATTAGCTCCCGCGACCGCAACGACAAAACTTGCGCGGTGGACTCCGCCAAAACTCTGGGTTCCTGATTTGGAAAAGACAGGTGGCGTATAGATAGAAAATCAACATAAACCGGCGGGTCTGTCGACTGCTGGAACAGTCGACAGACCCTGACCACCAAGGGAGGGTTAGCTCCAATGGCAGCTTCGATTCTTGTACCGCAAGGGGTCTCATCCCGCAAATCGCCAATCGGCAGGCGTGGCGTTCTGACCTTGACCGGATTCGGAATCAAGATTCGAATGCAAGCGGGTCACCTCGAAATTGAAGATGGCATAGGAGCGGAGCGCCGCAAGATCAGGCTCGCCCGCGTGGGCCACAGGCTGAAGCGGCTGGTCTGCATTTCCGAGGATGGTTTTGCCACGCTCGCCGCTCTCAAGTGGATTTCAGACGTCGATGCCTCATTTGTGATGCTGAACCGCAACGGCAAAGTCCTCTTTGCCACTGGGCCGAACGCTCCCAGCGACGTTCGACTTCGGCGCGCACAAGCGGTGGCTCACACGTCGGGTGCTGCGCTGCGAATTTCTCGCGAACTCATTGACCAGAAACTTGCCGGACAGGAACAAGTTGCCCGGCACAAGCTCAACGCCTCGGAATGCGCCGAAAAGATTCATTGTTACAGGTCGGACCTGGCCGAGGCTGACGACCTCGACCGAGTGCGGTTGATCGAATCACAAGCGGCAGCCGTATATTGGTCTGCCTTCCGGGCTCTACCGATAATTTTTCCAACGAAAGACCAATCTAAGATCGCAGCGCATTGGCGAGCATTTGGGACAAGAGTGTCGCCTCTTACCGGATCGCCTCGGCTAGCCGTCAATCCCGCAAACGCAATACTCAATTTCGCGTACAGCCTGCTGGAATCCGAAGCACGTCTGGCAGCCGTTGCGCTCGGCCTCGATCCCGGGCTTGGAGTGCTTCACGTTGACACCAAAGCGCGGGATAGTCTCGCCTGTGACCTGATGGAGCCCGTTCGCCCTCAAGTCGACGGTTATCTGCTGGATTGGATCATGCGGGAACCGCTGAAGCGTCAATGGTTCATCGAGCAGCCAGATGGCAATTGCCGGTTGACTGCATCGTTCACGGCCCAGTTGTCCGAAACAGCCCCGATTTGGGGACGCGCCGTTGGGCCGTTTGCCGAGTGGTTTGCTCGTGCGCTGTGGTCTAGTTCGCCCAAGCTCAGAAGGGAGCCCGCTCCACCAACGCGGCTGACGCAGCGCACCAAGCGCGAAGTGAAAGGCGCGCCACCCTTACCGCCGCCAATTCGAGACCCCCGGCGAGAAAACCTTTGTCCTGACTGCGGAAAAGTCATCAGTCCCGAAAGCACCAGGTGCGCTTCTTGTAACGTAGACGATTCAACCAGGAAGAAGATGCTCGACGCCGCGCGAATAGGGCGCCAGACTGCAAACGGGCCTGAAGCCCAGGCCATCAGGTCTAAAAAGGCCCGTAAGAATGCGCGAGCGCAGCATGCGTGGAAGCCATCGGACCAACCGGATTGGCTGACTCCTGAATTGTTTACAAAAGAAATTCAGCCTTTACTTGCAAGCGTTCCGACGTCTGCCATTCGATCATCAATCGGCGTGTCGAAGTGGTATGCCAGCAAGATTCGCCAGGGTTACCGTCCACATCCGAGGCACTGGCAGTCGCTGGCGCGGCTGGTTGGAGTTTCGGGGTGACCGAGACTATTAAATACAGAATTGACATGTTGCCAGCCCATGACTAACGCGAAGTCGCAGCTCGGCTGATTTTCTGCATCTCCGTGTACTGCCGGACCATCGTATGGGTAGGTAGCACCTGCGGAAGCTCGTGCCACCGATTCAAAGGGCGGACAGCCCACGAGAGGAATCTCTATGACGAATCTGCAAGAACTTTCCCCTGTCATTCAAACCCTCAACGAACAATCGAACAAAATCAACGAAGTAATCGCCGACCTCAACGCCAAACTAGCGACGCTGAACATTGGGCTCTCCCTCGAGGATAGTGACGGCCCAACCCTGAGTCAGACCGGGTGGGTCGTCGAACGCAGCAACAATGGTACGCCCGTGGACCGGACACGCGAGAGTTGCTATCTCGGATACACAAAGCTGAATGAACAGTGGCAACTCGCAGTCGTCAAATGCAGCGAGCGGCAAGAATATACCGACAGCGGTACTCCCCAAAAAGCCCCAATGGGTTATGATGAAGTCGAGTCTTATAACATCGATCTCATCCCTTTGCTCCAATCATCCCGGGATCTGCGAATAAGTGCCCTAGCCAACGTCAAAGAGTTGCTCCACGTCTTGCAGATCAGAGCGGAAATAGTAATTCAAACCATTCAGGAAGCCCGCGCTTTCGCTGACAAGCTGTGAACTGAATTCAAATATCTCGGCCCCGGGGAAAACCACCTCGGGGCTTTTTTGCTGCTCCGGCCGCGATTAAAAATCGTTCAAGAGACGAGATGGTATGCCATTGTGGTACATGCGGACAACGATCATTTAATCGTGTGAAAGAGCACTACTTCACTGCTGCTGGTAGTGGTACCTCGCTGGCTCGCGTACCACTTACGGCCGGGAACAGATCGCCATACTCTACCATCAGGGGCATTGGCCAACTCCGGGATTTTCTGTTCGCTGAATCCCGCCTCTTTCATCATCGAGGCATAACGCTCCAGCTGGTCATCTGGATCTGAAAAAGCTACGATCTGGACTAAAACCGTGTTTTCATCCGCAATTTTGGCTATGGAGCTAAATGCTGCGAGCGCTCGCTCAAAATATGACTTGAGCTGTTGCTCGTTGCGATCACCGAACGTATAGTAAGACGCGAAGTGGCCATCTAGCTTCGAGGCAATCCAAAATGGGGCGGGAGTTTCCTTTCGACCCTGTACCTGCCAGCGGTGATAAAGAACGTGAACGCCAGGATATGGAGGCGAGGTTAGCACCAATCTTATGGGGCGATGCCGCGTGAGGATTGGCTCCTTCTCGATCCCGACGGCAGATCTATGCAGGCACAATGCATGCGACTTTCCGCGTACCGCACGCGCATATTGTGCAGCCCCTCGTATCATTTCGATAGCATTCTCATGAAAGCGAGACCGAAAATCGCCCACCGTGGGAATATTCTTTCGGCAATCCAACGCCCACTGAGCTGTTCTGAGCACAATACATCGCGCAAACTGTTGTGCTTCTTCACTCGGGAGCGAGCTGGCCTCTCCTAAGGCAAGCTCGACGATCTTTCTAATTCGCCATGTCTCTGGGCTATTAATGTTCCGCTGGTATCCCGACTCCGCCCAATCGCGAGCCCTTTCCACCGGAGCGCATACAGTCATTTTCGAGACAAGACGATTGGCCCAAGATCGAATGTCAGATCGTTGCGAACCTTGCAGCACACTTGTCTTCACTTCTGCAACGAACACAGCGAGGCTATTGATGTCGTTCCCTATAACCCGTCTGTTCATGGCTGTTGCTTCAACAAGGGTTGTACCTCCCCCCATAAACGGGTCGTACACAACGTCGCCCGGCTGCGTGAACGCCGCAATAGAGGCCCTAGCGAATAGTGGGGAGAAGCGGGCAGGATATTTATAAAAATTATGCGTCAACCCGGTCACGGGCTCGGGACTATGAATTCCCCTAAGAAGAAGTGTCCGGTTTTTGGGTGGTAGCGCGATTTGAGGCCTCATGGACGGAAACCCCCGGCTTGGTACCCCCTGTCTTGATCCACTCGTCGACTTCGTTCTGATCGAACCTCCAGGCTCGACCGACCTTGTGACCAGGTAAGCGACCCTGTTGCGCTAGACGGTACAACGTTGACTTGGGCACACGAAGGTATTCCCCAAGCTGATCGAGGTCGAGCCAAATCGCCATGAGCCTGACAATTCTACGCAGCAATAGCCAGGAAGTGCAAGTAGAGTACAGCAACTACCAAGAACTAACAGTAACATATAAAATATAGGTTTAGCAAACCTAGTTTTATTTAGGTTTTATCAGTGTCTGAAACACATATTGACTTTCGCACATTTATTAAGTAGCTTTGACTCGGAGGCAGTATGCCAGTGATTGCGGTCAGTCTCTCGCAGAAAACCTACACCGAGATAATGTTGCTAGTCGGCAAAGGAGCTTACTCGGGGCCGGAGCAGTTCTTGGAAATAGCTGCTTTCAATCAACTCGCTTTAGAACGCGGTTTGAGACCGGAGGAATTACTCAAGGGGATTCATCGTCCGGTTGGCACGACTCATGCGACCCTAGGCGAACCCCTAAGTGATCGACCCGCTGCGCCGCGTGCACGGCAAGTGCCGCTCCGCCCTCGTGAAGCTTCAAGGCCCGCCGCTTCGAAAGTCGCTGAGCTTCGGGTGCGAGTTGAACCTCTGAGTGAGGAAATCAAGGGTGCTCTTTCTCGTTTCTCCCGGCCAGGCGACGCATCCGCCCTGGTGCCTTGCGACACGGTGCCTAATGCGGGGAATTGCCGTATTTGGGGTCAGGTGAACCGTTTGTTCCCGTTGAAGGCCGCTTGCCGCTGGATCGTCAACGCCGCCAATAACGGTCAGTGGCCCGACCTCCACTTCGTCATGGAGAAGCTGGCACCCGACGCTGCCGTTCTGGGATCTGTTCTCGAAAAGCGCGATGCAGAGTCCCCTCGCAAGCGTGAGGAGATGCTCGGAACCGGCTTACCCAGAAAGGGAAACCTACAATCAGGTGATAGGTACTTGAGCCAGTTCATCGCGCGAGTGACACGATCGGGGACCATATATCCGGGCGCGATTAGCGATTACGATCTTGCTTCCATTTCGCGGGAGAAGGTAATTCTCACTGGTTGGGGAATGGAACTGGCCCGCCTAGAGAATCCAATACTCGATGCCGACGCACCAACGGCGACGCTCTCCGCAGATGAGCGCAACTTTCTACTGCATCACATTTCGAAGCGCGTATCCGCCGAGAAGCAGGATTTCAATGTGATCCTGCAACAGATCGCTGGCGGGAACTCCACCCCGTCCCAGCTGATGACCGCAGCTCGTTCACATTTCCCATCAGAATGGACCGACGTGGTGTTTCGTACGCACGTTTACGGTGTCCTGGCCAGGCTGTCAGAGTTGGGTGTCGTTAAAAAGCATTGGCAGGGACGAATGGTTGAGTACCAAGTAGCCGACTCTGGCCTACATATCGTGGCTGCCTAGTTTGGGGGAAAAGTGCTAAAGCCATCAGATTTGAGAAAACACGTCGACCCGAATGCCTTTGTTCGGGAGATCCAGAACGCCGTGACCACGCCGCGCGTGGAAGGCTTGCTGTCTAAGCTGCCGATTGTTGGCGAACACCACTACGTATACGACCCCAAGGATCCTTACAGAGGATGGCAGGAAGGAAAATTTCATTGGGTTCCTGTTGGCCTTGACCGTGGTAATGGTGGCCGCATCAAGTTGGCTGGCGACGGAGTTAATCCTATTGGGGAACGAGCGATCAACGGCATGGAGGCGCTGATCGAGATGATGCGCCAGCTTGAACTGCGAAAGGGGCGATGCCCTTCCCCGACCAGTCCACGCGAAGCTGTCATGCGATATTTTGACCTCCCGCCGCTAGAGGAGGTTC
>Ga0123356_10004972_pt1 | contig 13630 bp, 16 predicted proteins | sample TergutEmb28metaG_2_FD_92546 | JGI IMG/M metagenome (GOLD analysis project Ga0123356, IMG submission 92546) | Embiratermes neotenicus P3 segment gut microbial communities from Petit-Saut dam, French Guiana - Emb289 P3 | ecosystem: Host-associated > Arthropoda: Insects > Digestive system > Gut ...
CTTTCCGTGTAAATCATATCCTTCATTTCTGTATACCACAGTTTCGTTTTGCGGTATACATCATTATTATCAGGGTGATGGTTCCGGTGTGTTATGTGATTCTTTCAGCAGGCCTGTTTCTTTCAGAAGATTTACGGTGTTTTCATGTTCTTCGTAAATTAATATGCTGATGATATGAAGTTTGCGGCTTTTGGATTATGTTTTTTATATAAAGATGTTTTCGACGAGGTGATTGAGGGTTATGTGGGTGAGGATGAATTGTTTGAGGTAGGGTAAGCCGTATTGGGCTTCCACTGCTGAATAGTCGTTTGTGCCGTAGAATTTCCAAAAGTAGTCTTCTATGTCGTTTGTTGCGACTCTTATGTTTTCGGTTTCTGCTATGGCTTGGATTATGAGGGAGAGTGTTGACATTTCGATTATAAATTCTTTGTTGGTTTCCATCAGTTCTTCAACGTTTGCCACTCCGGCGTAACCGACCAAAAACTCATCCAAGGTCATATTGTACATTTGTGCGGCATCGACATAACTGTGCAGGATAAAATTTTCAAAGTATTCAATGATCATCGGCGGTATCGTTTCGATTTCGATCGCTGAGAAGTACTGTCTGATATCGTTTGCCTGAATGTCGTTTCTGATGTCATTCTCCATTTCAGCGACGTTTGACCATCCGTAAAATTCGTTGAAGTTGCTGTATACGAAGTCGTCTGTCAGTTCGGGTGCTCCCAAAATGTAATTTATCACAGTTACAAACAATGCTTCTTTACCGGCAAGATCGGCTGCGTGGTAATCGGTCGGGAATGTTACTTCTACGTTGACCGTATCACCCGGCATGTGTCCGATTATTTGGAAAAGGAAGTCGTCGATGTATTCCGTGCTTCCGGCTGTGACATCCGCTCCTGCACCGCCTGTTGATCCCCCGGCAAATTCAACACCGTCAATGCTTCCGACATAATCAATGTTGACTCTGTCGCCGTTTTCGACAGGACGGTCGGTAACGGGCATGCCGGACGGGAAGCTTGCTATTATGTTGGCAATTTCGCTTTCAACGATATCATCGGAAACTGTTTCGACGTTATCGGGCAGTGTTTCCAGCAGTTCTTCGATGTTCCTGATATAATCCGTTGCTGTTATGCCTTCCCAAAATCCGTTTTCATCGATGTTCATGCTGTGAGAAAACACAAATTCCGTATCGATTTCACCGTTTCCGGTCGTTTCGGTTTGTTCTTCATCTTCTGCGTCGTTTGTTTCCGTCGGTTCTGTTGTGTCTTCTTGATAATTTTGTTCGTCCGGCGGATCATCGTTGTTGTTATTGCATGCGGTAAATACTGTAATCAGCAGAGCAATCGACAGAAGCAGGCAGGTTAGTTTTATTGTTTTTTTCATATTGTTTCCTTTTTTATTGTTTATATTTAAAGTCATAAATGTTGCAGGCGGTTTGTACGGGGTCGGTTTGTGTGCCGGTTTGCGTGATCGGGGCTTGTGCAGTCGGTTTGAACCGGTTTGTTAAGGGTGAATAAATACTGCGTGGACGATGTAGCGTGTGTCGTCTCTTCCTGTGCATGTTGAGAGGATGATGATGCTGTCTTCTTCGGTTATGTTGTCCATGTCGAGAATCGCGCCGGGTTTTGCGACTTCGGGGATGGTGTCGAGGTAGTTGCGCATTGTTGCGGGGTTTCGGAAGTTTTGTGTACCCATCAGGTGTTCGTCATCGCGTTCAAAGGCTGCGAAGATGCGGTATTCCAGTTGACCTTCGGGTGTGTAGATAATTACTCGGTTGTTTTCGTTGAAGAAGTTTTCGTTTTTATATCTGTGGAGGTTTGCAAACTTGCTGCCATCTCTCATGTTGTGTCCGTAGAGAACGATGAACGGGTCTTCCATGTCGGGGTTGTTTCTTATATCGGTGAATATCGTTCCTTTTTGGCTTCTGTTGCCGAACAGGTCAATGTCAAGATAGTAATAGTTATCGAGCGTTGTGACAAACGGATAATCGATATTTGTGCCGGGTATCTCTATCCAACCTATTACATCGGTGTTGATTTCCCAAAGTTCATTAAAATTTATTTCACGTTCATTCGGTACACGCGGCTTTAATTGCGGGGGTTCCGGCTCCGGCGGCTCTTCTTCGATCTCCGGCTCCGGTTCGGGTGTCGGCTCGGGCGCAGGTGTCGGCGACGGTGTCGGTGTTTGTATCGGACGCTCTGCGATTTCGTCTATCAAATCTTGGTTTCCGGCATTTGTAAACGTAACATCAAACAGCAATAAACACATCAGAAACATCGACACAGCAACGGAAGATGCTCTTATTAACGGTTTTGAATACATGCGAACTGTTGAAGTAATATTATTAATCAAAGCTCCGCAATGAATCAACCCGATATGTATATTAACTTTCCCGGTAACTGTTATCAGCTTTCCGGTAATGAATTTCTTGATTTTTTTCATTTAATTAACTTTCATTGTTATTGTTTTTACTCAAATAAAAAGCGAATACTTCATTGTGTTCGCTTTCTGTTTCAATTCCGTTTATTAAATCAAGTTTGATTGACCTACCAATAAATCTTTTATTTCTTGTTGGTTTTTGAATATCAATCCAAGCATTTGAAACATACGTCGAAAATTATCTTCCTGCATTTCTTGTGATGTCAAATCACGAAAATCATCAACAGTAAGATCCATAATATCTTTTTCATCGATTTCTTTCATTTTTATCTCCTGTTATTTAACAAATTTTCAAAGACTTTACGTAATTTCATTGCATGAAAGATAATACTGACCCCATTATGATTAACTAATAATTCTATAAACCTGCTCTTTGTATCTAATCCTATATATAAATATTTACTTTCATCTCTGATTAACATCTTTGTTACAATAGGAAATCTGTAAAAAATTAATTATATCGTCATATGTACATCCGTGTTTATATGCAGATTGTTTAATTTCGATTTCCATTTATTATTTTGCTCCCAACGAATATTGTTCAATCAGTATACTATAAACCTTCTGAAATAGCTACTTTTTTATGATTCAATAAACAAGCAAAGAGGTATTGTTAATCAGTCATTGTGGAAGTTTGTCCAAAGGCGGGGGGTTTCGGGTTTGGGGGGTGGGGTGGTTTTTGTTGTTTTTATGAGCCATGCCATGTTGTTGCCTATGGTGCGCATGATTTGCATGCCTTCGAGGTCGCGGCGGACTTCGTCGGGGGTATTTCCGTGGACTGCGTTCCAGTATTGTGATGATACTACCGGCATTTGTGTGATGGTGAAGTATTTGTTGAGTCTGTCAAATGCTGATGATGCTCCGCCTCTGCGACAGCTGACTATGCATGCTGCAGGTTTGTGCATGAATCCGCTTGATGCCGAAAAGAACACTCTGTCGAGCAAAGCACACAATGCGCCGTTCGGTCCTGCGTAGTAAACAGGAGATCCGACTACTATTCCGTCTGAATCTTTAATCTTATCGGTAAGCTCATTGCACATATCATCATCAAAGACACACTTCCCTGTTTCCCAACACTTACCGCACCCCAAGCATCCTCTCTGCGCTCCCGTTCCGATTTGAAACATTTCCGTTTCTATCCCGTTTGCTTCAAGAGCACCCGCAACCTCTGTAAGCGCTGTAAACGTACACCCGTCTTTATTAGGACTCCCGTTAATCAATAAAACTTTCAAACTTGTCTCCTTTTGTTAATATACACATATTATATCAAACTACTTATATCAGGTCAAAAACAAATATTGTACATTACTTTTGATCATAATGTACAATATTTTTGTTTTATTAATTTGCTTGTATATTCTTATTTGCTTTGTTGACGTGCTTTTTTTGCTGAGATTGCGAATACCGTGCCTGTTGAGGCCAACACGAGGAGAAGGATAATTCCTGCGTGGATGCCATTATCCGACGTTCTCGGCGAACGTGCTGTTGCTGTGAGAACTCTTACTGCATCTTCAACCGGTACTCCGCGTTGGATGAGTGCGAAGAAGAGTGACCATCCGTCAAAATCTTCTACATAAAATGACCATGATCCATCAGCATTTTGTGTAGCTTCAATGAAGTCAGGATTCCATTCATATAAAAATCCCATGAATTGAGCTATACGGATTGTGTCTTCAGGACTCCAATCAGGATTCCATATTGTAACTTTACCACCGAAACCGTCAACTAAAGGATGCCAATCCCATGTAATCGGATTTCCTTCATCATCAAGTATTGGATTTCCTTCATTATCTGTAATTATTTCAGTTAGTGTAATTGTTGCATCACGTACACCAATATCCGCAATAAATTGTATTGCGTGAATTAATACATCACTGGTGTTATAATTTATAGGACCGGACGAACCCCATGTCATACCTTGCCATGTTGTACCAGCAAACTCTCTGAGATTTAAATCATCGACATAATCTTCGGAATGATTAAACCATAATTCTAAATTTCCTTCATCACCATTCCAACCAAAATTTGTTGTTATCAGATCTTCATCATCTAATTCTATAATTAAATTTTCAAATTGGTAATCATCGTCCCAGTCACCAAGATTTGCCGGCAGGATCATTGTCGCAAAACCTGCACATGCATCTTCGTCGCCCCAATCTTCACGCGGGGGAATGTCTTCTACTGCTGCTACTATTACTGTAAAGGATATTGCCATTGCCATGATTAAAATCAGTGCTATGAGTTTCTTCATGCTTTGTATTACCTCGTGCTTTCTTTATTTTTATTTTTGGCGGTTCGTATAATTTTCAGGTATACAATTACCGCATATACGATGAATTTTTGTCGGCTTTTTCTTTACCTGCCGTTAATAAAAGTGCTTTGCTGACAGCTATATATAGTGCATGATTTTTGAATTGCCACAACACCTGTTTTCAAAATCAAATATATTGAAACATAAATTCATTGACATGTCAACATGTATTCATACTTTTCATCAAATATTCCGGTTTTTTTGCCGCGTTTCTGAAACATTGGTCGAATATGCTCTTTATTTATACCGATTTAATGCATTTTGCTGACACAGAACATAAGAATAGGAAACGGTTATCTTTTGATAGTAATTATGAATCAGATTTGATTATTCTCAACTGCTCTTTTAATTACTCGATTTCCGCATCTTTATCAGAAACAACGCCTTTCCATTGTAAATCAGCTTCTTCGCGGCCTTCTTCGCGGCCTTCTTCACGTGCTTCTTCTTGCCAAACTTCTCTGGCTGTATCGATGTTGAATTCAGTCATTAACATGTTACTGACCTCCGATTCGTGTTCAATCAAGAATTTTTCCAATATACCTTCGTTTTTACACCACTTTATGGTATTACTGATTGCTTCGCTTGTTTCTAAACCTATATTTATATTTTGAAAAATACATTTTCAAGTGTATTTATTTCAATCGGTGTTTTTTCGTCGTAGTTTGTTCCGGCAACAGCGTTATATAATTCGCGAAGTTTATCGGGATTGCTGAATAATTCTGAAAAGAGTGTTGCCTTGAATTCTCGATTAACTTGCATTGTTGTTATCCTCCGTATTATACGATTTTTTTTAGCAATTTCAAGAGTTTGGATTGATATTGCCGGTAAAACCATATCACAAAAGCTTTCATCTTATCAATAATCGTTTAAGTGGGGAAAAGTGTGAAAAAATACACATTTTAAGCAAAAATCAAGAACACTCAGAACAAACAGGGATGTTTTTCTTGTAATATTTTTCCGGGATTAAAATGAAAAATAAAACTATCATGTAAACCTCCGTTTATGATAATATTATCATAAAATAATTTAATCGGTATTAATCTTAACCGGATTGTGAAGATGTATGATTGAGAATCTTGTTTTATCGGTGAATACGGTTGCACCGCTTTTTTTGATGATGTTGACGGGTTTTCTGCTCAGAAAATTCAGGCTTTTTGATTTACAGACAATAAAAAAAATGAACAGGATCGTTTTCAGTTTCTTTCTTCCTGTTCTTATTATACAAAGCGTTTATTCCGGTAACATCACGGAGTCATTCAATCCGGCGGTCATATTGTTCGCTGTTATCGGTATTGTATTGATATGGGCAGTTGCCATGGTCATTGTTCCGCGGATTATTAAGGACAATGCAACCCGCGGTGTCATTATTCAGTCATTTTACCGCAGTAATTATATATTGTTCGCCATACCGATCATACGACAACTTTACGGTGACGGGAACACGGGTATTACGGATTTGCTTATTGTTATTTCAATGCCGCTTTATAATATCCTTGCCGTTATAACTTTTGAAAAATACAGAGACGGTAAAATAAATATAATTCAGATCCTGTCGGCGATCGTTAAAAACCCCATAGTTATTGCATCCGTTATCGGAATTTTGCTGCAGTTGTTTAATGTCAAACTCGGTTATATACCTGAAAAGGCTTTGCTTGATATAAGCAGAGCTGCCACTCCCGTTGCTTTGATAATATTGGGCGGATTTTTTGAATTCAGCGGATCATTGAAATATATCAAAAGCATTCTGATCACTTCCGGGATGAAGCTGATAATCATTCCTGCGGTTTTTGTTTCGATTTCGGTTTTATTGGGTTTTCGCAATGTTGATTTGGCAACGCTTTTCGTTTTATTCGGTGCACCGCTCGCAGTGTCGTCTTTCATAATGGCTGTAGAAATGGACGGTAACGCCGACCTCGCCGGAAGGTTGTTGGTCTTCACTTCAGCCGGCTCGATGTTTTCAATTTTCCTGGGTTTATTCATACTTCGCAGTTTGATGTTGATTTGAAATAAACGGTCTTGTGCAGTAATAGATAAACGGGCCGAGGGCTTTTTTGTGGAGTTTGAGGAAGTCTCTTGCTGTACAGGTGCCGTTGTATACCATCAGTTCCCAAGTGACGCCAAAGAGTTTCATAAATATTTCCGGTGAAGTGAATCCGTTTTTTATGTAAAATTGTTTGCGTATTTTGCGTTGTTCAATGTTGTTTGCATGTTCATCTTCTTCTTCAATGTTAAGTATTATGCGATTATCCGGATACTGCGTTTTTATGTGTTTTATGATTTGTGAACCGTATCCTTTTGAACGCACTGCGGCATCTGTGGCTATATATAATACATAACTTATGCGGTCGTATACGATCAGATAAGCAATTCCGATCAATGCTTCGTTATCGTAATAAGCGTTAAAGTGAATGTAATCCTTTTTTGCACGTTGTAACAGGAAAAACATCGGTGCTTGTTCTTCTTTCGGAAACGCCGATTTATACAGTTTTACAACTTTACGATATTCTTTCAATCCGGTCGTGACTGTTTCTGTACGCAGCATAAAAAATAACCCTTCATTGTTTAAACTTTGTTGATATCTTTATGTTACTGTTTGTGATAATATTTATCCGTCATTTTCTTTGGTTTTTCGGATGCGGGTTTCCCGATATTATTTAAGAAAGAATGGAATTTATAATGGAAACTGTTATAGGGTTTGTTCTTCCCGTGATAATCCATATATTGGAACTTATGGGTGTTTCTATCATTTGTTTCGGTGCGATTCGTTCCATAATCACTTATTTCAGGATGCAGTTCAGTTCTTCGGCGGGCAGAAGGTTGTCTGATTCTCAGGGTGCGGGAAATGTCAAAGTTATGCTCGGTTCTTCGCTTGAGCTCGGTTTGGAATACAAGATGGGTGCTGAGATCATTAAAACGATTTTGGTGCGTGATTTGACGGAAATTTGGATACTCGGTGCTGTTATCGTTCTGCGCGCAATGCTCTTCGTTCTTATTCATTTTGAAATGCAGGCAGAGTTTAAAAAAGCGAACACCGATCGGAGAAAAAGAGATTCGAACAATTAAAGACGAAGGTTGCCTTTGAACAATATTTTTAACTGCTTGCGCTTGTGTAGCGTTTGAGACCTGCTTTAAAGGCAATGTGTGAAAGGATCGGGAACAATAAACCGATCGAGAGGTATATAAGCATTTGCGGTAAGTCAGCTTTTCCGAGAAGTGCCGATGCGGGTGCATTTGCCAAAGGTATTGCGGGGACAAGGAATATAAATCCGTACATGAAACCGCGTGAAAACATTTCTTTGGGTCTGTCTGCTATGTCCATCATAAGGTAATATAAATTTGTAAATCCGTCAACTTTGATGAAAACAAAAACAAATGAATAAAGCAGCATCATGAATGCCGATAATACGACAACAGCGTTGATAACAAAAAGAATAAACAGCACAATATTAATGATGCTCAATGTAACTCCCAATTCCGATACTTGAATTATAAGAATGATAAGAGGACACAATGCTGATACAGGACATGTAAAATCAACGCTTCCGGTATTGGCTTGAAACATCACGCTGACGGGGCGCAGCAACATTCTGTCAAAGCCTCCGGTACCGACACTCAATATAAAACGATTTTGATTCCAATGGACTATCCCGCGATACAGTTGGTTTACGATCTGTGATGTGCATATCAATATGATCATTTCATGCATGTTCCAACCTGCGATGCTTTCGACACTGCCGTAAATCAGTCTGATAACCAAAATTCCCATCAGAGAATTGACCGTGCTTTGCAGGATCATGAGCCAAAAATTTGTTCTGTAGATCGCGGCTGACATGATCGATATTTTGCATTGGGCAAAAAATAATTTATTGTAACGCGTTAAATTGTTCATCAAATTATTATCCTCCCACTGCAGAGTATTTTTTTATGCCTTTTTTCCATACTGCTTTATTAATCAACAAAAGAGCAAAGACCCAAAGGATTTGAATCACAAAAAGCAGGATTTGCTCATTCAATGAATAAAACCCGATGTACAACTTTGTTTGAATGTATCCCCAAGATGCAAACGGGAGCATTTCCAATACCCGAAGGATCCGGTCGGGGAAAAAGTCAAGCGGCAGGAAAAAACCGGTCAGAATGTTAAACAGCACCATAAATGACCATGATACGGCATTTGCTTCTTCCAGCCAAAATGCCATGTAACCCAGCAATGAACACAGCAGATGTGTTGAAACAGTGCCGACCGCCAAAAATAACATTACGGATACGGAGTTTATCAAACTTAAATCCCAAACAAGAAATCCGGCGACAAACGGCATGACACATATAACAAGTATCATTTGCGGGACTGTGCTTGTTATACCGTCGGCAAGGTTACGAAAATAGACATGCATGTTCAGGCTCTGCGGTTTGAGCAGTGCCGGTCCCAAGGTTCCGCTTTTGATCATACCGGAAAAGGTAAAGCCGGAACTTCTTAAACCGTAAATCAACGAGCCGAAGATGTCCATGATTATCAGATATGTTATGATCCCCGGTAATGAAAACCCGTTCAATACTTTTTGCATGTCTCCGCTGTAGATCAACACCCAAAAGAAAATCATTATAAGCAGACGTAAATTGCTGAATATCGTCTGTACCAATGCATTGAAGCGATAATTAAATGAATCCAGGTAATATAATTTGAATCCGTATAAGTATTTCGCCATTTTTCGGGTATTCCCTTTCGTTTTGATCGGGTCGTGTTTGCATTGCCGGTTTTATTGCTGTTTTTATCCTTCGTTCATCATTGATAAAATTATATCTTTAAACGGCATGTCCGGTCGTTTGATTTCATCGATCCCGCCGTCGAATGCTTTTTTTCCTTGTGTAAGCAAAATAACTCTGTCACAGGTTTCTTCTATGTCGTCCATGTAATGGCTTGTAATCAAAATCGTTGTCTTTTTTTCTTTACGATACATTTTCAAAAAGTTTCTGATGGTTATTTGGCTGCTCAGGTCAAGTCCGATAGTCGGTTCGTCCAGGAAAACGATCTGCGGTGAGTACAAAAAACTGTTGATAAGTTCCATTTTCATACGTTCGCCCAATGACAGTCTTCGTATTTGTGTGTTCAACAGATTTGTCACTTCAAGCATTTCTGAAAGCATTGCAAGGTTTGAACGATAAAGGTCATCGGGAACTTCATAAACAAGTTGTTGATAACGGAATGTATCGACAGCAGGTAAATCCCAATTGATGTCGCTTTTATTTCCCATTACAAAGCATATCTTTTTCAGGAAGTCCCGCTTGCGTTCGGTCGGTTTGTTTCCGGCAACGCTGACTTCTCCGCTTGTCGGATATAATATGCCGGTCAGCATTTTCAATGTAGTTGTTTTACCTGCTCCGTTTTCACCGAGGAGTCCGACGATTTCACCTTCATTAACCGAAAAACTCAGGTCTTCGACCGCTCTCTTTTCCGTATACGTGCGTGAAAACAGGTCTTTTACAGTATTTTTAAACCCTTCCGGTTTTTCATGAACCCGATACGTTTTCGATAATTTATCCGCTTGTATGACCGATTGCAACATGCTCAACTCCCTTACCGGATTTTCACGTCAATTTAATGCTTTTTTAATGACATATGATAATTCGTGTGTTATTGTGTTTTTGTGTTATTGCGTTATTGCGTTATTGTATAATAACACAGTAATGAAAAAACAGAAGAAAATAAATGAGAAAGAAATAATATGAACAGTATAATTAAAGTTGAAAATTTATCAAAGTCATACGGGAGTGTTGAGGCGGTCAAAGATATCAGTTTCAGTGTTCGTGAGGGTGATCTTTTTTCGTTTCTCGGGACAAACGGTGCGGGAAAATCCACTACTATCAATATCCTGACCACATTGCTTGCCAAAACATCCGGTGAAGCTTCGGTTGGCGGGTTTGATATTGAACGCGATCCGGATAAGGTGCGGAATCTTATCGGTATTGTATTTCAGGACAGTGTTCTTGATGATTTACTGACACCGAAGGAAAATCTTTCAATACGCGGAAATTTATACGGAAAAACCGGAAGCGATCTGAAAAAAGCCGTAAGTCATGCGATCGAAATAACAGACATATCTGACTTTGCCGATCGTCCGTACGGTAAACTGTCAGGCGGTCAAAAACGGCGTACCGATATAGCCCGGGCACTTGTTCATATGCCGAAGCTGTTGTTTCTTGATGAGCCTACAACGGGCCTTGATCCGAAAAACCGCAGAGATATTTGGCAGATGATCCGCAACATGCAAAAGTCTGCCGGAATGACGGTTTTCCTGACTACACATTATATGGAAGAAGCAGCGGAAAGCGATGATATTACGGTTATTCATAAAGGTGAGATCAAAGCCAAAGGAACTCCGCTTGAACTGAAAACCGAGTATTGTTCGGATATCGTTAAAATAACAACGATAAACGGAGATTATAAAGAGTATAAAATAGCAAAAACAGTTGATGCTTTACCGATCATTGAACAATATAAAGGAAATATCGCCAATGTTGAAGTCATAAACGGGACATTGGATGATGTATTTTTAAACTTGACGGAGGGTTTGGAAGATGTTAATTAAACGTATCATATTACTTTTCTTCCGTGATAAAGCGAATGTTTTCTTTTCATTGCTTGCCGTTCTTATTATAATCGGTCTTTATATTTTGTTTTTGGGCGATATGATGGAGCAATCACTGAGATTCAGTCTCGGGTTTGATTCGGATAAAATCGGCGTGACGATGTCAAGTGTTATTCTTGCGGGTATGATAGCGGTTACCGGCATTACCAGTTGCATGGGTGCAATGAACATCAGTGTGAATGATAAAGAAGGTGCTGCAAAGGATTTTTTGACAAGTCCTGCTTCGAGAAGGAAAATCACCGGAGGATATATTTTCGGTTCGGCTTGTATCGGGATGATCATGTCACTTGTTGCATTGGGTATTTGTTTGATATATATTGCGGCAAACGGCGGTGTTTTACCGAATCCGGCTGATTTCGGACTTTTGCTGATGACTGTGTTTCTGAGTGTTTTGTGCGGTAATTCGATGGTATATTTTATGAGTGTGTTCATTAAAACCGATAATGCATTTTCTGCTGTCAGTACGGTTATCGGTACGCTTATAGGATTTTTAATGGGGATTTATGTTCCGATCGGTCAATTGCCCGAAACCGTTCAGTGGGTGATAAAATGTTTTCCGCTCAGTCATGCTGCAAGCATGTTCAGGCAATTGCTGGCAGATGAAGGTTTAACGGTGCTTTTCACTGATGCGTCTCCCGAGGTTTTAGACGGATTTCGGGAAATGTTCGGTATAACCTTTACATACGGTAATTATACTGCGGGCTTTTGGTTTTCTGCTTTTGTTTTAATTGTCAGTACCGTAGTTTTCTACATAGCAAGTCTTCTTGTTATGCGATTTCGTAAAGCTTGATTTTATAAAGCCTGATTTCGTAAAGCTTGATTTCGTAAAGCTTGATTTTATAAACCCGGGTCGTTATTTTTGCTTAGCCTGTTTTCCGACTCTTGTTGCGTTGAGGATCGCGAGGAGTGATACACCCACGTCTGCAAAGACGGCTTCCCAGAGTGATGCGACACCGAAGGCTCCGAGTATGAGGAATAATCCCTTTACTCCCAATGCAAAGATGATATTTTGCCATACGATGCTTCGCGTGAAGCGGGCAATGTCGATCGCTTCGGAGAGTTTTGAGGGTTCATCCGTCATCAGTACTATGTCTGCAGCTTCGATTGCCGCGTCTGAACCGAGAGCACCCATTGCTATGCCGATGTCGACTCTTGCAAGAACGGGAGCATCGTTGATACCGTCACCCGTAAATGCAAGGATGCCTTTTTCTCTTTTTTGATCATTCAATTGTTCAACTTTTTCCACTTTTTCGTGAGGAAGAAGTCCGGCGTATACTTCGTCGATGTTTAATTTTTTGGCGATTGCTTCTGCCGTTTGAGGGTTGTCACCGGTGAGCATGACTGTTTTATTGACACCTTTTATTTTTAAGTCGGATATTACTTTGTAACTGTCCGGCTTTATTTCGTCCGAAATGATGATATGACCTGCAAATATATTGTCTGCTGCGATATAAACCGTTGTACCCGTGCTTTTTGCTTCAGTAAATTTTATGTTCGAAAGATCCATTAATTTTTGATTTCCCGCAAGGATGGTTTTTCCGTCGGATTTTACACTCACACCATGACCGGCTGTTTCCGTGTACTCTGAAAGTTTGGTTTTATCCGGTTCTTTACCGTAAGATAGCAAGACAGAAAGAGCGATCGGATGATTCGAATATGCTTCGGCACTTGCGGCAAGTGATAACAATTCGTCTTCAGTAAACCCGTTTGCCGGTTGTATACTTGTGACTTTAAACACACCTTTTGTCAATGTTCCCGTTTTATCGAATACAACAATGTCAAGGTTATTCAGCGCTTCCAAGTAATTGCCGCCTTTGACGAGTATGCCTCTCTTTGCCGCTCCTCCGATGCCGCCGAAGAAACTCAGCGGAATTGATACAACAAGTGCGCACGGACATGAAATAACGAGGAATATCAATGCTCTGTGTATCCAATCCGACCAAAGTCCGTTGAAAAACAAAGGCGGTATCACAGCCAAAAGGACAGCAAGCCCGACAACAACAGGGGTGTAATATCGCGCAAATTTTGTTATGAAGCTTTCGACAGGTGCTTTTTTGCTGCCTGCGTTTTCCACTAAGTCAATGATTTTCGCAACGGTTGATTCTCCGAATGTTTTTGTGACTTCAATTGTTAAAACACCGTTTTGATTTATGCAGCCCGACAGAACAGTGTCCGAAATTTTTGCTCTGCGAGGGACGGATTCGCCCGTCAGCGCCGTTGTATCAAGCATTGATTC
>Ga0123356_10004973_pt1 | contig 13629 bp, 11 predicted proteins | sample TergutEmb28metaG_2_FD_92546 | JGI IMG/M metagenome (GOLD analysis project Ga0123356, IMG submission 92546) | Embiratermes neotenicus P3 segment gut microbial communities from Petit-Saut dam, French Guiana - Emb289 P3 | ecosystem: Host-associated > Arthropoda: Insects > Digestive system > Gut ...
CACCTGGTTCCCTGAGTTCAACGCCTTCTGGGCGGCGGAGAACTGCACAGCCACCTTGCACAACCTCTACACCCTGCGAGGGGCTCAGGTGCGCGATGGCACCGCTTGGGCCAGGTACATCATGGAGGCCCTGACCTTGTATGGTGCGGACGCCGAGGTGGTATTCCAGTCACACAACTGGCCGCATTGGGGCAAGGAGTTCATCGAGGAGTACCTAGTCAACACCGCCGCCATGTACAAATTCATTACCGATCAGACGCTGATGTACCTGAACCAGGGCTACACCTCGTCTGAGATCTCCAACATGATTGAGCTACCTGCCGACCTTGAGAAGGTCTGGTACACCCGTCAGTATTACGGCACGCTGCGGCACAACGCCAAAGCCGTCTACCAGCGCTACATCGGTTGGTACGACGCGAACCCGGCGCACCTCAATCCTCTTTCCCCCAGTGACGCCGCCAAGAAGACTGTTGAGTACATGGGTGGCGCCGAGGCAGTGCTGAAGAAGGCCAAAGCAGACTTTGACAAGGGCGAGTACCAGTGGGTGGCGGAGGTCACCATGGTGCTGGTGTTCGACGATCCTGAGAACGTTGAGGCCAGGTACCTCTGCGCTGACGCCCTAGAGCAGTTGGGCTACCAGGCAGAAGCTGGCACCTGGCGGGCGGCCTACCTAACCGGCGCGCAGGAACTGCGTGAGGGGCCGCCATCGGCGGGGATATTGGATGCCAAGGGTGGCGACATGTTGCGCGCCATGGATCCATTCATGATCTTCGATTTCATTGACATCCACCTGGATTCCAATGCGGCCCAGGACCTGAACTTCAAGATCAACTTCAACGTGCTGGGCGACGTGCCCTACTTGGTGACCGTCCGGTCAGGGGTGTTGCTGTATCAGGCCAATGCCGGCGCCGCCGACGCCGACGCCACCATTACCCTGCCCAGGGAGGCCATGGCGGTAATACTGACGCCCGACTGGGCCAGTAGCGAATACGTCCAGGTCGAGGGTGATGGGTCAGTGATTGACCAGTTGCAGGCTCACATGGTCGATTTCGACCCGCACTTCAACATCATCGAACCGTAGGCCAAGCCCTGGGCGTAAGGATTGGTGGCTGCTCGGGTCTCTCGACGATAAGTGCTGGTTTTGGTGGGTACTAGCGGATGACGCGGGCGTTGCCGCCACCGGCTAGGTGGCGGACTTGGGCTAGGTCGGCTTGAGAAACGTCGCCTGGTGTGGTCATGGCTAGTGCGCCATGGGCGCTACCGTATTTGACGGCCTCGGCTAGGTCGTAGCCCTGTATCAGGGCAAAGATCAGACCAGCGGCGAAGGAATCACCGCCACCGACGCGGTCCAAGATCTCCAGGGCCGGCCTGTCAGGGGCCTGAGCGAAGGTGCCATCGTTGCTCCATGCGATGGCTCCCCAGTCGTTGCGGGTGGCGCTGATCACGCGGCGCAAGGTGGTGGCCACCACCTCAAGATTGGGATAGGCGGCGGCAACCTGTTCAATCATGGCTTTGAAAGCCGGGACCGGCAGGTTGTCCAGTTCGGGACCAACCCCTTCGGCGCTAATGCCTAGCGCCGCCGCAAAGTCCTCTTCGTTGCCCAACATGACGCTGACCAGGGGGGCTAGACGCTGGTTGACCGCTTGAGCGGCGGACCGGCCGCCTTGGCGGCGCCACAGGGATTCGCGATAGTTCAAGTCGTAACTGACCACGGTGCCGTGCTGGCGCGCCACGGTCATAACCCGTTCGGCTAGATCGGCCGCGGCGGGGGAGAGGGCAGCGAAAATGCCACCGGTGTGCAGCCAACGGACCCGGCGGCGACCGAATAGGTCCTCTAAGTCAAGATTGTCAGCGGTGAGCGCGGCGGCAGCCGAATGGGCCCGGTCTGACACCCCTTGAGCTGGGCGCACACCAAAGCCGCGTTCGGTGAAATTCAAGCCCAGGCGGCCGGCTTCACCCACCCCGTCGTACTGGCTCCAATGGACCAGCTCTGTGCTGACCCCAGAGGCCCGCATCAACCCCTCCACAAGATGCCCCACTTCGGTCTGGGGTAGGGCGGTGAGAACGGCGGCGCGTAGGCCAAAGACGGCCGACAAGCCGCGAGCCAGGTTGTATTCGCCACCGCCTTCCCACACCGCAAAATGCCGGGCCCAGCGGATCCGGTTCTCGCCGGGGTCCAAACGCAGCATCACCTCGCCCAGCGCCACCACATCAAATTCGCAGGCTTCATTGGGTTGTAGGTTCAGTGTCAAGTCTGTTCGCCTCCCGGCAGGTCACCCCGGGCCGCCTGGACAGCCTGGCGCACCAGTTGTTCGATTGTGCCGAAATCTCCTTCGGCAAGGGTCCGGCGCGGCACCAGCCAGCTACCACCAACCGCCGCGACTGCCGGCATGGCTAGGTATTGGGCCAGGTTCTTTAGCCCCACTCCACCGGTGGGCACAAAGCTCAGTTCGGTGAAGGGCGCGGCAAAGGCGGCCAAACCGGCCGGGCCGCCCAGCTGAGCGGCCGGGAAGAATTTGACCACCGCCAAGCCTTGGTCCATAGCAGCCATCATCTCCCCGGCAGTGCCCACGCCCGGTAGCACGCCGACGCCCAATTCAAGGCAGCGTGCCACCACGGCGGGCGAGTAGCCGGGCGAGACAATGAAGCTGGCGCCGGCCTCAACGGCGGCGTCGACCTGGGCCACCGTCAGAACCGTGCCGGCTCCAACTAGTGGCTGTGGCCCAGCGGCCGGGCCGCCATTGGCCGCTAGGGCGGCAATGGCGGCCAGACCGGCTGGCGTTCTCAGAGTCACTTCTATCAAGGGCAGCCCCCCAGCTACTAGGGCTCTGCCCAGGCCTGGAGCGCGATCAGCATTGTCGACCACCGCCACCGGGATGATCCGGTGGTGGCGACAGGTGTCGAGCAATGCCTCTGTCATCACTGCAGTTGCCTAGTGACTACAGGTAATCGGCGACGTTGGCGGCGGTGATGAGGGGCGACTCGATGCCTTGCATCTTCTCAACGCTCATGCCGGCAAAGACGTCTTTCAGAACGTCAACGCCCTTGGCGCCAATCACGAAGGGATCGTTGAAGCCGGTAGCCAGATACTTGCTGCCTTCGACCGCAATTTCGGCTTTGGCCTTTTCTGAACCGTCAATGCCACCGAAGATTATGTCGTTCAAGCCGGCATCGCTGGCCGCAGCCAGGGCACCCAGGCACATGTCGTCGTTCTCGCAGAAGACCACGTCAATCTTGCCGTCAAGCTTGGCAATCATGTTCTCCATGGAGGTCTTGCCTTCGTCAGCGTTCCAGCCACCAAAGTCAGAGGCCACCTCGATAGTGATGCCTGCATCAGTGAAAGCGGCCTTGGCGCCGTTGGTGCGGGCAATGCCAATGGTGTTGTCATCCGGGCCACCGCGAATAATCACAGCCACGGCGCCTTCAGAGAGCTGCTCGGCTAGGTAGTTGCCAACCTCAGTGCCCATGCGCTCGTTCTCCGGACCCACCCAAGCTGTGAAGACCTCGGTGGTGGTCAGGCGGTCAACCAGCACAACCGGGACGCCGGCGGCCTCAATCTCAGCCAGGGCCTCGGGATAGTCATTTACCCAAGCGCCGGAGAAGACAATGCCGTCAGGGTCGGTGGCTAGGCAGGTCTGGGTGTGAGTCAGCAGCAGGTCGGCGTCGCCATCGGCGTTGTAAGACTGGACCTTCCAGCCGTAGTCGCCTTCGGCCCGATTAATGACAGCCGTGTCCATGCCGGCAAAGTAGTCGCCACCCAGCGAGAGGTTGAGCATGCAAATGGTGTATTCGGCCTCGGCTGGGGGTGCCTCGGTGGTCTCAGCCGGGGGTGCCTCGGTGGTCTCGGCTGGAGTGGTCTCAGCCGGGGTATCATCCCCGCCGCAAGCGGCCAGGGTGCCCGTCAGGCCCAAGGCCATCAGGCTCACGGCCCCAATGGTTAGTAGTTGCTTGATGCGCATCGCATTCTCCTTATGGTTCTGAGTGCTTGTCTTCAGTTGTGTATCTCTGAGCGGCACCTGGGTGGCCGCCGCTGGTTTGCTCTCACTCCCGGTGGCGGGAACGAGACTGGATCAAGATCACCAAAATGATGATGACGCCTTTGAGAACTTGCTGGTAAAACGGCTGGACGCTGCGCAGCGACAGGATGTTGTTCATCAGAATCAGCACCACCATGCCCGCCAACATGCCGCGAATGTTGCCCTTGCCACCCATCAGGCTGGCCCCGCCAATGACGCAAGCTGCAATGGCGTCTAGCTCAAAGGCCAAGCCGGCACCGGAGGGTTGGATTTGGCCGGACCGGGAGGCGAAGATGACACCAGCCATGCCGGCGCACAGGCCCGAGATCATGTAGGCCGTCATGATGCCGCGGTTGACTGAGATGCCCGCCAGGCGGACCGTTTCCCGGTTGCCGCCAATGGCAATGGTGCTGCGCCCCAGCGGGGTCCGGTTCAAGAAGACGGTGGCCAGCACCACCACCAGAATCAATGCCAGCATGCCGGAGGGGATACTGCCGAACAGGTTGAATTTGGTCACACCTGGGAAGGCCGGGTCAGTTGGCCTGACCGCCACGTCAGACAAGACCTGACATAACCCGCGAATGGTGGTCATGGTGGCTAGCGTCACCACAAACGGCGCCAAATCGAACCTAGCCACTAAGAAACCGTTGACCGCGCCCCAAAACACGCCACTGGCAATGCCAACCAACATGCACAGCCAGACCGGCCACCCGTAGTCCAGGGACAACAAAGCCGCCACGGTGCCAGAGAAGCTCAACACCGAGCCAACCGACAGGTCAATGCCGCCGGTCAGAATGACAAACAGCATGCCAATGGCAATCAAGCCGTAGCCCTGGGAGGGCCACTGCTTCATGATGTTTGTCAGGTTAGTAATCTTGAAAAAGACCCCATTGGTGAGGGGGTTGGCGGCAACGGCCAGCGCCACTATGACCAGAAACAGCAAGATCACCATTGTCAGGTTGCGCCCATTGGACTCCGAACGACCCTTCTCGAGGCTGATCTCGGGCACGGATGGGTGGCTCATTTGCTGATTCCAATCGAATAGGCCAGAACTTGGTCTTCGGTGGTGCTGGCGGCGTCCAGCGCGCCCACCAGACGCCCCTCCCGCATAACCAAGACCCGGTCGGCGGCGCCAATCGCCTCGGTCAGGTCGGAGGAAACCATCAGTACGGACAAGCCCTGGTGCGCCAGGTCATTAATCATGGAGTAGATCTGTACCCGGGTGGCCATGTCCACCCCTCGGGTTGGCTCATCCAAGACCAAGATCTCTGGCTTAGTGAGCAGCCATTTGGCCAGCACCACCTTCTGCTGGTTGCCGCCCGACAGCTGCCCGGCCTGCCGTCTAGCGCAGTTGGGGGGCTGGATGGACAGGCTCTCAGTCATGGCTTGCACGTCGGTCCGGCGTTTTGTCATGTTCAGGAACAACCCACGCATGGTGGCCAGGCAGATGTTTTCGGCCACGGACAAGGCCAAAATCAGCCCGCTGCGCTTGCGGTCTTCGGTCACCAGAGCCAGGCCCGCCTTCATGGCCTGAGCCGGCTTCTTGAAGCGGCGCACGGTGCCTTCAATGCTGACCGAGCCACTGGTGGGCCGGCGGGCGCCAAAAATGGTTTCTACCAGTTCGCTGCGGCCCGAACCCACCAAGCCAAAAATGGACAGGACCTCGCCCTGGCGTAGCGCTAAGGAAATGTCCTCGAAATTGCCAGTGCGGCTCAGCGAATTGACCGTCAGGACAGGTGGACCAAACCTGGTGCGCCGGTCTGGGTAGATCTGCTCAATCCTGCGCCCGGCCATCAAGGCAATAATCTCGTCTTCGTTGGTGTGCCCAGATGGGGTGTCGGCAATGAAGCTGCCGTCCTTCATCACCACCACCCGATCCGCCAGGTCCAAGACTTCTTGGAGCCGGTGGGAAATGTAGATTACCAGGGTGCCGGCCTTGCGCAGCTGGTTGATCAGGGCAAACAGCGAATCCAGGTCAGAACCAGCCAGCACCGCGGAAGGCTCGTCCAACACCAAGATCTTGGGGTGAGTCACCAAAGCCTTGGCAATCTCTACCATCTGCTGCTTGGCCACCGACAGATCCCCGGTCTTGGCCCGGACCTTCACACCCGAAAAATTGGCCTGCCGCAGCAGCTCAGCCGCCTGCTGGTGGGCTCGGCGCCAGCTAACCAACCCGCGCCGCTTCGGCAGGTCGCCCATCAGCAGGTTCTCGGTCACACTCAGCCCAGGCACCACCGACAGCTCCTGGTAGACCGTGTGAATGCCGGCGTCGATGGCGTCCCTCGGGTTCTTAAGCACCAGCGGCTTGCCGTCTAGCTCCATGGCGCCCGAGTCCATGGCGTGGGCGCCGGCCAAGACCTTGATCAGGGTCGATTTGCCGGCGCCATTGGCACCCACAATGGCCACCACCTCGCCGGCTTTAGCCTGCAGGCTGACTCCGTGCAGCACCTCAGCGCTGCCGAAGGATTTGCGCACATCGCGCATGACTAGGGTCACGCCAAGGCTCCAATGGCCACAATGGTCTTCTGCTTGGTGAAGTCCAGCACCGTGTCGTAAATCCCCTCGCGGTAGCCACCAGTCTCGCCCGGTCCACCAAACGGCAGGTTCTCTGCCCTGAGCGCCGTGGTGCCGTTGATCATGACCGAACCGGCCTTGAGCGCCATGGCGGCCTTCAGCGCCCGGTTGATGTTCTGGGTGAAGATGGCGGCTTGCAGCCCGTAGGGTGAATCATTGGCCAGCGCAATAGCCTGCTCAACGTTATCCACCTTGACCAGCGGTGCCACCGGACCAAAAATCTCTTCGGCCATGGTGGGCGAGGTGGCCGGCACATCGGTCAGCACGGCCGGGGTGACAAAGGCGCCGTCCCGGTTGCCGCCGGTGGCCAACGTGGCGCCTTCCGCCACCAGTTGGCCGATGGCGGCCTCCACCTCGACCGCATCGCCTTCCGCGATCAGGGGGCCCACGTCCGTGGCCTCGCTCAGTTGGTCGCCCACCACCAGTTGTTTGGTCTTAGCCACCAGGCGTTGAGCCAGCTCGTCGTAGACACCAGTGGTGGCGTACACCCGCTTGACGGCGCAGCAGATCTGACCGTTACCCCTAGCCAGCCGTCCGTAAACGATCGCGTCAACGGCCAGGTCTAGATCGGCATCGTCCAACACAATCAAAGGATCGTTGCCACCCAACTCTAAGAAAACCTTGGCGAACCGGCGGGCACAGCGCTCAGCAACGTTGCGCCCAGCAGCCGTGCCGCCGGTCAAGGTGACGGCCGCCACGTCCGGGTGGTCGGCAATGGCCGCCACCACGGTGCGGTTGCCAATAATGACCTGGTGGGCAAACTCCGGGAAGCCGGCCTGGGCGTAGTACTCATGGATCTTGAACAAGGTCAACGGGCAGCGGGTGGGCGGTTTGGTCAGCACGGCGTTGCCGGCGGCCAACGCGGCTGCCGCCTTGTGCGAATACAGCTCCACCGGGTAGTTGAACGGGATCAGCGCCGCCACCAGGCCCAGTGGCTCGCGCACTGTGACCGCGAAGTGGTTTTCCATGCCAGGCACGGTGTCCATGGGGAACTGGCGGCCCAGAATGCGGGTGGCCTCGCCGGCGTAGCCCCGGAAGATCCTGATGGCAGCCTGAACCTCGCCCCTAGTCTGCTGGATGGGTTTGCCGTTCTCGGCCGCATCCAACGCCGCTAGCTCCTCAGTGTCCCTTTCCATTAGATCGGCCAGTTTTAGCAACATGGCCTGGCGCTGGTGGGCTGGGGTGGCGGTCATGGCTGCCTGGCCGATTAGACCTTGAGCCACCACGGCAGCCAGATCATCGACGCTGGACTCGGGCACTTGGCCAATCACGGCCCCGGTGGCCGGGTTTTGGACCTGGATTGAGGCGCTGGGCATGTTGGACATCTTCCTTACTCGATCGGGTGGGGCCAGGAGGCTTGGTGGCCAATGGCGTCGGCCGCGGCCAAGAGGGTAGGTGCCAGTTCCACGCAATACTGGCGGCTGAAGCGCGCGGCGGGACCGGAGACCGAAACAGCCCCCAGAAGTTCGCCACTGCTGCTGGCAATGGCGGCGCCTAGGCAACGCACGCCTTCTTCGTGTTCTTGTTCGTCAATGGCCCAGCGGCGCCCCGCCACGGTCTGGAGTTCTTGCTCCAGCGCGGCACCGGTCAGGGTGTAGGCGGTGTGGGCTTGGGTGGCAGCCGCAAGGAATGGGGCGCGTTCGCTGGGGGACAGGGTCGCCAGTACGGCTTTGCCCATGGCCGTGCAGTAGTGCGGCACCACCGAACCAATGCGGCTGACCAGGCGGACGGACTTGTCGGAGTCAATCTTGTCGATGTAAACAATGCCGTGGTCGGTGTGCAGGCCTAGGTGGACGGTTTCGCCGGTCAGCTGAGCTAGCTGTTCCAACTGGCTGCGGGCCACAGACCTCAGGCTGTTGGCTGCCAGCGAGGCTTGCGACAAGGTCACCAGCCGTAGGCCCAGGAAAAACCGGCCCGATGAATCCCGGCTGAGGGCGCCAAGATTCAGCAGGGTGGTGACGTAACGGTGGCAGGTTGACACCGGCAGCCCACAGGCCCGGGCAAGGTCAGACAACGTGATGCCTTGGGTGCCGCTGCCAGCCACCAAGTCCAGGAACTCAAACGCGCGTTCCACAGAGGAGGAGGATCGCTTGCGTTGCTCCGGCACCATTGCCGCCTTTCAACTATTTGGAAAGCCATTCGGTTATGTCGCAACACAAAGATAATCCCTGAGCCGGGGCTGGCGTCAAGCGACGTTACCGAAACGTGACATCTTTGTTCCGTAGGTGGCTTGCTCCAGCCGAAGGGACTGCTGGGGTAGTGGGGGCCGATGCCGAACTGGGGGTTGGTATTGCAGTTCAGCTAGGCGTTGGTTTCGCCAGCGTAGGAGGGGCGCTCAACGGGCGCGCAGCGGCCCCGCTTTTGGCAGACGTACCCGCACAACACAACCGTCGGCCGAGTCCACCACGTCGATGGTGCCAGCGTGCAGGTGCACCGCCCAACGCGCAATGGCCAACCCCAAACCGGAACCGCCGGTGGCCCGGCCAGGCCCGGCCGGCTTGCCGCGGGCAAAGCGTTCAAAGACGTGCTGGCGTTCGGCCGGGGCTATGCCAGGCCCTTGATCCACCACATCGATTTGGATCCAACGACCACTGACCCCGGCCCGCAGGGTGATGACCCCATCTTGGGGCGAGAAACCAATGGCGTTCGACAACAGGTTGGCGGCCACCTGGTGCAGCCGTTCCACATCGACCGTCATGGTCAAATCGCGTGGCTTGACCTCGGTGACAAACAGCAGGGCTCTGCCTTGGCCCGAAGCCACCAGGCGGGCGGCCGCCACTGCTTCGGTCAGGAAGGTGTCAAGCCGGATCTCCTCTAAGTCCAACTGCACCACGTCGGCCTCTAGGCGTGACAGGTCCAAAATGTCCGTCACCAACCGGCTCAAGCGCCTGGTCTGTGCCAAAAGGAGTTCCAAGGTACCCGGGTCTGGCGTGGTCACGCCATCGACCATGTTCTCTAATTCGGCCTGCAGCGCCGCCACCGGCGTGCGTAGTTCATGCGAAACGTTGGCAATCATCTCGCGCCGCAGCTGGTCAGCCTGGGCCAGGTCTTCGGCCATGGTGTTGAAGGCGCGGGCCAATTCACCGACCTCGTCAGAGGAGGTGGCATCCACTCGGACAGAGTATTCACCCTTTGCCATAGCCTGGGCGGCCTCCGTCATCTGGCGCAGCGGACGGGTCATACCGTGGGCCAACACCTGAGTGACAATTAGGCCGGCCGCCACGGCCAATGGCCAGGTGCGGCTGGGGCCCAATTGGTTCTGCAAACCAACCCAGGTCATACCGGCGGTGGCCAGCACCGCGGCGGTGACCAACAACCCAATCTTCAGCTTGATTGAGCCCAGGCCGTCGAGGGGCCGGTTGGCTCGAGTCCTGACCCTAGCCTGGGTTTTTGGCCGAACGCCGGAGCCCTGTCCTTGGCCACCGACCATGTTTAGGGGCCTTCCTTGGGCTCAAAGGCGTAGCCCACGCCGTGTGCGGTGCGGATCAGGTCAGCTCCGAGTTTGCGCCGCAGCGCCTTGATGTGGCTGTCCACCGTGCGGGTGCCGGTGGCGTCAACCCAATCCCAGACGTGCTCTAGCAGCTTTTCGCGGGACAGCACGGTGCCAGGGTGTTCGGTCAGGTAGGCCAGCAGGTCAAACTCGGTGGGGGTCAGGTGGATGCGCCGTCCCGCCCGGCTGACCTGCCTAGCCGCCCGGTTGACTGTGACGTCCCCTAGCACGGTTTCGCCTGGCGGGTCACCGGCGGTGCCCAGCACCCGGGCCCGCTCCACCCGGCGCAGTAGCGCCTTGATGCGCGCCACCAGCTCCCGCATGGAAAACGGCTTGGTCATATAGTCATCTGCGCCCATTCCAAGGCCGATCAGCTTGTCGGATTCGTCGTCCCTGGCCGTCAGCATTAGCACGGGCACCGGACGTTCAGCCTGCACCACCCGGCAGACTTCCAGGCCGTCAATCCCCGGCAACATCACGTCCAGGACCATGGCATCGGGCCTGATCCGCTTGGCCGCGTCAATGGCCGCCCGGCCGTCGTGGACCGCTGTGACCTGGTAGCCTTCGGCCGCCAGCCGTTTGACAATGGCCTGGGCAATGGTTGGTTCGTCCTCAACCACCAGAATCGTGGGCGCGTTCATGTGAACCAGTCTGTCATGGTCCCACTAAGGTTGGCTTCATCATGCTTAGCGATTGGCTAGCCGTGGTGTTCGGCTTGGTGTTGACTGCCGGAACCGCCCTGTTTGTGGCCGGGGAGTTCGCGTTGGTGGCAGTGGACAGCGCCACGCTCGATGCCGCCCCTGGCTCGGCACCGATGCGGGCCTTGCGCAGGGCTCTGGACTCGACTTCTCTGTACCTGTCTGCCTCACAGGTGGGTATCACCCTGACCACCATTGGTCTGGGCTACACCACTCAGCCAGCCCTTGCCCGGCTGCTGAACGGGCCGCTGGGAGGCGCCGGTTGGATCAGCGAGGCCGCCGCCGTGACATTGGCTGGTGCTTTGGCTTTGGTGCTGGTCAACGTCTTGTCCATGGTGCTGGGTGAGCTTGTGCCCAAGAACCTAGCCTTAGCCGTGCCCCTGGCCACCGCCAAGCGGACCGCCGGTTTCTTGATTGGCTTCACGGCGGTGTTCCGGCCGCTGATTTACTTGCTGCACGGCTCGTCCACGGCCCTGTTACACCTGGTGCGCGTCACCCCGGCCGATCACATCGACGCCGCTAGATCCAAGGGCGAGCTGGGCTTCTTGGTCCAGCGTTCGGCCAGTGCCGGCACCCTGGAAGCCGACCTGGCCGAGCGCCTGTCCCGCACCCTTGGCCTGGCTGACCTGCAGGCGGTCGATGCCATGACAGACCGCACCCAGTTGGTGGTGGTGCCGCGTGAAGCCACTGCCAACGACGTGATTGCCACCGCCGCCGCCTCTGGGCACTCGCGCCTGCCGGTGATCGATGGTTCACGCGACAACATCATGGGGGTGGTGGCCCTGCGGCAGGCTGTGGCTGTGCCGTACCAACGCCGCGCCAAGGCGGCGGTGACCGGACTGATGAGCCCGATAGAACAGGTGCCAGAGACTGCCTCGTTGGAGACCGTGCTGCTGCAGCTGCGCACGGCCGGTGCCCAAATGGCTGTGGTGGTCGACGAATACGGCGGCACCAGTGGCGTGATCACCATGGAAGACGTCATCGAAGAGTTGGTGGGGGAGGTCACCGACGAGCATGACGGCACCACGCCAGGCCTGCTTGCCATGGCGGACGGCTCCTGGCGGTTGCCCGGACAGACCCGACCGGACGAGTTGAAGGCGCGGGCCGGCATCGTGCTGCCAGAAGACCCGGCCTACCAGACGCTGGGTGGCCTGGTCATGGCTCACCTTGGCGCCATCCCGGCGGTGGGGGATCAGGTGCAGGTCGATGGCGTGCGGTTGCGGGTTGAGGCCATGGAGGGGCGGCGTGTGGTGGTGCTGCGGGTCTGGCCGGTGGTCGTGGAGCCCGAGGTGGCGCCATGATCTGGGTGGCGGTGGGGTTGTTGCTGGCCAACGCATTTTTTGTGGGTACAGAGTTTTCCCTGATGTCGGTGCGGCGTTCGCAGATTGAGCCGCTGGCGGCGGCGGGTAGCAGGGCGGGGCGGTTGGTGCTGCGGGCGTTGGAGAATATGCCGGCCATGCTGGCCTGCCTCCAGCTAGGGGTCACGGTGGCCTCTACTGGGCTGGGTGCGGTGGCCGAGGCGGCTATCGCCAGTGCCCTGGTGGGTCAGTTTGAGCAGTGGGGGCTAGGGGTGGCGGCCGCTCACGCCGTGGCCACGATCTGTGCCCTGGCGCTGGTGATTTACCTCCACGTGGTGCTGGGCGAGATGGTGCCGAAGAACCTGGCGCTCGCGGCTCCGCTACGGGCCGCCCTGCTGCTGGGCCCGGTGTTGGTGGCCCTGGCTTGGGTGTTGACCCCGGTGACCTGGGCGCTGCGCTGGTGCGCCATCGGAGTGCTGCGCCTGTTCAGGGTGTCACCAAAATCGGAGGTGGCTTCGGCCTTTACAGCCGACGAAGTGGCAGCCATTGTGGAGCATTCCACCGCCCAAGGTGCCTTGGGTGACAGCCAGGGCCTGATTCGCGAGACGTTGGAGTTTTCTGACAAGACTGCAGCCGATGTCATGGTGCCAGATGAGGCTCTGGTCTGCGTGCCACCCGATGTCACGCCGGAGGAGTTAGAACAGCAGGTGGCGCGCACCGGCTTTTCGCGCTTCCCGGTGCGTGGTGGTGAGGGTTCGGCTCTGCTGGGTTATCTGCACGTCTTGGATGTGGTTGACCTGGACGAGCAGCGCAACCAACCAGTGGGGGCGGCCCGCTTCCGGGTGTTGCCGCGGCTTGAACCCACCGATGAGGTCGAGGACGCGCTGGCGGTCATGCAGCAGGCGCGTTGCCACCTGGTGCAGGTCGCAGGCGGCGTGGTCTTCCTTGAGGATTTGATTGAAGAACTCGTGGGCGAAATCCGCGATTCGCAGCAGCGTTCCGGCCGGCGGTAGTGGACTAGCTGGAAATCCCCGGCGGCGCCACTTGGGCCAGCCTGGTGATTTGTGTGGTGGTGGCTGTGGCTGAACTGCTGTACGGCAACACCAAACGGCTCTTAGCATCCGGAAATGCCACCGGCAGGTCGGGTTGGTGTCAGTAGCTGCTGCAAACTGTGGGGTCGGTGTCAGTTTCTGGTGCCGCACCGGGTAGTGGTTCTCACGCCGAAGGTTTTTGAGCCATTTGTCGGTACCGGGGGTCGATGCCGCGACCATCTCCAGGGACCAACCAGCCCCATACCACCATTTGTCGGTACCGGTGAACCGGCTGGCACCTGGAGATGGCTGCCGGAGGTCGGTTGGTACCGGGTTATTGTCGTCTTTGCTGGTGCCGGTACCGGGTAATGGCTCTCACGCCGAAGGTTATTGAGCCATTTGTCGGTACCAGGGGTCGATGCCGCGACCAGCTCCAGGGACCAACCAGCCCCACACCACCATTTGCCGGTACCGGTGAATCAACTGGCACCGGGAGATGGCTGCCGGAGGTCGGTTGGTACC
>Ga0123356_10004974_pt1 | contig 13628 bp, 15 predicted proteins | sample TergutEmb28metaG_2_FD_92546 | JGI IMG/M metagenome (GOLD analysis project Ga0123356, IMG submission 92546) | Embiratermes neotenicus P3 segment gut microbial communities from Petit-Saut dam, French Guiana - Emb289 P3 | ecosystem: Host-associated > Arthropoda: Insects > Digestive system > Gut ...
AGACTCAAACTCTCGACCTCTTCCTTGGCAAGGAAGCGCTCTATCAACTGAGCTAAACCCGCACGTTTGTGCCTCTATAGTATAACATAACCCAACAAAAGGCGGAAGACTTTACTCTTCCGCCTTTCGAGTCTCGAGGACTATTTCTTCTCTGTTGAGCTTGACTCGTCAGCCAGTGAGCCTCGCACTTGCACTGCCAGGAAGATCTCCGCTGCAGTCAAGAGAATCACAAGCGGCGACCAGCCGTTGAATACAGCAATTGGCAAACTCATATCTTCGGCAAACACGAACAGTAGAATCGCTACAATAGCCGGAATCACCGACAACAGCCTCTTACGGCGGGCACGGTCGCTATCATTGGCATTCACACCTACTAATAACCCGATACTAATCACAGTAGTAATCGCGGTCAGAATCAAGTTGATAACCGACCATTCTTTCGTCTCTTCGGCATTCTTTTCCTCTGGCTTATTATCGGTCGCGCCGTCGCCGTTAGTATCACCGTCGTCTTGCGTGTCATCTACGATTGGCGTTACCGGATAATAAGGTGTATATACGATATTCGCATCAGTCTCCTCCAACACCGGTGGATTAACTACTGTTTCCACGACAGTTCGCTGGTCGTCAACAACTGCTACAAACCCGGTCTCGCCATATAGATATCGTCCAATTTCACCAATACAAGGTATAACAATCAATAGCTTGATGTCGCCCTCATTCGCCCAATCTACTCCCCATTCGGTAAAGTCAACTAAACCACCACCAATACAGCCCGCTTCGCCGCTCTTGCTTGAAATCATTACGCACGCGTTCACAAATCCCTCTAATTCACGTAAGTCTAGTATAACCGTACTATCTGTAATAGTCAGCGTATAACTCTGGGGTAGGGTTGGCAGCATGCTCATCAGGAGCTGTATATACTCATCGATTATCTCTGACAGACCAGCCAGAGCCTCTGCAATTTCAGCAGGCGAATCGGCAATCACCTCATCTAGAATCCCGCGCAACTCCACATCAAAATACGTATAGAAAGTGTCAAAACTATAGTTGTAAACTGCCAGATACAGAATATCCATCGCCATAATTGTCGCAATCTCTTCAATTGTCATGTCTTCGTCTAGATCTACTCTTGTTGACAGATAGTCCTCAGTCGCCTCAATGCAGCAGCAGCCCGACTCATCTTCACACTCATCGAAGCCTTCGAGCACGCCGGCAATCATATCGTTGTAGCTCGAAATCCACCCCTGTATAAATGCATCTACGGCGTCATTTGCCGCCTGGATTACCTCATTTACGGCGTCAATCAAATCAGCCTTTAAGTCATCCAGAATACTGTCAATAGAAACAATCATACCATCAAACGCATCACCAGCATCTTTCGCAGCATTCTCGTATAAAGCTGCAACGCTGTCAGTGTAGGCCTTCTGGAGAGCCTTTACCGCCTCTTCGGCCACAAATGTTGCATACTCCTCCACAGTATCTTCCGGCATAGTTGCATACCAGGCGTCATACCCTGCGCAACCTGGGTCTTCAGGGGTGTCTGCACAACTAGCATCAAATGCCAGCCCTGCTGCCTCCCACGCGTTCCAAATACCCTGCTGATAAAACTCGGCGTCATCATAAGCCACAGTATATGCCTGGTCCTCAGCGTCCTGATCATAAGGCGGCACAACGACAGCGTCTTCGGCGTCACTTACCACAATAGCTCGCAAGCCGTCAATCGCCGCACTCATGGCATTGTCGATGGCCAGCTCGAAGCCAGTCTCATCAATTGTACCCAGTACATATTGATTAGTCGCAGCTATTACCGATGCCTCGAATCCCGCCACAGCGTTCAATATATCTTGATCTCCCAATACAACACCAGCTCCGCCGACCGCCGCCACAATCTGTTCACAATACGTTTCGTACCCCGCTAGCTCATTGCAAATCTCTGCTGTCACCGGTGCTCCCGAGATAGCACCAGCATTTTCCACAAATATCGGTAACGGTAACACTGGCGACATCGCCAAATAAAGAGCCGTAAGGGCAATACCACACCTCTTGGCTACAGAAATCTTTTTCATTTTTACCTCGCTTAGTTAGTTGTTTTGAGAGCACAACCGTGCACTCTCGCCCACTCATTACATAAATCATATAACATGAACATTTAGTACACAATACCCAAAATGTGCTACAATAGAAGTATTATTCAGGAGTTTATTAAATGTTCGATTCTACATTCGGTATTATACTAATCGTCGTATGCTCAGCCGTTCTGATCATACTCGCGTTCGTCTGGAACGTATATAACAAACTAGTCAAACTCAACGAGCGCGTCAACGAAGCATGGAGCGACATTACCGTTCAGCTCAAATACCGCGCCGACCTCATACCAAATGTGGTCGAGACAGTCAAAGGCTACGCCAAGCATGAGCGAGAGGCCTTCGAGAGTGTTACCAAGGCCCGAGCCGGTCTCCTAGAAGCCAAAAACGTCAAGTCTATGGCTGCCGCAGAGGACAACCTAACCGCTATGCTATCCAAAGTCTTCGCTATCGCCGAAGCCTACCCAGAACTCAAGGCAAACGCCAACTTTGTCCGCCTCCAAGAACAACTCCAAGACGTCGAAGACAAGATCCAAGCTTCACGCCGCTTCTACAACGCTGGTGCCAAGGACCTCAATACTAAGATTAAGATGTTCCCGTCCAACCTCTTCGCTAAGATGCTCGGTTTCAAGCTCCGCGACTACTTCGAAGTCAGCAGTGCCGAAGCCGCCAAGATTGCAGACGCCCCAGAAATTAAGTTTTAACAAACCTTAAATTATGTACAAACACGTCGCCGAGAACCGTCGCAATACTGTTTTGATTATGATGGGCTTCGTGGTTTTGATTGGCGCAATTTCCGCAGGCTTCGCCTGGTGGTTCGGTGATTGGTCTATACTTATCTACGCCCTTATTATCACCATACTCTATGTTGGCATCCAATATTTCGCCGCCGGCAAACTCGCCCTTACCATGACCGGCGCTAAGAAGATTGAGAAAAAAGACAATCCCCGCCTCTATAATGCCGTCGAGAATCTCGTCATCCAAACCGGCATTCCTATGCCTGGCGTTTATGTCATCAACGACCCTGCCCCCAACGCTTTCGCCACCGGTCGCGACCCCGCTCACGCTTCAGTGGCCGCAACCACCGGACTGCTCGATATCATGGACGACGACGAGCTGATCGCCGTAATGGCGCACGAAATCTCTCACGTCCGCAACTATGACATTCGCATCACGACTATAGTTTTCGGTTTAGTGTCTCTTATAGGTCTTCTGTCCGATATTGGCGCACGCATGATTTTCTTCGGCGGCCGTTCCGACAGTGACCGCGGAGGCAGCCCAGTAGGTGTCATTATTGCTCTCGTCACTGCTATCATCGCTCCACTCGCTGCCGCTCTCGCCCAGATGGCAATCAGCCGCCAACGCGAATATCTCGCCGACAGCAGCGCAGCCCTGTTGACTCGTTATCCAGAAGGCATGGTCAATGCACTCAAGAAGTTAGACGCCCATAAGCGTCCAATGCGCCAACAAAACCCAGCTACCGAAGCTATGTTTATTACCAGTCCTCTCCGCAAGAACATGATCTCGCAACTATTCAGTACCCATCCTCCAATTGAAAAACGTATAGCGAGACTCGAAAATGGCAAAAAGAGTTTCTAGAACATCGCGTGTCAAGAAGAATTCCGTTAGAGACTCATTTACCAAGTCTCGAGATAAGGTATACGCCTACAAACTCCGCCATCCTCGTTCAGCCAAATCCTTCCGCCGTGCCTACCACGAAGACACGGCCCGCCCATTAGAGATGCCAGGCTTACTCCACCACGCTATGCGCACCTTGCGTGTAATTTTTACAAATAAAAAAGTCTTCATTCCCCTGCTGATTGGCGCTGTCATTGCCAATATTCTCTTAGTGGGACTCATGAGCGAAAACACCTACGTAGCATTCCAAGACGCTCTTGACGAATCCAGCGAAGCTATCGTCGACGGGAGCCTCGGCACCGTCGCCAAAGCCGGCCTCCTCCTAGTCTCCACCATCACGACCGGCGGTTTCTCAAGCGGTTTGACCGAAGTTCAAGTAATTTCTATCTTTTTCATCTTCCTCACGGTCTGGCTCACCACCATCTGGCTGGTCCGCCAAATTCGCGCCGGACACAAACCAAAACTCCGCGACGGCCTCTATAACTCTCTCGCCCCATTTATCTCCACTCTCCTGGTCTTAGTTATATTGATTCTCTTCCTCTTCCCGATTTTCGCATTAGTTATCACCTACTCCGTCGCTGTCGCTACCGACTTTCTCAGCACCCCGTTCTATGCCTTTTGTTTCTTCGTCTTCGCCTCGGTCCTCATTATACTCACCACCTATCTTCTCCCTGGCGCTATTATGGCGCTAGTCGCCGTCACCACTCCAGGCATTTACCCGCTCACCGCCGTCAACCTCTGTTTTGACCTCGTAGTCGGCCGTCGCATCCGTTTCATCTGGCGCGTCCTCTTTCTCATCTTCTTCCTATGTATCCTCGCCGTCGTTTTTCTGCTCCCCATCTACCTGCTCGACATGCTACTCAAGCAACATCTCGCTTTTCTCGCCGGCATCCCAATTGTGCCATTCTGCCTCAGTCTCGCCACCGTTTTCGCGTTCGTCTACTGTTCAGTTTATTTTTACACACTATATAGGAGCTTTCTCGATGACCAAAACTAAAATCCCAGCAACCGTAATCGACCGCGTCAAACACCTCCGCGAGCTCATCGATAGTTACCGCTACCACTACCACGTGCTCGATCAATCCATTATGAGCGAATCCACTGCAGACTCTCTCAAGCACGAACTCTCGCAAATCGAAGAAAAGTACCCAGAACTTATCACCCCAGATTCACCCACCCAGCGCGTTGCCGGCCAGCCTCTGGACAAGTTTACTAAAGTCCCGCATTCCACTCGCATGATTTCGCTCGCTGACGCCTTTAACAAAAAAGAGGTTGCAGATTGGCTGGCTCGCGCCCGCAAACTCCAACCAGAAGACAAGTATCAATTTTTCATCGACATCAAGATGGACGGTTTAGCCTGCGCCCTCCGTTACGAAGACGGTCTCCTCGTTCAAGCTCTCACTCGTGGCGATGGGACGGTTGGTGAAGACGTCACTATGAATATTCGCACTATCGAGAATATTCCTCTGCGCATCAAGCAACCCGGACACATCGAAGTCAGAGGTGAAGTCATCATTTTCAAGGCCGACTTCGACCAACTCAATGCCGAACGTCGTGCTTCCGGCGAGCCCGAATTCGCCAATCCGCGCAACCTTTCCGCTGGCTCTATTCGCCAACTCGACCCTAAAATTGCTGCCGCTCGCCCGCTCAAGTTTATTGCCTACGACATTATCGACGATTCCATCGAGACTAACAAAAAGGTCTACCAGTTGCTGGGGCAACTCGGCTTCCAGACCTCCGGCGAACAACATCTCGAACCGACCATCGAGCAATCCTACGATTACATAGAGCATCTTGAGGAAATTCGCGACAACCTGCCTTTTGGTACAGACGGCGCCGTCATCAAGATTAACGACCGCGCTCTCTTCCGTGAGCTTGGTATCGTGGGCAAGACTCCTCGCGGAGCTATCGCCTTCAAATACCCCGCCGAAGAAGTCACTAGCATCGTGCGCGATATTGTGATTTCCATCGGTCGCACCGGTGCTGCCACCCCTGTTGCTATTCTTAACCCGGTTCGCGTGGCCGGCACCACCGTCCAACACGCCAGCCTCCATAATGCCGACGAAATCGCCCGCCTAGATGTCCGCATTGGCGACACTGTCATTGTCTACAAAGCCGGCGACATCATCCCGCAAATCCAATCCGTCCTCACCACTCTCCGCCCCAAGAAATCCGAGAAATTCGATTACGCCAAGGCTCTCGCGGAGCAATACCCGGAGCTCAAGTTTTATCGCCCCGAAGGGGAAGTAGTTTACCGCGTCAAAGGCGAATCTTCCGAACAGATTCTCCTCCGCTCTATCGAATACTACGCTTCGCGCGGCGCTCTCGACATCGAAGGACTCGGCCCCAGAAATGTCGCCCTGCTCATCGACGCCAAACTGGTATCTTCCATCCCAGACCTCTATACTTTGAAAGCCTCAGATGTCGCCAAACTCGACCGTTTCGGCCAAGTCTCTGCCGAGAAACTTGTCTTGGCTATCAATATTTCGCGCAAACCCCAGCTGGCCAACTTCATCGCCGCTCTCGGCATCCGCCACGTCGGCATGCAGACCGCCATCGACCTCGCCAATCATTTCAAATCTTTGAAGAAACTCCGTGACACCACAGAGGAAGAACTTCTCGCTATCGACGGCGTCGGCAAAGTCGTCGCTCAGTCCATCGTAGCCTACCTCGCCGATGAAGACAACATCAAGATGCTCAACACCCTCGACAAACTCGGTGTCAAACCCCATTTCACTGACACCAGCACGCTCCCGCTATCTGGCAAATCCTATGTCATCACCGGTACGCTCGAGTCCACAGGCCGCGAAGAAGCCGAAGCCCGCATCCGCGCTTTCGGCGGCACCGCCACCTCATCCGTCACCAAAACTACCACCGCTGTCATCGTCGGCACCAAACCCGGCAAATCCAAGATCACCAAAGCCGAATCCCTCGGCGTACCCACTATTACCGAAGCCGACTACCAAAAACTCGTCAAATAACAAAAAAAGACGCTCCCCCAAGCGTCTTTTCGATCACACTATTTCTGATACGGATCAGTCAACCCAAGTGTCGAATCACCCTCCGCAATCCTTATTAACTCATTGTACTTCGCATTGCGGTCGCTGCGCGACAGGGAACCAGTCTTGATTTGCCCAGTCCCGAGTCCCACCGCCAGATGTGAAATCGTCGAATCCTCAGTCTCGCCCGAACGGTGCGACATTACAGAGGTATATCCAGCATTATGCGCCATCTGCACCGCCTCAATCGTTTCGGTCAAAGACCCAATCTGATTCGGCTTAATCAAAATCGAATTTGCTACATGTTCGTCAATCCCGCGTTGCAGAATCTTCGTATTCGTCACAAACAGATCGTCGCCCACCAACTGAATCCGGTTTCCCATACGCTCGGTCAACGCTTTCCATCCGTCCCAATCCGACTCGCTCAATCCGTCCTCAATCGACACTACCGGATAATTGTCAATCACCCATTCATACCAGTTAATCATATCTTCCGAACTCTTAATCTCGCCGTTCGTCTTTAGTTTATAGTGGCCGTCCTCATAGAACTCGCTCGAAGCCGTGTCCATCGCGATTGCGATGTCTACTCCAAACACATAACCAGCCTGCTCAATCGCCGCCCGAATCGCCTCAAACGGCGCATTATTACCCCCTTCGCCATCGCGCCAACGCGGAGCGTAACCACCCTCGTCGCCTACCAGTGTCAGATAGTCCTGCTCTTTTAAGTATTTACCCAGCGCCATAAAGACCTCAGACCCCATTCTCACCGCATCAAAAATCGACCCAGCCGAGCGCGGCACAATCATATACTCCTGGAAATCCGTCGCCCATCCCGCGTGCATTCCGCCGTTTACTACATTCATCATCGGCATCGGCAACTTCGTGTCTTTCGTGCCAGAAATCTTCGCCACGTACTTGTAAAGAGGTATCTTATTTTGCGCCGCCACAGCCTTGGCGGTTGCAAGAGACACGGCCAGAATCGCATTAGCACCTAGATTCGACTTATTATCCGTGCCGTCCAGCTCCAGCATCAGCCGGTCAATCGCCGCCTGGTCCGAAGCATCATTATGCAACAACACATCGCGAATCTTACTGTTTACATTATAAACAGCCTTCTCGACGCCTTTGCCTCCGTAAGCCTCGCCTCCATCGCGCAACTCTAGCGCCTCGCCTGAGCCGGTCGACGCACCGCTTGGCACAGCCGCTCGCCCGAAACCTCCGCCCGCCAAGAAAACATCCGCCTCTACGGTCGGATTGCCTCGACTATCTAAAATTTGCCTCGCTTTGATGTCTTTGATAAAAAGTTTACTCATAATACTTTTATTTTACCACGAGCGCTATCTTTCACGAACATTGTCATACCAACTGTATGATGCTATAATATACAAATCTTGTACCTTAGGAGGTGAATAATATGGAAAAAGTCATTTATGTGTCCTCGACCAATCCAGCCAAGCTCGAAGCAGTCATGAAGGCTGCTAATAAGCTGTTCCCGAAGGCAGAAAGCATCCAAGTCAACGCACTTGAGGTCGACTCTCGGAGTTAGCAGCAAACCTATGGGCGACCAAGTTATGGAAGGCGCCCTCAATCGCAACAAAGCGATGAGAGAGCAGCTCCAGAGCGAAGGAACCAAGTATGATTACCTTGTCAGTATCGAAGGTGGGTATAACTACAAGCCTTATAATCTATTATGGACTAAGCCTGATACGGTCAAACATTACTTGGTTGATGCCATTATCGTCGAAAATGACCAACAAGTATTCAACATGATTGAGTACCCGGTCATCCCAATTAGCGGCACAATCTACGGTGGAGCTAGTGACGGCATGTCGCTCAACTCGCTCATCGGCAATATGACTGGCATCGAGAAAAACAAGCAAAGCCTTGGGGTAAGTGGCCATCTGAGCAACGGCCTGCTCGACCGCACTAGCATGATGATAAACCCAATCATCGCAGCCTTTTGTCCATTCGTATTCCCAGCTCGCTACAATAGTCTAGAGAATGCCATTCAAGCTACTAGGATTAAGAAAATCTATGTGCCATACGCACGGAAAAGGCTGATTCTCATCTCCACCAACAGAGGTGGTTAAGACCCGATGCAGGGTCTTTTTTATGCCAAAAACCGTAAACAGTATTGACTTTTTACGTAAAGTGTGCTATAATGAGAGTATAGTGTTAGCACAGGAGGTGTTAGACTACGAGAATTAGCAAAATCTAGCCAGAAAGGGGGTAATAATATGGTTTGGTTATGGTTAATCCCAACGGTGATTGGGTTGATAATAGGGATTTCTATGAATCATGAGGGAGCGAAGACTCGCTGTTATGATAAATATGGATACGGAATGCGGCACAAATTACCCAAGTGTAGGAGCGAGAATTAAAGCCGGAATTGTATGGTTTATCATCGGATTCATATGTACCGCAATAATAACATGGGTTATTGCCGGCATCGTGATGTTTTTCATCAAATAATCTAAAAATATATCTTTATATATCACCACATATCTCGGTCGTTCAAGACCGAGTTTTTTTATGCTCACTTGCAAATAGTCTACTTTTCTACCATAATAACTATATGACCGACGCCCTAAAAGCGAAATTGAAAACCCTGCCCTCCTCTCCGGGAGTGTATTTTCATAAGAACGCAGAAGGTGAAATCATTTATGTCGGCAAGGCCGCCGTCCTCAAATCCCGCGTGCGCCAATACTTCCAGAACGGCCCCAAAGACCCCAAGACCCAAGCCCTCGTCGCCGAAATCTTCGATACCGACTGGGTCGTCGTCGACACCGAAATGGACGCCCTCTTCCTCGAGGCTGAGATGGTCAAGCGCTACATGCCTAAGTGGAATATCGATCTCCGCGACGACAAGAATGTTGCCTATATCCGCATTGATATGAAGTCTCCCGTCCCTTACGTGAGCTACACTCGCATACCGCTGGATGACGGTGCAGATTACTTTGGCCCCTATCTTGGCATGTTGGCCATCAAGAACTCCATGCGCGCTTTGCGCAAGGTATTTCCTTATTATGACAAGCCGTTCGACGGCCGCAAATCCCTCTATACCGACCTCGCTTTGACTCCAGGCATCGAAGTCGGCCTTTCCACCCCCAAAGAATACAAATCCAACCTTAAACGCCTCATCCAATACATCAAAGGCAACCGCAAAAAGCTGATGACAGAGGTAGAAAAAGACATGAAGCAAGCTGCGGACGCCGGTAATTACGAACAAGCCGCCGTTCTCCGCAATCAACTCTTCGGCCTCAAAGAACTCGCGACCAAAATCGTCTTCTCAGATAAAGAGTTTCTCGACATCAGCTCCGACCAAGCGTTGGTCGAGCTCCAGAGGCTTCTCAAACTCCCAGAGCCACCCAAACGCATCGAGGGCTTCGACATTTCTCACCAATCCGGCACCAACGTCGTCGGAAGCATGGTAGTTTTTATCAACGGCGTCTCTGATCGCCGCGAGTATCGCAAATTCAAACTCCGCACTCAGCGCAACGACGACCCGGCCAGCATGCGCGAAATCATCGAACGCCGCCTCAAGCACCTTAATGACTGGGGTCGTCCCGATCTTGTGATTATCGACGGCGGCCTCCCGCAACTCGAAGCTGTCAGTGATTTGCTCAATGCGCACAAAATCCCGTTTATCGGTCGCAACAAGTCCGGCGCTCACGGTAAGAATGCGGTGGCAGAACTTATTGGCATAAAGCCAGCAAGCGACCATGTCAATAAGTTACTTCAGCGCATCGACGACGAATCCCACCGTTTCGCCATCACTTACCACACCCTTCTCAAGCGCAAAAACATGCTAAAGTAGCCCGCCCGTCGCCAATCAACGCGCAATGTGTTATACTATGTGTATGAAATACACTAAGCCATATCTTGCCCCGACCCTTACTGTTGATCTCGTACTTTTCCAGGTCATCAATTCCCGCCTGCACGTCCTCCTAATCAACCGTCCGCATGACCCTTTTCGCGGCCACTGGGCGCTCCCTGGCGGCTATGTCCCAGCTGGAGAGACCACTCTAGAAGCTCTCACTCGTATCTGTGAAGCAAAAGCCAGCATCGATACCGGCAAACTTACTTTCCTTAAGCAATTCACCGCCAACGACTCCATCGCCCGCGACCCGCGTGGACATGCCGTTGCCATGATTTACCTCGGTATCGTTGACAAAATGTCTCTCAGTAAGTCCCCCGACGAAACCGCCTTTTTTCCGATTGACGATTTGCCGGACAACCTCGCTTTCGACCACGTCAACACCATCTACCAAGCCCGCGATTTCCTCCGAGACGAACTCAACCACACCACTATCGCCAACGCTTTCCTGCCGCCACTCTTCACTTTTACCGAGTTGCTCACTGTCTACGAAGCCATCTTCAGCCGCGAATTCGACCGCCGCAACTTCTACACGATTTTCATGCGCCGCGGCGTCCTCGTCGAGACCGACAAACTCTACCACCACCCAACTTCTCGCCCCGCCAAGCTCTATAAGTTCAACTCCACCAAGGTTGTCCCTTTTTCAAACAGCCTTGATTAACTTGTCTACCAAACGGCACGCTTGTTCATATCTCTCGAGATAATTTCCAGATATCGTCATATACTTCACTCCAGCTTCAGCCAACATCTGTTTGAGCAGCTTATTATTCCGTTCCCGCACCTCCTGCTCGCCGAAACACCGCTCCCCATCAGCTACCCACTCCACATCCGGCTCGCAATACAGCCATAAATCATACTTGTTCTCGTCTATCACCGCTTGCGCCAAATCATACCGCTCCCCAAACTGCAACAGATAATAATAATCCGTCACCACCGCCTCAGTATCCACAAACATCACTTTATTCGCCTGGCTCAATTGCTCCAGTTCTGCCGTCTTGTGTCTATATAATATCTCCGCATAATCGTCTTTGAGCAGGTTTAGGTAATCACCTTTCTCGATCGTCACATCCCGTCCCACCTCTGGCACATAGCTGGTATTGTACGTCCGAGCCAGACTTTGCGCGAGCGTCGTCTTACCGCAACTCTCAGTCCCGACCAAAACCACCTTCTTCACATAGTCATTTTGCACCACTCGCGGCATCATTTCCCAATGCTTCATCGGATTTTTGCGGATTTCCGTCGACGAAATCTTAAACCGCTCTCGGTCTAGGTAATAGATTTCGCTGTCAGGGAAGTAACGCTCAAATATCCCCGTCCCTTTATAGTCCCCGCCCACGAATACCACATCCAGCTTCTCGCCACATGCCGCCATCACGTCCGCCATCCCTTTGTCCCAGTCGAAATCTTTCTTGTCCGCATTCGGCGTTTCTACTTCTCTGATAACAATATTAGGCAGGTGCTTCGTAGCAGCATGCAGCCATGCCCGTTTTTGCTCCAAGCTCACCACATCGCGCGCCGGCGAGTTGTCTACTACAATATACAATCTCTCGCACATCGCCGCCGTCTTAATAATACAATCCACATGCCCAAGATGTAGAGGGTTGAAGCAACCGCTGTACATCCCGACTTTATATCTGAACATCTTTTGCTCCTTTCGACCAAACTATCAGCCCATAAACTGAGTTCACTAGATATAGACCCCACATCGCCACCATCGTTGGGCTGCCAGCGATCACCCACATCGCTACAGAGATGATATTAATAATAATCCATAGCCACCACTGTTCCCGGTAGCGAGCAATCATCAGGATGCTGCCGGCTGCCGACAAAACATTTGTTGCGCTGTCCAAAAATGGAGCAGTATTGCCGATTAATTCCAAGAACCAACCGAAACATACTGTTAGCACAACACAAAGTATCGAGACCCACACAAACGTCCATGGGGACATCTTTTTCGTCTCGACCGTATCGTTTTTCTTGTCCATGTGTTTCTTCCACATGATGAGACCGATAATATTCGCCGGTATGTAGAATAATACATTCTCTATCATTTCGCCATAAAAGCTGCTCATATAAGCCAGCACCACATAGCCGGAAACGTTGATGATACCCCAGTAATACTGGCTGATTTTGCCTTTCGCGCACAAGACGACAGACACCACGCCACAGACTGACACTATTAAGTCCAACGCTCGATACCACCATTCGGCGTCGCTGACGATGAAGAAGTATATCCCAATCCCCGCCATTGCGATAATTAGCGCTCGTTCAAACCAGCTGAACTCCGCGATCCATTTCGTTATTTTTTGTATCATTTTGCTCCTCCTGTTTAAGTACTTTGTGTACATTATACACAAAGTATCAACACACGCAAGGGCTTTCTGTACTATTGCTTGAACTTCTGCTAAAATAACCATATGCGTACACAACTACAACATTTCATCATCCGATGGCTCACTAATAGTGTCGGTATGTACTTTGCGATTCTTTGGTTCTCAACCAATAACGTCGACCCTGGATTTGCCTTGGCTTTAATGGCCGGCCTTATCTTCTCGCTCGTCAACAGCACTATCAAGCCCTTCGTCAAAATCGTTTCTCTACCACTGATATTGCTCTCGATGGGCATCTTCGTCATCCTCATCAACGGCGCCATGATTGGTCTAACTTTTCTCCTATTCCCTCAAGTACAAATCGGTTTCTGGGGTGCAATCTGGGCTGGCCTCTTGATGAGCCTAGTTAACTATCTTGCTAATCTCTTGGTTATGCCCTATAATACACCTCATGGACATCGCTAATATACTGCAAATTGTTGTTTTGGCATCTGCCGTGGTCACTATTTTATTGATTTTATTGCAACAGCGCGGAGCCTCGCTCGGTGCTGGATTCGGTTCTTCCGGTGAGCTATATACAACTCGCCGTGGACTCGACAAAAGCCTTTTCCAGGCCACAGTCGTTTTTATGACTGTCTTTGTCTTGTCCATCCTTTCTCTACTATTAATACCAGGTTAATATGACCAAAAATACCAAAAA
>Ga0123356_10004975_pt1 | contig 13625 bp, 15 predicted proteins | sample TergutEmb28metaG_2_FD_92546 | JGI IMG/M metagenome (GOLD analysis project Ga0123356, IMG submission 92546) | Embiratermes neotenicus P3 segment gut microbial communities from Petit-Saut dam, French Guiana - Emb289 P3 | ecosystem: Host-associated > Arthropoda: Insects > Digestive system > Gut ...
CTTCATTCTCCTTTACAGTCTCTTGGACTAAAAAAATTGTCGAGCTACAGCCTTTCCCTATCTGTCTCCAGATAGTTTACTCTAATCTACCGTCCCAGTTAACTTTTTATCATTCCTCCTTTACCATTTCTTGTGCTTGTTTTATATCAGCTTTTTGCGTTCTTTTATCTCCTCCGCACAGGAGGATGATAATTTTGTTTCGGCGGATGGTATAGTAAAGCCTATATCCAGGATCATAATCTATAACCATTGTCCGAACCTCTCCGCCTTCTGCTGACCAGTTCCCAAAATTTCCTTTCTCGGCGCGTTCAATTCGGGCTATTATCCGCGCTTTTGCACGAATATCTGTCAAATCGTGCAGCCAGGTTGTAAATGTATTAGTTTTTACAGTTTCGTACATATTTTCAATGTAGATTATTATCTACAAACTGTCAAGAAAATAATTTAACAAAATCTCATAATATAGCGGGTTTTTCTCTGTAATATTCGTCAAGGTGGCGCTCTGGTAGCAGCAACCGCTTTTTTGTAGTGTTGTTACACGTCATGCCTACACCGCATATAGCGTAGTGGGTGCAACAGTAACATCTGCCGCTTTTTCAATAACTCCGCGCTCTCTGCGCTCCCGCAAGCTCCCCAAACCCTATTCCCTAAACCCCACTCCCCATTCCGCAAAAGGCAGCAGCCAACCTCAGGTGACTGTCACCAGTTGCAATCATCTTATATAGCATTATAATATCAGTATGGATATATCACAAAAAAAAGTTGTATATGCTAATTTTATTATCAGAACATTTGCATATGCTTTTAAAAGATCAGTTCCGGAAGTTGTTGAATATCTGGATGAATTTGGCGGTTTAAGCTTTCTATTGGATAACTACGAATACGAACATACGCAGTCTGAATATCATACACACATGGCTTTATTAGAGGTTTGCAGAAATAACGGAGGCTGGTTATAAATGAAGGTTTTCCATGGAAGTGATATCAGAATCGAAAAAATTGATCTTGCTAAAAGTGAATTTTTCAGGGATTTTGGCAGGGGGTTTTATGTTACAAATATCCGTGAACATGCTTTTCAGCGGGCTAATGATATTGCAGCAAGACATAATTCGTATAAACCAGTTATAACAGAATTTAAATATACTGAGGCATATCCTATTACAATTGGAATGAATGTTAAAAAATTTGAAAGTATTTCCAGAGAATGGGTTGAATTTGTAGTTTTAAACAGAAATAGGCAAATTTTTCATCCTGCTCATACTTTTGATATTGTAGAAGGCCCAATTGCAAATGACAAAATGGTTATTCAAATTAGATTGTACGAACAGGGTAAAATTTCTATAGAAGAATTAATAGAAAAACTAACATACAGAGAACCAACGCATCAAATATGTTTTTGTACGCTTGCATCACTTTATGCTTTGGAGCTTGTTGATGATAATAATTTTTATTCTGTTATTGATAATATGACAACAGTAATCCTGGAAGAAATGGTTGTAGATTTAAAGATTACTGAATCAACAGCAATAAAAAGGTTATATTCTTCTAAATCTTATGAACAATTATCTAACCCAGAGACACTTCTTTGGCAGAAAACTTGGCAGGAGATATATAAGATAATTAAAGAGGAACACCGGTACTAGTAGACTGTCACAACTAATACCTTACACGATTAAAGGATAAAGTCTTTTAAGTTTGATACGCGCATCCGCAGTTTTGAATTGCCAGTCAACTGGTAGTGCTCTGGTAGCAGCAACCGCTTTTTTGTAGTGTGGTTACACGTCATGCCTACACCGCATATAGCGTAGTGGGTGCAACAGTAACATTTCAACAACTCCGCGAACTCTGCGCTCCCGCAAGCCCCCCCAACCCCTATTCCCTAAACCCCACTCCCCATTCTGGGGTAACACTCCGGCGATAGCAGCTAACAAAACTTCATAATATAGCAGGTTTTTCCCTGTAATATTCGTCAACAATAAATTCAGCATTTTCTGTCCATAATAGCGATGTTGTGTTTTGTAATGATTTATATATTTGAGAAGCGGAAAAATAATCGTATGCGGCAGTAAAGGAGATTTTTTCTTTTTCAGAAATTATGTTTACGATACTTTCTATCTTTTTTGATATAAAAAAGCCAAGCTCTTGTCCGTTATAAATTATTTTTTCTGTAGATGTCTTTCTTTTATTTTTCAGAACAAGCGATGAAATAGCTTTGTCCGTATGCAGTGATACCTGATCATTGGATTTATTATAACGCAATCTTTGCATTGCTTCTTCTCTGGAAAAAATGCCGTCAATAAAGCCCGTTATTGTTAAAAATATTTTGTCATTTGCAACCGGACCCTGAATATAATCAAAATTGTGCTGTAACTCTTTATGAGTTCTGTTTGCCAAAATAAAATCAAACCATTCATCAGATATCTGGGGAAAATGCTTTGATATTAAATCCGGCGAAGGGGAAAATTCAAATTCATAAAGAAAAATACCCTCGCCTCCAAAGCGGTTAAACATTGTATAACCCCATTGCTGGGCTTGTTCTTTTAAAGTTGTTGTATAAAAACCTTTGCCAAAATCCCGTCTGTCTTTTGATTTTGATAAATCAACAATATTAAAATCATGATTTGAACCATGATAAAGAAGTCCTGGAAGCTGCGCGGGGAGGTTCATGCGCTTTTCCTTTTTAGTATATCTTCCGCAAATTCCACACATTCGTATATATCCTGGGTGTGGAGCGTGTCATAACACTGCCTTATGGAATCGAAAATTCCGTATTCTTTAAAAAGTTTTATTGTTTCATTAGCGGAAATTCCGTGTCGTCTGGAATATTCCTCAACAGCTACAACAATCAACAGGTTTTCTTCACGTACTGTATTTGATCTTTCCATAACATGGATTATAACAGAAAAAGACCGTAAAGTATACACACAGGGCGCAGGGCAACAGTAAACATACCCAGCGCTTTAGCTGCTACACCTAATGCATTGGCAGATTCTCAAGAGTTGTATTTCTCTCTGTTTTTGCTTGATAAATAGTTCTGGTTATAGTAATTATAGTGGAACAAACTGTTGAGATACCTTCCAATCGTAAACATCTATATTGATGTGTCTCCAGAAGTTCCGGCAGGGAAGGTCATACTAACCTTTATTCCGGCTTCTGTGCATAAAGACCTTGAATCTGCAAAAGCAATTTTGACAGAAAACAATTCCAATCTTGAAGAACTAAAAAACACTATTAAGAATTTAAACGGCAGTCTTGGAAAAAGCGCCTTTGGCGGTATGGATGGTACTGCTTATCAACGCCAAGTTCGTGAAAACGCATATGGTGACAGGCACCGGTGGTTTATATCTGGAACAGGGGAGACACTGTTAGTAGCAGCTAACAAATTTTCATAATATAGCGGAAATTCCGTGTCGTCTGGAATATTCCTCAACAGCTACAACAATCAACAGGTTTTCTTCACGTACTGTATTTGATCTTTCCATAAGTTGCCCTGTATGCGGTAAAGCGTGAGCTTGACAAAAAAAATATCTGTTTAGTATACTGTATGTATAATAACTTGAGATAACAAATTACAATGGCACATCTGACTTTAGTAATAACCTAAAAAAATTACCCTTGGGGCATTAGAAATGCAATTTTTCTCTGAAGCAGATGATCTAATCGACATCCGCTACGACAACGTGTTCAAAGCAGTATTTACAAAGAAAACTCCAGAATCACAGGGAGCTTTATCAAGGCTCGTATCAACATTGATAAAACGTGATGTTTCTATCGTAGCTATAACAGCAAATGAACCGCCGGTAGAAAACCTGCATGACAGGCAAATTCGTTTTGACATTAATTGCAAAGCTGATAGCGGCGAGCGAATTAATGTGGAGATGAGTTTAAGCCCAAACCCCTTTGAACCGGTCCGGCTTGAGTTTCATGCCGGTAAATTATTCACAGGGCAGGATATTAGAGGTAAAGATAAAACATTTGATAACTTAAAGGAGTCTTATCAAATAGCAATACTGGCAAAAAAACGATTTTTTGCAGACGAAATAATTTTTCATAAATTTGAATATTATGACTCTGAGCATAATATATCGCTAAATGGAAAAAGCAGAATAATTACTATTGAGCTGTCTAAACTCGACAGAATAATCGACAAGCAGGTAAAAGACATGAGTCCTGCCGAGCAGTGGGCAGTATTTTTCCAATATTTGACAGACAAGGCAAAACGTGAGAAAATTAATCAGATAATTGAATGTCAGGAGGGAATAGCAATGGCAAGCGAAGTATTGGTAACGTTTACCAAAGATGAAATTGAACGCTGTCATCAGGAAAGCATTTTAAAATATGAACTGGATCTCCAAAGTAAATTAATCTATGAAAGACAACAGGGGAGACTGGAAGGTGAAAAGAAAGGCGAGAAAAAAGGAGAGAAAAAGGGAAAAAAGGAAATAATAGAATTACTAAAAAGCGGTAAATCACCTGAAGAAGTAATAAAGGAATACGATAAAAAATAGAACTGCGAAAACACAATGTGCCTGTCACCGGCGGTTTATATCTGGAACAGGGGAGACACTGTTAGTAGCAGCTAACAAAATTTCATAATATAGCGGATTTTTCTTTGTAATATTCATCAATAATTAAATAAAAAAACCGCTATCCGGAATGAATAGCGGTTAGCTGGATTGATTATTAATTAGTTACAGTTTCAGGATTTCTTCCCTGGAGAGCCCGGTTGTTTTCTGGATCAACTCCGGAGATATATTTTCAGCGAGCATGTTTCTTGCGATAGTAGTTTTTACTTTTTTCATACTATAATTAAATTCAGATATTCTGTCCCGTTCCGCCTTCATGATTCTTTCGTAGGTATCCATCTCTTCTTCGCTCATTGTTATAAAAGACATTCTGCTGTCTGCCGTCTGAATTGTTGAATCCATTTTAACTACCTCCTCAAGAAGTTCCGGTGGGCTGTTCTTATCAAACCATGCAAGCCAGCGGCATAAAGGATCATCTAATTTGCCCTTGCTCTGTTTTCTGTATTTTACCATGTTAATAAAATGCACTTCAAGAGCATCTGTCAGCATTATATCCGGTTCAGTATCCTCCCGCAAATGAAAACAACTGTGAAACATCCCTGTTACAGGGAAGTTATAATTGACTATATTAATTGCGATCACATTTGGCAATTGGATATAATCATCCCCTGAATCAAGTTTTTTTACATATTCCTTGCTCAGGTAGAACAAACTGCGCCTGTCCATATTATGCTGATCCCGTAACTGGACTTCGATATTGACCATTGCTCCGTTTTGAAGCTGATCCCTTACATCCAGTGCACATGACTTTCCTCTCATAATTTCTGACATGAAATTTTTATTTTCCAGAATTTCGACTTTGACGAACTTGTCGTCTTCCGATTTTCCTAAAACCGCATTGATGAAGCCCAGAAGTTGAACTTCATCTCCTTTTTCTCCGAATACTTTATAGAAGAAAAAGTTGTTGAGGGGGGCAAATTGCCTGACAGAACCAGGCATCGTCGTCCTTGTTATAATATTTTCCATGCATATATATGGCGCGAGCATGCATGGCGCTTTAGTAAAATTAAAAATAATTGATAAAACAGTGGTTTTATAATAGAGCTTTTAACAGCTTATTTTTTTTGCCAGAATATCATCAGTATAAATTTTAACATTGACAGATTAACGGACGTATAGTACACTGGCCTTTGATAAAGTCATGAAATAGAGTTATATTAGTATTGTTCTCGTAAGAGAATAGCCACTGAATGAGGGGGCGTTGTGCCCTCATTTCCCGAACCCGGTTTTGTGTATGCAGGACCGGGTGATTTTTTATATGGCTGTACCAATAATTTTTCTAAGTTCTTCAAATGACCAAATATACAATTCCCCGGTTTAAAAAAAAACAAATAAACTTTCCGTCATCATAGCGATATTTCAATACACCTGCTATTTGGGCTTTTACGCTTCCTACTGATAAATCAGACAATAAACGGATAAATACGGAATGACTTTTTGTAATTGAGCAAATTTTTAGCAATATTGCATCCTATTTTAAACTTTTCGCCTAAAGTAGCTCTGCTGCAAGAAATAGTTTTCATTTCAACGATCTCACCATCAAGAACCAAATCAGCTGATTTAGCACCTGTTTTACCTTTTACTTCCACTTCCGGCAGAAAATATGCTATACTTCCCCGGCTAGTTAAAATCCGTACTTGGGACATTTCTTTTTCCCATTTTTCTGATTCTCTTTCTTTTTGTGAAAGACGGCTTTTAGCTACGAATATGTTTGTTTCTACAGGTATCCATTCTTCTTCGGAAAATAAGGCTTTAGCAAGAGAAAGTGTTTTTTCTAATAAGTCTTTGTTTTTCATAATATTACTGTCCTGTGTCAAATTAGAAATTAATAATATATAAGGCAGATATTTAAAACTAATGGCTGATATGACCAAAAAAAATAAAAAAGAGATTAAATCAATTAAGCGGAATCAGCAATGTCTTTACGCACCAGTTCTTCTATGATCTTGGCAAGGTTTTTATATTCTGTCATTTTCTCTATAATGTCAAGGTTCAAGAAGAATGGGGCAATTAAGATATTGGATTGAAGCTCCTTCTTGATACAAATGTAATAATTAAATATCTTAAAATAATAATGATGACTTTGATTTTAGAAGCACAACGATACTCCGAATAAATTTTAACATTGACAATTAAATACTAGACGCTGTAAAATTATGACATGAAGATTGATATATCCGCGTAAATATTTTAAGGAATTTATGAAGAAGATATTTTTATTTATTTTGATGATTTTTATGCTGGTGTTATGTATCTTTGCTGAAGATAAACAGAAATCGGCAACCGGCGCCGGGCTTGAATTAAACATGAATTCCCGCGAAAACTTCGCAGTCGGAGCAGTTATAAATTTCGATTACAAGCTAGGTTCCTCCTTCGCCGCAGGTATAAATCTAACCGCAAGCAATAATTTTTCCGGCATCATTGTAATAGAACCTGCCGCCATGTTCAGATTTTATTTCCTTGGAAACAACCACGCAGGCTGGTTCGTTCAAACAGACGCCGGAGCATATCTTGTATTGGAAGATGATGATCTAACACCCATGTTTCTCGGCGGACTACGCGCAGGACTACGCCTGCCCCTCGGCTCGAAATTTTTTGCCGAACCCTTTGGAAGAATCGGCTATCCCTTCGTTTTCGGCGTCGGAGTATTAGCAGGGATTAGGTTTTAAAGGAGAAGAAAAATGGAAGTAAAATTTAGCAAGGAATATGATGTCAAATCTTCCCCACACCCCAACCCCCACTCCCTATTCCCCACTCCCTATTCCCCAACCAAGGAGATATAAAATGAAAAACAAACAATGCTTACTCTGGATAGCCATAACACTAACACTAACACTAACACTTTCCGCTTGCACCAATTTCTTTTTCCCTGAGATGAAATCAAAAGGCGGCGATGAGACAAAACCGTACACAATCGAAATTGACATACGCGGCGCACAGCAAGGAGATACTGTCACAGCCGATCCTGTATCAGGCCACGAAGAAGATGAGATAACGCTTCACTACATAGTTGCAGATATTACAATTTATAATCTGCTTGACTTTAGCGGCGTTGACGAAGCAATCGCTGGTGTAATAAGCGCAGGAAGCGGCACAAGAACATATACCATTAACCCGTCAGATGCGATAGACGGCCTTATAACCATCATCGCAAATTTTGAACACACCAATCTAACACCGGATCCAATCGCATTCACCGATACAAGAGGACATATAGCAATAACCTACGGCGATTCTTTTACAAATGCGATTACAGACGCCCACGAGGGAACAGGTGATATCACCTACACAAGCAGTAATACCGATGTCGCTGATGTCAACGATGACGGCAGCATAATCATTTACAAAACAGGAACAACAACCATAACCGCCGAAAAAGAAGAGGATACAGAGTTTGCCCATGCCGTAAGAGCTTACACGCTTACCATTAATCAAAAGCCTGTAACAATAACAGGAATAACAGCGAATGATAAAATTTACAATGGCGAAAAAGGAACAACTTTTAACAATGACAATGCAGAAATTGAAGGAAAACTTGATAACGACACAGTTACCATAAACTACGATAATGCAAAAGCCGACTTTGTAGATGCCAATGTTGGAAATAACAAGACAGTACAATTCACAGGCTTTGCGCTGGCTGGAGCTGACGCAGGTAACTACACGCTCTCATCGCAGCCTGCCGATGTAACTGCAAATATCAAGCCTGCTCCAATTGAGTACACAATCGAAATTGACATACAAGGCGCTCAGCAAGTAGATTCTGTCACAGCAGATCCTGTATCAGGTTATGAAGGCGAAGAGATAACGCTCCATTACACAGTTGCAGATATTACAATTTACAATCTGCTTGACTTTAGCGGAGTTGAAGAAGCAATCGCAGGCGTAACAGTCGCAGGAAGCGGCACAAGGACATATACCATTAACCCATCCGATTCGATAGACGGCCTTATAACCATCATCGCAAATTTTGAACACACTAACTTAACACCGGATCCAATCACGTTCACAAATACATCCGGGCATATATTTATAACCTACGGCGATTCTTTTACTAATGCGATTACAGACGCCCATGAGGGAACAGGCGATATAACCTACACAAGCAGCAACCTTGATGTCGCCGGTGTTAACGAAGACGGCAGCATAATCATTTACAAAACAGGAACAACAACCATAACCGCCGAAAAAGAAGAAGACGCGGAGTTTGCCCACGCCGTAAGAGCTTACACACTGACAATAAATCCAAAGCCTGTAACAATAACAGGAATAACAGCGAATGATAAAGTTTACAACGGCGAAAAAGGAACAACTTTTAACAGCGGCAGTGCAGAAATAGAAGGAAAACTTGATAACGACACAGTTACCATAAACTACAGTAACGCAAAAGCCGACTTTGTAGATGCTGCTGTTGGAAATAACAAGACAGTACAGTTCACAGGCTTTGCGCTTGCTGGAGCTGACGCAGCCAATTACACGCTTTCTTCTCAACCCGCTAACGTAAATGCGAATATTACACCTGCCACCCTGTCCGGAAATATTGTAATAAAACATAACAACAGTGAAATTGCCACTGCAATTATCGGACAGCAATTAAACGCAGACTACAGCGGAAGTGAGAGTGTAACCTACCACTGGAAAAGGAACGGGACAGACATTGCAACAGGATTGAACTTTACTCCAACAGAAACGGGAAGCTACACAGTAACCGTAAGCAATGCAAACTATAATCCCAAAACAAGCGGCGCTGTTACCGTAACACTGCCCGCAGGCGAATTTACCATTACATTTGATCCAATCGCCGACAAAGTACAGCCAATTGACGAAGATATTATACTTTCACGCTCCGGCGAAACCGAGGTTGAAATTACACTTGCAGATCAATACGACGAAGTTGAATGGTACATAACAGGAACAACAATAAACAAAACCGGCGGCAATTTTACTCTAAGAGCAGATGACTTTACCATCTACGGAAACGGCCTATTCATATTAACCCTGGAAGTAAGGAAGGGTACTAAGTGGTACAACACAACCGTAACATTTGAGCTTGAGGACTAAGGAGGGAAAAAATGAAAAAAGAAAGAATAACAAAGCAAAATAACCCAGTTGCAAACAAACAAAGCACACAACCAAGAACCCCCAGATCAAACCTCCCACTCCCTACTCCCCAACCCCTATTCCCCAGATCAAAACCCCCACTCCCTACCCCCCACCCCCTACTCCCCATACTAATTACTGTTCTAATTCTATCAACTTGTCAGTATTTCATAGAACAGCCGCAAACCCCTACCACCGTCATCAACGGCTTCTTCTCCCTAATCATTGAAGGAGCAGAAAGAACTATATTACCAAAAAACACACAAGATGACTTCGCGCATTACACCCTTAAGTTTACTCCCAACTGTGAAGCCTGCGATGATGACCATGAATGCGGCGATCGTATTGCAAAAACAGTACCGGGAACCCTTGCTGAAGTTACACAGCCTATACCATTAGATATAGGAGTTTGGGATTTAGTCGTAACAGCTTATATTGATGCTGCCGGCACAAAACCTGTAGCAAGAAAAAGCCTTTCTATACAGATAGTATCAGGCGAGAACTATTCCAGATGCATAAAGCTGCAGCCAATCGAAGAAGGCAAAGGCATCTTTAGCTGGGAAATAGATTTTTCTGATATAGATGACAGCGTTATTGCCATCATGACAATTTATGACATGGACTGGGAAGTAATAGATATTTATTACTTTGAAGATTTTGAAGGCGAAGAAGATTATGAAATTATTGCGCATACAGATTCAATAGATACTCTTGATGCTGACACCTACCGTGTGGTAATTGAACTAAAAGACAGCGCAGGAAGAAAGATAGAAAGACGTGAAATACTTCATATATATAGAAACATGGACAGTTTCTTTGAGGCAGAATTTTTAACAGCGCAGTTTGTAGATGTGTATGGTATATCGTTATCGCCTTCCGCAGATAAGGATTTTGGTGAGGCAGCTTATGACTATGAAGCGCAAACACCGCACAGTGTGACAATTACCAACACAGGCAACCAGCCCACAGGCGAATTAACAATTGGACTTTCCGGTAACGATGCGGATAGTTTCTCTTTGTCAACAACAACAATGGGTAGCATAGCCATAGGCGGAGAAGATGATTTCACAGTTACCCCGAATACCGGTCTTGGCATTAGAGCCTACACAGCGACAGTTACTGTAACAGGCGGTTATGGGATTAACAAAAGTTTTGATGTTAACTTTACAGTAGAAATTGCATCAGTATCTATAGATGAAACTCCGCAGGTTGTTACTTATAACGTAGACGCTCATGAATTTATTATTATCGGAGTACCTGATACAGGTTTTAATATTACCTATAACCAGAGTGATGATGATGTGACACCTATAAATGCAGGAAGTTACAATGTAGTGATTACCCGGGCAGCGGATGGCAATTATACGGAATTTTCTACAACTATAACAAATGGCTTGGTAATAGAGAAAGCCAACCCTGTTGTTAACTGGCCGGATAATTTAAAGGCAGCTTCCTGGCAGCAAACACTTTCTAGTATCTTTCTTGCTGGTAATGGTACTGGAACTCCCGGCATATTTACATGGACTAATCCTGGAACTGTAATTGAAAACGAAACACAATACCCAATGAAATTTACGCCGGATGATACTGTTAACTTTAATGAACCAGTTGAGCTTGTTACTGTTAACATTGTCGATGCAATTACAAGCGATATTGGTATAGAAATGGTATGGATACCAGCTGGAACCTTTATGATGGGCAGTCCTTCAATAGAACCAAATCGAGGTACTGGCAATACAGAATTTCAACATGAAGTAACGCTTACAAAAGGTTTTTACATGGGAATATACCTGGTGACACAGGAGCAGTGGTTGGCGGTAATGGGCGGATCAAATCCAAGTAATTTCCAGTCAATTACAACCGGATTAAACACAGATAGATTTCCTGTAGAACAGGTTAGCTGGTATGATGCGATAGTATTTTGCAACAGACTTAGTATTATGGAAGGTCTTAGTCCTGCGTACAGTATTGGCGGAAGTGCAAATCCAGATGACTGGGGAGCTGTACCGACAAACAGTAATTCAACATGGGACGCTGTGCAAATTGTACAAGATTCAACCGGATACCGTTTGCCGACAGAGGCGCAGTGGGAATATGCATGCAGAGCAGGGACAGAAATTGCTTTTAACTGGGATAGTAATCAGATAACATCCGATCAGGCAAATTTTGATGCATCTTGGTTCACATATAATGGAAGTCCTTTTGGAGATTGGCTTAGCAGAACATCGCAAGTAGGTGATTATTTGCCTAATGCCTGGGGATTGTATGATATGCATGGGAATGTGTTTGAGTGGTGCTGGGATTGGTTTGATCAAAATTACTATATAGACCCAAATGCTGAAATTGATCCTAAGGGAGCGGTCTCTGGCTCGTACCGTGTGATACGCGGCGGGAGCTGGAACGGCATCGGGCAGTACCTCCGTTCTGCGCAGCGGGGCGACAGCAACCCGTGGAACAGGAACGACTACTACGGTTTCCGGCTGGTTCGCCCCTAAGTTCTGCGGTTCCAACGAAATGCCCGTGCCGCGACCTCGCCTGCCGCAGCAGGCGCAGGGGAGCGGCTGGGCACGTGGCTGTCACTATGAATCTTATTTTTTATTGTTCAGTATGCGTAATCTTGACTATAGATTAGAATAGACATAATATGTAATGAGTTATAAGATGTGGAGGATTTATGCCGGCGGTTGCAAAAACTATGGGGGGCGCTTTGATAGCAGCTACCGGTTTTTCATAGCGTCGTTAAAGACAAAGGTACGCTATGTCTAGTGTGCTCACACCGCGGGAGGCCGCTTTGATAACAGCTACCGGTTTTTCATAGCGTCTTAGTTTAGGTGGCGTTTTATTGACAATTAAATAAACTGCCGATAATATAATGACAATGAAACGAAGATTAAGAGGCAAGGATTATGTAGGATGTTTGCTTCAAATAATTCAGGTTATTACAGGAATTGTTGCTATTATTGTTTTTATAAGGCAATGTCATGGAGGATAATATGATGTTATTGATTGCAGGGATTGTATTGGTTGTGTCAGGTGTTCTCGGGTTAATTATTCAATTTCGATATATTAATGAAAACCAGGCAAAAAATATTTAACGAGAATCGCCATCGGGTGCCTCGCCTGTCACCGGCGGGCCGCTTTGATAGCAGCTACCGGTTTTTCATAGCGTCTTAGTTTAGGTGGCGTTTTATTGACAATTAAATAAACTGCCTTTAAATTTTCGGGCTTATGCTTTAGGCCAACTGGAAGGGCTGTTAAAATTGAGAGGCAAAAAATAGCAACATGGCAAATCAACTAACGCAAATCCAAAAAATGATATACGAAATTCGTGGACAAAAGGTAATGCTAGACAGCGGCCTTGCCATTTTATATGAAGTTGAAACCTTTAATTTGAACAAAGCGGTCAAACGCAACATCGAACGTTTCCCCGTTGATTTTATGTTTCAACTTACCAAAGACGAATGGGAAAACTTGACATTCCAAAATGGAATATCAAGTAAACAGCACGGCGGCAGACGCTCTATGCCGTATGCTTTCACTGAACAAGGCGTTGCAATGCTGGCTTCTGTTCTCAATAGCAAAAAAGCAATAGATGTTAATATCAGTATCATGCGGGCTTTTGTAAAACTAAGACACTATGTGCTTTCTCAAAATAAAGATGATCAAATTGCAGAACTCCGAAAACTCCTCATGCTCCACATGGAAAACACTGACTATAAAATATCAAAACAAGATAAAACAATAGAAAAAATCATCATTGCCCTTAACAACCTCATTGAAACAGAGCCAAAAACCAAAAGAATAGGTTTCGGTACAAATTAAGGCAACCAATTCTCTATAATGAGGTGCTGGATTGGATTTTTACACATGGCAGCACCGCGGTCCCAACCCCCAACCCCCGACACCCAACCCCCAACCCCCAACCCCCAACCCCCGACC
>Ga0123356_10004976_pt1 | contig 13625 bp, 17 predicted proteins | sample TergutEmb28metaG_2_FD_92546 | JGI IMG/M metagenome (GOLD analysis project Ga0123356, IMG submission 92546) | Embiratermes neotenicus P3 segment gut microbial communities from Petit-Saut dam, French Guiana - Emb289 P3 | ecosystem: Host-associated > Arthropoda: Insects > Digestive system > Gut ...
CTTAGCTCCTATGTAGGCATCGTCTATCTCGACGTTTGTGGATAAAACGATTGTAATGGAATCATCAGCCATTGCACCACGAAGTCGCTGCAGGATGCGATAGGCTGTCTCATAGGCAACACCAATCTCTAAAGAAAGCCTCAAAGCTGACATGCCACGCTTATCATGGGTCACAAGGTAGATTGCTAGAAACCACTTAAGTAAGGGGATCTTCGTGTTGTGCATCGCTGTATCCTTGGTCAACGATTCTTGGTAGCGGCAGCGGTTGCATTGATACTCTCGCCTTTTACTGATCTTCGAATAGCCTCTATATCCGCATTTGGGGCAAAGATAACCCTTTGGGTATTTAATGGTGAACAAATGCTGTTCGCAGGATGCCTCATCGGGGAATGCATCCATGAACTCAATCAGGCTCCTGATCTTCTTAGGCATGGTATACCTCCTAATCATCATGCATTGGGCTTCAAGGATTAGGGTAATGCATTTGTCTTTCCAGGTATGTCCAGCTAATAGCCCACTTATGACGTTTCTAGGGATTCAAATAAAGGATAAAACTCAGGCTCTTAGCGCCTGCTCAGATTGCCCTGAAATGTCCTTACTTGCTGCTACAGCAAAATCACTCCCAGGTAAGACTCGGTTTCTTTTTATTAGTAGCACAATCAGTTAGATAGAGGTTTATCAAGGTTTGATAGGGAATGCCTGTCGTGTCTGCCAGCTGCTTAAAGTAGTCAATCGCACTCTCTTCAATGCGAATAGTAATCTGCCTCTTTAAGCTTTTCGAATACGGGTTTGACCTGGAGTCAGTAAAGTCATACTCAGCTCTCATTTTTTCAACCATAGTGTTTTGCCTCGTTTTTCGTAGCTTTTCTCGCTGATATTATCCTTATTATTTCATCGTTTTGCCGGTAGCAGTGGCAAACAACCAATAGTCTGAGCATCTGGCTGATGCCAAGAATGATAAACCTGCTTTCATCAGCAGAGTGATCCGGATCATCAATTACTCGTGCATAAGGGTCAGCAAATACAGTCCTTGCCTCATCAAACGAGATCTGATGCTTGGCTATATTCTGCTCGTTCTTCTGCTTGTCCCACTCAAACTGTAAGTCATTCATACATATATAATAATTACAAAATAATTGAATGTCAATAAGAACATGGGAGCAGATATTAGTAAAATTAATGACAGTTCCTAAACTCCGCAGATGTTTGTCCTATACAAGAACCAGCCCTAACGCACTTGCTATCGTTATCTGGGTCTTCGTGACAGGCAGGTAAAGCTCCTCACCGTCGCTGGTGACGACATACTGCAGCTTCCTGAGCTCCAGCATCGCCTTCTTCAACGCCATCGTCTCAGTCGCCTTATCTTTCTGTAGCAGGCTGAGCATACGGGAACGAAGGATCAATGCTATGAAACCGACGAACGCCTTACCTTCAGTGCTCTGTTGGGTATGCGTCTTAAACCTCTTGAAATCGATTCCGTTTTTCAGGTCGTCAAACACCTTCTCCACTTCGTCCCGCCTGCGGTAGAGCTTTAAGACACCTTGTGGGTCAAGTGTTTCGTCATTGGTGATGAAAACGATGAATCCAGCTTCGGCAAGCGCGCCTGCCACTGCAGCATTGTCGCGTGAGAACATGAGGGGCTTTGTTTCATGGGTATCAGAGAACGTGAAGAAGTCACGGTACTTCTTGGCGATACGTCGTCCTGATGCCTTAGCAAGCTCGCCTTCCAGTCTGTCGATATAGGCATACAGTGCACGTTCCTGTTCAGCGAAGCGGCTGGAATCATAGAATACGTGAGCTGAGAGCTTACGGCCAAGCAGATCGAACTCCGTACGCATGCCGTAGCAACCCTCATCCGCCATCCAGTTGGCTGGATCTTTGATGCCAGACCCGATTCTCATGATCAGTGAGCGAGCATCTTTTCGTGAAGGGGGGCATGGAGCTAAGAAGCGCAGGCTGGCCTCCTGCATATATGCGAGGTTGCTCTCTGTGACGAACTCCTTGTCGAAGACGAACCCAACATCATCTATCCCCAGCTCATCGGCATCACCCATCATGTGGCTCAGATGGCTCTTATCGACGATCGATCCGTTGTAGAGCGTGTAGTACAGTGGCAGGCCGCTTGCCATACCGTAGAACATACCGATGTTTAACTGAAGCAGGGACTCTCCATCCCTGTTATGACCCCACTCGGCTTTCTGAAGAGAGCTGGAGTGGGTCGATATGGAGGTGACATCATAGGCTATATGACTGTTATCGGCATGCTCTTTTACCCATTGTCTGAAAAATGCCATGCGCTCCGCATACGATATCGAGGCAAAGAGCCGTGATGTGCTCTGTGAGGTGAGCAGCTGATCAGGCGCATCGGTGACATCGAGCCAATCGTCGATGTAGGCCATTACATTACCGCATTCTGCGATATACATGGCAGCAGTGAGTATCGCTTTATGCTTATCTGGGAACGCTTGCTCAAGTGAGGATGTAAGCCCAATCATCTTCGCCAGAAACTCGAAGGCACCAGTTAGACCGCCTGAGCGGATCTCGTCTATCATAACAGCCCTTTCCGGTCGAGCAGCTTCAGGGAACAGTTCGAAGTAACGGGTGTTTGGTATTAGAGAGACACCATCTTCAGCGAGCTTTCCAATGAGGGCGGTGTCGCTGGTCGGTTTCCCCTTATCATTGCGATAGGCTCTGATAGTTCGATAGATATAGATCGTCCCACCTGCTCCCCGCCTGCGCACGATTCCTTTTTTTGGCATTTCGACCTCAGGTAGCTCCCTGCGTCCCATCAGATACCTCCTCGATTCTCTACGTATAGTATAGACTATCCTATACTTCTCGCATACCAAAAGTACTTGAGAGATAAAAACAAGAGAATCAGTTTCTGGTATCAGCCTGCAAACGCACTAATAAGTGCAGGTGGATATACTAAATCGCCTCAGTGCGTGGCCTCAAAAGCTAGATCAACATATTCTTAAACATGTGTATAGGATAATCTTATGCGGAGTTTAGGGACAGTTAGTGGCAGAGTCCGGCTGGCAATTAACCATGACAGACTTCTATTGACACTTCTGTTGACAAGCGAAGGGGAGACGCTTATATTGTTAAATGTACCGACGGTCGGTAGAATTTGATGGGATGGCGAGAGTGGGGGGCGAGAATGGCAAGAGTTTACAAGCGCTACGATGAGCGATTTACTGAAATCTTAGATGTTTCAGAGAACCTGTTCAACTCAAAAGGTTATGAGAAAACCACAATCAACGACATACTCGACGGCGTACAGATCGGTAAAGGTACTTTCTATCACTACTTCAAATCAAAAGAAGAAGTGATGGATGCTGTAATCACGCGAATGGCTGGCTACGCAAAAGCTGCCTCACAAGCTATCGCTGACATGCCGAATCTGACGGCGCAAGAAAAGTTTATTAAGGTGTTCACCAATCAGGCCATCCAGTACGACGGAATGGTTGAGCAGCTCCACCACAACGATAACAGCGCCTTGCACCTGAAAAGCCTGACCGAAACCATACTTGCTATCACACCTGCGCTGACACAGATCATCGATCAGGGTATTGAAGAAGGGGTGTACCAGACACCTTACCCGCGGGAAAGCTTTGAGATTCTATATACAGGAGCTCAATTCTTACTAGACCAGGGATTGTTCAAGTGGTCGCTCGAAGAATTAATCCAAAAACTAAAGGCGTTCGTGCATATCATCGAAACAGTACTCGGCACTGAACAGGGTCATTTCAATTTCATGTATCAAATATATGGCATTCCGTATGCCATAGAGCCAAGTCAACAATAGAAGGGAGCCACATGCAAACCCTCATCGAAGTCAACGGCTTAAAAAAGAGTTATAAAGACAAAGAGGTAATCCACAGCATAGATTTCAAAGTCGGTGAAGGCGAAATCCTATGTTTTCTTGGCCCCAACGGCGCAGGCAAGAGCACGACAATCAACATCATCACCGGGGCGTTGCGCTGCGACAGCGGAAGCATTCAGTACCGTGGTGAGAGCATATACAAAGACCTGATCGGCTATAAATCACACCTCGGCATTGTTCCGCAGGACTTGGCACTGTACGAAGACCTATCTGCGCAGAAAAACGTGCTGTTCTTCGCGTCCCTGTACGGATTAAGGGGAGAAGACCTCGCTGAAGGTTGTCGGTTTGCCATTGACTTTACGGGATTATCGGATAGGGCAAATGACAAGGTCAGTACCTTCTCTGGCGGCATGAAGCGCAGATTGAATATCGCTTGTGCCATTGCTCACAAACCCGAGCTGCTGATTATGGACGAGCCGACCGTAGGCATTGACCCACAATCCCGAAACCATATTCTTGAGGGAGTGAAGCAGCTCCGTGATCAGGGAATGACCATCCTTTACACCACACACTATATGGAGGAGGTCGAGGAAATATCGACTCGCATCATAATTATGGATGAGGGAAACATCATCGCCGAGGGGACGAACGAATCCCTGAAAGCCGGTATTGAGGGTGATCGGCACTATCGCATTGCTGTTGAATATGAAGCCGAACCGGGCGATGATGCGCTGATGCGAATTGACGGTGTAAAAAAAGTAGAAATGGATAACTGCATCATCGACATAACCACAGATCGGAAGAAAGAGAATCTCGACAAAATCATTGCAGCATTGATTGGCAGCGGTGTGAAGATAAATGATCTAAGCGCAGAAACCGCCAGCCTTGAAACGGTGTTTTTGCAAATGACCGGTAAATCGCTTCGGGATTAGGTAACCACAATGTACAGATTCAAAAGTGTTTTCATGTTGGACTTAATGAACCAGCTCTCCAATCCGATGTGGGTATTCTATGCGATCGGGTTTCCGATTGCGCTGATACTTATTCTGGGCTTTCTTATCAGTGGAGGTTACGGCGAAGCCGTATCGTCATACGATTATTTCGGGGTTGCGCTTATGGTGTTCAGCGTTTTCAACGCGGCGACCTTCTCCGCAAACAGTTTTATGGAAGAACGAATCAAAAAGCCGAATATGCGTCTGATCTACTCGCCCATAAGTCCGATAAATATATATTTATCAAAGATTCTTGCTTCGTTTGCGTTCTGTTCAATGGCATACACTTTTGTGGCAGTTTTCCTGCGATTTGTGGTTGGAGTTAACTACGGTGGCGCTAATGCATGGGCACCGTTTGTCATTATGCTAGTGGGCAACTTCTTTTTTGCGGCATTGGGTGTTCTGGTTTGTTGCATCTTACGAGATGAGGGAACCACGAACAACATCCTAAGTCTGATATTCGCGATTATGTCGCTGCTTGGCGGGGTATTTTTTCCGGTCGATGGCCTTGGTAAGGCTGTCGCAACTGTAAGCTGGATTTCACCCGCAAGGTGGATGATCACAGCTTGCCTGCGCATTATCTATGACGGCGACTTTTCGATGTTTCTGCCGGTTTTTGGTTTGCTTATCGGACTATCCGTACTTGCTGTTGTGTTGTGTGGCAGGCTCTTTAAAGGGGAAGATTACTTATGAGGGTTTTCATCTCAGTACTACTGAATAATTCTCGGCGCTTGATGGAGCAGAAACAAAGATTATTACTGTTTCCGATTCTGACCACTGTGGCGATTGCTGGAGCGATATTTCTCAATACGCAAGCAGACAAAGCAGGAAATATCGCTATTGTTTCTTCAGGTGTCCTTGTTCCATCATTCGAGTTTTTGAACGTGACACTGCTTGACGAATCACCCCCACTATCGGAATTGGTGGCGGGGAAATATGATGCCGTAATTGCATTTGACGAGCAGGGAGGATACGAGATCCAAACGTTTAAAAGCGATGAATACAGGCAGATGCTTGAAGCTGTTATCGAAGACCCGACATCGATTCAGATCAGCGATATCGGGGTGCGGGGCAATGGAACCAACATCATCGGATTTATTATGATGTTCGTTCTGATGCAAGGCGCCTCCTTAATGTTTATGTTTGCAGAAGACAAAGAGAAAAAGCAGATCCACCGCATTGCAGCATCGCCTGTTTCATTTGTTGGCTACCTTTTCGCGTACAGCTTTTTCTGCTTCGCGTTTTTGTTTATAGCGACAGCAGTAATGCTCGGAATCGCGTTTATCGTACCTGGCGTTGACATGGGCTTCGGTTTTTTCACGTATCTGTCACTTATTGCACTTCTGTGTGCTTTGTCTACGTCGTTCGGACTGTTTCTGGTTTCGCTGTTCAAAAGCGCAGACACTTCCAATATGGCCAGCTCCGCGAGCGTTGTGCTGACTTCGGTGTTAGCGGGCAGCTTCTATTCGTTCGATAAGGGAAATGGTGTTTTAGCTGCGATTATCAAGATACTGCCGCAGAAAGCAGTGCTTTCGCTTTCTGAATCGTTAGAGCAAGGTTTGAGTATATCCTCGTGGTTTTCCGATTGCGCATATGTTTTCGTACTGATAGCGATTTTCATGTCAATCGCAGTGACGAAAACACGGAAGGACTACATGAGAAGGTAATATGCCTTCTACCAAGCTAGGACACGAGAGCCTCACTGCTGTCGAGCCAGTGGTGCGCAAGCGCTGGCAAAGAGGGAGCAAGCGCGGACTCAGGTTGGATTTGCGATTGACAGGGTTATACTGGTACTATATGATTCGCCTTTATTTTCATTTGAGCATGTGTTTTGCGCAACTCTGACAGGTAGTAATTAGTTGACATTTCGGTCAAGGGAGTTCTTTAGATGGAAGAACTGTTGCTTTTGGTATTTCTGATACCGATTATAGGATCATTCCTATTACCGCTGGTGGCTAAGTTTTCTGAGACACTGCGAAACGTACTGTCGCTCGTCTTTGTTCTGTCGGCTTTTGCCTGTTCAGCTGCGCTGGTTCCGTCAGCTATGGCTGGCAATCCTGCTTCGGTTCACTTCTGGTTACCGATGGGTTTTTCGTTCGGATTCTCAGCTGATGGACTGGCTGTGTTCATGGCGCTGATCGCTTCGTTTGTCGGAGCGATTATCGTTATCTACTCATTCACCTACATCGAGCATAGCGATCACAAGAACGTCTACTATCTGATGGTTACCCTGTTCATCGGAGCGATGATGGGCTTGGTGTATTCGACAAATCTGATTTTCATCTACATTTTCTGGGAGATATCAGCAATCAGTTGTTGGCAGCTAATCGGTTACTATCGCGAGCCAGAGCACGTGCTTAGAGCTGACAAAGCCTTCCTGATGACAGTCTTCGGTGCACTGGTAATGCTGGCAGGATTCGTGCTGGTCTATCAGCAGACAGGAACCTTTGACATCACCGAAATGCAAGGAGCCGAGCTGGGCAACGCTGCAGTGTTGCTGATTTTAGTCGGGCTACTAAGCAAGTCAGCTACTCTACCCCTGCACACCTGGCTACCTGATGCGGGTGTTGCGCCTTCGCCGGTTACGTCCTTGCTTCACGCAGCAGTATTGGTAAAGATCGGTGTCTATGCCTTTGCCCGCTTTTTCATATTCAGCTTCAACGTTGACCCGATGTGGCACAAAGTGGTACCGATTGTTGCGGCTTGCAGTGCAATAGTTTCAGCAGGTGCGGCAATGGTCGAGTACGACATCAAGCGCATCATTGCATACTCAACCATCAGCCAGATTGCTTTTATCTTCCTGGGACTGTCAATCAACAACAAAATCGGTGTTGCTGGTGGGTTGCTCTACATTATGATGCACAGCCTGGCTAAAGGTGGATTATTCCTATGTGCCGGCGTTGTCGAGCATAGCACTCATACTAAAGACATCCGGCAGCTTGGCGGACTGATTAGAACTATGCCGGTCACGGCTGTTGCATTTCTTATCTGTGCCTTCTCAATCATGGGTTTGCCGCCACTAGGAGGATTCTTTAGCAAGTATATGGTAGTCAGCGGCGCAGTCTTCGCTGATAGCCCCTGGATTGCGACTGTTTTCATCTTTGGCACCCTGATGACGATTATCTATCTGATGAGGGTATTCAATGCCGTATTTCTGGGAACTTCTCCCGCTAAGATCGTAGACATTCACGAAGGTTCTCGTTCGATGGTAGCTAGCGCGCTTAGCCTGGCAGTGTTCTCACTGATTGGGGGTCTTTTGATTTATTATCCCTCTGAGTTCGTGCAGACGGTCATAGCACAGATTGGCGGGTTGCTGTCATGAGTGAATGGATGATTTTGCTTCCGATTCTTGTTCCGGCGGCTGGTGCTGGCGTGGTGTTCTTGCTGCCAAAGCAGCTCACTGCGATTCAGCAGGCGGTTGCGATGCTGACCGCTGCCGCTGGACTGGCTATTACGATTCTACTGTTCGGGCGCGAGCTCACCTTTACAAAGAACTGGGTCGGCTTTGGCATCTACTTTGACCTGCGCCTCTATAGCTTCTCGGCGATGATTCTGATTGTCGCTGCTTTTGCATTTCTGACCGTTCTCTATGCATCTGTCTACATGAAGGATAGGGGCTTCTCTCGCTCCTTCTATGGCTTTGTACTGTTGGCGACATCATTCGTTTCCGGTGCGATGCTGGCCAACAATCTGGTGCTGATGCTATTTTTCTGGGAGGGCTTGCTGGGCATTCTGTTCGCTCTGGTCTACACAGGTGGACGTGAAGCCAGCCAGACCGCTATCAAAGCCCTGGTGATCAATGGTTGCGCTGACCTCTGCCTGATTCTGGGCGTTTGCATCACCGGTTGGCAAGCGGCGACTTTTACTATGGATCAGATCTCGCTTCCCCTGATGAATTATTGGACGACTTTCGGATTCGTGATGATGATGATCGGGGCAATCGGCAAGGCTGGTTCGATGCCGTTTCACTCTTGGATTCCGGATGCCGCAACCGATACCAATGCTGCCTTTATGGCTTTCCTGCCAGCCGCTCTCGACAAGATCTTAGGTATCTACTTCCTGGCTCGCATGACACTTGACCTGTTTGTTGTGATTCCCGGATCCAAGATGTCCCATACCATGATGATAATCGGCTGCATCACTATTATTTTCGCAGTGCTGATGGCTTTGATTCAGAAAGACTACCGCAAACTGCTCGGCTACCACGCGGTCAGCCAGGTAGGATATATGATTCTTGGCATCGGTACAGCGCTAACCGTGGGCATTGTCGGTGGACTGTTTCATATGGTTAACAATGCCCTCTACAAGGGCTGCCTGTTTTTCACAGCCGGGTCGGTTGAGATGCAGACTGGCACAACAGACCTGAAAGTTCTCGGAGGACTTGGTCGCAAGATGCCGGTGACTTTTGCGGGCTTTATGGTTGCGGCTCTCTCGATTACCGGTGTACCACCCTTCAATGGGTTCTTCTCCAAAGAATTGATTTTTGACGCTGCTCTACAGAGCAACGTTATCTACTTTGTCATAGCTGCTGCTGGAGCTTTCTGTACAGCCGCATCATTTTTAAAGCTGGGACACACGGTCTACTTTGGAGAAGCACCACGCAATCTCAGAGACACGCGCGAGGCTCCTTGGCCGATTCTTGTGCCGATTGTGGTTTTAGCTTTTGCTTGCGCTCTGTTCGGCGCCTACAACGTGTTACCGCTCCAGTATCTGATTGAGCCGATTCTGGGCGAGAGGCTGCACCATACCTATTCAGGTCTACCGCATAGTTGGCTGCTGCCTGCTATCTCCGCTGTGATTCTAGTACTGGCTGTGCTGAACCATCGTTATGGTGTCAAGAAATCAGGCAAGCCGGTTGGTGCTGTCGATCATATCCACCATGCTCGACCACTGCGGTCGCTGTATGACTACGCTGAAGCCGGGAGCTTTGATCCTTATAAAGGTGTTAGCTCAATGCTTGAGTCACTGGCTATCATACTGATGGGTATCGACAGGTTGATCGACTGGGTATACACAGGCTTTGCCACCGGTATCGCTACACTGGTGGCTGATGGAATTGGACGCGTACATATCGGAAAACATTGGATGTATGTATTGTGGACCTTGGCAGGTGCGGTTGTGGTCATCGCTATCGTTTTCGGGATAGGAGGCTAGTACTATGCCTGTTCTGTTTTTGATGGTTCCACTCTGTGGCATCTTTTTGCTTAACCTGCCGAAGCGAAGCATAGCTGCCAAATTCGCATCCTGGCTGGTAGGTTTGATTTGCGTGCTGCTCGGAGTTTTAGCAGCAACCAGTCAGATGGCATGCTGGAAGCCATTCAACGAAGCCTTCGTGCTACCGTTTTCTGACCTGTTGAGTGTTGACTGGTTCTCGGCTGTGATGCTATTCACGATTGCCATGGTTACTACAGCAGCCAATGCAGTAGGTTTTGATGGAGAAGATCGCAAGAAGGTTTTAGCAAGATCGCTGCTCCTGATTTGTCTGACCGGCATGAATGGCATTGTCATGGTGCGCGATCTGATGTCGGTCTACGTGTTCTTGGAGATAACTGCTGTCTCGTGTTTTGTGCTGATTGCGATCGATCAGAAGATCGAGGCGCTGGGTGGCGCATTCAAGTACTACATTCTCAGTGGAGTAGCTACCTTTGCGATTTTGATAGCGAACGCTTTCGTTTTCATGAATGTTGGCAGCCTGCAGTTCGCTGATATTCAGGCTGCACTGGCCGATGCAGCTGCTGGTGACGGCGCGCTTGACCTGAAGATATCCCTGGTGCTGTTTGTGATTGGGCTATGTGTCAAGGCTGGTGTGGCGCCATTCCATGGATGGCTACCTGACGCTCACGCCTCAGCTCCGAGCGCCGTTTCGGTGCTTTTGTCCGGAGTAGTCATAAAGGTCGCTGGTGCGTACTTGATTCTGCGCCTGGCTAACGAGGTCTTTGTGGAGCAGCCAGCTGCACGACTTGCGCTGATGGTGCTTGGCGCTTTCTCGATTGCTGTTGGGGCCTTTGGCGCGATTGCTCAGCATGATATGAAGCGTGTATTGGCATTCAGTAGTGTCAGCCAGATGGGCTACATCGTGCTGGCTGCCGGACTTGGCTCAACACTGGCTTTGATGGGTGCGGTTGTACATATTGTTAACCATGCTATGTTCAAGTCATTGTTATTCGTGAATGCCGCTGCAGTCAAGGAGCAGACAGGAACGACTGAGCTTGATGAGCTGGGTGGTCTGACAGAACGGATGCCGATGACAGGCTGGACATCCGTTGTTGGCTTACTCTCGGCTGCAGGGTTACCACCGACATCGGGATTCTGGTCAAAACTGCTGATTATCATGGCTCTCTTTATGGCTGATCGGTGGGTCTTTGCCATTATTGCTCTTGGTATGAGCATTGTGACGCTAGGCTACCTGTTGATGCTGCAGCGAAATGTTTTCTTTGGCAAGCTTCATGCAGGTTTGGAAGAACTGCGCGAAGCCAGGAAGTCACTGACGATTACCGCTTTGGCATTGGCGACCCTGACCTCGGTGGTCGGCTTGGCGTTTCCGGTGCTGTTTTATCTTCTCTCGCAAATGGGCTATGTGTAGCACGGAAGCAATTGGTGAGTAGGATTGATATAACTTGAAGTGTTTGATGTCTACGGAATTATTGTCTGATAGGTAGTGGAGAAAAGATGGCGATTGATTCTATGGTTATGATTATGTTTGTACTATTGGCGCTCCTGCTGGTTGCGGTGCTGGCAACTGTAGTGGTGCGTAATCTGCTGGGTTCAGCCATACTTTTGGCAGTTACATCCACTGTGGTTGCACTGATCCTGTTTGTTTTAGAGATGAAGCTGGCTGCAGTGATGGAGCTGGCGGTCTGCGCAGGGTTGGTAACAGCTATCTATGCCTCTGCAATCAGTTTGTCGAAACCGGAGCAAGATGAAAAGCGGAATGTCAAAGCAGAGAATAGAGCCTGGATACTCAGGCATTTAGCTTTGCCGCTGATTCTGATTGCGCTGGCTGTGTTGGTGGTTTTTCTGGTACCACAGGTTCCGATCGATTTTGGTACTGCAGCTGATGCTGCTGGTGGAGCTGCTGGAGCTGCCTCACCAACTGTGCAGACAGTGTTATGGGATCTGAGGATGGTTGATATCCTGAGTCTGGCTCTGCTGATTCTGGCTGGGGTGCTTGGTGTTGCTGCACTGATCGGTAAGAGAGAGGAGAAGTAAACATGCTGTTTACCATGTTCGTTGTTACCATTGTTCTGACAGCTGCTGCTGGTATCTACTCTCTGATTGCATCACAGAACCTGATTCGTGTTCTAATTGCCATGGAGCTGGTCAACAAGGGAGCTGCCTTGTTGATTGCCATCGCTGGCAGGATCAGTGGGCAAATGGCTCAAGCGGAGAGCTTTATTATTGCCTTGATTATCGTCGAGGTTGTCGTAACCGCTATTGGTGCCGTTCTGGCAATCACCATTCATGCGAAGACAGGCTCGATTGAAATAGGAACCTTAAGCTTAGGGAAGGAGGCCGATCATGTTAAATGATCTGCTGCTTACTCCTCCAGTTGTTTTTGTACTACTACTAGTGGTGGTTGGAGTTGTCTCTCTGGCAGCCAGAGCACTGCAGACCCGTAGCAACCCAACAGGCAGTAAGGGTGACCCCTATGCCTGTGGGCAGGAAGTTGCTACTGGTAGATTTCAGCCTGGATACGACTTCTTTCATATTGCTTTCGCTTTTACGATTCTGGAGGTCACAGCGCTTTTAATCGGAACTGTGACAGCAAACGCAATATGGCTGATAGCGATTATCTTTGCGATCATCGTGTTAGCCCTGGTTATCTTGTTTAGAAAGGATTAGCGTGAAGCTGGTTGATAACATAATGACATGGGCGAGAGTCAAGTCGCCCTGGGTTCTGCACTTTAACACTGGAGCCTGCAATGCCTGCGATATCGAGATCTTGGCAGCATTGGCACCCAGGTATGATCTTGAGCGATTCGGCATTTTACAAAAAGCAACTCCACGGCATGCTGATATGTTGCTCTGCACCGGCCCTGTGACCCTGCAGACAGAAGAGCGCCTGAAGCGTATTTACGAGCAGATGCCAGAGCCGAAATTTGTCGTGGCAATAGGTGCATGCGCCTGCTCAGCTGGCGTAAACGCCGGCTGTTACGGTGTCAAAGGCGGCACAGACACAACGATTCCGGTCAGTGCTTACATTCCAGGATGCCCCGCCAGCCCCGCTGCGATCATCGATGGTGTTGTTAAGCTTCTTGGCTCGTTGCAGGCTGGCTAAGCTGGCAGTTCGAAGACAGCCAGCGTAGTAGCATCTACGTAGATTTGATTTGCGAGGACGAAAATGACTAGTGACGAGATTATTACAACTGAAGAAGAGGTAGCGACTGAAGCGAGCGAGCTCGACCTCGCCGATCCCGCCGAGGACATCGCAATAGAAGCGAGCGAACCCGCCGAGGACATCGCAACAGAAGACCCATTTGCCGTAGAGCAAGACATCGTTCTTATCCTCAAAGAGCGCTTTAATGATGTCGAAGTAACTATTCAGCGCAATCGCCGAATCTGGGCTGAAGTGTCACGCAGAAGATTTCTCGAGCTGCTGACTTTTTTACATGATGAGCTCGGTTTTAACTCACTCTGTACTGTGACTGCGCTTGATTTGGGCGACCAATTTCAACTGATTTACCATCTTGCGGCGGAGAACGGCATGGTTTTGAATGTCAAGCAAAACGCCCCGCGCTCTCAACCACAGTTCGAGACAGCAACCAATATCTACAAGGGCGGCGTTTTGTATGAGCTGGAAGCGCGCA
>Ga0123356_10004977_pt1 | contig 13625 bp, 14 predicted proteins | sample TergutEmb28metaG_2_FD_92546 | JGI IMG/M metagenome (GOLD analysis project Ga0123356, IMG submission 92546) | Embiratermes neotenicus P3 segment gut microbial communities from Petit-Saut dam, French Guiana - Emb289 P3 | ecosystem: Host-associated > Arthropoda: Insects > Digestive system > Gut ...
GCCATACTTCATAAATGCCAGTTGCAGCGGATGCAGTTTATTTGGTGTCCCCAGGCCTTCAATTGTAGTTATTTCCGCACCATCATTGAGATTCCCGACTTTAACGACACAAGATCTCATTACATTTCCGTCAACTAAAACCGAGCATATCCCGCATTGGTTTAGTCTGCACCCGACCTTTGTTCCCGTTAAGCCCATTTTCTTTCTGATAACATCCGAGAGTATCTCATCATCGGCAGCTAATACCGGAATACTTGCGCCATTTACTAGAAACTCACGTCTTTTTAGTGTCTTTTTGCTCATACTTTTCCTCCATTCAATCAAAATTATGCTTTTTATTTTCTTCCGCATACACTTTAGAAAATAAAAAAGCCCCTTTGCATTCAAGCGTTAAGCTTGCGCTGAAAGGCTAACAAGGAGTTTGTCCAATAAACACAACATATAAATACGAAATTACATTGCGTATATGCAAACACGTAAATTACAGCCTTTCCAAAGATGGGAGATGTCTTCGTTTCCAAAAACACCCTGCGGCTTATCACCATAGACAAAATCCTTAGGCTTTAAGCTTCAGCTAAATGTCTGCGTTTTCAACTAATGTGCGACATCTGTGTGCCGTTTATGCCGTCACCTCCTTTAAGCCTTGGGCACAGTGCAAAAAGTTCATTTAACTATCTGTAATTATAAATGAGAAGAAGAGAAAATGTCAATACAAGTTGTGACATTTATTAAGAGTTTAATAGATAATATAAATAATATTGTCAGCATTTCAACGCAAATTTAATACCCCGCATCGAAACTGACATAGTTATACAGCTCCAGCCCCGCAAGATAACGCTTGAGTAAATCAATAAAAACCTGAACCCTTCGTTCCGCTGTAACCTGCGTAGCTGCTGATACGTGAGGCGTTATAAGTATATTTCGCGCTTTCCACAGGGGATGCTCTGCGGGTAGCGGCTCAGGATCTGTCACATCGAGCCCTGCCCCGAATATTTTATGTTCATTCAAGGCCACAGCAAGTGCATAACCGTCAATCACCATTCCGCGACCCACATTAATGATAATCGCGCGGGACTTCATAAGCTCAAACTCTTCACGCCCGAAGAGGTTGATTGTTTCAGTTGTGCCGGGTGTGCAGACAATAATATAGTCAGCTTCCGGCAAGCTTTCGCGTAAACGTGAAATCGGACGGACATCGTTTATTGTTTTGTGAAGCTTTGTTTCATCACGGCGAAACCCTATAAGCTGACATCCAAAACCAGCCAGATGCTTGCTTACCTCTGTACCTATATCTCCGAGTCCTATAATCAGAACTGTCGAACCCGATATATCAAGGAGGTCAGGGAAACTACTGCACCAATCTCTTTCGGATTGCTTGTTGTAGTAGTAACCGAAGTTCCTGCCGAGCGCTACCATCATACCAACTATGTGTTCAGCTATCGGAATGCCAAACGTACCGCTGGATTTGGTCAAGATTATGGATTTGTTGGCATATAAAGAGATATCAGTCATGCCATTTGCTCCGGCACTTCCGAGATGAAGCCATTTTAAGTTTGGCAGTTCTATAAGCAGGTGCGGTGGTATTCTGCCAAATACGATGTCCGATTCAATAAGATCCGCCGTCTTGATGATGCTCTGTTGGACTGTAGTAATAGCTGCGCCGGGTGCTGCGTCATGTAACCCGGCAAGAAGCCCGCTGGTAAGCTCCCGAAAAAAATAGTCGTAGATAATGGTTATCTTCAATTCATCTGCATCCTCTCAAAAAGGTATGGAAAGTATATCATATTTGTCAACACGAATACTTCTCAAAGTCATGTTTAAACCGGAGTGCGACCGGTAATCTGAGAGTCCAGCTCTTTTAACAGCTCTGTCAACGGCACAATTAGCGTTCCTGCTGCAAGGTTGCCGATTGCATGGGCTATATCATACGGGAACCCGGCAATAATCCATGCAAGCATGGTTTGAAAGCTAAATTGAAATCCGAATAACAATGCCGAGAACGGTGCGTAAAGTGTGCCAAAGGACAATCCATGCAAAGCGCATAGAACCATATATACCGGTACTTTAACTTTAAGAGATAGCTTAAGCTTTCCGGCCAGCATAAATATCCCCCAAAGCGGAATCCATACAAACAGATATGGAATCCATGTTAGAAAACCGTAGAACGCACCGTAAAGCATTATATAGACATAAATCGGAATCAAGGCGCGTACCCGGTATGTTAATGTAAAAGCAGCAATAAAAAGACCTATAAAGCCAATGTTCGGAAGTCCCATCATTGCAATATGCGAAATAAACATTATTGCGCCGAGTGCGGCAAATATAATTAATTCCTTAAGCTTCCGTGTAGATGAACGCATATGTCACGCCCTCTTCAATATCGGTAGCATCTACCCCCGCCATTGCCATTTCGTTGTCGATATAAAATGCCCACCAGGCACCGTCTTCTACAAACTCAGCTCTGATTCCGTTTACATGAGTAACCATCAATCCGAAATCAGAACTATATCCTTCAATCAATCCGACTTTCACTAATGCTGCTCCGACTGTTGTTTCGTTTGTGTTGACATTCCAGGAGTGTCTGTTTCCTTCATCATCAACAACATTGAACCTGAAAGTAACCGGACCTTCGCCTATGTCGTGAGCTTGGGTTATGCTGCTATCGGGTGTTGCTGAAGCATCATTCCCGCATGCTGAAAGCATCATGAGCATTGCAAGTGAAATAGTCATAATCAGCGCAAGGGTTATAATTGTGTTTTTTGCTTTCATTGTAAAGTTCCTTTCTGGTCTGTATTCGAGTAAACAATGCAAAAAGCGGTATGTCATACCGCCCGCGCAAGGTTTAAAACCTCTGATGACCTATAGTGTTCCATTCTCTGTGGATACACTACAGAACGGCGCTGAGCTTTCACCCATATCAGGATGAAAAATGGCCAAGAAATGAGGCAGGTCTTCCGGCTTAGACATTAGAAATACTTCGCTGTTATTCCTTGTCAACACGGCAGCAGGACTGCTCAGGATTCCAACCTGATTCCCTATTCTCCTTAGCCTTAGATTCCAATAGGATACAAAGACTTCGGCACCGTCATTTTTATATTTACATAAAGGATACTATACACAGCGAAAAAATGCTTGTCAACCGCGATTGACACAAAGTCATCAAAATGATAGACTTTCTTTGCCGATATCCAAAGAAGATAATATCGGAAAAACCAGATGCTTTTACAAATAAGGGAAGGAGAATTCCTTGTAATGAAGCTGTTAAAAACCCGGGAGGCTGTCGGCCACATTCTTTGCCATGATGTAACACAGATAATAAAGGATGTTACTAAGGACGCTATTTTCAGGAAAGGCCATATTATTTCAGAAGGTGATATACCTGTCCTGTTAAGCTTGGGTAAGGATCATGTGTACATCTGGGAGGATGATATTAATATGCTGCATGAAAACGATGCGGCGGAGATTTTATGTAAGCTTTGCTTAAATGACCACATGCATGCCACCGAGCCCAAGGAAGGCAAGATAGAGTTGATTGCAGATATGAACGGGTTGCTCATTGTTGACGCAACACGACTGAAAAGTGTAAATGCCCTAGGTGAGATGATGATTGCGACTCGCGCATCGGGCAGTCCCGTGAGAAAAGGCGAAAAACTGTGTGGAACACGTATCATACCGCTCTCTATTGAAAAGAAAAAAATGAGCCGGGCTGAAAAGTCTGCAGGATCTCGACCGCTTTTAGAATTGCTGCCGATAAAGCAAAAGAAATACGGGCTTATCAATACCGGCAATGAAGTTTTCCACGGCAGGATAAATGATACTTTTACACCGGTTATCCGCGAGAAATTAGCTGAGTACGGCTGTGAGATGACCGTGCATGTAACATTGGAGGATGACTCCGGGTTGATTTCCGCCGCCATCAGTGAAATGCTGGGATCGGGTGTGGAGCTTGTGCTTTGCACCGGGGGTATGAGTGTTGACCCCGATGATAAAACACCGTTGGCAATAAAAAACGCCGCTGATAATGTCATTAGCTATGGCGCGCCGGTGCTTCCCGGTGCGATGTTTATGCTCGCATACATGGATGACGGCAGACCTGTTTGCGGATTGCCCGGATGCGTAATGTATACAAAGCGAACGATTTTTGATATTATCTTGCCGTATCTGCTGGCGGATGTGCCTGTCACTGCCGAATGGTTGGCCGGGCTTGGCAATGGAGGCTTGTGCCTTGACTGCAAAAGCTGCCATTTCCCAAATTGTGCCTTCGGGAAAGGAACATAACCTTTTGATGATTGGTGAAACCGGGTATAAAACTGGATTATGTGAAATATCAGCTCTCTTGGATATTACTGACGGAAGCATTGTGTCGGTTGTCGGATGCGGAGGGAAAACATCGCTGATTGAGCTTCTTGCCGCATTAAATAATAAAAAGAAGGTGCTTGTTTCTACAACAACAAAGACATTCCCGATGCTATCCGACGATGTGGTATTATGCGATACATTAGAAGGCAGCATCAGGCATGAGCCGCAGGCAGGGGTTCAATGCCTCGGGCAATTCAATGAAAGAAACGGCAAGCTTGAAGCATTGCCGGAGCATATACTCGTTGACATGGTGCCGCACTACGATATTGTGTTGATGGAAGCCGATGGCTCACGGTGGCTTCCATGCAAAGGGTGGCGTGATAATGAACCGGTTGTGCATTATTTCAGTACGCAGACCGTGGGTGTTATTACGATGGGTGCATTGGATAAAGAAGCCGGAAAAGAATGCGTCCATCACCTCCCTGAGTTTCTGTCTCTTACCGGGCTGCATGAAGGCGATTTAATTACAGAGCAGGTGATGATCGATATGGTTTGCCTGCCAAAGGGTATGTTTAAAACCAGTGTAGGGAAGCAGTATCTGCTTGTTAACCGGGTTGAAGATGAGACAACTGCCCGCTCTGCGGAATCATTTTTGAAAAACATCAAAAGTAAGTATCCGGAGCGGTTTAAAAGATTAATTTACGGAAGTGTTCACAGGAATGTATGGCATGAGATATGAAGAAAGTAATAAAACCGTTATAGTGCGCGGCGGCGGAGATTTGGCTACGGGGGTAGTGCAGAAATTCCACCGGGCCGGATTTAATGTGCTTATCTTAGAGATAGCGACTCCGACTGCAATAAGGCGCAGCGTAGCTTTATGCGAAGCGATTTATGATGGTTATGCAAAGGTTGAAGATATAGTCTGCCGCAAAGTCAACAGGATCGATGAGATATTAATATGCTGGCAGGAAGGAGAAATCCCTCTCATTATTGACCCTGACGGGGAAATGGTAGATATGGTTAAACCGGCAGCAGTGATAGATGCAATCCTTGCAAAACGCAATCTTGGAACAACCATAAGCATGGCGGATGTGACTATTGCGCTCGGTCCCGGTTTCAACGCCGGTGAAGATGTTCACGCAGTTATTGAAACGATGCGCGGGCATGACCTTGGCAGAATGATATTAAACGGATATGCAAAGCCGGACACAGGGATACCGGGGGAGATTGCCGGAGAAAGCGACAGGCGTGTAGTAAGAGCACCATCGGAGGGCATTATCACCCATAAAAAGAAAATCGGCAGCATAGTGGAGCAGGGCGAGGTGCTGTTCACGATAAAAAATGAAGACACCCGCACAACCGAAGTCAATACGCCGTTTACCGGGTTACTGCGCGGCTTGATTCGCGAAGGCATTAAAGTAAGCAAAGGAATGAAAGCGGCGGATATAGATCCAAGAACATATATTGATTGGCGTACAATTTCAGACAAAGCGCGCTGCCTTGGAGGTGCTGCGTTGGAGGCATATTATTATCTGAACCAAAGAAAAGGAGCAGGGTCATGATGCAAGATGTATTTACATTTATATCAAAAGGGGCAGCGGAAGGCAAAAAGGTGGCTTTAGTCACGGTAATCGGCACGAGCGGGAGTACGCCGGCGACACTTGGGCAGATGATAGCAGTATTGGCGGATGGGTCAACAATGGGTACGGTTGGCGGCGGAGCATCAGAACATCACGTTATAGAAAGAACAGTAGATGCAATTAAAAACGGAGATGAAGTTTTTTCAATTACAATCGACCATGCGGAGAACGGAATGATTTGCGGCGGCAGCATGGTTGTGTTCGGAAATGTTATCGGCAGCCAGTTGGGGTTATGTATTTTCGGCGGCGGACATATAGCTCAGAGCCTTGCGCGCATAGCCGGTCAAAGCGGATTTTATGTTACGGTTATCGAAGACCGTCCGGAATTTGAGGTTCATTTTGAATCTGTTAAATACACCGTGTGCAAGCCGGAGGATTATAAAAATACGGATCCTGCCGCATTTGCGGATTATGCCGTCATATGCACCCGGGGTCATAGTACAGATGATGCAGCTTTGCGTTACTGCCTGACAAAAAATCTGAAGTACATTGGAATGATCGGCAGTAAAGCAAAAGTGACTGAGATTTTTAATAAGCTGCGCGATGAGGGAGTTAAACAAGCGGAGCTGGAACGTGTTTATGCGCCGATAGGGTTGGATATAGCGGATGCCGCACCCGCTGAGATAGCGGTAGCAATACTTGCGGAGCTGATATTGATAAAAAATGAAGGCAAGCTCCGGCACAAGAAAATTTCTTCCCAATGATGATAAAAACTGTTATAATGACCTCACGCCGCTAGCGGCAGCAGGACTGCTGACGATTGAGAGGGCTAGAAGGGAACATATCTATGGAGTTGACTAAACGTAAGCGCAGGGTGAAACTCGTTGTCGCTGTTGTAGTTATGCTGTTTGCAGGTATCATATATGCCTGGTCTATATTAAAAGAGCCGTTTGAGCAGGTAAGTAACGGTGTTGTGGAAAATGCCGCACAATTGGGATTAAACTACACTTTAACGATAATTTTCTTCTGCCTCGGGGGATTTGCCGCCGGTTTGATGTCCGGGAAGATATCCGCAACACTCAGGCTTGTGTTAAGCTCCTGCTTGCTGTTTGCAAGCTTTTTCAACTCTTCTCTCCTGACAGTAACTCTTTCATATACCAACAATTACTTCCTGCTTTACATGGCTTATGGCATGCTTGGCGGCTTAGGGATTGGGATGGCTTATGTTACAATAATTTCTGCAGTTAACGCCTGGTATCCGGATAAAAAGGGTCTGGCTTCAGGCATTATGATGACGGGTTTTGGTGTGAGCCTGTTGCTTTTAGGCAGAATCACGGATTTACTCGGTAAATCCGAATCCGTCGGATGGGGAAACACATACATAATAATTGCGGTTGCCTTAGGAGTCATTTTCATTATTGCGGCAGTAGTTATTAAGCCGCCGCCGCCGGGTACAGTGTTCCCGGAGCAGAAACCGGCAAGGGATGCCAACACGACCTTAGAAGCCGGGGATTTTACAGCCGCAGAAATGATAAGGCGTCCGTCTTTTATCTTTATCTTTTTATTCATCACAATACTGGCATCATCGGGCAGCGCGGCTATCAGTTTCGCCAAAGACATTATGCTCGATGTAGGTGCATCAGAAAATTTTGCCGTTACAGCGGTGGGTATACTGGGTGTATCAAACGGCATTGGCAGATTTGTAAGTGGTTGTCTGTTTGACAGCCTCGGTCAAAAGCAGACACGGTTTATCAGCAGTGCGGTGGCAATTTTCGCACCGCTCACAGTAGTTATGGCGATTGCGGCAAATTCTGTATTTCTTGGTATACTGGGATTGTGTCTGTGCGGGTTTTCATACGGATTTGCACCCACAACAAGCTCAGTATTAACAACGGAGTTTTACGGATTAAAAAGTTTCACGCTTAACTTCAGTATTATGAACCTTATATTGATACCCGCGCCTTTTGCGGCAATACTTGCAGGTAATTTAAAAGCATCAACAGGCGGATTTATGACTGCATTTATTATACTGACCGTATTAACGGTTGTCGGGTTCTTTTTGAATTTTGCGATTCGCAAACCGTAAGATTGCATGGAGGGAAAATGAAATCATTACTATTGGGAAATGCTGCAATTGCAAGAGGGGTTTATGAGGCAGGGTGTTGTCTTGCGTCCAGCTACCCCGGTACTCCGAGTACAGAAATCACGCAATGCATATCGGAATACAATGAGATCTATACAGAATGGGCTCCAAATGAAAAAGTGGGTCTTGAGGTTGCGTACGGTGCATCGCTCGCAGGAAAGCGGAGCTTTACAGGTATGAAGCATGTCGGATTAAATGTTGCAGCCGACCCGCTGTTTACGATATCATATGCAGGAGTAAACGCAGGGTTTGTCATAGCGGTAGCGGATGATCCGGGTATGCACTCGTCACAGAACGAGCAGGACTCGCGGCACTATGCAAAAGCAGCTAAAGTTCCGATGCTTGAACCGGCGGATTCAAGAGAATGCCTGCAGTTTACTAAGTATGCATTTGAAATGTCGGAAGAATATGATACACCGGTTCTGATTCGTATGTGCACACGCGTCGGTCATTCACAAAGTATTGTCGAGCTTACCGACCGTGCAGAACCTCCGGTAAAGGAGCATGTGAAGAATCCTCAAAAAAATGTTATGATGCCGGGATTTGCCAGAGCGCGCCACCCGATTGTCGAGAAGAGAACCTGTGACCTTGAAGCCCTTGCCGAAGAATCTGTACTCAATCAAATCGAGTGGGGTGGTACCGATATAGGTATAATCACTTCGGGTACGGCATATCAATATGTTAAAGAGGTTTTCGGAGACAGCGTGAGTGTCCTGAAGCTTGGAATAGTGTATCCGTTGCCTGAAAAGCTGATAGATACGTTTATATCAAAGGTTAAAAAAACTGTTATAGTTGAAGAACTTGACAGCTTCATTGAAGACCATGTAAGAAAGCTTGGCCATGTAGTAGCGGGCAAAAAAACTCCTGAGGGTGAGGAACTGTTCCCGCTGTGCGGCGAACTCTCACAAAATATGATTGCTGAAAAACTGGGTATGCCTGTAAATACAGGCAAAGCGATCGATGACGAGATACCGATGCGTCCGCCGGTTATGTGCGCAGGATGTTCTCATCGAGGTTTGTTCCATGTGCTTGCAAAGAAAAAGGTTGTTGTTGTAGGCGATATCGGATGCTACACCCTGGCGGCAACGCCGCCGCTCAGTGCAATGGACTTCCAGTTTTGCATGGGAGCGTCAGTTTCGTGTCTGCACGGGTTCGTACGTGCAGGCGGTAAAAACGCTGTTTGCGTAGTTGGTGATTCGACTTTTGTACATATGGGTATAAACGGGTTGATAGACATTGCATATAATGGCTCTGATTCTACAGTTATAATTCTTGATAATTCAACAACCGGAATGACCGGACATCAGGAAAACCCGACGACCGGCATTAATATAAAAGGTGAAAGAGTCGGGAAAATAGACCTTGAAGCATTGTGCAGAGCAATGGGAATCGAGCGTGTACAAACTATAGACCCTTATGACCTTGCTGCGTGTGATGCTGCAATCACTGAAGAGATGGCAGTGTCCGGAGCATCGGTAATAATTGCCAGAAGACCGTGCGCATTGTTAAAAACGACAAAATCAAACCCGCCGCTTACGATAGACGAAAATAAATGCACCGGTTGCAAAGTCTGTATGCAGATAGGCTGTCCGGCAATAAATATGAACAGCAAAAAAGCCGCGATCAACCGGACACTGTGTGTTGGTTGCGATGTATGCAAGCAGCTATGTAAGTTCGATGCATTAGTATGTACATAATATACTTGCTGACGACTTAAAACAGAGAAGATTGATTCTTTTTGGAGGGAATGATTAGTTAGATGGAAACACGTAACATAATGATAGTTGGTGTCGGCGGGCAGGGAAGCCTGCTTGCAAGTAAACTGATGGGTATGGTTCTGCTCATTGAAGGATATGATGCAAAGGTTTCAGAGGTTCACGGCATGAGCCAGCGCGGCGGAGCTGTTGTCACATATGTGCGGTACGGAGAAAAGGTGTACTCTCCGATTGTAGATATCGGACAGGCGGAACTGATAGTTTCCTTTGAACTGCTGGAAGCGGCACGATGGATTAACCATCTGGCTCCCGGCGGGCAGATTGTCACCAATACGCAGCATATCGACCCGATACCGGTTATAGTCGGTGCAGCGGAATATCCGCGAAATCTTGTTGAAAAGATGAAAAGCACGGGAGCTAATGTGGATGCATTTGATGCTCTTGCACTTGCCGAAGAAGCAGGCTCATCAAAAACCGTAAACATTGTTATGATGGGCAGGCTTTCAAAATACTTTCCATTCTCCGGGGAAACATGGGATAAGGCACTTGAGGAATGTGTACCGCCTAAGTTCCTTGAAATTAATCGCCGCGCATTTGAGTTGGGGTCAAAGTGAAAGGATAAGCAAAATTGCAGTATTATCAACCGGAAATTGAATGTATGCCGCGGGAGGGCATGACAAAACTACAAAACGAAAGACTCATCAATCAGGTTAGGCATGTCTGGGATAATGTGCCGTACTATAAGGAAAAAATGATCAAATCAGGTGTCAAGCCTGATGATATCGAATCAATAAATGATTTATATAAACTGCCGTTTGTTACAAAAGATGACCTGCGGGAGGCATATCCATATGGCTTGCTTGCCGTTCCTCTTAAAGATGCTGTCCGCATACAATCAACAAGCGGAACAACGGGTAGGCGCGTTGTTGCATTTTATACACAGCACGATATCGACCTCTGGGAGGACTGCTGCGCACGTGCCATAGCCGCTACCGGAAGCACAAATGAGGATGTTGTGCAAGTGGCGTACGGATACGGTCTGTTCACCGGAGGTCCCGGTATGGACGGCGGTTCACACAAGCTCGGCAGCCTGACGCTTCCGATGTCTTCGGGGTATACAGACAGGCAATTACAATTTATGTGTGATCTTGAAGCGACCGTGCTTTGCTGTACTCCTTCATATGCGGAATATCTTGCTGAAACCATAGAAGAATCGGGATTGCGCGACAAGATAAAACTGCGTGCGGGCATTTTTGGTGCGGAGGCATGGAGTAATGAAATGCGAATACGCATAGAAAATAAACTGGGAATTAAAGCATATGATATATACGGGCTGACAGAGATAACAGGACCCGGAGTCTCGTTTGAGTGTTCCGTACAGACAGGTATGCACATAAATGAAGATCACTTCATCGCGGAAACGATTGACCCTGACACCGGAGAGGTTTTACCGGAAGGCTCCAAAGGCGAGATAGTATTCACATGCCTGACAAAGCGGGCGTTTCCGCTTCTTCGTTTCAGGACGCGTGATATTTGTGTCCTCAGCAGCAATGAATGCCTATGCGGCAGGACACTTAAGAAAATGTCCAGACTTATGGGGCGTAGTGATGATATGCTTATAATTAAAGGAGTTAATGTATTCCCGTCACAAATTGAAACAGTGCTCATTGAATACGGGCTTTCATCCAACTATCAACTTGTCGTTGACAGAATGAATCATACAGACACGCTGGAGGTCCGCGTCGAGTTGACACCGGAAATGTTCTCTGATACTGTAAGAGCGATAGAAACCCGCGAACGGGAGCTGCGTGAAAAAATTAAAAGCATCCTTGGCATAGAAGCAAAAGTAACGCTGGCCGCACCGAAGGAAATAGCACGCAGTGAAGGAAAAGCCGTACGTGTTATTGATAATAGGAAGATTTAATATGCAGAGGAGCACATTATGACTGTTAAACAACTATCTGTTTTCGTTGAAAACAAACCGGGCAAACTGGCAGAAGCACTGGAAGCCTTATCCGGAGCTGAAATCGACCTTCGCGCACTTTCGCTTGCCGACACATCGGATTTCGGGATTCTCAGAGCAATCGTGGATAAACCGGATCACGCGGTTGAGGTTTTGAGTAACGCGGGATTTCTTGTTAAAACAATTGATGTCCTTGCAGTAGTAGTAGGCGACAAACCCGGAGGGCTGGCTTCCGTTGTACGCATTCTTTCCGAGGCAGGCGTCGATATTGAGTACACGTACGCATTTGTGGCTCACAGCAGTGATAATGCGTATGTTATACTGCGTGTCGGCAACAATGACGCAGCAGTTAATATATTGACAAAAAGCGGAATAACGCTTCTGACCGCCAAAGAGATGTATAACTTATAATCCCGCCGGCGGGAAAGTATACCCGGCATAACTCAGATAAGCGCAGAAAGCGAGTTTAAGGACAAAAAAGATGGCGGTATTCGGGAATAAACCAAAAACTGCGCAGCAGAAAGCGCAGTGGGCAAAAACCAGTATTACGCTGCGCACTGTTGCGTTATTGTATGTTGTTTTTTATGTTATTATCCCGATGATAAACCCCGAAGCAGAGGAAATTGATTCTATGAGTCCCTTAGTCAGGTATGGGGTGCTGGCATTTTTTATTCTTGTTTCCGGTTACTTGATAATAAGTACAATAATGGAATTCATCCGCAACAATAATGCCGGGCGTTACAGAGCAGAAGCTTATACTGACGATGAGGGCATAGTTATTGTGGAGAGCATAGCAAAAGAGAATGAATCTGAAGAAATCATAGATGAAGCCGACTTTGACGACAATTACGACGAAGATGATTATGAAGACGGCGATGACAAAGACTATGACGAAGACGAGGATTAGTATATGAAAACCACGGACATTAAAAAAGTGACAACTCTGGCAATGTTCTCGGCACTGGCGTTTTTACTGGCGCTTCTGTTCCATTTTTTGCCGATACCGCCGCTTGTGCCTGCCGCGCCATTTTTAAAATTTGAACCGAAAGATATGATTATCGCCATTGCCGGATTTCTGTACGGACCTTTGCCGGTTATACCAATGGCATTGGTAGTGGGGCTGCTTGAGATGCCGCTAAGCGGTACATGGCTATACGGGCTTATAATGAATGTGGCATCCACCTGCGCTTTTGCATGTACAGCGTCATTAATATACATTAAGTGGAGGACAATCATTGGCGCAGCAGCGGGACTAACAGCCGGAGTAGTTGCCGTTACAGCGGTTATGATTCCTTTAAACTATTTAATAACACCGTTTTTTATGGGAGTACCAAGGCATATTGTTGTGGAGATTTTAATAATAGGTATCGGCTTGTTTAACTTTGTTAAATATGTGCTTGTTGCGGTTATGACAATGCAGTTATATATACCGTTGAAAGCAGCATTGATTAAGCTCAATTTGATACCCGAACCGGAGTCCTCTAAAATCTCCAAGAAAATAAGTGCCAGCAGCATAGTTGTTTCCGTAATAATAGGGATACTATGTGCATTAATTATACTCTATCTGAATGAAGTGCTTTTCTTCTAAATGAAGGGGGGAGCAAGTTGAAGGAAATATCGAAAATAGCTTCAAATGTCCGTGCATCAACTACCCTGACCGTTGACGCGCTTTATAAGCAAATGCTGGCGGAAGGGAAGGATGTAGTCGGGTTTGGTGCGGGAGAACCTGATTTTGATACACCCGGAAATATAAAGGATGCCGCACACAAAGCAATAATAAACGGGCATACAAAATATACACCCTCCAGTGGTATGCAAGAGCTGCGTAAAGCCGTTGCGGAAAGGTTGGCAGCGGACTGCGGAATCAGCTACATCCCGGAACAAATTGTCGTTGCAAGCGGTGCAAAGCATAATATTTATGTAAC
>Ga0123356_10004978_pt1 | contig 13624 bp, 13 predicted proteins | sample TergutEmb28metaG_2_FD_92546 | JGI IMG/M metagenome (GOLD analysis project Ga0123356, IMG submission 92546) | Embiratermes neotenicus P3 segment gut microbial communities from Petit-Saut dam, French Guiana - Emb289 P3 | ecosystem: Host-associated > Arthropoda: Insects > Digestive system > Gut ...
CCCCGCAAAAAAATGATACGCAAATTGCGGAAATAGCTCAGTTGGTAGAGCATAACCTTGCCAAGGTTAGGGTCGCGAGTTCGAGTCTCGTTTTCCGCTCCAAAACAGGCAGTCAAAATGGCTGTCTTTTTGCTATAAAACAATGCGGAAGTAGCTCAGTTGGTAGAGCATCAGCTTCCCAAGCTGAGGGTCGCGGGTTCGAATCCCGTTTTCCGCTCAAATGCTGAAAGTCAGCAGCTTGGCATGCCTATTTCTTAATTCCCCACCTTAAACCGCACCAACCGCAGCGGGTTACCCTTCGTGTTCTTTAATAGTTGCAGGGCGTAAATGTACCCGTTGTGGAAAACCATTTTCGACGGAGTGATAGACAGGTCGTAATCATCGCATACAAAGCTGCTTTGGCATACAAATTTGCCGCCGTTTTGGAAAACCCATACGTTGAACTTGTTAGCGCCATCTTCTTTCGGAATTTCAAAAAACAACAGATTGCCGTCAGAGTCTTTTATCACGTTCGAGAACACGGGAATGGAAAGAGGCGTTTTTATCTTTTCTAAGTCTGCCTCCATCTGCTTTATCATGGTTTTCACTGCTTGTAGGAATATACTTCGCTATAGAGCATTACCAACTTCATTTCGGTTGGTTTAAGCATTGCAATGGCTTGTTTTAGTATTGTTTCCGTTTTTCTGATTTCAAAGGGTTCTCCTTCGGAAGCCCACTCGTTCACTGCGCTCAATGAAGTATGTTTTTCTCTTTGTTTCAGATAATCAACAGATTTATTGATGGCAGCCCGCACCAACCAACTTTGAGGATGAAGAACAGCATGCCCCTTTTGCAATCTTTCGAAAAGATATGCAAACACTTCCTGAGCAATGTCGCCGGCAACCTCCTCATCGTTTACCATCTTGCTTGCCATGCGGAATACTTTGGGATAATTTTCCTTGTAGGTGTCTTCAAAATTCATTCAAACTCAAAGTTATGTATATAAGTCGGAGTAAGGGGGAATTTTGTGACAAAATAGAAAAAAAAATAAATAACCAATAATTGAAATGGGGAGGAGATTCATTCTCTATTTTTCCGCTGCTTTTATTTTCCCTTCCATCTCCTCATACTTTGGCGATTGTAATCTTGCATAAATAGAACGCAATGTGAACATTACATTAATATCTTGCGGCTCTGTCTGATGCACGCGCTCAAAACAGTTTTGTGCTTCCAGCAAAAAGTTTTCCGACTTTGTTTTGTAAATCATCGCATTGCTTTTATCGCCTTTTACATCTAAATCGTTGGCTTTTTGAAAATTTTCCTCCGATAGATAATAAGCGCAAACACCGAGATTATAAAAAATGACAAAATTGTTTGGTGTCATTTGATTTGCTTTTTTCAGTAAATCGTAGGCTTTTGTGTAATTGGTATCTATGATATAGAAATTGGCTACGTTTACCATCAAATCTGCATTTTCAAAAACGGAAGAGGGTAGTGTTTCCATTAATTGATGTGCGGTTTCTTTCTCTCCGATAAAGTAATAGAAATCAATTTCAGCCACAATGATGGCAGGATTGCCGGGTAAAGTTTTTTTGCCGGCTGCGATAACATCCTTTATGGCAGCAATATTCTTTTCTTTTTTATAGTTTTCGACAAGGCGTAAATAGACATTCATATTTGTAGATCCGTCGAAGAGCGCTTTATTATAATATGTAGCGGCTTTTTCTGTATCATTCAGCATCTCTAATGTATATGCGTAATAATAATAGAGTTCACCATTTAAGGGAAATTGGGGGGGCGTTACCAATTCATAGCTGGTGATGGCTTTCCAAAGAATACGTTTTGCTATATCGTACTTGCCGGCAATCAATTCATCAACGCCATTTACTAAAAGCAGGGCGTAAAGTTTTGCAATACCTTCATTAGGAGTAAGCATATCGAACGCTTCTACGTTTTTGCTCATCTCTTTTGCTTTGGTAAAAGCATCGTAAGCATCTTCTGCCGCATCAGGAAACAGGGCTTGGTAGGCTTGGTTTTCTCTTTTTGCGTCATACTCTTGATTCGACAGATAGAAATAGATGTTTGCTTTATAAAGCCACGTTTGCGCTTTTTGTGCCAACTTTTCATCTTGAATACACAAGTCTATAGCCTCTTTTGCCTTCACAAAATCTTTGTCGAAAAAAAGGTTGTATGCTTTTGTGAGGGAGGCTTTTTGTGCTGTTAATGAGAAGCTAAGAACGAAAAAAAATAATAAGGAAAGGACAATTTTTTTCATATTTATTTGTTTTTAATTTTTGTGCAAAGAAACAGATTTTTGTTATATATTTGCGCACCTTAAAAAAAAGTAGTTTATGAAAAATGTTTTAGTTATTGGTGCAAGCGGACAAATAGGATCAGAGTTAGTGCTTGCATTACGTAATAAGTTAGGAGGCAGCCATGTAGTTGCTTCAGATCTTCGCTATCCATTGGAGGCAGAACTTTCCGAAGGCGGTCCCTCTTATAAAATTGATGCTACCCAAGCTCAGGAGATTGCAGATGTTGTAAAAAAACACGACATTGACACGATTTACAATTTGGTAGCCATCTTGTCGGCAACGGCAGAAGCGAACCCCATGTTGGGATGGAATATCGGCATGGGAAGTGTTATTAATTGCTTGGAAGTTGCCCGCGAATGTAATGCGGCGCTCTTTACCCCGAGCTCTATCGGCGCATTTGGCCCGGAAACGCCGGCAGATAAAACGCCCCAAGACACTGTGCAACGCCCCAAAACGATTTATGGCGTGAGTAAAGTAGCCGGCGAACTGATTTCCGACTATTATTTTAAACGTTTTGGTGTGGACACCCGCTCGGTGCGCTATCCGGGATTGATTTCAAACAAAACTTTACCCGGTGGCGGCACAACAGATTATGCAGTTGAAATATATTATGCAGCCGTTAAAAGCGAAAAATTTGTTTGCCCGTTGCAAAAAGGCACTTTTATGGACATGATGTACATGCCCGATGCTATTGATGCAGCTATTGACCTGATGGAAGTAGATCCTGCCCGATTAATTCACCGCAACTCTTTCAATGTTACTGCAATGAGTTTCGACCCGGAAATTATCTATAATGAAATTAAAAAACATTATCCCAACTTTGTGATGGAGTATGATGTAAATCCGTTGAAACAGGGCATTGCCAATTCATGGCCCAACAGTATGGACGATAGCTGTGCCCGCGAAGAGTGGGGTTGGAACCCTAAATTCGATTTAAAAACAATGACGGAAGATATGTTGAAAGAATTGAAGAAAAAGTTATTTTAAATACTATATTTGCAACCGTTTTTAATTTACATTAAATACCTTATAATAACCTTATTTAATCAATCTTATTATGAAAAAAGTACACAACTTTAACGCAGGTCCCTGCGTATTACCAAGAGAAGCTGTTGATGCAGCTATTGAAGCTCTAAAAGATTTCGTTGGAACCGGAATGTCGGTGATCGAAGTATCGCACCGTTCAAAAGAATGGGAAGCACAAATGAGTGAATGCGAAGCGCTCTGGAGAGAATTGTTGGAAATTCCCGACAACTACAAAGTATTATTCTTAGGCGGAGGCGCCAGCATGCAATTCTGCATGGTGCCTTTCAACATCTTTGAAAAGAAGGCTGCCTACTTAGAAACCGGCGTTTGGGCTAAAAAAGCGCTTAAAGAAGCCAAAGGTTTCGGCGAAACAATTTGCGTAGGATCTTCTGCCGACAAAACCTATTCTTACATCCCCAAAGGATATGAAATTCCTGCCGATGCCGATTATTTCCACATTACCACAAACAACACCATTTATGGTACTGAAATTAAGTATGATATGGATTCTCCGATTACTTTGGTTGCCGATATGTCTTCCGATATCATGAGCCGCCCTGTTGACATTAGCAAATATGGAATTATTTATGGTGGCGCTCAGAAAAACGTGGGTCCCGCCGGCGTTACCTTTGTGATTGTTCGCGAAGATATTCTCGGAAAAGTAAGTCGCCACATTCCTTCCATGTTAGATTATAGAACCCATATTCCCGAAGGTTCCATGTTCAACACCCCGCCTGTTTTCTCTATTTTTGTTATGAAAGAAACTTTAAAATGGGTTAAAAAAATGGGTGGTTTGAAAGCCATGCAACAGCATAACGAAAAAAAGGCTGCCATTCTTTACAACGAAATTGACAGAAACAGCATGTTTGTGGGAACAGCCGCAGAAGAAGACCGTTCGTTGATGAATGTTTGCTTCGTAATGACTGAAGAGCACAAAGATAAAGAAGACGCATTTATGGCGTTTGCCAAACAAAACGGCATGGTGGGCATCAAAGGACACCGCTCTGTGGGTGGATTCCGCGCCTCAATCTACAATGCTTGCCCAATTGAAAGCGTAGAAGCGTTAGTGGCTTGTATGCAGGAGTTTGAAAAAATGCATAAATAGACGCTAATGGAAAAAGATGTTGCAAAACTGTTTCAGGATTACGATCGTAATTTTACGAAACTATATGGAATGCTTAAAGATGAATTGCCAAAAAGACTTACGTTGTTTAATATCAGACTTCGACTTGCGCTCGACATTCAAGTTGCTTTTAAAGGAGAGGTCTCATTAACAAAAACAAAATCAGTTAGAGATACTTATGTATTATTGGTAAGATTAATGGAAAGTTGGAATGCCTATGAAGCCCTCTTTAATTATGTAAAAGACACAAAAAAATACGCAAACACAAATAGTAGTATTTCCAAGGCGTATTCGGAAGCTTTTTTAACCGAAATAGGATCTATTCAATTTCTACGGGAGAGTTTAGATAATCTAAGGCAGCAATTTATTAGCAATGACCGGTTTAAAAAAGATTTCACGCAATTTTTACAAAGAATGATAGATGATGAACATATAGGTGCATCATTAACTACGAGTTGCAAGAAATTTATTGATTGTTTTGAGAAAGGTAAAAATATTTCTCCTGTAGAAATGATTGCACTCATTTATGCCGAAAGAAATATGTATTACCACAATGGTGCAGCCGCAAAAATGGGGATGAGCTATAAAAACAGGCAATACTTGCTTAAAACTTTTACTGAAGGCTTCCATAAACATATCCTATTATTGATAACCAAGATCATAGAAAAGGAATATTTTGAGAAAAAGTAACGTCAGCTAACACTATGACCCTTATTGACGGAAAATTATTAGCCCAAGAAGTAAAACATGAGATTGCCACCACTGTTGCATCTCTTATTGATAATGGTAAAGATGCCCCGCATCTCGCAGTAGTCATTGCCGGAGATGACGGGGCTTCGCTCACCTACGTGGAAAGCATCAAGAAAAACACAAAAGAGGCGGGCATACTTTGCTCTGTGTATCAATTTCCTGCTTCCATAAGCGAAAAAGATTTTTTGGAAGCGATCGGTTTTATTAATCAAGATGATGAGATTGACGGTTGTATTGTGCAACTTCCACTTCCCAAACATATTGATAAACAAAAGGTCATTTCAAAAATGAACCCTCAAAAAGATGTAGATTGTTTTCATCCGGAAAATATGGGGAAATTGGTGCTTGGAGAAGATTGTTTCTTGCCCGCCACGCCCCATGCGGTAATAGAACTTTTGAAACGCTATGAAATAGAAACTGTTGGAAAGAATTGCGTGGTAGTGGGCAGAAGCAACATTGTGGGCAAGCCGCTGGCGTTGCTCTTAGTGCAAAACGCCCCTCATGCAGATGCCACCGTTACAATATGTCACAGCAAAACCCAAAACCTGAAAGAGGCTTGCGCACAAGCCGATGTATTGCTGGTAGCTATCGGAAAACCTGAATTTATTACTGCCGAATATGTTAAAGAAGGTGCGGTAGTGATTGATGTAGGCATCCATCGCATAGAAGATAAGAGTTCTGAAAAAGGATATAAGATTTGCGGCGATGTAAGATTCAGCGAAGTATCGAAAAAATGCAGCGCTATTACCCCTGTGCCCGGAGGAGTAGGCTCTGTTACAATGGCTTGTTTGTTGAAAAACACTTTGAAAGCGTATCAATCAAGATATCCTTCAGCATAAATATTTTATCAGTCTTCATTTTAAAAAAACCTCTTAATTTGTGCCACTAATTCCAACAATATTATGTCTATAGTAATTTCCAATGTTTCAAAAGTTTACGGAACGCAGTATGCTTTAAATAATGTGAGTTTTGAAATACAAAAAGGAGAAATTGTGGGTTTTCTCGGTCCAAACGGTGCGGGAAAATCAACCCTGATGAAAATTATTACCTGTTTTATTCCGCCTACAGAGGGCGATGTTTCTGTGTGTGGCTTTGATATTTGGAATGATTCGATTGAAGTACGTAAACGGATCGGTTATCTCTCCGAAAGCAATCCACTTTATTACGATATGTATGTTCGTGAATTTTTAGAGTTTATTGCCGGCATTTATCGTATAAAAAACATTAAACAGCGTATAGAAGAAGTAATTGAGATGACACGCTTAGAGATTGAGCAACACAAAAAGATCGGCGCACTCTCGCGGGGCTACAAACAGCGCGTAGGACTTGCGCAAGCGCTCATTCACGATCCGGAAGTGTTGATTTTGGATGAACCCACCACAGGCTTGGATCCCAACCAATTGGTGGAGTTTAGAGAATTAATTCGCCAGTGCGGAAAAAGTAAAACCGTATTACTCTCAACACACATTATGCAAGAGGTAGAAGCAATGTGCAACCGCGTCATTATCATTAATAAAGGAAATATTGTGGCAGATAACTCCATGCAAGACATCAAAGAGAAAGTAACCCTGTTCAGAAATGCCAAACATAATCAGGAACTTTCCATGGAGGAAGTGTTTCACTTTTTAACAAAAGGATAACATGCAAAAAGGCGGAGTAACAAACTCAGTAACCTCACAGGTTTTATTAGAAACAGTAAGTTCCCTTTGCAATATAATCTATTGTTATTCGTTAGATAAATAATTTTTATCAATATATTATTGCTCGTTAAACTGTTTATATTCACTGATATTTTGAAACATACTTCTAAATTTTGGATTCTTTCACTGAGTGTTATCCTGATGCTTGGTGTTTCGTGCTCTACCCGAAAAAATACCTTTCCAAACCGCGCCTACCATACCGTAACTTCAACATATAATGTGAATTATAACGGTAGAGAAGCGCTAAACAAAGGTATTGATGACCTGAATAAAAAAAGAAAAGATAATTTTCTGGAGATTCTGCCCATTTATTACTATCCGCCAAAACAAGACCTAACCTCTGCTTTTCCATCGTTTGACAGAGCCATTGAAAAATCTTCAAAATCAGTGTTTAAACACTCTATTTTGATTCGGGGGAAAGAGTATGTAAAAACAATGAACGACGCCTATATGATGATGGGAAAGGCGTATTTTTATAAACAGGACTACAATGAGGCAAAGCGCGTATTTAACTATATTATTAACTCTTACAGAGATTGGGGCAGCGTAGAGGAAGCTACCATTTGGGTGGCGCGCGCCGAAATGAGGCAAGACTATTTCGTGCGGGCGCAAGCTCTTCTTGAAGAAGTGGGACCTTTGTTGTGGCAAAGCAAAATAAAATCAACAACAATCAAAGATGACGACGAACTGAAAGCAAAATCGAAAAAACCTGCCAAAAGTAAAAGCGCTATTAAAAAGAAGAAAAAGCCAACGCCGGTGAAGAAAAGCTCAAGCAGCTCGAAAAATAAAAAGAAAACCGAGAAGAGGAAAATGACCAATAATATTAGGCTTCAATACTATGCTGCTGAAGCCGAATATCATCTATCTGCACCCAACGGCGATATGGAAGATGCTATCGACAATATTAAAATTGCACTGCAATATAAACCAAAGAAAGATTTTCGCGTTCGCTTGTACTTTATTTTAGGACAGTTGTACGAAAAACTGGAGAACAGACCGGCTGCGCAAAACTGGTTTCTAAAAGTGATCAGCGCCACCCCCCATTACGATATGGAATTTAATGCCCGGATGCACCTGGCAGCAAATTATGACGGCTCACCATTGTCGAAGAAAACCGTCATCAAAGAGTTGAATAAGATGTTGAAAGAATCTAAGAACGAAGACTATCGCGACCAAATTTACTATGCTTTTTCCGAAATTGCGCGCATTGATGAAGATGACTCCAATAGAGAGTTTTACCTTGCCAAGTCGGTGGCTGCCTATACTATCAACGATTACCAAAGAACCTATTCATCCATAACATTAGCCGACATCTATTTTAATCAGGAGGAGTACGTGAAAGCGCAAGCCTACTACGACACGGCGCTCTTGTCGCTGCCCGGCAATTATCCCAATAGTGAAAGTGTTATCCGCAAGGCATCCATTTTAAGAGATTTGGTGGATAATTTGAATATGATTCAATTACAAGACAGTTTGCAACGTATCGCAAAAATGAGTGAAAATGAACGGCAAAGATGGGTAAGTAAAATGATTGCCGATTATACCGAAGAGGAACGGCGCTTGGCAAAAGAGGAAGCAGACAGGATGATAGCCTTGCAAGCTACTCAAAATTTTGCCAACATAAACGTTAACACACAGGGGCAAAATAACAAATGGTACTTTTATAACCCCGGATTGGTGAGCCAGGGCGCCACCGAGTTCTACAGACGTTTTGGAAACAGAAAGCTGGAAGATAACTGGAGAATCAGTAATAAAAATGTTATCTCGTTTGATGATATGCTTACGATGAACGAAGGAGGAGACTTAGAGGAAGAGGAGGAATTGGACGAAGACGGAAATCCTATTCCGAAGAGAGAAACAGACCCCAAAAAACCGGCATATTATACTCAAGATTTACCCATGACGCCGGAAGCTATGGAAGCATCAAATGAGTTGATCGTAAACGCAATGTACAATGCCGCAGTCATCTATTTCGATCAATTGAACGATCTGAAAAGATCGAACGAGATGTTGCACAAACTCATTCAGCGCTTTCCAAACCATGAGTTGGCGTTGCCATGCTACTTCCTGCTTTGGAGCAATTACACAAAACAGAAAAACAACCCTAAAGCAGAAGAGGCTAAAAATGTTATTCTTACAAAATATCCCAATACCGATTATGCTAAATTGATCATAGATCCCGACTATTATAAGAAATTGGCAGACGCAGCAAAAGAGCATGAGCGCAAATACGAAAACCTTCACCGTACTTATAACGCCAAACAATGGGATAGAACCGTACAACTTGCCGATGAGTTGCTTGAGCTGACTCAGGAAGTAGCCTTAGTTGCCAAAACCCATTATTTAAGAGCTATTGCCTTAGGGCAAACAAAAGGACAGGATGCCTTAATAGAGGCGCTAACACACATTATCAAAACCTATCCCAAAGAGCCGGTAACAGAATTGGCAAAAATTCTGCTGTCAACATTCGCTTCAGAAGCCGCTCAAATTTTGAGCGAGCTGCAAGAGATAACTACCGGTACGGAATTGATTAATGAAGCTACGGAATCTCCTTTCAACCCCGATTTGGACGAACAGCACTATATCATTATTTTAGTAGATGTTCACAAAAAAACAGTAAACGATGTAAAATATGATGTATCTACTTTCAATGCTACATATTTCAGCTTAGACCGTTTTAACATTAACAGTTTTTATATCAACCAGGATGAACAATTGGTAACCATTGCGCGGTTTAAAGGAAAAGCAACTGCCATGAACTACTATATAGCCTTGACCACCAACGATGTATTCTCCCCATACATTCAGGATAAAAGCATCACGGTTTATGCCATATCAGCAACAAATTACTCTATTTATTACAACAGACCTGAGGAAAGGCGGTTGTATAAAAGGTTTTTTGAGGAAAACTATAAATAGTGGTTAGTGGTTAGTGATTAGTGGTTAAATCTTTAAATTACCTCATAGTCCTTTTACAGTTGATTTTTTGGCAATATATTCCTTCAAATAAAAAGGTTCAAAATAGGCTACATTTTCAAATTGTTTGGTTTCAAATTTCATTAATGCCGGAAACAACATATTTTCTGCTGCTACGGGGGCATCTATAAAATAAGCATTCGGATGTTGTAAAACAGGTTGGCACTTCATTATTCCGTTTCCGCAGAAACAGACGATGTGATTTTTTAACTCGGGAAGAAAAGAATGGTTGTCAATAATCCTGCTTTCCACTGCTGTAACTGCTTCTCCTTTTTCATTGAATAGCGCTGTAAACACCTCCATACGGCGGGCATCAATCATGGGACAGAAAAAAACATGTTGATGTTCTTTTTGTTGCCGTAATGCACCAAAAACAATACTCTGCAAGGTGGAAATACCAATGAGCGGAATGTTTAACGCATAACAGATCCCTTTTGCCGCTGATGCACCAATGCGTAATCCTGTATAGGAACCGGGACCGATACTTAACACTACGCCATCCAAATCGTGCATGCTGAACCCGTTTTTCGTTAATACCTGTTCAATAAAAGAGAATAAATGTTCGGTGTGAGAATTGCCTTTATTGGAGCAAACAGATGCAATTACGTTATTGCCTTCCGACAAAGCAACGGAACATACTTCTGTGGCAGTTTCAAGAAATAACAGAACCGGAGGCATAGACGATGTTTTTTTGTTTTCAAACGATAACTTATTCTTTTTCAAAGCTAATAGCGTCTAAAAAAACATAGAGACCTCCAACATATTCCCATGTAAAAGTGTGGCAGAACTGCGGACAGTGAAACTCGAATAGCGTCCAATCCAGCAATGCAGGTATGGGCGTATCAACCTCAGGGATCAGTTGTATGGTTTGCAACAATGTCCCATCCATTTTAAGATTAACTGTACCATTCCCTCTCAGGTAAAATGAAATTTTATTGCATGTTTTTGATGTTGTTGCTTGTGCTTCAGGAGAGCTTGCTATTAATGAGAATTTATCATCTACTCCATTAGCAATATTTATCCTCCAATTTTCTACCGACCATTCCGGTGGGATTTTTCCACCTGCAAATGTAACGAAATCAGGGCTTTCATAATTAGCCTCGCTTACCGAAATCGTTCTCAAAGCTGCTACATCCTTAACCGTAATCTTAACAGTATGATTTCCGGGCAGAACTTTGCCGGCTTTAATAGTAAAGTAATAGGGCGCTTTCGGCAATTCGTCGAAAAGGATATCGTCAACATACAACTGCACCGGAAACGTTTTGCCTTTCGTATCAGCAATAATTACTTTAATGTCAATATCACTGTCTTTGAAATATTGTTGACCTTCGGTCGGCGTCGTAAAGATAATAGTAGGCACAGGTCCTCCGCAAGAAAAAGCAGTAAGCAACGACAAAGCAATAATAACGTTTTTTAGAAGTAATGAAAGTCTGTTCATTTTTGAATATTTTTAATTATCAGGTGCAAAAGTAGAAAAATAATTAACAAATGCCAAAATCTCTTCTGCCACCTCAGTTTTGGCTTTGCACTCTCCTTCAAAAATAGCGCCATCTTTTGCAAAAATTGTTACCTGATTGGTATCGCAATTAAATCCTGACCGGTTGTTTTTCAAAGAGTTGAGTACAATAAAATCGGCATTCTTTTGTTGCAGCTTTTGGCGGGCATTTTCTGCTTCATTTTCGGTTTCCAAAGCAAATCCTACCAAGCACTGATTTTTTTGTTTCCTTTTTCCTAATTCATACAAAATATCGGTTGTTTTTTTCAAAGGGAGCTCCCAATCGCTCTTTTTCTTCTTAATTTTCTCAAAAGCAACCGTTTTTGGCGTATAGTCGGCAACAGCAGCAGCCATAATGATGAGATCGGTATTTGGTGTATGCAACAATGTTTGGTGTAACATCTCTTCGGCAGTAACCACATCAATACGTTGAATAGCTTTGTGGGTCGTTTGTAAAGAAGTGGGACCTGTAATCAGTGTAACTTCTGCGCCTTGTTCGGCCAATTTTTCGGCGAGCGAAAAGCCCATCAGCCCGGAAGAGTAGTTGCCTATAAAGCGTACAGGGTCAATTGGTTCGTAGGTAGGACCTGCCGTTACTACCGCTTTCTTTCCGAGCCACTTTTTTTTTTCAGCGAAAAATTGGGTAACCATTTCAAAGATTTTTTCCGGTTCCTCCATTCTTCCCTTGGCAGAAATTCCGCACGCAAGGTCGCCTTCTTGCGGCTCAATGATGCAACAGCCTTGCTTTTTAAGTTGCGCGATATTACGTTGCACCGCCTCATTTTCATACATATTCACGTTCATGGCGGGTGCAATAAAGACCGGTTTTTTTATGGCTAACAGCAACGTAGAGAGCGCGTCGTCGGCAATGCCGTTTGCAAATTTACCGATAATATTTGCTGTTGCGGGTGCAACTATTACTACATCAGCCCAATTGGCATGAGAAACATGCTCTACGGAATAGGGCTCGGTTCGGGCAAAACAATCAGAGTATATCGCATTTTGAGATAAGGTCTCTAATGTTAACGGAGTTACAAATTGCAACCCGTTTTTAGTGATGATTACCTTAACTTCATGACCCGCTTTTTTAAACAAACGTATCAGCGATAGCGACTTATATGCCGCTATACATCCTGTTATTCCGATTAAGATTCTTTTGGTTGCCGGCTCCGGCATCATGGTATTATTTTTCAGGCTTTTTGTAATAAATATCCTTTTTCTCAAATTCGTGAATCGCCATTACGGCAGGCTTTGGAATTTGTTCAAAAAAACGGGCCAACTCAACATGCTCTTTATTTTCCTGATTCTCTTCAAAAACATCTTGTGTGTTGTGCGTAGCAAAATCTTTCGCACGTTCTTGAAAATCTTCCTTTAATTCAGCAGCAATCTGGTTTGCTCTTTTAGACAAAATGGCTACGGTTTCATAAATGTTGCCGGTATCTTTGTCAAATTCACGTAAATCGCGTGTAATGGCAAATGAGTTAATTTTTGTTTTGGTGTATTCGTTAGCTTTCATCCTAAGAATTTATTATTTTTGTTGATCTATTTTTTTGATTTGAATTTCCACTTCGTTAGCAATCTTTTTACTATCGGCCAAGAAACTGTTTTCCGGATATTGCAATTGCAATAACTCATAAGCATCAAGGCAATCTTTATACCGGTTATATTTTTTGTTTTCAATACTTCTTCGGGCAAAGTCGTAATTATTTTTTATCAAAATAAAAAGTACTTCCGGTGCATATTTTGAAGAAGAATAACTTTTCAGGAAGTTTCGCGCTATAATTTGCGTAGCTTCATAATATCCTGTTTCATAGTACATTTTTACTATTTCCATCTCTTTTTTTGCCAATTTGTCGCGCATATCATCCAAAATCTCATTACACTCTTCAATATACTTGCTATGAGGATATTGCTGAATAAACAGATTGATCTCATCAATGGCAAGGATGGTAACAAATTGATCTAAGTTATAATCAGGCGAATTGTAATACATGGATTTCACAGCATTTAGCGCAGCCAATTCAGATCTTTCCGTTCCCGGATATCTTCTCGTGTAATCTTTAAAATGGAAAGAAGCCAACTGATAGTCATGATTTTGGAAGTAAGAATCAGCGAAAAGAAAAAGGATGGTATCGCCCAATGGCGTGCCTAAGGACAGTGGATAAAGTTCTTCAAATATACGTGCCGCCGATATCCATGCTTTATTGTTGTAATATTTCATCGCCTTGTCGTAATACTGCTGAAAAGTTTCAAAGTTTAC
>Ga0123356_10004979_pt1 | contig 13623 bp, 19 predicted proteins | sample TergutEmb28metaG_2_FD_92546 | JGI IMG/M metagenome (GOLD analysis project Ga0123356, IMG submission 92546) | Embiratermes neotenicus P3 segment gut microbial communities from Petit-Saut dam, French Guiana - Emb289 P3 | ecosystem: Host-associated > Arthropoda: Insects > Digestive system > Gut ...
AAAAGCGAAATAAACGATTACCGCGAGTTCGCGATTTTTAAGAATGGAGTAACATTATGAGAAAACTAAAACTAATCAGCATGGTACTTTCAGCAATTATTTTCACGGCGTGCGGGAGCGAAAGTATAAAATCCGAGCGCCTTGAACCCGCCGACTGGCATGAGTCGCAAATACCGCAGTACATAATCGAAGTGGAGAAATATTTCAATGAAGAAATAATTTAACCCGCCGATTTTTCAGTTGAACTGTTCAAAAAATCATACGCGGAATCGCAGGGTGAGAACACGCTTATTTCGCCTTTGTCAGTACTTCTTGCGCTCGCCATGACGGCAAACGGCGCAGACGGCGACACGCTTTCGGAGATGGAAGCCGTACTCGGCGATAAGGAAATTGAACACTTAAACGGATTTTTGCTTTCTTACATGAAAAGCTTATATAGCGGTGACAGTTCAAAATTTGGAATCGCCAATTCAATCTGGTTCAGAGACAGCGAAAATTTCACTGTGGAAGAAGCGTTTTTGCAAACGAATAAAAGTTATTATAACGCGGACATTTTCAAGTCGGCTTTTGACGCAAGCACGGTTACTGATATTAACAACTGGGTAAAAGAAAACACCGACGGGCTTATAAAAGAAATAATTGACGAAATCCCGCCGCTGGCTGTAATGTACTTAATCAACGCGATTATTTTCGATGCGGAGTGGCAGAGGACATATTATGAACATCAGGTTCGTAACAGGGATTTCACCGCTTATAACGGGCAAACACAAACAGCAAAAATGATGTATTCGGGTGAATGGCAGTTCATCGAAGACGAGCTCGCGACCGGCTTTATAAAGCCGTATAAAGGCAATCATTACAGCTTCGCCGCACTGCTCCCGAATGAGGGTGTCAGCATTGACGATTACGTGGCTTCACTTACCGGTGCGGGATTGCTTTATACTTTGTCGAATGTTCAAGGGGAAGAAGTACGCACGGGACTGCCGAAATTCAGCTTTGACTATGATTTAAGCATGAATGACGTACTCGAAAACATGGGGATTGAGCGGGCTTTTTGCCCCGATAACGCGGATTTTTCAAAGCTCGGGCAGGTTGAAGATGTTAATATTTTTATCTCGAAGGTTATTCATAAAACATATATAGAAGTTGACGAACTCGGCACTAAGGCGGGTGCAGTAACAATGGTGGAAGCTGCCGCCGGTTCTGCTCCGGATAATGAACCCAAGGTAGTAATTCTTGACCGTCCGTTTGTGTTTATGATTATTGATAATAAGACAAATTTGCCTGTATTTATCGGGGTTGTGAATGAGTTGTAGTGTCATAGCGAATAAGAATATAAAAAGCCCGCTCGGTAATACGGGCGGGAATTTTGTTTTTATGTACGTTTATTATTCTAATCGGTCTCTAATGCCTAAGAGGTTTAGATATTTATTAGCATCAACCCATGATTGGATATCCTTTGGTACTGTGAAATACACCCCCTCTTTAGTTTGAAAAAAGCAATCCTTCTCATTAGGAAATATATTTTCGCAAGGGGTGCAACGGTAAAACTCTAATGTTTCAATTAATCTTCGACTATACTTTGTCATATAGCAGCTACCAATATTTTCCTCTCGCAGTATTCAATTAAAGGGTGCTCTCCTAATCTTCCGCTATTATTTAGTTTTAATAATTCCGGCACAACCTTCTCCACTCGTTCTTTCAAGTCTTCTTTTGATTCCGACATTAAAATAAGACCGAGAACATCTTTACTCGTTGCAACCCACGTACCGGTTTCTATATTTTGTTCTAAGTCAATTACACATTTTTTCTCCATTTTTTCACTTCCTTTCTTAATAATAAGCATTGTCGCCGCACCGACAGCAACTCCTAACATAAATATACCAAATTTCAACATAAAAGTCAACCCTCTAAAATAATTTTTTGTATATATTGATGTATATTCAAAACAAGCCTGTCGAAAGTACAACAGGCTTGTTTTATTATTTATATTTTCTACGCCTTAAACGCCTCGCTAATTGCAACAGCGCAGGCAACCGTCGCGCCTACCATCGGGTTATTCCCCATGCCGATTAGCCCCATCATTTCAACGTGCGCCGGAACGCTCGAGCTTCCCGCGAACTGTGCGTCGCCGTGCATACGCCCCATCGAGTCGGTCATGCCGTAGGAAGCAGGGCCCGCCGCCATATTGTCGGGGTGAAGCGTCCTGCCCGTGCCGCCGCCCGAAGCTACGGAGAAGTACTTCTTATCATGCTCTGTCGCCCATTTCTTATACGTACCTGCAACAAGGTGCTGGAAGCGCGTAGGATTGGTGGAGTTGCCGGTAATGCTCACTTCCACCGATTCTTTCTTCATTACAGCCACGCCCTCGCAGACATCGTCACAGCCGTAAACTTTAACTTTGGCTTTATCGCCCTCCGAGAAAGCAATTTCTTTCACGATTTTAAGATTATCGCTCGGAATGTCGTACTCGGTTTCAACGTATGTAAAGCCGTTGATTCTCGAAATAATATAAGCCGCGTCTTTGCCCAAACCGTTCAGGATTACTCTGAGCGGTTCTTTTCTGGCTTTGTTGGCAGTCCGAGCAATGCCGATTGCGCCCTCTGCCGCCGCGAAGCTCTCATGCCCCGCTAAGAAGCAGAAGCACTTGTTTTCTTCTTCAAGCAGCATCGCGCCTAAGTTTCCGTGACCGAGGCCCACATCGCGGTTCTCCGCGACTGAGCCGGGAATACAAAACGCCTGTAAGCCTATGCCTATAGTCGCGGCGGCTTCTGCGGCATTGGTTTTGCTGGTTTTTATAGCGATTGCAGTGCCGAGCGTGTACGCCCAGGTCGCGTTCTCGAACGCTATAGGCTGTACGCCTTTGACGATTTCTTCCACGTTTACGCCTTTTTCAAGGCATAAATCCCGCGCCGCTTCAAGGCTGGCTATACCGTATTCTTTAAGACAAGCGTCGATTTTGCCTTGTCTTCTGTTCTGACCCTCGAATTTTATGTTAGACATATAAATATCCTTTCTGTTAGTTAAATTTTAATATTCTGCCGGAATAATAAGTGCGAGAATAAGATAGGTGAGCCAGCCGACCCCCGGAATGATTATAGCGAGAACACGCACAATAATCGGGTCTATGCCGGCATATTCGGCTATACCGCCGCACACTCCCGCAATCCATTTGTTATTTCTTGACCGGTAAAGTCTTCTCTGCCCGTTCATAGTCTACTCCTCACGCGGGTCAATATACTTGACCGCGTCGCTGTATCTGCCGTATGTACCGATATTGGCTTTATACGCTTCGTCGGGGCTTTTGCCTTTGCGAATCTGCTCTAACATCTGCCCTGTTCTCACGAACTCGTAGCCGATAATCTCGCCGTTTTTGTCAAGACCGAGCTTATTTATGTAGCCCTCTGCCATTTCCATATAACGCACGCCTTTAGCCTGTGTGGAGAAAATCGTGCCTACCTGTGAGCGTAAGCCTTTGCCCAAGTCTTCAAGCCCTGCGCCGATTGGCAGTCCGCCCTCGGAAAACGCGGTTTGAGTACGCCCGTAGATGATTTGCAGGAATAATTCCCTCATAGCGACATTAATCGCGTCACATACCAAATCTGTGTTCATGGCTTCGAGAATAGTTTTTCCGGGCATGATTTCCCCAGCCATAGCTGCCGAGTGCGTCATACCGGAACAGCCCAGTGTTTCAATCAGCGCTTCCTCTATTATGCCGTTCTTGACGTTCAGGGTCAGCTTACAGCAGCCCTGCTGCGGCGCACACCAGCCCACGCCATGCGTTAAGCCGCTGATATCCTTGATTTCATACGCCTTTGTCCATTTTCCCTCTTGGGGAATGGGCGCGGGCCCGTGGCAGGCTCCTTTAGCCACCACGCACATTTGTTCTACTTCGTGTGAATATAACATTCGTTCAGTGTCCTTTCTGTTAAAAATTTCTTAGTTATAATTATAAACCATAACGGGAGAATTTACAAGCCTTTTAGAAATAAATCTGCTTTCTTTTATTATAAAGCGTCTTATACCCGAAAAACAGCGAACAGAACACCGCAAGGCAAGTCACCGCAGTTATTGCAATCAGGATTGCAATCTGATACAAAATCGCTGTCATCGGCATAGTCCCCGACAAAATCTGCCCCGTCATCATGCCCGGCAGTGAAATAATCCCCATACCGAGCATGGAATTAAGCGTCGGCAGGAGTGCGGTTTCAAGCGCCTGATTGACAAAGGGGAGCAGGATTTTCTGCGGCGAAGCGCCGACGTTTAAAAGCGCGTCGATTCTGCCCCTCTGCGCCTTTATATTCTCGCCGAATACTTTCAGCCCCAAACTGACCCCCGTCATGGCGTTCCCGATAATCATTCCGCTAATGGGAATAGTATAGCGAGCATTAAACAGCTCAACGCCCACAACCGCAAGAATAAAGAAGCAGACTATAGCAAGCCCCGCCCCCGCGAGTGACGCTCCCGCTATAATCTTAAAGCGCCTGTTCAAGCCCTTATTTCTCGACAGCGCGGTGTAAACCGCAAAAGCCGTCATTAACAGCAAATACCCCACAGTGAACAATGGGTGCGGATTCTCGAAAATATAAGTCAGCACAAGCCCCGCCAGAGTCAACTGCACCGTCATGCGTAAGCTCGCGACTATAAGCAGCTTGGTCTGGTTTATTCTGCACTTTTTCATAATAGCGAGCACAATTATAAGCAGCAGGTAAATCAGCGCGAACTGCCATAGATTCAGCTTAATTATATCGTTCACGTTAACCTCCCCCAAGTATAATCACGTCATCCGCGTAAGCTTCAGCAAGGGCGCGGCTGTGCGACACTACGATGAGCGTAATGTTGTTTTCAGCGCAGAAAGCTTTAATATTGCCGAGGACTGCGCTCGCGGTCGCGTCATCAAGCGCCGCCGTAGGCTCGTCTATCAGAAGCACTTTCGGCTTCAGTGAAAGGCAAATCGCAAGGAAAGCCCTGTGTCGCTCCCCGCCCGACATGGTAGTGCAATCAGCGTCTTCGGAAAACTCAGCACTGCATATTTTCAGGTGCTCGTGGTATTTCTCCGGTTCGGGCGGCGGCAGTTCGCGGTATTTGTAATACTGCGCGAAGTTTTCGGCTATATTCCCGTCAAACAGGAAAGAGGACTGCCCGCAGAGCAGAATTTCCCTCCGCAGAAGCACAGGCTCGTATTCCTCGAGCGGTTTTCCCGCATACAGAATCTCGCCGCTGTCTGCCGAAGCCGTGCCGTTCAGGAGCTTCAGGAGCGTGCTTTTTCCGCAACCGCTTTCACCGCAGATAAAAGTAACCCTGCCCTCGGTTATTTCAAGGGCGGGGTAATTAATTATATTTTTGAAGCTGACGTTTTTAAGTGAAAACAGCGGCATAAAAAACCTCTTTTTCTATTTTATAATTATATCATCAATAGCCAAATAAGGTATTTCATACCCCGCTTCCTCTATAACATTAAATATACCCGTGATTTCAATCATTGTGCCTTCCAAAGGGTAATCGTCAGGATAAGCATGCTCGTCGCTCCGGATAAACTCGAGCGAGTGCGGACAGCACCCCGGCGGCCCCTCTATTGTAATGAAATGGTGGTATCTTCCCGTTTCGTCAAAATAAAAGGGGTCATACATGCCTTTTGCTCTTATTACCTTTCCGATATACTGCTCGGGCGCCGTCATTATATCGGTGTACGCGGCGCTGACCATAGAAGCGCTGAACGAAGCTAAGTCAACATCTATTCTGACACTATCCTCAGAAGCCTCAGAACCGCCGCTTCCGGCAGAATTATTATTTTCAGCGCACGCTCCGAAAAGCAGAATGATTAAACTCAAGAGCAGTATTACAGGTAAATATTTTCTCATTTAATACTACCTCCTTAATATGAAGCCGGCTAAGCTGAATATTCCGAATCCCGCAATATCCACAGCGACGATGGTAGAGCCCACCGGCGTTCCGGCTAAAATCGAAATCAGTATACCGAGAGCGGCGCAGGTCACAGACACAATAACCGCGCAAATCGTCACAGCCCTGAAACTCTTGAAAACCCGCATAGCGGTCAATGCCGGAAATACCACCAGCGCGGAAACCAACAACGCGCCCACCAAGTTCATAGCCAGCACTATAATAACGGCAATAACAACCGCCAGAAGCAGATTGTACGCCTTTGCCTTAGTGCCGGTAGCCGTGGCGAAATCCTCGTCAAAGGTTATGGCGAAGATTTTATGATAGAGCAGTAAAAACACCGCTGTCACCAACACCGACAATCCAATGCACAACCACACCATCCACACCCTTGTCCCAAGCGTAAGAATAGCGGTCGAGCCGAACAGCGTCGCGCAGACATCTCCCGATAAATTCGCGGAATCCGAAAAAACATTCAAAAGCAGATAACCTATAGCGAGCGCACCTACCGAAATCATCGCCAGTGCTGCGTCGCCTTTGATTTTCGCGTTCTGCCCCGAACACAACAGTAAAACAGCGCTGATAATTGTAATAGGCAGAACGAAGAGAATATTATTGCTGAAGCCTATTGCCGCACCTATTGCCGTCGCACCGAAGGCTACGTTTGACAAGCCGCTCCCGATAAACGAAAATCTTTTCAGCACCAAGGTCACGCCGAGAAGCGATGAGCAGAGCGCAATAAGCACTCCCACAATCATGGCGTATCTTACAAAAGGAAACGAGAAATATTCCGTAAGCTGTTCTATGATTCCGCTCATACCTGCTCACCTCCCGCATATTTACGCCCTGCATCACTTTGCAGATAATCCGCCATTGTCCCGAAGAACAGCAGGCTTTGATTTCCCAGATGCAAAACGTGTGAAGCATGCTTCGCAGAGGCAGCTATGTCGTGAGAAATCATTATAATCGTAGTACCGCTTTTATTAAGGTTTTCGATTAATGCGTACATCTCCGCCGACGCCGCAGGGTCAAGCCCTGCCGCCGGCTCATCTAACAGCAGAATTTTTTTGGTGGCGCAGAGCGCCCTCGCTAAAAGCGCACGCTGCTGCTGTCCGCCGGATAATTCACGGTAACAGCGTTTCGCAAGGTCGGCGATTCCGAGCTTTTCCATGTTTTCTTCCACTGACTGCTTTTGCTTTTTGCTGTAATACGGACGCAAGCCGCTGGAATTTAAACAACCGGAACGGACAACCTCCCTCACAGACGCGGGGAAGTCTTTCTGTACTACGGTTTGCTGTGGGAGATAGCCGATTTCGTTCGCTGTCAGCCCTTCTCCGGTTGCGACCTGCCCCGACATAGGCGTCTTCAGCTTTAATATAGTCCTCATCAGCGTGCTTTTACCGGAGCCGTTTTCTCCGACAATACACAGATAATCTCCGGCATTAACACTAAAGGAAAGACCGGAAATTACTGTTTTGCCTTCATATCCGAGGGTTAGTTCCGAACAGGTTAAATGCGCCATGATTAATACCTCTTGCGGGCAGATTGCCATCTACCCCTACATTATCTTAATGCTTCCCTTAAAACTTCCAAGTTGCTTTCCATAACAGAAAGATACGTTACGCCTTCATTTACGTCCTTAGCCGTAACCGACTGCATAGCGTCCAAAACGAGGATTTTTTGGTTTCTGTCCTTGGTATTGCTGATAATAGTTTCAGCTATAGACTGATTCGCGCTTTCTGTCACCATTATGTTTGTGAGGTTCAGCGAATCCATTTTCCCCGCTAAGGTGACAATAGTGCTGAAGCTGGCTTCGGTTTCGGCTGAACAGCCGGAAAAGGCGGCGTAAAAGTCTATTCCGTAATCATCTACAAGGTAAAGAAACGGAAATCTGTCGCCGAATACCACGGTCTTGACCTCAGCCTCGTCAGCCATTGCGGTAAACTCTGCGTCTAAAGCCTTTAATTTTTCAATGTACGCCGAAAGGTTATTTCTGTATACTTCGGCGTTTTCGGGGTCTTCTTGTATAATCGCCTCGGTTATGGCTTCACAGAAAACCTGCGCGGTTCTCAACGAGAGCCACACATGCTCGTCTTCATGCTCTTCCTCGGGAACGCTCGGACTGCCGTGGTCGTAGTCGCAGTCATCGTCGTCACAGGCGTGTGTCATACCGCCGGAAAGCCGCTCTGTTTTTACAGCGTCTCCCAGCACTTCCACAAGGCTGATTGCGGTTAACTCAGAGTTCATTGCCTGTTTCAGCGCGTTTTCCACCCATTTGTCAGAGTGTCCGCCGACGTAAATAAATAAGTCGCAGGCGGAAACCTTTGCAATATCGCTCACAGAAGGCTGATAGCTGTGCAGGTCTACATAACTGTCCACGAGAAGGGTCAGCTCAAAGTATTCGGCTCTGTCGCCAATGATTTCACGAACCCAGTCGTACTGCGGAAAAATCGTGCTCACGATTTTAATTTTTACAATGGGCTCGAAGGCAGGTTCGCCGCCGTCAGAAGCGGGGTCTATGCTTTGACTGCACCCTGAAAGCACAGCCAAAAGCATAAAAACCGTAAGTGTTATTGAAAAATATCGTTTCATTTAATCTTTCCTTTTTCTGCTGGCGAAAGCGCTTGCAGAAGCAATAACAGCAGGGATTAACAGAACAGCCGAGCTTACCGCGCCTGTTTTGGTGTTGCTGTCGTCATCATCGTGAACATGAGCGTGACCGTGGTCGTTTCCGTGACCGTGGTCGCCGTCACAGCAGTAGTCGTCGTCGCAGTCGTCGCAGCAATGACCGTCGCAATGGTCGTCGCAGGCACAATCGCAGTCATCATCATGGTCGTGGTCGTGAGCATGTCCGTGACCGTGGTCGCCGCCGTGACTATCACCGCAGCTGCAAGGGCTTGTAACTACGTTTTCTCCGTCGATTCTTTCTCTGACGAAGGTGCAATGGTCGCAGTCGTCGCCTTTACAGGGGCAATGTCTGCTGCAGCTGCAACAGTTGCAATCGTCGGGAGCCATGTGACAGTGACAGTCGTTATGACCGCATACGTCGCCACATTCGACAACATCGTCGTCGTGAGCGGAAACGGTAAATGTGAACGCCATAGTAAGTATAAGCGCAAATATAAATGTAAGTGATTTTTTCATGGTTTTGAATTCTCCTTAATAATAGAAAGTTTAATTTAATTTTGGGCACAGAAAAACAAGGTATAGCCATATATGGCTTTCCTTGTTTAAAAAAAGCTTTTTAATTATTCATTCGGATATTGGTTTTTACTATATTTGAGGTTTTAATCTGAATTAAATCAGAATCCGGCGCGGTAAACAAACCCGTACACACGGCAAATATGACGATAAGAGCCATCATCTGCCCCGGCATCTCCCGCTTTTTGAAAAGCTTGGGGCAAACAGCACAGAGTTTTTCAGTGCAAACACATTCGGTATGTAGCGCAATCATTAAAATTGTCAAAAGAAAAACAGCGGCAAAGCATAACAAAACAGTTATTGCAAGCATTTTTTTCACTGCATGTCCCCCTTTTCAACAAATTTAAGCCGTATTTTTGCATAATAAGGCATTATAATGTGATTATAGCGTAAAGACAAGCTTTTGTCAAGCTTTTTAGAAATATTTAATTTTTCAACAAGACGTTTCCGTGACCGTGTCCGTCGTCCCATTCTGCGGGTATATGCAGTGCACCGTCCCGAATGATTCCGACCTCCACCCTGCCGTTTACATTAAAAGATACTGTAGTTATGCCTTCTGAGGTTGATTTGGTGTAGGTTCCGCTTTTTCTCACGTTATGCGCTAAAACTGCAGTAAATTTCCCGTTTTCAAGAAACTGTACCAAGTGATTTCCGTTGCTGTAGGTTTCTGCTCCGGCTTGCCGGATAACCGAATTAACTATGAGCGCGCTTAAAGCCGCTACCGCTAAAATACAACCGCAGATAATCAGTATTTTATTCCGCTTGGCTTTTTTTCGGGCTTTCTCCTGCCGCAGTGCTTTTGCTCCGCCTTTTGACATATCTCTGCTCCCCTTTAAACCGTAATATACAGATTTTATCATATTTCTGCGTTTTCGTCAACAGGTTCAGGCACACAAGATGAAATTTTTAGCATATAATGTAAAAGAATGTCAAAATAACAGAAAATTTTCAAAGAAAGGAACTTACATCATGTGCGGAATTTGTAATTTATTCGGTTTTGGCAGATTCAGAAACGGCTTTTTCGGCAACGGAAACGGCTTTGAGAACGGTTGTCACCGCCACCGCTGCTGTTGCTGTTGTCCGTGCCGCGAAAACGGAAACGGCTTTGAGCCGCTCTACAGACGCGATTACGGCTGTCGGCGCGATTACGGCTGTTATTAAAAACAGCAATAAAAAAGCAGTCAACTGACTGCTTTTTTCTATTATCTCAGCCGCGGGAGCTCTCCCCCGAAGAACCGCCACTTCAACAATCCGTAAAGCTGAATCCCCACAAAAGACAGGAAAAACCAAATTGTAGTAGCCCAGAGGCAAATCTGCCCCATCAGATTCAGCGGCATTTCCGAATAATCCCACACCGCATAATCAAGCCAAATATTAACAATTAACCCGCTGGCAAATTCAAGCGCGGTAATAATCACCGCCCCCGCTAACATTCGCAGAATCAGCGGCGTTTTTCTGTCAAGCGCCCCGAGGATTAAAAAGCAGAGCCCGCCTAAAATAAACATTGACAGGTGCGTATCGCCGCCCTTGTAAATCACTTCAATCAAGCCGTATATAAATCCGCCTATCAAAAACAGAAAGATATATTTCATAAAACCTCCGTTTTTATTTATACTATACCCATACAGGAGGTAATTATAAAATGAAAAAAATATTTACTTTTACAATAATCGTTTTGTTCGTATTTTTGTTAAGCGTGTGTGCCTCTGCGGCTCATGTCTTAATCGAGGCTGAAACCGGAGAAGTCCTGCTCGCCGATAATGAAACCGAACAGCTCCCCATCTCTTCCCTTGCTAAAATTATGACGCTGTTGATTCTTGCGGAAGAAATCGAAGCAGGAAAAATTTCTCTCTCCGATTCCGTACCCGCGCCGGCAGAAGTAATGGCTCTGAAAGCACCGGTAATCTGGCTCAACCCCGGCGAGGTTATGTCCGCGGGTGAACTTGCCAAGGCTGTTATTATAAATTCCGCTAACGACGCGACGCTCGCCTTAGCCGTATATATATCGAACAACGCCGAGGAATTTACTGCCCGCATGAACAGCCGCGCCGCCGAACTCGGCATGACCGACACGTTTTTCGCTGACCCGGGCGGCTTCGACGAGAAAACGATTTCAACAGCCCGCGACGTCGCGCTTATGACAGCAGAGCTTTTCAAAAAGCATGAAATCTTCGGAGAACATTTCACGACCAGATTATCGGCTGTCCGCGAGAACACGGAGCGGGAAGCACAACTTGTAAACACCAACAAGCTCGCCATGCGGTACGACGGGATTCTCGGCGGCAAGGCGGGGCAATCGTCACACGCGGGATTCTGCGTTACTAACAGCGCGCAGAGGGGCGAACTGCGCCTTGTATCGGTCATACTCAGCTCAAAGGACGAGGATGAGCGGTTTGCGCTTTGCGAAAAGCTTTTAGACAGCGGTTTTGCAGACTTTGAGTTTGCCGCGCCCGGGCCGGACATTGCTGAATTTTCGCCGATTGAGGTTCTGCGCGGCGTTGAAAAAGTCGTACCCGCCACCCCTGCTGTTCCCGTGCGCTTCATCGCACCCCGTGGCGAAGGCAGTCGCGCTAAGTTTGAGTTTAGTATGGCTGAAAGCGTCACTGCTCCCGTTGAAAAAGGGCAGGTTCTCGGTAATCTGACTGTCCGGCTCGGAGAAAAAGTCGTCTTTGAGTGTGATATAATCGCAGTTCATGCCGTAGAAGAACTGACGTTCAAAAAAAGTTTAGAAATTTTGTTAGAAAGATTTTTCAATAACTATTGAAAATTTAGTAAAATCTGCTATAATGATATTATACCTTAAAATAGGAGAAGATTATGGCAGTTAAATTAAACGAAAAATATCTCAAAGGCTTTGTAAGCGAGCATGAGCTCGGCGGTATAGAAGCGCAGGTTGCGCTCGCCCATAAGCAGCTTTCCGAGAAAACCGGCTTAGGTAATAACTTCTTAGGTTGGATAGATTTACCAAAGACCTACGACAAGGACGAGTTCGCCCGTATTAAAAAAGCCGCAGAAAAAATCAAGTCCGACAGCGAGGTGCTGATTGTAATAGGCATCGGCGGGTCATATTTGGGCGCGCGGGCGGTGATTGAAGCTCTGCGCTCGCCGCTTTACAATTCATTGAAAAAACAAACCCCCGAGATTTACTTTGCAGGCAACAGCATCAGCCCGACTTACCTTAACGAAGTCATTTCGCTCGTTGATGGGCGGGACTTCTCGGTCAACGTAATTTCTAAGTCCGGCACAACGACAGAGCCGGCATTGGCTTTCCGCGTGTTCAGGGATTTGCTTGAGAAAAAATACGGCGCAGACGGCGCACGCTCCCGAATTTACGCCACTACCGACGCCGCACGCGGTACACTTAAAGAACTTGCGGACAAACAGGGCTACGAAACCTTTACAATAGCCGATGACGTAGGCGGGCGCTTCTCGGTGCTTTCCGCAGTAGGGCTGTTACCTGTAGCTTGCGCCGGTTGTGACATTGACGCGCTTATGAAAGGCGCAGCAGACGCTATGGAGGAGTATTCTTCCCCCGACCTCGCAAAAAACCCCTGCAACCGCTACGCCGCACTGCGTAATATTCTCTACCGCAAAGGGCGCAAAGCCGAAATGTTAGTAGCGTACGAAAACTCGTTTATGATGATGAACGAGTGGTACAAACAGCTTTACGGCGAGAGCGAGGGCAAGGACAAAAAAGGCTTACTGCCTGTTTCGGCGGTATTCAGCACTGATTTGCACTCTTTGGGGCAGTATATACAGGACGGTACGGAAATGCTTTTTGAAACCGTCATAGACATAAAAACCCCTCAACGCGACTTCTTCATAGAAAAAGACCCCGAAAACGCCGACGGGCTCAACTTCTGCGCGGGACGCAACATGTCCGAAGTCAACCGCAAAGCCTTTGAGGGGACGATTTTGGCGCATGTGAGCGGCGGCGTGCCGAATATCGTGCTTGAAATCCCCGCGCTGAATGAATACGAGCTGGGTTATCTCGTCTACTTCTTTGAAAAAGCCTGCGCGATTTCGGGCTACATACTCGGCGTTAACCCGTTTGACCAGCCCGGAGTTGAAAGCTACAAGAAGAATATGTTCGCTCTCCTCGGAAAAGCGGGATTTGAAGCTGAAAGGGCTGAACTGGAAAAATTGTTAAATGAATAACGCGTGACGGTTCATCGTCACGCCAAAAACAAGGAGGTACAAAGCCATGGTTAAATTAATCCCCGGAAGAAGAGGTTCCGGAAAGACAAAAGTCCTTATTGACGCGATTAACAAAACGGGAAAACAGAGTAAAGGTAATGTTGTGGCGATTCAGCTCGGCTCTTCCTTAAACCACGAAATCAACCGTGAAATCAGGCTGATTAACATTGAGGACTACAAAATCAAAGGCTACGATGATATGCACGGCTTCATAGCGGGGCTTTTAGCTTCCGATTATGACTGCACGGATATTTTTGTTGACGGGCTTCTGCGAATTGTCGGCAGGGACTTGGAGCAAGTAGGAAAACTGCTTGACAGAATCGC
>Ga0123356_10004980_pt1 | contig 13621 bp, 14 predicted proteins | sample TergutEmb28metaG_2_FD_92546 | JGI IMG/M metagenome (GOLD analysis project Ga0123356, IMG submission 92546) | Embiratermes neotenicus P3 segment gut microbial communities from Petit-Saut dam, French Guiana - Emb289 P3 | ecosystem: Host-associated > Arthropoda: Insects > Digestive system > Gut ...
ATCAGCTGATCATAAGGAGCGGGGGCTACCAGGAGCTCTTTTTTTTGCTCTTCTGTCATTTCAGCTTCATCTTGTTGCGAACCCTCGCCGCCTGCCGCACCCGACCCCGAACCGTCAGCATCCGTATGGATATTATCCATTTCCGACTCTGTCGTTGCCTTGACCCTGGACTGATCCTGCGTTGATTCGACCTTTGTTTGAGCAGCAAGGTTTTCCTGATTCAGTTCCGGCTGCCTTTGTGTACTGCTGGTTTCCCTGACAAAATCAGATGTTCGCGTTATCATAATCTGAGTGTCGATACCCCTGATAGACATGGTAAGCACCTCCCTGTACTTTACTTAACGTCTCCCTTGATCAATTCACACGGACCGTACACTACCTCACCGTCACTATACCTGAATGATGCGTAACTGATTTCACTATTTACTTTAAAAGAGCTTGAACCGATCGTTATACGCGACCCCGAAAACGCAGTCTCGAACACATGGACTCTGCTTTCTGTTGCATGCTCCATATCATATTTCAAAGAAGCCATTTCATCGGTAAACGTTTGTGTATCTTCATTATTTATACGTCTGTTTTCTTCGCCCGATAAATGCAGCTTTGTCCATGTCTCGTTATCCATGGAACCTTTGGTTTTCGCAAGATATGCTTCAAGCTGGTCGAGTTTCAGCTTGTCACCTGCCAACCGTTCCATTTCTTTTTCGAGTACCTGGATACGTGCACGTTTTCTCGGCATGACTCCGACTTCGACGTCAGTTTTTGTATTTGAAAGCGCACCTATATAATTTGCTACTATATCTCCGGCCGATGAAGCCTTTCCACCGATGATAGCTCCTCTTTTTCCCAGAGCATGCAGTGTGCTTCCGGTCTCTATCGTGCTGTGGATACTGACATCTACCTTGACAGGGCCGTCTGCAGCTATAGTACCCTGTTCTATATACATGATGGATACAGAACCGCCTGCTTCGATCATACCTTTGCTTGAACCCTGCATACCGCCTTTGACTTCAACACTTCCTCCGGCTATAAGCTTAGCTGCTTCAATGCCTCCGCCGACAGTGATCCCGTCTGTGGCTTTTATGGTGTGCCCGGACCGGACACTGCCGGAAATGTGCACGCTGCCGTCAAAATCGATGTTGCCGACACTCATGTCACAATCACCGTTTACCTTGTACACATTTGATACATTTATTGCGTTGTTGACATAGTCGACCATGCCTGAACATGAGGCGGTCATTTCCGTTCTTTCGTCATTTATGTTGACATTTTTACCGCGCGGCAGCGATATCTCTTTACCCGGACGTTGTTTTATAGTGTTGCCTCTTACTGAAACACCCGGCTGACCTTCAGTTGCTTCTGTTTTTGAAACGAGTAATTCTCCTTCCGTTACAGGAACATAAAGATCGAGCGAACGGTAATCCACCCTGCCTCCGCCTATTTCTCTGGGGGCACCGGTCCTTTCGTCAGTCGAAAAATGGAAGACCAGTTTTCCGTCTTCTCCATCTGAAGGCGGAGTTGCTTTGGCTACAACATGCGGTTCACCGTAATCTTTAGCATCTAATAACGCTTTGAGCAGTTCATCATCAATACCATGAATAACTCCTGCTTCAGTCAATTTTATTTTTGCAGCATCAAATGCAATAGCAGGACCGTCCGGTTCAGGGGGAAGCAATCTTGCGCTTGCTTCCAATTCATCTCCGGTCACAACGACCGTTATATCTTCACCGTAAACATGCTCCGTTTGCGTTATTGCGACTCTGGCACGTCCGCTGCCTTTTCCTGCAAGATTCTGCACGGTGGATATGCTGAGATCTACTATTTTTTTCCTGCTCAGATGATGCATTAAATCACTGCTGACAAGATCTTCTCCGTTTCCGCGTTCTTTATATATTTCGAGAAAAACACCGTCTTCTTCATAATAAACTGCATAGAAGGCATCCATGTTGTTTGTTTCCGCAGATGTACCTTTTATCGCAAGGATCTGCCAGTTTCCGCTTCCGTCCGGTTCATCACCGACAGTTTCGATCGTCAGTCCTTCTTTGCCGCATGCAAAATGAGCCAAAGCCATCGCTTCAGCAGCTTCCCGACTATCCGCAGTAAAATACTTTGCTTTCATATCAACGACCATACCCTTCCGCCGCTGCAGGTTTACCTGATCTCCTTTGTTCGTTCATATTGGTTTTTCGTCTTTTATATTCACTGCTCCCTGCCTTAAACAACCTTTTCCAGTTTCACACGCATTTTTGCAAGGACCTTTGAATGTATTTGCGATACACGCGACTCCGTCACATTCAATATATCCGCTATTTCTTTAAGCAACAGGCCTTCATAATAATAAAGGGTTATGACTGTTCTTTCTTTTTCGGGAAGTTCATCTATCACTTCCACAAGAACGGCTTTTTTCTCTTTTTCAAGCAGTTCGTCTTCCGGTGTTTTTTCGTCTTTGTTTCTGATTTCCGCTTCGGGATTTGATGTGCCCAGAGCGTCTTCGAAATTTATAAGGTTGAACATATGGGTTTGATTTAAAACCTTATGTACCTGTTCGACGGGCATTCCCAGTGAATCTGCGACTTGCTGATCGACCGGTCCGTCCGGATTTTTGCTTTCAAATGCTTCGTATGCCGAATTTATTGCACTGATTTTTTTCCTTAAACTCGGTGATGCCCAGTCCTGAGCTCTCATATAGTCGAGTATTTCACCGCGTATCCTTGTGACCGCATATGTTTCAAATTTTACTTCATGCTTTAGTTCAAACTTATCGACGGCATCTATGAGACCGATCATCCCGCAGCTAACAAGATCGTCATATTCATTATAATTGTTGTACTTCGGCATCATACGACGGACTATCCATTTAACAAGGTAGCCGTAGTGGAGAAGCAGATCATTTTTTGCATCGATCTCTCCGTTTACCTTGAAAGCAACCCACAATTCATCAAGCTCTTCAGGGGTCAGTTTATGTCCTGTGTCAGTCATGCCTGTCATCCTCCGTAAAGCATATCACTCTTATTATAACATATCTCTGCGGATTTTTAAATATACCTGTTTCGCCTTTGGATTTGTCTTTGCTGTTCGGTTAAAACATACCGTGCAATTCCGTCACTCATGCTTTCGGTCATACCTGTAAAGTGCATCCCCGTATTATACGTACTGCCTGTGCGCCAAGGAATACAGCGTTTGACCGTTGCGGTTATATGTAATGCCGGCGTCTTTTCTGCTTCGTCAGGCCTCATCCTCATTTCCTGAGAAATTCTGTGAAAATGAAGACTCAATAAATAATTATCATTCAGTTCATATCTTTTCTTTGTCAACAGCGCTATGCCTGTCACGCTTATATCTCTGCTGCTGACTGCTTCAAGAGAGATTGCTTTAACTTCGTCGGGAACAAAAGTAAGACCCTGATGAATATTTTCCACATATTCAAAAATCTGTACATCAAAGTTTACGGGAAGACGGAAGGCATTGCGTCTCTGGTTTTTTTGAACTCTTGTTTTCTGGATAAGCCACATATAACGGAGTTCACCGCGCCGTTCAAGGGCCAGCACTTTCATTTGCGCGATGTATCTGCCCGATTCACGATAAAATACAAGATAAATATCATCATTTTGGTTTACATTCATGAACACGCCTTTTTTATTGGGAATACCGGCAAGATACGGTCCGTTGTCGAGTCTGTCCTCGATCATGGTTCTATAGACTTCACCCGATTGCGTGACTATATCAACCTTATCACCGACAACGATTTCTTCTTCATCAATTACCTGATTAATGTCCATAAAACCTGTTCCTTCAGAAAATAATCATATCGATCCTGAATTATATTTCAACCGGTCCTCTGTTCATACCGAGCATACGCGAAAAAACTCTTGATAAAACACTTTGCGATGCTTTTTCATTCGGCATATTCAAAATAGTCCTCGCAATTATTTCAATTTCTTTTGCCGTTGCACCGTAAGGGTCGCTGACGGTTATGGGTACCTGCCTTTTTATGGCTGTGGTGAAATCATGGTTGTATGAAATGAGTCCCAACGGGTTGATATTTTTACCGAGATGTCTTCCGCAGACAGTAACGAAACCGGATTGTACGCTTTGCGCTTCGTTTTTATTTTCACATTTATTTGCCAAAACGTGGAGCGGATGTGTTCTGTCATGTTTTACAACAGTCTTTACCAAAGCGTAGGCATCCAATACCGACGTCGGTTCCGATGTTGTGACAACTATAGTTTCGGAAGACGCCATCAATACCTGCATGATCGTGCTGCTTACTCCGGCACCGGCATCCATTATTATCAAATCGATCGGGGCGTCTATATGGATGATCTTGGCAAGAAGCTCGGAAAGTTGGTCTTCCTTCATGTTTATCAATTCGTTAACGCCTGAACCGCCTGATATAAACCTTACTCCTTCATGCCCGAGCTGTATGATCTCATGGAGAGTTTTTTCACCACGCAGAAAATAGCTCAGATCGAGTCTGGTCGTTATGCCGAGCATAACATCGATATTTGCCAGCCCGAAATCGGCGTCAAGGATGAGTACACGTGCTCCGAGCCTGCTCATAGTGATGGCAAGGTTGACTGAAATGCTGGATTTGCCGACTCCACCCTTGCCGCTTGCTATGGAAATGACCCTGATATCCTGACTTCTCCCCATTAATTCTCTTAAGTTACTTGCTTGATCTGACATATGACTCCCAATCTTTTAATCTGTCATTCTATGGTGTTTTATTCCCTCACTATCTGTTTCACCAACGCTTCGACATCCGCTATTTCTATGTCATCCGGTACATCCTGCCCTGTTGTAACGTATGCCAGCGGTTTTTGTGTATACCAGCTTATGTTCAATATCGACCCGCGAAACTTCGTTTCGTCAAGCTTTGTGATCATTACCCTGTAATTATCTACAAAACCGTATGTGTCCACCATTTCTTTTATGGACGCAAAACTCGTTGTCGCTGAAAGGCAAAGCAGGATATCTTCAGGCTTCAGTATACGTACGATATCCAGCAGATCGTCCTTGTGTTGTTCATCACCCGGACGCTTGCCTGCGGTATCAACGAAAATTATGTCTCTGTCCGACATGTTTTCCATTGCTCCGTCAAGCTCGTGAGGATGATACACCACCTGAAGGGGGACTCCCAGGATATCCGCATATGTCTGCAGCTGTTCCTGGGCTCCTATACGGTAAGTGTCGGTATTTATTATTCCTACATTTTTCTTTTGCTTGACTGCAAAATCTGCAGCAAGCTTTACTATAGTCGTTGTCTTTCCTACGCCTGTCGGGCCGAGGACAAGTATAACCTTCTGCGTGAATTTTTTGTGCAGGATAGGTTCCGACCTGCCGAATTGTTCAAGCATCAGATGCTCGATTATTTCCGTTGCATTTGCACCGGGTTGCTGCCGCAGCATCTGTTCGGCCTGCTTTGCCAGCGAGTGGGCCAGTTCCTCTCTGACCTGAGCTTCGATCAATTTACCCAGCAGTTTTTGGATCTCCTCCGGGTAATCATATGTTATATCACGTTTTACATATGCAAATTTATCAATAAAATCTGTCAGCATCGATTCGAATGAATTCATGCGTTTATCAAGTTGTTCAAACTGTTCGTTACTCACCGCTGCCCTGCCTTTATAACTTTTATCCGAACCGCCGAGCGGTAAACTTCCTGAGGGTGTATAGCTGCTTTGTATATCATCCGGCGGTAAATAAGAACCTGCCGGTGGTGTGTAGGGCATACTCAATTTTTTTGCAGAAGGTGTGTTGGCGGGATCATAAGCAAACTGAACTTCAAGTATCGGCTTGCGGAAAAGATTTTTAAGTCCTTTTCTCCGCACCTTGCTGTGTGTGAGCATCACTGCATCCGAACCCAGTTCACGAACTGCCGCATCCATAGCCTGCTTCATATTGTCCGCATGATATCGTTTCACTTGCATTTAATATAACCCTCTTACAAGAAATTAAATCATATCCTCTTTATTAAAAAGCCCGATACCTAAAGTACACTATTCCCTATAACCTATAACTATAACTATAATCTATAACCTGTTTAAAGTCTGACAACACCTTCTGATAATACCTCAACACCGCTGTCTATTTCATTATACGACAAAACTGCAAGTTCCGGTGATATTTGTTCGGAAATTTTACGAAACTGCCGCCGGACCAGCGGAGATGTGAGTATGACCGGTGTTCTTCCCTTGTTTTTCATGTTTTCAATGATCGTTCTGAGCCTGTCAAATATTGAATGCACCTGGAACGGCTCGATCGCAAGGTATGAACCGTGTTCCGACTGCTTCGTACTGTCTAAAATGAGTTGTTCAAGCGACGGATCGAGCGTTATTGCATAGGCGACGTCTTCCGGAATAAAGCGCTTGGATATCGACCGCCTGAGGGATTGTCTGACATATTCTGTGAGCATGTCCGGATCGCGTGTGAGATTGCCGTAATCGCTGAGCGCTTCTACGATCGAAGCCATGTCGCGTATCGGTATGTTCTCCGAAAGAAGATTTGCTAGGATCTTTTGTATCTCCCCGAGTGAGAACATTTTCGGAACGACTTCGTCGACAAGTGCCGGTTGTGATTTTTTAAGATTGTCGATAAGCGTCTGCACTTGCTGACGGTTAAGCAGCTCGTGACCGTAACGTTTTATTATTTCCGTCAGGTGCGTCGCTATGACCGATGGCGGGTCGACGGTTGAATAACCCAGTATCTCCGCCTCTTCCCGGTCACTCTTCGGTATCCATAATGCCGGCAGTCCGAATGTCGGTTCCACGGTCGGTATGCCATAGATCTCTTCTTCAACCTCGCCGGAGCTGAGTGCCAGAAGATGATCCGCCATGACTTCCCCTCTTGCTATTTCTACTCCCTTTATCTTAATGGAATATGCATTAGTTGCAAGTTGGATATTATCACGCAATCTTATCGCCGGAACTATTACCCCCATATCGATCGCACACTGCCGTCTTATCATGACAACACGGTCGAGCAGATCGCCGCCCTGAGATACGTCGACCATCGGGACGATCCCGTAGCCGAATTCCAGCTCTATAGGATCGACCTGAAGCAGGGCAGTGACACTTTCCGGCTTTCGTTTTTCTTCGGCTGCAACTTCTTCTTCCACATGTTCCTCCACTACTGCTTCCCTTTGTATCCTGCCGTAAGTGATATATCCTATCACCATGAGGGTGATCGCAACGATCCACATCGGGATGGTCGGCAGTCCCGGCATAAGGCTGATGACTATGATCAGGACTCCACCCATGATCAGTGCGTTCGGCTGCCCGAGCACCTGTTTTGACAACTCTCCGCCGAATGATTCATCCCTGCCCGAACGTGTGACTATGATACCGGATGCGGTAGAGATCAGCAGTGCCGGTATCTGTGTGATGAGTCCGTCACCTATTGTGGCGAGTGTAAATATCTGTGCTACTTCTCCGATATCCGCGTCCATTGTCAGGATGCCTATAACTATGCCGCCTATGGCATTTACAAATGTGACCAGTAGACCGGCTATCGCGTCACCTTTTATGAACTTGCTTGCACCGTCCATTGCTCCGTGGAAGTCTGCTTCATGCTGGATCTTTTCACGTCTCATCCGTGCCGTATCTTCATCGATAAAACCGCTGTTCAGATCGGCATCGATCGCCATTTGCTTACCGGGCATCGCATCAAGTGTGAATCTTGCGCTGACTTCCGATACACGCTCGGCACCCTTCGTGATGACCATGAACTGTACGATCAGTATTATAAGGAATGTTATGACACCGACTGCAAGGTTGCCGCCGACGACTACTTCACCGAATGCCCTGATTATTTCACCTGCATAGCCCTGGTTGCCGAGGATCAGGCGTGTCGACGCAAGGTTCAGGGCAAGGCGGAAGACTGTAATAAACAAGAGTATCGTCGGAAAAACTGAAAAATCCACCGGGTCTCTTACATAAAGAGAAAACAGAAGTATTATCACACAGATCGCCATATTTATGACAAGGAGAAAGTCCATCAGTGCCGGTGCTGCCGGGAAAATGATGATAACAAGGATAGCCAAAAGGATCACCGCTATCGCAATATCCGATACTTTCATTTTTACTGACTCACCACCTTCCGTGTCACCATATTCCTACCGTATCCTGCCTTTTTGTCTGTAAACGAACACCAGAATATCAGCTACTGCCTGATACAATTCATCCGGTATTTCATCATTTACTTCGCACATCGCATAAAGAGATTGTGCAAGCGGCGGATTTTCTACTATCTCTACGTCGTTTTCGATCGCAAATTCCCTGATTTTTCTGGCTATATAATCCTGACCTTTGGCAACGACCCTCGGAGCACTGTTGACTTTTTCATCATAGCTTAGCGCGACTGCATAGTGTGTCGGGTTTGTGATTACGACATCCGCCTCCGGTACCTGCTGCATCATGCGCATTGCACTCATCTGCATCTGCTTCTGTCTAATCTTACCCTTGATTTTCGGGTCGCCTTCCATCATCTTGTATTCATCTTTTACTTCCTGTTTCGTCATCCTGAGGTCTTTTTCGTACTTCCACCATTGATATAAAAAGTCTGCTACCGCAATGAAAACCATCACAATGCACATTTTAAGTGCCATCAGGAATGCGGTCCTCATTATATCTATGAAAGATACATATATATCCTGCCCGACGTACCTGCCGAATTTTTCCAGGAGATTCATATAGTCGGTGTATGCAACATATCCGACAAGGAATATTTTCAGCAGGTTTTTTGCCAGATCAACAAGCTTTCGCGGAGAGAGCATCTGCTTGAATCCATTGATCGGATTGATCTTGTTCAGCTTCACCTTCATCGTTTCCGTAGTGAACATGAAACCTATCTGCAGTACATTCGCTGCAACTCCCGCAACCAGTGCCGCACCGAGCAGTGGTGCAATCGTTGCGAAAAAGGCTAAAAGAACACGGGTGAATAATGCCATCACTTCATTGAAAGTCAGACCGCCGCTGACTTGCAGTATCGAATGTAAACTCAGGTGTGTAAGGAATACCGATGCCATTTGCTGTACAAACCATTCCCAAAGCGCAAACAGCATCCCGAACATGATAATAGCACAAAATGCAGTGTTGACATCCGTACTGCGGCGGACCTGCCCTTTCCTCCTGGCATCTCTGCGCTTTTTGGCAGTTGCTTTTTCTGTTTTTTCCCCGCCCTGTCCCATAAAACACCTTTAGCTCAAGTGATAAAATTGGCGAACATCTTTTCGATACCCAGAAACAATTCAGAAAATATCCTGGCACTGAATGCTCCGAAAACAGGCAGCGTAACAATAAAAAGTGTTATCCCGACCAGCATTTTCAACGGTATACCTACTATAAACATATGTATCTGGGGAACCGCCCGCATCATCATACCGAAGGCAAATTCGATCGTAAGTCCGGAAGCGATGATCGGCAGTGCTATCATAGCACCCAGCATAAAAGCTCTCATAAATAATTCGAGCGCTGTCCATCCTATCAGGGATGAAAATATCAGAGTCCCTATCGGCATCCGCTCAACTGTCAGATATATCATTTCGATGAGTCTCAAATGTCCGTCCACTGAATAAAAAATCAAAATAAACATTATGTTGAGGACATTACCCATCATCGGTACCTGGGTGTTGTTCTGCGCGTCAAAGACATTGACTATACCGAAACCGATCTGCATATCAATCAGCTGTCCGGCTGTAAATGCCGTGAGTGAAAAGAAAACATTCGTTACATAAGCAAGTGCCATTCCAAGCAGCAGTTCACCGGCACATAAGAACACAAAACCTAAAAGAGTTGTATATTGGATCGCGACAGTTTGAGGAAAAACATTAAAGAACATGAAGCCCAGTGAAAGAATCAAACCTATCTTTGCGAGAAGCGGAACATTGACTCTTCCGAAAATGGGTGATGACAAAACTATCCCGCTCATACGGAGCATGATGAGGATGAAATAATCCGCACTTAATAAGATTGTTGCTGCCATCGAAGTCATTTCTTAAGACTGCTCCCTTTTACGATACTATGATCGTATTTATACTGTTGAACAAACGTGTAACAAAACCTCCGACATTACTGAATATGTAGCTTCCGAAAAGGAGCAGAGCCAGCATTACACATACGATTTTCGGCACAAATGCGAGTGTTTGCTCGTTTATTTGTGTGGTAGCCTGAAATATCGATACCAGCAATCCTATTACCATGGCAATTATCAGCATAGGAGCGGCAGACAATATAACTGTTGTTATTGCCTGTGTCAGTATGTTTATTACTTCTCCTTGTGATATCACTGTAATACCTCCTGTTTGATCAAACATATATCACAATGTTGTTTTTCCCGGTTCCCGGACTTCGTTTTATTTACTGTGTTATTACTGCGGTGTCCTGCACCGCGTCCGTCATAAGAATGTCTGGACAAGCGCACCGACGATCAGCTGCCATCCATCCACCATTACAAATAAAAGTACTTTAAACGGAAGCGATATCATAGCAGGCGGAAGCATCATCATACCCATAGACATCAATGTACTTGCTACTATCATGTCTATAACGATAAAAGGTATATAAATACAAAACCCGATCCACATTGCATGCTTTATTTCGCTTGTTATAAATGCCGGGATCAGAACACTGTTCGGTATGGATTCTATATCCGGATAACTGTCACCTGCCATGTCCATGAAAAAATCCAGGTCACTTTTGAACACCTGTTCAAGCATGAACGCCCGCGTCGGCACCATTGCTCTTTCAAGGAACACCTCCTGCGTTATCTGTCCTTCCGAGAACGGTACGTATGCTTCATCATAAACTCTTGAAAATACAGGCTGCATAACGAAAAATGTCAAAAACAAGGCAAGTCCTATCAATATCTGGTTCGGCGGAGTCTGCTGCATACCGAGTGCCTGGCGTATGAATGAAAGTACGATTATGATCCTTGTGAAACCGGTGAGCATCATCAGGATCGAAGGCAGCAGAGTAAGGATCGTAAGCAGGATCACTATGTCGACTGTTTGTGCGCTTTCGCCGAATAAAGTCCTTACTATTTCATTGAGTGTTCCAATATCACCGCCGGTATCTATATCAATCGGCATCAGGCTTCCTCCATGCTTTCATGCTTTCATGCGGATTATCCGGTGATACTTCTTCCGGTGCTTCTTCTTCGGTATTTAAATCATGATCTTCATCGTGTTCGTTATTTTTTTCATTTTTATAGTCAGCGGCAAGTTCTGCTTCTTTTAAACTTTCAGCAAAACCGCTCTTATTGTATTCTACGTTATTTTTCGGTCCGGTTGGTCCGGTCTCTTCATCTTGCGGGATCTTTCCGGTTTTCTTTGCTATAAATTCTACTACTTTTCTTGTAAGCATATTGCCGTATTGCCCGACAGGTGTCATATTCCATGGCATTGTATTATTATCGGCATATTTTTCGGCAAGTCTTTCAAATTCCTCTGCATCTATTGTGTCAAGCAGCATCATTGCATGATTTGTAGCACCAACAATATAGACCTTTCCCGCTATCTCGATTATGCAAAACTGCTTATCTCTCGCGATAGCGTACCGGTCTATGAGTTTTATATTTCTGTTCTTGAATCCGGCACGGGTTTGACCCGACGCTTTCATGCCGACATAATATGTCACATAATAAGCGCCGAACAGAACTACGACCGTACCGATTATGAACATTATTACCTGTTCGGGCGGCATTTTGACACTCCTCACATTTTGGTTCCCGCGGCCCCTCAACCCCGGTCACCGGTCCTCCAAAATCATAACCCCTGATAATTATTGATCATCTTTATTTGGTTTATACCGACATCCTCATCACTTCGTTATATGCATCAATAACCTTGTTTCTTATTTGAAGCGCCAGTTGAAGAGACAACTCCGCTTTTTGCATATCGATGAGAAGACCTGACAAATCGTCACTTTCTCCCATGAGCAGTTCAAGCCCCGATCCTTTATCAAGCATATCGGTCTGTCCTGCAGATTTCATTGAATCTGTAAGTATATCTTTGAAGCTGCCGTCTGATCCGGTGAGCCTTCTGTCATCTATTTTTAAAGGTGTATTATTAAGCAAATGGATCAGATTGGGTGTCAGCGGATTTATAATCATTGTACTTACTCCTTCTTAGGATTTTGAACGGAAGTTTTTAGAATGATTGTTCTAATTTACTTGCCGATCTCAAGAGTTTTTACTGCCATGTCCTTGAATGCGTTCAAAGCCGTTATATTTGCTTCATATGCCCGTACGGCAGCCATCATATCGACCATTTCCTGGACGACTTCGACATTCGGCAGCCTGACGTAACCGTTTTCATCGGCATCGGGATGGTTGGGATTGTAATCGAGTTTGAACTCCGACTGATCTTTTCCTATAGCCAGTACACGTACACCTCCCGGTGCCTTACGTGCTTTATTGAAAAACGATGCAAAGCTTCTGTCGTTTGATCTCTCCTGAAAAACTACAAACTTTCTGCGGTACGGATCGCCGTTTTCTGTCCTTGTTGTATCGATGTTTGCGATATTTTCGGTTATTACGTCCATACGTAGTCTTGTTGCGGTAAGTGCCGAAGCACTGATACTCATAGAATTTAGAAATGACATTTTTGTACTCCCCGGTTTAGAATTTGTTCCATAACGTTCCTTCGTCTTCTATTCCCTAATCCCTGTGATCCAATCATCTTCCTTCGGAAATCGCCATGCGTAATCGTCTCAGTTCACTGTTTAATTTTTCAGTTATCGTATTGTAAAATATGCTGTTTTGTGCAAGTCTGACGTTTTCTGATTCGATGTCGACATTATTTCCGTCATATCTCATTGACAGGTCTCTGTTTTGTCTGATCATCGGTCTGACATTATCAAAACTTACCGAACCGAGTTGACGGTGTCCCGAATGTGTTACCGTTCCGGTAAATCCACGTTCCAGTGCTGCCTTGGCTAAAAGGGATTCAAACTCTACATAGGATGCTTTAAAATTCGGAGTCTCTACATTTGCTATATTGTTTCGTATCACTGCATTGCGTGTCCACGCTACCGAGAGCCCTCTTTGGTACACATCCATAGGTTTGAATATTCTGTTCCACATGATACATTCCTCCCTAAATCGAAAGACCGCTCCGGTTAATTCTTTGTATATCTAAAGAATTATACCACGGCGGCCTTATGTTGTCTATCTTTTCTTTGAAAAAATCGCAATATATAGCGTTAAAATCAAAATTATGCGTAAATCTATACGATATATCGTGTTTGCCGGTGAGAAGTGCCTGTAATCATTTTACCCTTCTGTAAATCGCAGGCTGCACCTGTTGAAAATCACCCTGGATCCCGCTCAGGGTTTCACTCAAACCTATGAACAGGAATCCGCCTACCTCCAAAGCATCGTGATATCTTTTAGCAAGTGCCTGTTTTGTCGGTGAATCGAAATAGATCATAACATTCCGGCAGAAGATTATATGGAACTTTCTTTTGAACTTTGCACCGAAGTTGGTCATAAGATTAAGCTGTCCGAATTTGACGCCGTTTGCCAGTACAGGCTTAATTTTATACTTCTCTTCTCCGATTTTATCGAAATATTTTAGTTTCCAGGCTTTAGGCAGATGATCAAAGTGTTCTTCGGGATAGATCCC
>Ga0123356_10004981_pt1 | contig 13621 bp, 10 predicted proteins | sample TergutEmb28metaG_2_FD_92546 | JGI IMG/M metagenome (GOLD analysis project Ga0123356, IMG submission 92546) | Embiratermes neotenicus P3 segment gut microbial communities from Petit-Saut dam, French Guiana - Emb289 P3 | ecosystem: Host-associated > Arthropoda: Insects > Digestive system > Gut ...
TCACCAAACTCATCGTCGAACAATATAACGCCCAGTCTGGAGTGCCCGCCCCGAAGACGCCCGCGACCAGCGGTTCTTCGAAGCCCGGCAGTGCGACTCCGCGCTCGACGACGCCCGCGACGAAAGCGCCCGGTGCCAGTTCGGGAACCACTCCAAACAAGTAGCCCGGAGCCGGCAAACGGCGATGGTTTCCTGAGACCGCGAGAAATCGCGGTCTCTTTTATTGATGTGCCGAGTATTGATGTGCCGAGCATGTTCGACGGCTCGAGGGTGAAAGTCCGGATGCGAGGCCTACGGTGATTTACCGAGTCGAGCCGCGATATCCGGCGATCGCCAGGCAGCTCCGTATGGAAGGAACGGTGGTGGTCAAAGCCTACATCAGCCGGGAGAGAACGACCGGTCGCGCCCAGGTCGTAGGCGGCCGAGGGGTGGCTGGCGCAAGCCGCACTCGAGGCGGTGCGGCAGTGGCGGTATCGGGCTTATTCCCTGAACCATGAGGTGGAGACCGGAATAAACGGTGAATCTTGTGCTCAAGCGATTAGCCGGCACCTGTCAATCCCCCGCTTGACCGCTTGAGATCCGACGTGCGAAACGCGCCGGCTGAATGCCGACGGCGAACTGCGGCCCTGCCCGACATACTGCGGTACCGGCCGGACACGCGCCCGCCCGCTATAATCGCGACAGTGGCCACCACTGAAATCGCCAAGCGCGCAGCGACGCGTCCCACCTGGGCTGACGTTTCCCTGTCCCTCTTGCGAGAAAACTACCGAACCATCGCCGAATACCTCGGCCCCAAGGTAAATATCTGCGCGGTGGTGAAGGCCGACGCCTATGGACACGGTGCAGTCGAATGCGCTGCCGCGCTCGAACAGGAGGGCGCCCGCTGGCTGGGCGTGACCTCTCTCGATGAAGCCATTCCTCTTCGCGAGGAGGGTATGGCTACGCGAATTCTGTTGATGACGGGATTCTGGCACGGCGAAGAAGAAGAGATCATTCGCTTGGGTTTGACGCCGACGGTTTGGGAGACCGGCCAGATTGAATTGCTCGAGCGGGCGGCCTCGAAGCTCGGCGTCTGCGAACACGCGGTTCATCTTAAAGTCGATAGCGGCATGGGGCGACTGGGCGCCGCTCCCGAAGATCTGCCGTCGATCTTGGAAGCGCTCCATGCCTCGCCACACCTGACGGTAGAGGGGTTCTCAACTCACATTGCCTCCTCGGAAGTTCTCGATGCGCCCTCGGTCTCCGGGCAGCTGAAGGTCTTTGCAGCGGCGCGAAAAGCTCTTCGAGAATACGGTTTGGATCCACCCCTGGTTCATGCCGCCAACACCTCGGCGGTGATCGCCCATCATGAGAGCTGGAACACAATGGTGCGTCCGGGGCTGGCTTTATACGGATATCACTTGCCGTTTGAGCGCGCGGGGCGCGTGGTGAGTGGCCGCGGGCTCAAACTCGCGTTGCAGCCGGTCTTGACCTGGAAGACCAGAATTCTCTCCCTTCGCGACCTGCCCGCCGGGCAGGCGCTCGGCTATGGTGGGACCTACGTGACAAAAGCTCCGGCCCGGATCGCGATTCTGCCGGTTGGCTACGCCGACGGGTTGAATCGCGAGCTTTCTTCGAAAGGCCGGGTCATCGTGCGCGAACACTACGCTCCCATCGTAGGAAGAATCTCGATGGACCTGACGACGGTCGATGTCACAGGAATTCCCGGAATCGAGGTCGGCGAGGAAGTGATTCTGCTGGGCGCCGGGGACGGCCTGAGCGTGGATGCGCGGGAACACGCTGAGCTGGCCGAAACCACTCCCTACGAAATCCTGTGCGCGATTTCGAAGAGGGTGCCGAGGAAATATGGTTCTTAACCGCGCGGGCGGTCGCATCTTGGCGTGCGCTCGTTATCTGGTCTCCGGGTATCTCGACAGCACCGGTGGGTGCTCCTTTAGGCCGCCGCGGCGCTAATTCCTGCGGCTGAATGCTGAGCCCGGAATGTTCTCTTTGCTATCCTGAATTGAATGCCCTCTCTCTACGCGCGCTGGATGTACAACTGGGAGACACGGCTCACTTCCGTGGACAACAACCGCATCGTGCGTCCGCTCGAGTGGGGAGTGGAATGGGCGCGGGAGTGGCCCTGCCGGAATGGTTTCCCGCCGGGGGGAGCGGATGTGGAATCGGAGCACTATCTCCGCCAATACAATCGGCGCGCCGTGGCTTCGAGCGACGAGTTCTTTTCCTACCAGACCCCGGAAGATTTCAGGTTGGAGACCCGCGAAGTTGAGGTTTTCAGCACCCGCGAGGCCCTTGACCCGGGGCTCGAAAGCAGAGTTCGCGGAAAGCACGCCCAGTTCCTGCGCTTCACCTCTCCGGTCGACACCCCGTATCCGGAAAACAATCGAGCCAATGCGCGCTGGTTTCCGGCGCATGGGTCGGGCGCAGTTGTAGTTCTGCCGCACTGGAATTCCGATGCCTTGGCCTATACCTCCCTGTGCCGGATTTTGAACCGGCTGGGCATTGCCGTCCTGCGGCTGAGCATGCCCTACCACGATATTCGCCGCCCGGGGGAGATTCGGCGCGCCGACTATGCCGTCTCCGCGAATATCGGACGCACTCTCGATGCCGGTCGGCAAGGGGTAATCGATGCCCGCTGCTGCCTGGACTGGCTCGAAGGCCAGGGTTACAAACACCTGGGCATTGTGGGCACGAGTCTGGGCTCGTGTTACGCGTTTCTGGCCGCGGCGCACGACCCGCGAATTCAGGTAGCCGCATTCAACCACGCTTCGACCTACTTCTCCGACGTCGTGTGGCATGGGCAGTCCACCCGCCACATTCGACAGGGGCTTGAACCGGAGATCGACCTCGAACGACTGCGGGGCTTGTGGGCTGCGATCAGCCCCATGTCCTACTTTGCGCAATTCGCCCGCTGGCCGAAGAAATCGCTCGTGGTTTACGCAAAATATGATTTGACCTTCTTGCCGGAGTTCTCGCGACAGGCGATCGCGGAGTTTCGGCGTTACGGTCTCGATCCGAAAGTGGCCGTACTCCCCTGCGGGCATTACTCGACCGGAGAAGCGCCCTACAAATATATGGATGGTTATTACTTGGCGTCGTTTTTGGGCCGTTCCTTCAGGACAATAGGGAATCTGCGGGATCTATGAGCGCACTCCAGTTTCACCGCGGCGATTGGGTTGTGAGCACCGATCGGGCGAGGCTCGATCTTGACCTGATCCACAAGTTTCTGACTCATTCCTACTGGGCGAAAGGGATCCCGCGGGATGTGGTGGAACGTTCGTTAGAAAATTCACTGTGCTTTGGGGTTTTCGAGCACGACCAACAGATCGGCTTCGCGCGGGTGATCACGGATTACGCGACCTATGCGTATCTCGCGGACGTATTCGTCCTCGAGCCCCATCGTTCGCGCGGGGTGGCAAACTTTCTTATGGAATGTATTGTCCGGCACCCGCAACTCGAAGATCTTCGACGCTGGACGCTGGTCACCCGCGACGCTCACCGTCTCTATGCAAAATTTGGATTCACCCCGCTGGCCGAGCCTCAAGCATTCATGGAACGACGTCGCACCCGCGCGTACCCCCAAGGAAGTCAATGACCGAACCCCACCCCCGTCCTGCCTGGTCGAGTGCTCGACTGGTCTTTTGGCCGGATTAATCACAAGCCGAGCCAGGCGCGGGCTGAGCTCCGGGCGGGATGCGCATGCGCTGGCGGTTCGCGATCTCGACGTTTAGGATAGTCGAGATGAAGACCTCTTCCATGAGCCTGCCCCTGAGCGAAGTTGACCCCGAAGTGGCCGCCGCCATTGACCACGAAGCTCGCCGCCAGCATGAGGGGCTGGAGCTGATCGCCTCGGAGAACTTCGTGAGTGAAGCCGTGCTCGAGGCGATGGGCTCGGTATTTACCAATAAGTATGCGGAGGGTTATCCGGGAAAGAGATATTACGGTGGATGTGAGTATGCAGACGTTATCGAAAGTCTGGCTCGGGATCGTGCGAAACAGCTCTTTGGCGCCGAACATGCCAATGTCCAGCCGCACTCGGGATCGTCGGCGAACATGGAAGCCTATGCGGCAGTGCTCGAACCGGGCGACACCGTTCTCGGGCTGAACCTGGCGCACGGCGGACATCTTACTCACGGGCACCATCTGAATTTTTCCGGAAAGACCTACCGAATCGTTGCCTATGGCGTCACCCGGGAGACGGAAACCATCGATTACGACGAGCTCGAAAAGCTTGCGGAACGGGAGCGGCCCAAGCTGATCATCGGGGGTGGCAGCGCGTATCCGCGAATCATTGATTTTAGGCGTATGCGGCAGATTGCCGATGAGACCGGCGCTTTGCTGCTGGTGGATATGGCCCACTTTGCCGGCCTGGTTGCTGGCGGAGTGCACCCGTCCCCCGTTCCCGATGCGCACATTGTCACCTCCACCACCCACAAGACTCTGCGCGGGCCGCGGGCCGGCGTGATCTTGTCGAAGCAGCAATTCGCGGCGGCGATCGACAAGATGGTTTTTCCCGGTATGCAAGGCGGGCCGCTGGTGCACATCATTGCCGCCAAAGCCGTATGCTTTCGCGAGGCGCTTCAGCCCTCATTCCGCGACTACGCCCGCCAGATTGTCTTGAATGCGAAAGCCCTGGCGGAAACTTTGGCGGCGGAAGGGTTTCGCATTATTTCCGGCGGAACCGATACGCATCTGATGCTGGTGGATGTTTTCTCCAAAGGGATGCTGGGCAACGAGGCGGAAAAGGCCCTGGGTGAGGCGAGAATTACGGTCAATAAGAACGCCATCCCATTCGATACGAACCCTCCGCTCAAGCCCAGCGGAATTCGCATCGGCACACCGGCTCTAACCACGCGCGGGATGAAGGAGGGCGAGATGCGACAGGTGGGACAGTGGATCGCCGCGGCGCTGAACCAACGCCATGATTCTTCAACGCTCGTCCGAATCCGGCGGCAGGTGGTGGAACTTGCCGATGCTTTCCCACTTTATGCCGAGCGCCGCCAAGGCTCGCATGCGGGAGTGCAGGCATAGCCGGGACGTGCGGGTTGAGCTCCACCCCGCTCCGGTTCCGCTCGCTCTCGGCCATCTTGTGATTAAATCTTCGTGTGCGCATCGCCATTGATCTTCGCCGCATTAACGAATTCGGCGTGGGCACTTACACGCGAAACATTATTCGCGCGCTTGCACAGTTGGACCGCAGTAACGAATATTTTCTTCTCGGCCCGACGGAAAAGGTCGGCGAAATCGGAAAACTGCCGGCGAACTTCCGATCGGTCTCGGTGTTGCCGGCAGAAACGCTGCGCGCCGAGCTGCAGTGCCGTATCGTGGTCAAGCGCCTGAAATGCGATCTGACTCACGTTCCCCATTTGTTCTGGTTTCCGCGGTATCTGCCGTGCCCCTATGTGGTCACGGCGCACGACCTGCTCGATCACATGTATCGCGCCCGCGGCGGATCGAGCGTGCGGCGCTTTCTGCACTTCCATCTGACGCGGCGGGTTCTCGAGAACGCCGCCCGGATCTTTGCCGTGTCGCGCTTCACAAAAAATGAAATCGAAAAATTGTTTGGCATCGATTCAGCCAAGATCGAGGTGGTTTATAACGCGATTGACTCTCGCTTTCTGGCCGGCCACGCGACCGACGCCGACCGCCAGCTCCTCGCCGAGCGATATCAGGTCACCTATCCGTTCCTGCTCTATGCCGGTCGGATCAGCCCCCACAAGAATCTGGTCCGGATTATTGAGGCCTTTGCTGCGCTGAAGGCGGATCTGGTGAAGCGGGAGCTGTATCCCGATCTGAAGCTGATCATCATCGGGGACGAACTCTCGAAACATACCGACCTGAGGCGCACGGTCGTCCGCGGAGGAGTACAGAACGATGTTCGCTTCATGGGATTTGTTCCCATCGACGTGCTGCGCATCTTTTACGACCTGGCCAAAGTGTTCGTCTTCCCATCGCTCTACGAAGGCTTCGGCTTGCCGCCGCTTGAGGCGATGGCGCACGGGACTCCGGTGCTGACATCGAATACCTCGTCCATTCCAGAGGTAGTTGGCAATGCTGCGGTGATCGTCAACCCGGAAAACGTCTTTGAGATCATGCGGGCTCTCGAACGCGTGCTCCTCGACCAGACTTTGCGTGAAAAGATGCGGCAACGCGGGTACGAGCAGGTGAGGAAATTTTCGTGGAACAAATCCGCCGCCTCGCTCCTGGCCGCTTATGAAGAGATCGCGGGCGCAGGTTCGAACTCTCGGCCGGTCGGGAGAGCCGCGAATTCCTGAAAGCGGTCGTAGCCGCTGGCCATCGGGTCGTCAAGCCAGGGCCGAGGCTGCGAACCGCCGTCTTTCTTTGCCCGTGTCCGACGCGGTTGCTTCGGGCCGCAGGGAAGATGCGGACCAGCTGACGGCGCCCCGACCGATGACGGACGAGACCACCAGCGGCTTTACGCTTTTACCAGCGGCTGCCCAGGAGATTTGCGAGAGAGAATCGCCAGTTTTGCACTCAGTTGGGAACGATCGGATTCTGATGAAGTCGCCGCAAGGCGTTTGCGCAGCTTGAGAATCTTTTCTTTGCGGGTGCGGCGGCGGCGAATTTCGGGACGTCGGCTGGGTGCAGACATTGAGAAAAACTCCTTCGTATTGGGATCAAACGCCGCGGCCACAGGCTTGGTGCGGCGCAAGTGAACACCTTTACTGAATTTTGGCACTCTAACCTGCGCTGCCGGCTGGCGCCAGTCTTACGCGAAGTCCTCGCGTTTAGCGTCTCCGGGTCTCCCTCGGCGACAATCAAACTCTCGGCTCTCACGTTTCTGTCGATCGAAGAGCGAAAAGTCGTCGTGCTTGGATCCGCAGGCGGTGAGGCTCTCGATTCCACCTGGCCGAACGGCTTCCGAAGGCGGCGCGCATCTTGAAATTTGCGTGCCTGGTTTTGGCACGCAGATTCAAGCTTAAATCACTATACAGCTTAGGCGATATTTTTAGAGAAGCACGAGGCCCGCAAACCGTCGCCTCATATCCCCGCTCCTTAGCCTTAGGGGAGGTTTACGGGGGGATCTGATAAATCAACGGTTCTGAGAATCGGGCCGGCAATCGGCCGGCCCGATCTTGAGGCAAGAAACTCAGGCAGTCCTAGCGATCTTTCTGCTCGTGACCCTTTTCTTCCTGCTGCGGACGGGGAGCACTCTCGTGCTGCGGACGGGGAGCACTCGCGCGCGCTTGCATTCGACTATTCTGCGCGTGAGAGGCGTTCCCATTGGCCTGTGGCCGATTGTTTTCGGAGCGGTACGCGGCTGGGCGCTGGACACTTTCACCCCGCGTATTGCCAGGCCGCTCGACGTTTCGCCCTTGGGCGGGGGCCGAGTGCTCCGTGGGACGCGCGCTGTTTTGCGGGCGGGGCACGTTGCGGTTCGTCGCCTGCTGCGGCTGCGGGCGATTTTCCGGACGAGGGGGCGCGCCGGCTGCATGTGGGGCGACCGCTCCGCGTCCACGAAATTCTCCAGGACGCGCGGTGGCGGCCACCGCCGGACGCCCATGATTTACGGAGGCCAGCATCTCGCGGTTGGTGCTTGCAGTGTGCTCATGTTGCACCTGCAATCCCGTGGGCGGGACGTGGCGTTCGTTCATGGCCCTCTGCTCCTCGAGCGTCGGGCGTGCGTTGATTCCTCCCGCCCCGCCGTTATAGCTGACCCGATTCACGGTTACGTTGTTGATGACGGTCTTGTTGTAAATATGAATGTTCGTCACGTTGACATTGGTCACCGAACGGTTGTAGTAGAACGTGCCGCCGCGCCACTCTCCGCCGAAAAAGCCGACGCCAACGTATCCAAAACCGTAATTCACTCCGCCGTAGAAGCCGACGTGCGGACCCCAGTACCCGGGATGCCAAATGTATACGCCGCCGCCCGAACCCCAGTAGCCAGGCGTCCAAAGAAAACCCGGTTGAGGAGCGAGGACCCAGGTCCCGGGCACCCAGTAGTAACCACCAGCACCACCCCAGGCCCAATACCCGGGCGTCCAGATGTAGCCGTTGCCCGGGCACACAGGCTGCGTGTAAACCGGAAGCACCGGCGGGGCGACGGTCACGGAAACGAAAACGCCGGCGAAAGAAGAAACCGGAATCGCCAGCAGCAGGACCGCCATGAGCAACAAACGAAAAAACCTCGTCATTTGCACGGATGTCTCTCCCTTATCTACCGCACACGCCACGCGTGTTACGGGGATTTGCCGCGACCGGCTGCAGCCAATTCTCGGCGTGACTACCAGACGTCTGCCGGATGGAGTCAACCATCAGTTTTTCGCATCCAGCTTTGTGTATAAACGCAAGACCAGGAAAATTGTTGCTGACGCTTAGGGTATGCTGATTTTACAGTGTCGGGCGGGCATTTTTTGCTCAGCCTGGCGGCGCCCACAAGGTCGGCTATGGTTCTCAAGAAGATGGGTGAGGATCGGATGCGATGGGCGCCATTGCCTTGCAGGTTGGGGGGACCATTCGAGGGAGCGAGCCCCCGAAATCTAGTTGTGGCAGCTGGACCTGTAAGCCGAATTCTGTCTGCTCAACCAGCCATCGCGTCGGACCGAGGTCCGCCGCGACGACCACGTATCGCAGGACGGCCATTCCTCTGGGCCGCGCATTGCTGCGCGGCTCAAGCGACCTACCCGGAAGTCTTGAAGTACCTTACGCGGGCTGCCTTCGGCGCCCTGAGCCTGAGCCCAGGGCTGCCCACGCTTGGGCTTGCTTGCGCGCCGAGCCGACACGCATTCGCCGCCGCTGAGCAAGCTATGAACAAAAGGCAATAAGCTTAAGGAGCCAGCAAAATCTGCCAGCTCGTTGCTCACCGCCCGTTGTTCCCAGCTTCTTCAGCGACGGCGAAATCCTTCCCTATTTGGTCTTGCTCCGTGTGGGGTTTGCCCTGCCCGCTCCATTGCTGGATGCGGCGGTGCGCTCTTGCCGCACCATTTCACCCTTACCCTGCCGTTATGAGTCGTTCGCTATTCGCCGACATTGCTCCGAAAGCCGTCGACCTGGCTAGAACGCCAGATCAAGCTCATGAAGAAGCATTGATCGACCCACGACGAGTGGCCAACGACTCACGACGGCGGGGCGGTATATTTTCTGTGGCACTTTCCGTCAATCGGCCTTAACGCCGACCTCCCGGACGTTATCCGGCACACTGCTCTCTGGAGTTCGGACTTTCCTCTCTCGTTGCTGCACGCAACTCGAGCGGCCATCCGGCCCAGCTGCCTACACCCAACATTATATTGGATGCGCGCCAGAACAAGCCTGGCTCACCGGACCAGCTCGGTGATGCCTGCGCCGCGCACCGCAAAACGGCACCGCGAAGTTTAAGAGCAATGCCGAGGCTCTGAGACACGCGTTCCCCGCCCGTGTTATAAATCTGAGTCCGAACGGAGGCTTTTGTGGTTACACACGCGGACCTAATCGCAGCCGTACAATCCGGCAACGTCGAAGTTGTTCGCCGTTTGCTCGAGCAAAGCCCTCCGTTGGCCTCCGCCAAGGATGCGAGCGGCGTTTCCGCCCTGATGTACGCCTTCTACTATCGCCAGCCGGAAGTGGCGGATTTGCTTCTCGGTTCAAAATCTGAGCTCGATATCTTTGAAGCAACAGCCGCGGGCAAGACCGATCGGGTTGCAGAAATTCTGCAGCTCGACCGCGACGCAGCAAACTACTACTCATGCGATGGATTCACCCCTCTGCACTTCGCAGCGTTTTTCGACCGGCCTGACATCGCGCGCGACTTGATTGGTCACGGGGCCAAGGTTGCAGCCGTCGCGAAAAATACAATGAAGGTAACTCCGCTGCACAGCGCCGCCGCCGCTCACAGCCGTGAAATTGTGCGGCTGCTGCTTGAGCAGGGCGCTCCGGTGGACGCGCGGCAGCAAGGCGGCTGGACCGCATTGCACGAGGCTGCACAAGCTGGCGACCCAGAGATGGTTGGGGATTTACTCCGGCATCGCGCCGATCCCGCCGCCCGAAACGATGAAGGCAAGTCTCCAGAAGACTTGGCGCAGGCTAAAGGACGGGAAGAAGTCTCGAAATTGCTCGCGATCGCGCTCGGAAAAGCTTGGAAGCGGGGGATCTGATGATGAAAACCTCCTAGTGTCATCCAGCGGGCGAAAAATCCCGCCTGACTAAAGTCGAGCAGACAAGTCAGTATCGTGGTTTGTGGCCTTGGGCCCGGCGCCTTCCATTTTTTTCTTTGCCCGGCTGTGTAGCGGCGACTGGCCGCGGACGACCACTGACGGCTGATTGCCGAGTGCTGCTATGGCCGTCAGCCACAGCTCAGCCTGGCTGGCGGTTGGCGAATGATACCCGGGCACTGCTTTTGCTATGATCTCCCTTAAGGCACACCGCGGAGAGTTCTAATGAACGACGTACCCAGCATCACTGCCGGACAGCGGCGCAACGAGGATATCGCTCTCGATCTCATGAAGTTTATTGCCATGACTACGGGCTATGGCCGCACGACCTCGGGTGGTGCGGGATTCCAAGGCTCCGGCGGCGCCTCGAAACCGGAGGAATACGCCAGTCAACTGCTCGAGCTGTACGGGAAATGTCTTCAGGCGGTCGCGGACAGGTAGGGTTGTCGGGCTTGCGACGGGGAGACGGCCGCGGAGAGTAGCTCGACCTGCCCAGAGGTTTCCGCTTCCTCCTAAATCAACTCGGGCATTCGATCCAGAAAAGAAGGGAGAAAGGGTTGTACTTTGCCGGTGAGCGTACCCGCTCAGGGAACGGATGACCGATACTGGTTCGGGATTTCAGTACTGGTTTGCAGATGCCTAGGAGAACTTGCCAAGCCAGAGTCGGATTTCGCCCAGTTTCCTCGCTTTGGGAGTTCTGGACCAGACTGCCTTGGGTGATTCGTGCGCGCGATAGCGCGGTTTTTGGACATCAATTGCGGCGAACCAAAGAGCGGCATACTTGTGATAACGCGTCTACATCCACTACTTTCGCATTGCAGCGATCGCAGCCTTTCTGGAAATGCCAGCCTGCTTCAAAATCTCAGAACTTGCCTCGGATTCGTGTGCCAAGACCCCTGCTAACAGACGTAATGGCCCTACTCGGTCATGACGCAACTCACTCGCTAACTCCACTGCAGCAGTGAAAACATGCTGCAGCCTGAGAGATACACGCATGTCTACTCCCCGAGGAACCGGCTCGTTTTTCGGTGGCAAACGCTGTTAGAAAGTACCCGCGTGGGACATCCGATCGCCGATCCGGAGTGGGAGACAGCTTTGACGCGTCACTCCGAACGCAGCGCTTGCATGACATCGACGCGCGCAGCGCGTGCTGCGGGCACCACCGATGCTACAACCGCGACTGCCATCAACACCAACGCAGCCATGGCCAGGGGCGCAAGTCCCGGCGTCTTGACCTCTAGAAAAAACCTGTCCGCCAGCCGAGCAAGGACGAACCCGACCGCCGCGCCAGCAATCACGCCACCACCCGCCATTACGGCTCCTTCGGCAATGACATGGGTCAAGAGGTGCCGACGTTGCGAGCCGATTGCCAGGCGGATGCCGAACTCGCGAGTGCGTGCACTGACGGAAAAGGCGAGCACGCCGGCCACACCCACGATGGCAATCGCCAAAGCAACGGCGGCAAATCCGCCGAACACTAGCGTGTTGAGCCTATCGGGGGTGAGCACTTGCGCACGAATGTCCTCGAGCGTAGCGGCGTGCTCGACAGGTTGATCAACCGACATCTCACGCACAATGCGCGTGACAGGTGTTACCAGCGCGTAGGGATCGATGCGGGTGTGCACGAAAAGGCGCCCGCCAAAGATACTCACGCCGTTGTCGGAAAGATTATCCGGCACCTGGCCGAATGGATGATAGATGGTGAGTGCCGTTCCCGGTATGACGTGCTCATCATCGACATCAGCGGCGACGCCAACAATTCGGCGCGGTGCTTTGCTCATGCTGATGAAATCCATCACCGGGTCGGTCCACATAATGTGGTGATTGAGGGGATCTTGGCCGGGGAACATCCGCCGCGCCACACTTTGGCTGACGATTACTACAGGTTCGCCGCCGCGCCGGTCGTCATCGGTGAAATCCCGGCCTTCCATGACGGGCACGCCGAGCGCGGCGAAAAATCCCGGCGAAACCGCGCGGAACTGTGCCAGAGGATCCTCTTCGTGACTGGCTTTCACATGACCTTCGCCGGTGAATTCAAATCCCGGACCGAAGCCGCCCGCATCTCGCCAGGGCACGCTCGTCCCTTCTGCGACTCCGTCAACTCCCGGGATCTCCTTGATCCGGCGTATCGCGTTACGGTAGAAATTGATGACCTGATCCGGAGTTTTGCCAAAAGACAGCACCGGCATATCCATAGCCAGCACGCGGTGCATGTCGAAACCGGTCTCGGTGCCTTCGAGCGTGAGCAGGGTCTTGATCAGCATAGCTGCTCCCGCCAGCAGCATGAACGAGGCCGCAATCTGTGTGACCGCAAAGATGCGAAGGCGGCGGCTCGTCCCGCCGGTGATGCGCACCCCTCCACTGCTGAGGTTGACGCCTTGGGACGCATTGCCGGCGGGTAACCTCGGGACGAAAGCCAGGAGCACTGCCGCCGCGATCGCCAGGCTTGCGCCAAGGCAGAGCATGCTCGAGTCAATCTTCAAGTCGAGCGCGCGCACCGAGAAGCGGGAAGCGTACCGCGCCAGGATGCTGACCATCGGAGGTGCGCTGACTACTCCCAGAATCGCCCCCACGCCGCAGAGCAACAAGCTCTCGGCTAACAGCAGGCGGCGTAACATACCTGTGCTGGCCCCGAGCGCGGTACGCACCGCCAATTCCGCTTCCCGGCGCACAGTCCGTGCCAGAATCAGATTCGCCACATTGCAGCAGGCGATAATGAACACCAGCCCCGAGGCAGCGAGCAAGACCAGCAACACGGTACGTGCGCCCGATGTGATCTCATCGCGCAGCAGCTTCGCTCCGATGCTGAATTGTCCGCCCGCAGGGTAGGCTTCGGGGTGATCTTTCTTCATTACAGAGTATGCTGACTGCAACTCGGCTCGAGCTTGATCGAGAGAAACCCCGGGAGCCAGACGCGCAAATAAATCCGTCATCCGATGAACACGGCCAGTGACCATGGTGGCGGAGAGATGGTGCGGGCTGGTTACCACGTTCGCCATGAGCTCGGTATCCGCAGGGTAGGGCACCGAAGGCTCGAGGACGCCCACGATGGTCGCGGTCCGTGTATCCAGCCGAATCTGCTTCCCAATCACCGATGGATCGCTGTGAAGCGCAGTACTCCAGAAGCGGTAGGTCAGCACCGCTGCGCCCGCAGCGTTGCGGCCGTCGTCGCGCATGTCTAACAGCCGGCCCAGCACCGGGCGCAAGCCCATGACCTCAAAGTATGAGCCGCCAACAACGCCCGCACGAACTTCACGCGGCTCACCCAGCCCGATCATCGTGAAGCCGATCGTCGAAAAGTCGCCAAACTCGCTGACCGATTTCACACTCGCCCGCAAGTCTTGGATTTCGGGCACCGAAAACCGGTCGTTTTCCGCACCAATGCCAGGGGCGCTCTGTCGAATGTAAATCAGGCGATCTTCGTTGCGGTTAACCAGCGGTCGCAGCAGGACCCCGCGCACAAGCGTAAA
>Ga0123356_10004982_pt1 | contig 13621 bp, 9 predicted proteins | sample TergutEmb28metaG_2_FD_92546 | JGI IMG/M metagenome (GOLD analysis project Ga0123356, IMG submission 92546) | Embiratermes neotenicus P3 segment gut microbial communities from Petit-Saut dam, French Guiana - Emb289 P3 | ecosystem: Host-associated > Arthropoda: Insects > Digestive system > Gut ...
CATGCGCATCGATCAGGTCGAGCACCCGTGGGCGTAGCGCGGGGTCCTGCCACCGATCGAGCTCAAGGCAGTAGGAGGGGTATACGGCAAGGCGCTCGACCAGCACCTTGCCACGACGCTCGCTCTCGCACGCCAGTCGCTCGATCGCAGGCCAAGGAGCCTCGGGATTGACGTGATCCGGGGTCACGGGCGAGATGCCGCCCCAGTCGTTCGGCCCACCACGGAGCAGCTCGCCGAAGCCCTCGCCCGAGAGATTCGGCGGGGCCTGGATGTTCATCGCGCCGCCGAGCACGAGCCGCGCCATGGCGAGGCTCCACAGCAACTCCTCGCGGGCGGGCTCGACGGCACAGGCCATGCGCGTGTCGGCCTTGGCGCGGAAGTTCTGGATGATGACCTCCTGGATGTGACCGTGGCGCCGGTGCAGCTCGCGCAGCGCGAACAGCGCATCGAGGCGCTCCGCCCGGGTCTCGCCGATCCCGATGAGGATGCCGCTCGTGAAGGGGACCTGAGCCTCGCCGGCGAGCCGGATGGTCTCGAGGCGTGCTGCGGGCAGCTTGTCCGGGGAGCCGAAGTGCGGACCGCCTCGCTCGCACAGTCGCTGCGAGATGCTCTCCAGCATGATTCCCTGGGAGACGGTGACGGCACGCAGTGCTGCGATCTCGGCGGCTGTCATGACGCCCGGGTTGGCATGCGGCAGCAGACCGGTCTCCTCGAGCACCAGCCGGCACATGGCGATGAGGTAATCGATCGTCGTGGCGTGGCCGAGAGCGGCCAGTTCCTCGCGCGCAACCCGGTACCGCAGCTCGGGCTTGTCACCCAGAGTGAACAGCGCCTCATGGCAGCCCGCAACGGCGCCAGCGCGCGCGATCTCGAGCACCTCTTCGGGCGTGAGATATCCCCGTACACCCTCCGCGGGCTGCCGGGTGAAGGTGCAGTAGCCGCAGAGGTCGCGACACAAGCGCGTCAAGGGAATGAATACCTTGCGCGAATAGCTGACCCGGTTGCCGTGGCTCTCAAGGCACAGACGCTGCGCGGCAGCACTCAGCTCGGCAAGGCTCCACTCCTCGGCGATTCTGCGCAGCTGCGCCTCGTCAAGGTGCCCCGCGGGGTCCAGGCTGGGTTGTGCGCTCATCCGCATCGTGCCTCCGCGTTGACTCGAAGAAAGTGAAAGCGGGCCGGCGCCTGCTCGAGGAGCGTGACGACATCGCCTGGCTCATCGATGTCCCTGCCGATGTTGGGGCACACGCGCACCACGCAGTCCGCCGCGGTGGCGGCCGCTGACATCAGGTGCGCCGACAGGCTGCCCGTGCCGAACTGCGGCATGAGCGCCTGCGGCGGGGCCAGTAGCAAAGCATTGGTCCCCGCACCGCGCGCATCGGGTACCACGACGATACGGCCGGGACGGGCGAGCTCGAGCAGCGCTTCCACATCGGGCGTTATGATGAATGGCAGATCACCCGGCAGCACCAGCATCGCATCTGTGCCGCGCGCGGCGAGGGCAGCGGCAGTCGCGGCGAGCGCTGCATTGAGGCCGGCTCCAGGATCGGGCAGCTGCTCAATGCCTGGCGGCACGAGCGAGTGGTCGCTGGTGAGAATCCCCACCCCCGTCAGGCCGTGTGCCCTCCTAACCGTACCCGCGACGTGCTCCAGCATCTCTCGCACGAGCCGCTGGCGGGTTGCTGAGTCGAGCGCAGCGGCCAGCCGCTGCTTGCCCTGCGTGGCCGGCTTGACCGGGATGACCGCGATGATTCTCACGGGATCTAAAAGTCAGCTGGCCCGGGAGCCCGCAGCAGCCGCCTGCCCGGTGATGCGGATGCCCGCGCCGTCGATGCCGTGGTGCTTGTTGACGAAGATCAGGACCGAGGTCAGGGCCTCGGCCGCGGCCGAGCTCGCGAGCGGTCCGGCATGCCAGGCGCGCAAGCGACAAGCCTCGACCAGCTGCACCACCTGCTGCCTGGCGTCCTTGCTGTCACCGAACACGAGCACATCGCAATCCACATCCTCATCCGTCGCGAGCCTGTCTGCCGCGACATTGTGGAACGCGGAGACAACGCTGACGCCCTCGCCGAGGATCTTCTGGGCGATCAGGGCTGCCGCGCCCTCAGGCGGCAACTGCACCCGCATGACTCGAGGCGGCACCAAGGGGACCGTGGTATCGACCACGATCTTGCCTTGCACGCTGGCGCGAATATCAAGAAGAACGCTCGCCTGCGACGCAAAGGGCACGGTGACGATGACGATCGAGGCTTCTGCGGCTGCTTGGCGATTGGCAGCGGCCGGGATCGGCGTGCCCAGGCTCTGAGAAAGCCTCTCGGCTGCTGCCTGCGCCCGCGCGGCATCGCGCGATCCCACGATGACGCGCCATCCCGCCTGCGCCAGCCGTCGCGCGATCGCCGCCCCGAGGTGTCCGGTACCGCCCGCAATCGCTACGGTGGGCGACGATGACATCAAGAAGACCTCCGCTGCCGGGGGAGACTTCAGGATTGATCCGGCGGGCCGCCAGGGCTGCTTGCCGGACCGCGCACGCGACGCTGCTCGGCCGTGAGCTTCGCCGCATAGCGACCGCGACGGGCTAGGTTGCCGAAGTATAGGCTGGGTGGTCCCTGATCGATATCCTCAATCGCGTCGTACCGCGATGAGGCACAAGCTTGGAAGCGGACGCCCTCCGGCCTGGCTCGGTGTGCGTCGTGTTGCGCAGGAGTTGATGACAGTCCCGCCCGCAGACGTGGGCATAACGTTGATCGAAATGCTGCGGTGTATGGGACGGCACGTTGGAACGGACCCTTACAGGCGCCGGCGCCCTGGTGTCCGGGCTGGTCAGCGTTCGGTAAGCTTCGAACGAGCTGCGGCTACGTCGGTCTGCGCAAGCGAGCCCAGCATGGATCGGGCGGTCGAGCCAGCCATTTCGACTGCGCGAGACAGGTAAAAAGCCCGGCCCGGGCGCGGCATGAGCGCTGGCCATTGGTTGCGCTGCCCGCGCCGCTTCGGGGGGTATCCCTACTCTTCCGGGAACGCCCCGTGGCACCGGTGCTGTCCACCGACAATTGAGGCCGTCGTCACACGGTCATCATTTTATTAATATCATTGAATGATCGAGGATCGGTCGCACACGGCGGACAAGGTTCAGGCATACAATCAATTCGTGCATTCATCTGCCTGGAATGAAACGTTGAGCGAGGCTGGCGCTAAGGCGTGGGTTACACTCCCTGCGCGCTCCGGGACGGGTGGCCTTGCTGCGGCCGCAGTGTCGTCCTCTAATAAACATCGCAGTTCTTGAGTTGGTTCGGAGAATGACCCAGACGCGCATTGTGCTGGCAATCATTGCGATAGCACTCTTCACCGTCTACTTCCTTGTCCCGACGCCACGCGCGACCAAGGAGCGCCAGCAGGCGGCGCAGCCGCAGACCACCACGCGGTCGTTTGCGGCAAGCGCCACGGGCGAGCCGACTGCGCAGCGCCAGGGCCGTTTCGCCCTCGTCATTGGCAACAGTCACTACGAGGGCGGCACTTGGGCGCCACTCTCCAATCCGGCTCACGATGCCCAGGCGATCTCCAAGGCACTGCGCAGCGTGGGATTCGAGATCATCGGCTGCGGGAAGCCGGGTCCTTGCCTCGATGGCACCCGCGACAAGATGCTGGATGCCATCCGGGCCTTCGGTCGCCAGCTCGAGGCCAGCCCGGGGGCCATCGGGTTCATCTACTACTCAGGGCATGGCGTGCAGGCGCGCCGGACCCCGGACGCATCGGATGAAAACTTCCTGATCCCGGTGGCCTCGGATGTCGAAGAGGAGTTCGAGGTCGCCACCAAGGCGATCCCCGTGGAGCAGCTCGTCGATGTGATGAGCGCAGTGGGCGTGCAGGCGGGGATCGTGGTGCTCGATGCCTGCCGCAGCAATGGGCTGCGGCGCACGGGGAGCAAGGCGGCGAACAGCAAGGGCCTTGCGCTGAGCGAATCCGGGAGCGGCGGGCTCCTCATCGCCTATGCCGCTGAGCCCGGGCACGTGGCGCTCGACGCGCTGCCGGCAGGAGGGCAGCAGGTGAGCCCCTATGCGCGGCGGCTTGCCGAGCAGCTCGTCGTGCCTGGCAAGTCGATCACAGAGGTCTTCCTTGACGTGAGGGCCGAAGTCCTCGCCGACACGGCCGGACAGCAGAAGCCGGACATGGTGATGCGGTTGACCCGCAACCTGTTTCTGGCCGGTCCGCAGCAGCCCGGGTCCAGTGAGCCACCCGCACTGGTCGACACACCCCGGCCAGAGCCTCCCGCAGTGATTGAGCCTCACCCGACGGCACCGGCTGCCGGTGCCGGTTCGGCGGCGGGGACATTGACGGCTGCAGAGATGACCAAGCGCGGCAGGAGCTACGAGCGCGGCACCGACGGGCTGGCCAGGAACGAGACCGAGGCCGCGCACTGGTACAACCGGGCGGCAGAGCAAGGGGACCCGGACGGCGAGGCGTACCTGGGGCGCATGTACCTCAAAGGTCAGGGCGGCCTCGGACGCAACGAGGTCGAGGCGGCACGGCTGTTCAAGAAGGCCGCCGGGCAAGGCAGCCTGGTCGGCGAGGCGGGCCTGGCCTACATGTACACGGACGGCCGCGGCGGGCTTGCGCGTGACGATACCGAGGCGGTGCGCTTGCTCACCCATGCATCCGAGCGCGGCGAGCCGCTTGGCGAGGCGCTTCTGGCTTTCATGTATGCGAACGGCCGCGGCGGGCTCACGCGCAATGATGCCGAGGCGGTGCGCTTGTTCACCAAGGCTGCAAAGCAGGGCAATGACACCGGGGAAGCGGGTCTGGGCGTCATGTACATGGAGGGTCGCGGTGGGCTTGCGCACGACGATACCGAGGCGGTGAGCTGGCTCAGGAAAGCTGCCGAGCAGGGCAACTCGACTGGCGAAACCGGACTGGCTGCGATGTACCTGGACGGTCGTGGCGGCCTGGCACGCGAAAACTCGGTCGCAGTGCGCTGGCTCAACAAGGCCGCCGACCAAGGGTTTCCGCTCGCACAGAGGCTTCTGGGGACCCTGTACGAGAACGGCTCGGGCGGGCTCGCGCATGATGATGTCGAGGCCGTACACTGGTACAAAATGGCGGCCGAGCAGGGCTTCGCGCCCGGAGAGGCGGCGCTGGGATACATGTACGAGATGGGCCGTGGCGGGCTCTCGCAGGACGATTTCCGGGCCGTGCACTGGTACACCCAGGCTGCCGATCAGGGCGATGCCCGCGGGGAGAGAGCGCTGGGATTCATGTATCAGTTCGGGCGGGGGGGCCTGGCGCGCAGCGATGCCCAAGCGGAGCACTGGTACACCAAGGCTGCCCAGCAAGGGGACAAGGACGCACAAGGCAGGCTGGCTGCCCTGCACTCCGCTCCCCGTGCAAGCCCCGCACGTAGCTTCGCACCGAGCGCAAGCGTCGCAGCCAGCGGTCCCAGAACCGCGGCGCAGAACCTCGGTGACGCCATAGCCTTGCTGATCATCAAGAAGAAGGCCCGTGATGGCGACGTGAAGGCTCAGAATTATCTGCGCTCGCGCGGCATCAGCTGGTGAGCCATGTCAGGTCTCCCCGGTACGCCCCTGGCATGCCGCACGCTACGCGCATCCATCCGCTGGCCGTTCATCGTCAACTCCTGCCGCTCCCCCTGCTTGGATCTGACCTGAAAGGCTAACCACACCGGCTGTGCGTTGGTCGGCGGCCTTGCCTGCCCGAATTGCAGCCACGACCCACTGTCCGATCAGCGCGACCCGGCCAGATGCGCGGCCGCTCGAGTGTCAGGCGGATGGAATCACCCGATACGCGATCGGCGCCTGCTCGAGCGCCTCGAGTTTCTGGATCAGATCAACCCGGATCTGCTCAATGTCCTCTGCCGGCAACTCACCTTCAACTGTGACCTGTACTGTGGGCGTGTCCTCGACGTATCGCACCACGACCGCGCCAACCCGGATACGGTGGACGCCGTATGCCTCGGGGTCTTTGGGCAATTCCTCATGAGCGACCGGGGGGCGGTACAGGAGCGGCAAAAAATCCAGTTTCGCAGGTGATCCCAGCTCTGCCTGCAGCTGCCGGTCCCACTCCTCTGCCTTGTCCGAGCCGTACTGTCTGTACCACAGAGCCTGCCGCATCGACCACAAATGTATCTGGTCTTGGTCTTGTCGGAAGACCTCGAATCGGGTCCAGCGCCGCATTGTCAACCGCTCCCATCGCCAATCCCCGAGGCCAAGCCGCCAGTCATCGATGTTCTCCACGACGGAGGCACCGTCGCGCCGATCGACCTTTCCGCCAGAGATGATAACGCTGCGTCCGTCGCTCTCGAGCCGGGCGCTGTGGCGATGGACCCATCCGGGGCCAACACCTTCAGTCCGCACAGGGTGCAGCTCCCAGTGATCCAGCCCCAGGGTCAGTACCTGCGTTACCCCTTGACGCCTGTCGTCTGGATATCCCAGATTGCCGATGAGGACGATCTGCCCGTCTACAAGCGTTGCTGAATGAAAATCGGTGGGCGGGAATATATCGGGCGGATATCCGAAGATCTCGATGTCGCCGTCGGGCGCGACGACCACGGCGTCGTTGTATATGAAAAAATCCACATCGTAGTAGTCCTCGTGCTCTCCGGCGAGCCACACGGTGCGCCCGTCAGGGAGCGTGGTGCAGCTCTGGCCAAAGCGCTCGAAGCACCAGCCCGGGCCAACGCCACACCCCCTCGGCTCATGAAACAGCGCATTGGCCTGATAGGCGGTCAGACGCGATTCGATCAACCACTTCCATACAGGATTGGTCATGCGTTGCGGATTCAGGCTCCCGCGAACAGGCGAGCGCCAGTTGCGAAACATCTCTACCGTAATGTTTGCTGGCGGGGTGCTGTCCGTCATGTATCGTCAATCCTCAAGTTCCAGCCCGTATCGGGATTGTGCTCCGCCGCATCAGCTACTGCAAACAAGCGGTCAGGGTAGCGCAACTGAACGGCTGACGGCTGCCCGGTAGTGCGACGCAGGGCGAGCACCTGACCGCGCGCTCACAGGCCGTGAGGAGCGCTGGCAGCCGGCGGCCGCTCTCCTGGCCGGTCTTAGTATCGGAGGCGTGAAAGCCATCCTACATCTTCGTTAGCACAATTTAATGATTCGTCCATCGCTCGAAAAGGTGGTTGAAGTTAGGCTCCAAGCATAGCGGCAACCGCGGAGAGTAGAGCCATGCAGCATTCGCAAGCCGTTCTGATCACCATAGCGAGCGTGATCCTGGGCACTGGGTGCCAGACCACGAACGTCACCCTTGCGCCCGGCGCCGATCAGGTTCGCCTGACAAAGAACCCGGCGGACATGGCCAACTGCAAGCCGGTGGGTAACATCCAGGTGCCAGGCCCGCGGGGGCTGGACGTCCTTGGGGACCCCGAGCGTCAATTTCGCAATCGAGTCGTTGGTCTGGGCGGCAACGCAGGGCTCGTGACCTCCACCGCCGCCGGGCTGAACGACGTGCCAAGAGAGGGGATTGGCTACAGGTGCCCGTGACCGCAGCCGGTCCGCGAACTGGCAACCGTGAGATGATGCGTCAAAATGACTTGAGTCGCCACAAGCCGAGTTGGCTCTCCAGGCAACCGTGGGCGCGATTTGATGGGCCCGTGCCTGTCGAGCAGGCAGCGAGGTTGATTCTTCGGCAGACGGCATCAATGCGCACCCATCGTCCTTCGAGGGCCGATGGGTCGGTAACGCCCGGCGGGCCCACGCTGCACGCTCCTGCGAGGTGCACCTTCGGACCTTTGCCCTGGCCACGGGGTTGCCGGCGACGATGGTTGACCCCGACACGGCCGGTCCATCGCTACAGGGCCGCAGCCGGCCGTCGTGACGAAAAGCGGATGAGCGCTGGAATGAGACGAGATAGGCATAGTCAGCTTCCGGATGATGGCTGAGCTGTGTGTCTCGGTACGCGCCCCGGGGATGGATGTATTCGGAGGAGCGTGTAACTAGCGTCCCCGCTGCTGCGGTGCGGAGCGAGCCAGAGGACGCTGCCTGAGGCGTGCTTGCGCCGCCCCCAAGGCGTATGATTAAGTGCACAAAGAACGCGGCCAGACGTCAACTCATGCACCCGGGCCTGCTCAGGAGAAGCACGCGCGCGCAGCTCACCACCATCCTGGTGGTGGTCCTGCTGTTGCGCTCGCTGATTCCGCCCGGATTCATGCCCGGAAGCGGCGGGGGCTTGATCCTCTGCCCCGATGGCCTGCCGGTGCTCTCCGTCCACGCAGAGCACCACCATCACGGAGGCGGCGGTAGCCCGACGCACATCGAGCACTGTCCCTTCGGGGGCCTCGCCTGCGGTCCCACGGCGCATTCGTGCCCTGCGGTGGCCATGGCCGCGCCCGAGAGCCGACCCGTCTTCCACTACGCTTCCTCGCTCTGGGGCGCGCAGCGGATTCCTCTACCACCGGCGCGCGCTCCCCCCTCCTTCGCCTGACCGATCGTCAACGAGCGTACGTGTTTGGCGGTAAGCCGCTGAGCACGCCGCTCCCCATTTGTCCGCGAGCTCGCCCCGGTGCATCGCCTCCGGGTCAGCGAGAGGGGATTCTCATGTCCAGCCCAATGGCCACTCCTGCACCAGACACGCGCTTTCGCCGCGTGCCGGCTTTGTTCATTCTTTCGTTGCTTGCTCTTCTTCCGCCGCCTCCGGCGACGGCCACCATGCTCGGTAGCATCCGTGGCGTCGTGAACGATGCCGCGCGGCATCCCGTCGCAGACGCACAGGTAGAGCTCAGGTCCAGGACCTCGGAGTGGGTCCAGACCACGACCTCGGATGCGCGCGGCAGCTTTTCATTCGCGACTGTACCCCTGGGGGATTACCTGCTCAGCATCTCTCGCAGCGGCTTTGTCACGGCTCGAGAAGAGGTCACCGTTCTATCGGGAGCCTCCCCCGTCGCCCAGATCCAGCTCGCACCTCTCCCGACGCTCGAGACAGTGACGATCAGCGCGGTCGCAGCTCCAGCGCCCGAGACTGCGACCCCGACCACCCTCGTGAGCCGCCAGGACATCGAGCAGACGCCCGGGGCGGACCGCAGCAACAGCCAGGCGATCATCACGGACTTCGTCCCCGGCGCCTACGTCGTGCACGATCAGCTGCATGTGCGCGGCGGCCACCAGACAGCCTGGGCGATCGACGGGGTCGAGATCCCCAACACCAATATCGCCAGCAACCTGGGCCCCCAGATCGACCCGAAGGACATCGACTATCTGGAGGTGCAGCGCGGCAGCTACGAGGCGGATCAGGGAGATCGCACCTATGGCGTGTTCAACGTCGTGCCGCGCACAGGCTTCGAGCGTGACAACGAGGCCGAGCTCGTCGCCAGCGCCGGCAGCTTCGGGCAGACCAACGATTACCTGAGCTTGGGCAGCCACACCGACCGCTTTGCCTACTACGTCAGCGTGAACGGCAACCGGAGCGATCTCGGCATCCAGACGCCGGTGGCCCAGATCATCCACGATGCCGAGGATGGCTACGGCAGCTTCGCGAGCTTCGTCTACCAGGCGAGCCCCGCGGATCAGCTGCGCCTCGTCGCCTCGGTGCGCCGCGATGACTACCAGATACCCAACACCCCCGGACTGCAGGCGGATGACGTGCAACGCGAGGCAGACGCGTTCGCGATCCTCTCGTGGGTCCGCACTTTCAACGCCGATACAGTGCTCACCACCTCGGTGTTCTATCACTACAACCGGGCAGATCTCGACGGCGCAACGGATGACTACCCCATCAGCACGACCGACCAGCGCTCCTCGAGCTATGTGGGGGGACAGGAGACCCTGCAGTGGCACGCGGGACCGAACCAACTACAGGTCGGCGTCATGGGATTCAGCCAGCACGATCACCACTACTTCAATCTCCTGTTCAACGATGGCAGCGGCGCGCCGGTGGACCAGACCTTGAGCCCCTCCGGAGAGCTGGTGGCCGTGTACATCGAGGACGCCTTCAAGCCACTACGCGGGTGGACGGTGACTGCCGGGGTGCGTCAGACGCATTTCGCAGGCGGGGTAGTGGAGGATGTGGCCAGCCCACGCTTCGGCACGACCTTCGTCCTGCCGGGTCTGGGGTGGATCTTGCGCGGCTTCTACGGTGAGTACTACCAGGCACCACCGCTCGAGACACTCTCGGGACCGTTGCTCGCCTACGCCCAGAACAGCAACCTTGCATTCCTGCCCTTGCGCGGTGAGCGCGACAAGGAGCGCCAGTTCGGCGTCACGATCCCGGTCCACGGCTGGATGATCGATGCCGATCACTTCTCGACTCAGGCAAGCAACTTCTTCGACCACAATCCGATCGGCAACTCGGACGTGTTCCTGCCGATCACGATCCAGGGCGCGCAGATCCACGCGTGGGAGCTCACCGTCCGCTCCCCGCGCTTCTGGGAGACCGCACAGCTGCACATCGCCTACTCCAACCAGGAAGCCGAGGGCTTCGGTGCCATCAACGGTGGCCTCACCGACTTCACGCCCGCCGGCTTTTTCGACCTGGATCATGACCAGCGCAATACCGTGAACGTGGGCCTCGAGACGCGCTTGCCATGGCAGTCCTACCTCGCCTTCAACGTGTACAGTGGCTCGGGCTTCGCCAATGGCCAGCCGCCCCCGAGCCATCTGCCCGGCCACACCGAGCTCGATGTGAGCCTGGGCAAGGCCTTAAGCAGGAACTTGTCGGTCTCACTCACCGCCCTGAACCTGACCGATCGTCACCTGCTGATCGATAACAGCCTGACCTTTGGCGGCTTCCACTACAACGATCCCCGACAGGTATACGCGGCGCTGCACTATCGGTTCGGGTACTGATGGCCCCGGGAGAGACGTCGATAGGACAGCGTGGGCACGAGTTGCGCCTCTCCGGGTGCAACATCGACCACTTCAGCGCGCGTCGTACTCGTCGTGCCGGCGCCACCAGGCGCCGGTCTCGTTACGCCCCCTGGGGGCGCGGTCCAGCCACTGGTAGGCGCCCCAGAGGATGTCCAGTCCGCGTCCATAAGTGGAATAGGTGTGGTACAGGACGCCATCCTCGAGCACGAACGCGCTCAGGCCGGGCATATCGCGCACGTACGTGTGGGCGTCCGTTCCGCAGGCTGCCGCGAAGCCGGCCACCGTCTCCGGGACCACCGTCCAGTCCTGATCGCTGCGCCTGTAGTTGTATTCGACGGCTCCGCTGCGCTGCTGCTCGTGGGTGAAAGCGACATTGAAATCAGCGTTGAAGTCAGTGCCGAACGAGGACGCCCAGGGAAACTTCCAGCCCATTCGCCTCTTGTAGGCCTGCAGCTTGACGAGCGGCGCCCGCGACACCGCCCAAAGCATCACATCGTGGTTGGCCAGATGAGTCGTGAATCCATTGAAGCCGTCCGCGATCATCGAGCACGACGGGCAACCCTCCTTGTAGTCGGGCCCGAACATGAAGTGGTAGACCAGGAGCTGCGAGCGAGCTCTGCAGAGCTCCGGTAGCGTGACATGTCCCTCCTCGGTCTCGAGAAGATACTCCTTGTCAATCCGGACCCACGGCAGCTCTTGCCGCCGCTGCGCCAGCTCGTCGCTACGCCGCGTGAGCTGCTTCTCCGCCTCGAGTAGCTCACGCCGCGCGGCAAGCCACTCTTCACGCGTCCCGATCCGGTGCTTCGTCACGCTGCTGTCTCCCATCTGGACACCCTCCTCGCGCTGCTGTGTCTTGATGCAATGGCCTTGCGCGCGTGGTCGTGGGATAGACTAGCGGGCGAGCATCGGACGGTGGGAGTGACAAGTGTGGCAGGATTCCGGTGGACTCGCTGATCACTGCCGCGGCGCGGGCGCTTGCGACAGGTGATCCCCTAGGCGCGCTGAACAGGGTCGCCCTGCGCGAGGATGCACCTGCGCTCGCGCTTCGAGGCATCGCGATGGCACAGCTCGGGGATCTGGTCCGGGCCAAGGTGCTCCTGCGGATGGCCGAGCGCGCGTTCGGTCCCGAGGAGGCGGTTGCCCGCGCGAGGTGCATCGTCGCCGAGGCCGAGATCGCACTCGTCTCACGCGACCTGCGCTGGCCTGCGAACGCCCTGACCGCTGCGCGCAGGACTCTCGAGGATCACGGCGACCGAGCGAATGCTGCGCACGCGCGCCATCTTGAGATCAGGCGTCTACTGCTTCTCGGCCATCTCGATGCGGCCGAGCGCACGCTCGCCAGGCTGGACCCCACGTCCCTCCCGTCCGCGACGCGGACTGCCCACGAGCTGCTGGTCGCGGGGATCGCGCTGCGACGCGTGCGGACGAGGACGGCGCGCGCAGCGCTCGCTCGAGCTGAACGCGCGGCGCGCCACGCAGGTATCCCCGCATTGACGGCCGAGGTCGAGAACGCATCCTTGGTCCTCAAGACGCCCGCGGCTCGCCTCATTGCCGGTGGCGCGGAGAGACTCCTGCTGCTCGAGGAGGTCGAGGCGCTACTGTCCTCGAGATCGCTGATCATCGATGCGTGCCGTCGTGTCGTGCGTGACGCACGCAAGGCGGTTTCTCTGGCAAGACGTCCGGTCCTGTTTGCTCTCGCACGCGCGCTCGGCGAAGCGTGGCCCGGAGACGTCCCGAGGAGCACGCTCATCGCGCGGGCATTCCGGGCAAAGCTCACCGATGAATCGCATCGTGCACGGTTGCGAGTTGAGGTTGGGCGACTTCGCAGGGAGCTTCGAGCACTGGCCGAGGTGAGTGCGACGCAGCGAGGGTTTGCGCTGGTTCCGCGCGACGCGCTCGAGGTCGTGGTGCTGGCGCACCCCATCGAAAGCGAGCATGCTGAGGTGCTCGCCTTGCTCGCCGACGGCGAGACCTGGTCGACCTCGGCCCTGGCGCTCGCGCTCGGGACGAGCCAGCGCACCATCCAGCGGGCGCTCGACGCGCTGGCGGCAGCAGGCCAGGTGCAATGGCTCGGGCGCGGACGTGCTCGTCGCTGGACCACTTCACCGCTGCCAGGATTCACGGCCACCTTGTTGCTGCTGCTTCCTGCGCCACTTCCGACAGCCGCGAGACTGAGAGGGAGAGGAACATGAAACGATCAGCGGCCGAAGTGCTGCGGGAGTATGGACCCTTTCCAGGCGTCGACCACGTGCACGGAGTCACCTACGATGGCCAGCAGGTCTGGTTTGCTGCCGGAGACAAGCTGCACGCCCTCGATCCCTCGAGCGGCAAAACACTGCGATCGATCGATGTGGCAGCAAATGCCGGAACGGCCTTCGACGGTGAGTACCTGTATCAGATCTCCGGGGATCGCATCCAGAAGATCGACCCGCAGACCGGCCGTGTACTGGCCGCGATTCCGGCGCCCGGCGGCGGAGCTGACTCGGGGCTTGCATGGGCCGAAGGGACACTCTGGGTCGGGCAGTACCGGGAACGCAAGATCCATCAGGTCGATCCGCAGACCGGAGCGATCCTTCGCACCATCGAGTCCAACCGCTTCGTCACGGGTGTCACCTGGGTCGAAGGCGAGCTCTGGCACGGCACCTGGGAAGGCGAGGAGAGCGAGCTGAGGCGCATCGATCCCCGGACGGCAGAGGTGCTCGAGAGCCTCGAGATGCCTCGTGGAGCAGGCCTTACGGGGCTCGAATCCGACGGCGCCGATCAGTTCTTCTGCGGCGACGGCAAGAGTGGCAAGGTGAGGACTGTCC
>Ga0123356_10004983_pt1 | contig 13620 bp, 10 predicted proteins | sample TergutEmb28metaG_2_FD_92546 | JGI IMG/M metagenome (GOLD analysis project Ga0123356, IMG submission 92546) | Embiratermes neotenicus P3 segment gut microbial communities from Petit-Saut dam, French Guiana - Emb289 P3 | ecosystem: Host-associated > Arthropoda: Insects > Digestive system > Gut ...
GATATAATATGTTACTATACAGGAAATTATAAAAACTATTGTTGCGATTATTCTCCAGCCTTTTTTGTGCTGCAATACAGCGACACCAGCAATAAAAGGAAGAAATGTCCATAATCCTTCACTTGTAAAAAACCATGAAATTCCTCTGCCAATATATAACGCTCTGATTATTTTTAATATACCTTCTAAAAAACAAATACCGCCGAGGATATAATCATATAATTTTAACCCAAAAGCGATATCCGCCGATGTATTGTCTTTTTTTTCCGGAACAATCTGTGAATTTAAAATTTCTACCTCATTTTCATAATTACAGTGTGGGCAGGCCGCTGTAATAAATTCATTATCCGTTGTTTCAATAATTTCAAACTCATTTTCGCAATTTTTACAATTTACCGTCATAAAACCCCCAAATTCCAGGAAAATTTAATATATACTTTATTATATTATAAAAAATGACTTGTGATAAGTAAATAGTGTGTAGTAAGCAGTGAATAATTCCCTTTCTCATAAATATATAACAATATAATAAGAAAAACAACTAGTTTTTTCATATAATAAATCTATATTATTGAAAATATATAAAATATTAAGATATAATATTCACCATATTACTTCATTATTTATTATAACTTCCTCTTTATTATCATCCTCTTTATTATTATATTCAGTTATTGCATGATTTTCGTTACTTAATTCTTTTATTCCGGAACGTAATATTTCCATATATTCTTCCCCAGCTATACTATGTTCAGGCATTTTTAATGGTGTATACTCTAATGTTTTTAAATTTTCTAAAAGAAGCTTATGCCTTAAATTTGCCATAGCTTCAAAGTTAGTTTTGTCTTGAGCTAAATTCATTGAAGTGTCTGTTTTATTAGAATTTATTGTATCATATTTATTATTGAAAGAAATAAATATTAACAATCCAACCACTAAAAAAAGAACTAAAGTTTTAATTATATTTTTCATTTTACACCTCTCTTATTAAAGTATCAATAATTAAATTATTATTCTAACTCTCTCTCGACAAGACGCCAAGCTTTTATTCGACATTAAAACCTCATTCCCAACCATAACCCTCGTACTCCAATAAACAATGAAGGTTAAAAAAAACCATCAAACAACAACTCCGCGCCCTCCGCGTCCCCGCGTCTCCGCGAGAGTTAAACCCCAAGAACCCTCGCCCAGCTCCCTTGTAAAACAAAATCCATCATTAGTCATTCCACATTAGTAACTCCACACTAAACACTAGTAACTAGTCACTATTCACCTAACATTAAAAACCGCCAACGTCGCATAAACCCCGCACTCAGTCTCCGAGCCAGCCAAATAAACTGTCCCGCTGGAAGGAACATAATAATTTAAAGAATGAAAAATACCGTCATCATTATCATTTGCAGTAAGATAACGCCAGGTAGTACCATGAATAAGAGTTAGATACTTGTATTTACCAGGTGAAACAATAAATTCAACATGGGTATTTCTGGTTAGAGTTTGCGATTCTGGAAAGATAAGCTCAGCATCTCCCGGGATTTCACCCCAGGTAACTTCGGGAATCTCTACAGTAAAACCAAATTGACCAATACCATTATGAGTACCGGTCATGTTAGGTGAAGAATAAATCCATATAAAGTAATTACCAGCCCTTTGAAAACTAAATTGAACAGTATTAACGCCGTTTCTTACGGATTTGTTAAGAATATTATTCAATCTTGAACCGCCGTTTTGGTTAAATATATTGACCATAAAATGATGATTTATAGGAGATGTAAAATCCATACGGAAGAAACGGCTGTTTATTGTAGTTATATTTTCCAGAGAAGGAGTAAGATTCGCTACACGGGAATTAAAAATAGCGCCTACTCTGGGAAGCCTTAAAAATTGAGCGGCTGTTACTGGAACATCAAGAAGCTGATCCCGGGAATTAGAAGGAAAATGACTATGAATAAATTCATGCGGATTCGCAAAGAGATATTCAGTTTTATAACTAGCGGTAAAACCCCTGTTATTATTTATATGCCCTGCATTCCAGGTAGTATCAATTAAGTACCAGTTATCGTAAACCTTTACTTTATTCCATGCGTGATTTGTATTATAAGGGTCCTCCCTTCCAAATAATGAACTGCTGTAACCCCTCGCGTAACCTTCTATAATCACACATTCAATACCTAAAAGCCGGCAAAGATAATAAAAGACCTCGGCATAGCCGGCGCAGACAGCCAGACCGGATGAAATAACATTATCAACACTTTGACTGGGAATCCTTCCGGAAAAATATGCACCGGTATTGTACCGGATGTTAAGAGCGACCCAGTCATGCGCTTTTTTCACCTTGTCAAATTCGTTAACCGCGTGTTCCGTTATATATTCAGCGACCCTTTCCAAATAAACCTGAGCTCCCCTGGAACGCAGATTTCTTATGGACGAGGGAATATTTCTTATTAACGGGTCTGCAGTATTTGTCCTGTAATCCTCGGCAGATAGAGCCATAAGACTATTTAAAGACCCGGCGAATAATAAAAATAAAGCCAATACAAACCTGATTATTTTTTTGATTTTCATTTATAAAATCTCCTTATATTATATTGATGAAAAAGAACCATGTTTTTTCCGCCAGCCAAAAAAATAGCTTGCGTTTTCTTATAATTGATAGTATATTAATTCTATTAATTTTGCAAACTAGCGGATGCGTGATGACTGTCTACTGGTTTAAAAAGGATAAAAAATGAAGAAAATCCTGCTTGTTTTATTAATATTTATTGCTGTTTCTGTAAATATATTCGCTCAGCGGCATATCGAGTTAATGGATGATTCTCTTGAAAAGCTTTACGTTTTTTCAAATAATAATATAGCGGATATATCCAATTTTGAGTACAAAGAAGGAATTGCTCTTTGGGGAGCTTATCTGGAAGCTGGAAAAACAATTCATAGAGAATTACAATTTGAAGCTCATACAGAATACATTATTTGCGCAGTTGCCCATCATGAAAATTTAGTTTTAGATATTTTAATGTTTGTGGGAGAAGGTACTTCAGGAACACGTGTACGTGAAATATTTGGCGGGACAGGTGGTGATAATAATGATTATTCTCCGGTATTTCGCCCTGTTATCAGAGAAAGTGGTACATATACATTTATGGTTAAAAATTCGTCAACAAATGGTGAACCTGCGTTTTTCTCATTGGTTTTACTAAAACAAAAAAATAATAATAATTTTACCCTCGACGCGATAAATAAAGCCCGTGTAAATATGCGTAAAATGTTTGAAACAAATACTCAAAGACCGCCTTCCAATTCCGTTCCGGTAAATAGATGGATGCTTTTTGGCGGAACTACTGGACGAACGGATAATGCAGGACTTATAAACGTTCAGCTGACAAATAGAAACTTTATATGGGCAGGTACCGGCGAAGATCCAGTTAATAATTTATATGTTGAAACAATCAGGCAAACAGGAAGAGACACAACTGCAGGTGTAAGTGTAAGTAACGAACGTCGTAATTGGGTAAGGTTTGAAGCGGAAAATTCAAAATTCTATAATTTGAGGGTTTATATTTCGAGACGTCAAAATCATTTTTTATTCGGTTTTTTACTGGAAGGGAATTAGGGGAAAAATCTGGTATGTTTTTCCTGTTATATAGAAACGGAGGATATTATGAAAATTAATGTATATATAATTGTAGTTATTATAGCGGGTATTTTATATGGGTGTGCTGGTAAGCCGGATACGGTTGAAAGTTTCGACAGCGATCGTCCGGTTTTTAGGGACTCTCCTTATTTAATGTCTGATACCGCCAATCGAGGTAATTATTCAGAGATGTTTCAATCGTCTTATACAAAGGATTCAATAACAATATTCACGTTTAATGATATTAGTATAACAATAGACTCTGTTAATAGTACAAGGACAAGGGGGCGTGATATTAGGCCTTCCGGAAATTATGATGCTATTATTAGACAATTGGAAAACGAACATAAAATAAATCCAGATAATTATGAAGTTAATATAAGACTGGCAAGTTCATATATAAACAGGGCTTTAAATGAAAGTAATTCAGACGCTGAACTGGCTATTACAATCCTTAATGAAGATCTAATGATCAATAATAATGATCCTGAAGCGTTGCTTATGAGAGGGCTTGCTTATAGAGCTTGGGGTAAATTTGAAGATTCGAATAATTATTTTATGGCTTTTATCAGAAGTGGTCCTCATAATACAAAAGGAGCGTATTATCTTATAGGAATGAATTATTGGGAATTGGGCAATAATGAAGAGGCGATCAGGGCTTTTAGAAGGGTAGGTGCTCTTGACCCGAATTTTTCTGATATAAAAGAAATTTTGGAAATACTTATAGATATGTAATTCGCTATTAATAGTGGACTGTAATAATAAAATTAAAAATAACACTTAGTAATCATTTGTCTGTTTCAGATTGCATGAATAACCAATTTTCATGTTAAAAAATTGATAAAATTATCAAAATATTTAAAAACCGGAGAAAAAATAGGGTTCCTTTTCATGTTATACATAATATGAAGAACATAACCAATATATTGACAATAGAAAATCTAAGTGATAAAACGAAGATATGGGAACTTCCTAAAACACTGGTTTATAGAGGGTTCTTGCCCATATTATATCTTAAATATCGTTTTATAAATCAGAGGCGCTTTTTGAGCTTATCAGAGAAAATTAATGCTGGTATTTTAGTACTGGTTTTAGAGGATTATTTTCCAGGTTTAACATTTATACAAAAACAGAATCCCGGTAATTTAAGCATAAGTAACTATATTGTACAAAAAAACGGCAGATGGACGCTGGATATAAACGCCATGTCCAAAAGCAAGGAAAAACGATTCGCTTGTCTTTTCCCAAAAAAAATCAATCAATGGGATGAAGAAAAAGCGAGAAGTAAATATGGCAATGCGGATTTAATAAGGTTTTTTATTGATGAAGAAAACAGCTGTTTTTTATCCGGTTTTTTAAAGCAAAAGAAACCCTCTCCAGTTCAAAGCGGTAATACTTATGTTACAGATAATTTCCTGAATGGGCTTGAATATAATAAAGGAAGACCTGTATGGGAATCCTGGAATTTTTCCAATATTGTTCTTCATAAAATGAGGCATAATCCTCCCAGTGTTTATGAAGCATTTGGATATTACGGACACAGATTATACGCTTTATTAAATTTCGCCCTGGATAATATTATGTTAGTATCTGATAATCCCGCTAATGATAAAACAGGTGAATTAATAAAAAAAGGGAATAAAACAGCGATTGATAAAGTATATGAGAATTTTCCTGAAACAAAAAATTATCATATCGATAAACAAACAATTCTTTTTGAGATAATACAGGAAACTCTGGAAAGCGTTCCATCCGGCAGTTCCATATATACACCTGTTGATATCGATACATTTATAAAACAAATAAGAAGCAGAATTATAAATATACATAGAGTTAATTTTGATGATAAATATTCCGGTATATATAATCAGAGTGACAGAAAGACGATTAATAACCATATTGGTAAATTGGAAAAACTCTCGATTGGAGCGAAAGGCCTTAGTGATATAACAAAAATAAAATTATCCGGGACATACAGAGATAAGGTAAATCTTTTAAATGAATATGTTTCAAATCCGGAAGTACGAAAAGAATATTCTTCCAGAGAACTGGAAACAATAAGTTCATTATTTTTAAAACAGAACAGTATTGTATCTCTAGATAATGAACTTGGCGGCGATGATGATAATTCATTTACAGGACATGATTTAGTAAGCGAAAAAAAATATTTAAGCCCGGAAGACAAAATTATATGGATTTCCATGTTTAAGGATGAGTTTAAAAAAGAACTAAACAGGGATAATCTGGAAATATTTCTGGAATGTATTCCCGATCATTTTAAGCAATATCCGTTCGAAATTGAATCGGATAAGAAATTAATAATAAGCAGGTATTCTAAAAAAGAATTGTTTAAGACTTTCTGTTCTGTCGCCGGAATCCCGGAAGACGATGTATTATGGAAACCATTTTTGGTTTTAATACAAAGGGTTATTGATAATATCAATAAGGAGATTAGTCATGGATAAGTATTTACATATAGATAAAATTAGAAACAATCTGGGTATAACTCTGGAAGAAGTGTCCAGTTATAACTATAAAAACAATACAGAAATTAACAATATAAAGGATATTTTTTACCTGAAGGGAATAGATAAAGATAAAGTACTCGCGGTTTTATATTTAGTCGCCTCAGATTCCAATGATGAAAACGCGATAGAAACATACCGTTATCAAACCGGAATGAAAGAAGCTATATTTGATAAATCAAGCGATGTTATTTCCAGGTATAATATTATGCTGGTTACAGCTTTAATTTATAACAAAAGTTTTTATTCTATGGCTGTTAATTACATGGGAGCTGTAAGCTCAGGGCTTGCTGTACAAGAAACAGAAAAGAAAAGTATTAAAGTTAGCGCGGCGGAAAAAGAAAAGGTTATTAATTTCACTCCGCAATATAAAGGTAATATATTCGCTTTTCCTTTAAAATATAAAGTCGCGTTATCTATGGCAGCGGGTTTATTAGCTGTTTTCTTTCTGTCAATATTAATAATGCCGGAAATGTTTGGCTTAAAAGGGAATATAAATCAGGATATGATTTTTGGCTTGGGCAGCGGAACCAATAAAGAATATAACCAATTTATAAGACCATCACACCTTAATATAGTTTCTAAAAGCAGTAATTCGGGCAATACAAGGCAGGACATATCAAAATTAAAACAGGATATTTATAAATATACAAAAGAGATTAGGAATAATAAAAGTAACGAGAATTTATATATTAACCGCGGTATAGTATATACAAAAAAGGGAGATTTAAGGCATGCTATTAAGGATTTTAACAAAGCGATAGATATAAATCCAAATAGCGCTGCTGCGTATCATAACCGGGCGATTGCCAATTCCTGCTATAAAAAGTATGATTTTGATAAAGTAATCGCAGATTTAACAATCGCGGTCAGGCTGGATCCGGATAATATGGAATCATATTTCGCGATGGGAGCATTGTATTATATAAAATACAATGAAGATAAAAACAATATAGAATTATATTATAAAGCCGAAGAAATGTATAAAAAAAGCGGAGAAGACTGGATTTTAGATAGCTTAAAAAAATAAAAAAAAAGGAGTCTAAGACTATTAAAAATATAATATTCGCTTTATTGTGTTTTTTTTATCTGGCTTCCTGTAATTCCAAAGAAGAAAAAGACATATTAAAAATAATCCCAAATAAGAATAAAATAAATCATTCATTATTTTCCGCTATAAGCAATGATGATAAAATTTTAGTTTCGATACATCAGGATAAATTTAATTTTAATAATTATCTATACATATGGAGACTTGATTCAGGAGTATTTCAAGTTGAAGTTCCAATAAATGATTCAGCAAAATCTGTATTTTTTACAGAAAATAATAATATAATGATAGTTCTTGAAAATGATAATATGTACGAAATAGACGAATATGGAAAACCAATACAAGGAAGATTATTTACCGAAGAAGAAGCGAAAAGGAATAATATTCAGCCTTTAAATAGTAAGGATAAAAAAGTTATATCAGTAAAACAAACAGGTGAAATACAATTATACGAAATAATAACAAATAAATTAATAGCATCTTTTTATGTTTATGACAGAATAGAAGAAAAAGATTGGGACATCCCGTGGGTAATAATTACTCCTGATGGTTTTTATAACAGCTCTTATAACGCGGATGGATATATTAGAGTACAATATGGCGATAAAGAATCCGACGACATAGGACAGTTTAAAAATATATTTTTACAAGAAGGAATTGTAATAAACCGTTTAAAGGGAATAGAAGATGACCATCAATTAATTTCAATGTTAATGGAAAAAAGTAAATTAATTCCTCCATTAATTGTAATTAATAATATAAGTATAAATAATTCTGGTCAGGCAATATTTAATGTCACTGTTAGTGATATTTTCGAGTTTTATATCGATAATATTCAAATAATAATAAATGGAAGATTATTGGGAGAAGATGAACTAGATAAAGTTGATATTAAAACTAAAAATGTTAATTATAAAATACAAAATACAAAAATAAATATACAGAATCAGGTTTATAAGATTGATTTTATCATAGAGTTAACTTTAGATAATGGTTCCAATATAATTCAGATATTAGCGGAAAACAAATCAGGAAGCGGCAAAAATATAGTAAAAAGAGAAATCCATAATAATTATGAAGATGCCAGAAAGCAAAATTTATGGATACTTGCTATTGGAATAGATAATTATGAAAATATGCCTCCATTATCCTTTTCTGTCAAAAATACATATGACATTATAGATATGTTTAAAGAACAGGAAGGAGAACGTTATGCAAAAGTTAATTATAGGATTATCGCGGATGATAATAAAAATACAGTCTTTCCTACAAAAGAAAATATTATAAAAAATGTTAATGAATATTTTAATTATGCAACACCCAATGATGTGCTAATTTTATATATTTCAGGACATGGAGAAAGCGCTTTAAATAATTATTATTTTTTACCTGTAAATTACAGGGCTAAAAATTATTCTACAGCGGTATCCTTAAATGAATTAAATGTATTTTATGAAAGACCTGGAAGAAAAATAATGATATTAGATTTTTGTTTTTCCGGGGGCGTAAAAGACATAAATATTACCGATATATTTAGAAATCAAAGTACTGCGATTCTCGCTTCCAGCAGACGTGACCAGCAGTCTATGGAAATTGAATATTATGAAAGTATATTTACAAAAGAATTGATATATGGAATTAAAGAAGGAACAGAAGCGTTAAATAACGAAGTAAAATTAATTGATCTGGAAAAATATTTAAAATCCATAGTTCCGCATAAAACAAGTCAAAATCAAATTCCAAGCATATTCATCCCCGACGGCTTTTCCAGGTTTATCATCACTTATAGATAATTATTTAAAAAAAAAAGATAATTTGAGAGAAAAAACAAGGGATAGTTTCACCTTATATTAATATACGCCGGGAATCGTTTGTAAAATGGATGTTTTATGTGGTTCCCGCGTATAAAGGAGGTGTTTTATGTCAGCAAATAGGGTTATTTCAGCGATTTGTAATTATAGGGAAGTTATTAATAATAATGAGAATAAGCAGGTTTTGTTTATTCCCAGTATTTTCGATAACGACCAGTTTATTTTTGTTAGTTTCATCCACTTCTTTACGGAAAACAAGTTCTTTCAGAGTTTTGTTAACAGATGGGCGTCCAGTATTAATTATTCATGGGGTACTTTGCTTGATGATTTCCATGGTGAACTGGAAAAATTCCAGATGCTTATGAGTATTCTGCAGGGTACGATTGAATCAATTCAATATCCTATAGAAACTCCTGAACATACGATTAACAAAGAGAATATATTTTTTGCCAACAAGGTCTTAAAGATGATTAACACAGGCGAAAAAATATTGTATAAACTTCTTAAGAGGGAAAAGTTCCTTACCCAAAAGTCAAGGTTCGTATCATTTGACCAATTGGTTACAATGCTTCAATCTCAGGAACCAAGATTGATGTTCAATCAGGTCGCCTTGTACTCACAACTAGCAATGATTGTCGAAAAGTTCGGAACCAGTCAGCTTAAAGCTGAGTACAATGAGATTATGAAGGAGTTGAAGGTTTGGATTAAAGCGGAGTTGTTTTAGTTACTAATACTGGATAATAGTTTTGGAGGTATTTCATGAAAATAATATTTTTAATATTTATAATATTCTCTCTTTTTTCGTGTATTAAAAAAAATGAAATTATTGATGAATATAAACAAGTAATAGATTATGATATTAATACGCAAATTTTCATCAATTCCATTAATGATACTAATGAAAATGAAGGCAGAATAAATGTAGATTTAAATGAATTACTAAATCATCAAGAAACTGCTATTGAACAACGAATTATTAATAATGAAAGATATAATGATTTGCTAATTGAGTATAATCAATTTGAAGAAGATATGAAGAGTTATATTTGCTTTAACTATTTTTTAGGAAAAGTTTTTGTATTTAGACGAGATTGGGAAAAATCAGCTAATTATATAACAAAAGAAATAAACAAAATTAAAACAGGAACACGTTACGATTTACTTGAGATTGTAAAAATGGATAAAATACTATTTGACATTTGGTATGATATAAAAAATAGGTTATATCCATGTCCTTATTTAGATTTTTTATTTGGTATGCCAGAACGTCCACCAGAATCTATATTGGAAGGGATAAGAAAAAAAGAATTGAGAGAAAAACATTCTGAATTTAAATATTTATTTAATTTAATGGATGAAGATTTGCAATTCAAGTTTATAAGAGATAATTTTATTAGGATTAATATAAATTAAAACAAAAAAGAAAAAACATCGTCTAAAGTAAGTTTTGCGCAAGTTATTTGAAAATGTTAAAAAATATAAAAAACATATTGACAAATTATTTTGAATATAATAAAAAAATATTATGATAAATAAAAAGGGAGACATAAATATGAGAAAGTTAGTTTTTTTGATTTTGGTTATAATGCTTATTGGATCATGTTATAATAAAAAACAAATTGTTGATGCATTGAAGGATATTGATAAAAATAAATCTACATTGACTATAATACAGGAAAAAAAAGAGCTTGGTGAACTATCTTCATCAAATCTGGAAGGTGAAGCCTTAAAAGATGCATTTTTTGAAATAGTTGATTCTATTGTGTTGCGGGAGAATAATGAGCGTCAAGCAAATTTACCTCATGAGATAATGAAATATGAATATGTTCAAATTGTTGAAACTCATGCGTCTAGCAATGAAGGTTTTATAACCCGAGAAGAAGCTAAAGCAGAAAAGAAAGCTATATTAGATGCAGCTTTTCAATATAGTGAAACTTCAACAGGTGAAAGCGATTAGTTAACGATTTATCGTTAACTAAAATATTTTATGGTACTATCGAGTTAGTTTTCTTTGATATTGATTGGTAACGTAAAAAATGACAAAATGTGATTATTGCCGGATTTAACGTAGTGGCAAGTCCAGTTTGATTAATTTTTAATATTTATTGTATAATTATTTTTAGAGTAAAAAACAGGGTTGTTTTTCATGTTAATAAAGTAAGAGGAGAAATTATGTTTAAGAAGATTATTTTTATTTGTAGGGCTTTAATTATATTGTTTGTTGTAGGGATGTTTGGGTGCCTTACGATTAGTGACGAGTGTGGAGTTACTAGTGTGGAGTGGGAAGAGGAGAGGATTTCAGGGAATAATGAAAAGGGAACAGTTAACAGAGAGCAGAGAAGGGTGCGAGCGGATGGATTGGAGGTGGAGGTTTTTCCGCAGTTGGGGCATTTGTGGGATGTTAATACAGTAGCGTTCAGCCCTGATGGAAAACAGGTTTTATCTGGTTCTAATGATAATACTATAAAACTTTGGGACATAACAACAGGAAGATTAATTAGAACATTTGTAGATCATTCAGGTAGTGTAATATCTGTGGCATTCAGTCCAGATGGCATGCAGATTCTCTCTGGTTCAACTGATAGAACAATAAAACTCTGGAATACAACCACAGGTTGTGTAATTAGAAGTTTTTCTGGGCATAGAGATAAGGTAAATTCTGTGGCATTCAGCCCTGATGGAAAAATGATTCTTTCTGGTTCTGATGATCAAACAATGCAATTGTTTGATTCTGTTACTGGAGAAAAAATATTTAGTTTTATTGGACATACTGGTTTTAGATCTGTGGCGTTCAGCCCTGATGGAAGGCAAGTTCTTTCAGGTAGTAGGAGTATTGGGATTGATGATTATGAAACTATAAAATTATGGGACATAGCTACAGGTAATAATATCTTAACATTTACAGGACAAAATAATATTACATCGGTAGCATTTAGTCCTGATGGTAGTCAAATCCTTTCTGGTTCATTAGAAGGTTCAATTAAACTCTGGGATGCTACCACTGGTCGTGAAATAAAAACTTTCTTGGGACATACAAGATTTGTTAACTCAGTATGCTTTAGCCCTGACGGAAAGCAGGTTCTTTCTGGTTCCGCTGATGGAACTATCAGAATATGGAATATAGCTACAGGGCAAGAAATAAAAACTTTTTTTGAACCTATAAGAGATATTCTCTCAGTAGTTTTTTCTCCTGATGGAAAGTATATTTTATCTGGTTTTCGTATTTCAAGTTCTCGATCTGTTAATTTGAAACTATACGAAGTGACTACTGGTAATGAAAAAATAATTTTTGCTGATCCAACAACTTGGGTTTTTTCTGTGGCTTTCAGTCCTGATGGAAAGCAGATTCTTTCTGGTTTAGAAAATGGGACTATGAAACTGTGGAACGCAGTTGTTGGTAACGAAATAAGAACATTTACTGGGGCTGGTGCTGTTCAATCTGTAGCATTCGACTCTGACGGTAAACAGATTCTTTCTGGTTCCATGGATGGGACTGTTAAATTGTGGAACACGATAACGGGACAAGAAATCATGAAATTTTCGGGACATACAAGTTGGGTTACAACTGTTGCATTCAGTCCTAGTTGTAAGCAGGTGTTATCAGGTTCTAGTGATAGGACAATGAGACTATGGAATTCAACAACAGGTCAGGAAATCAGAAGTTTTTTAACACAAGAACGTGTAGAATCCATGGTATTTAGTCCTGATGGAAGGCAGATACTTACAAATTCAACTAATATTTTGAAGATATGGGATGTAGAAACAGGCTTAGAATTTAGTAATTTTTTAGGAAGAAATCAAGGCGCTACTTATTCAGTAAATTTTAGTCCTGACGGAAATCTAGCTATTTCCGGTTCAGGTGGATACACTTCCAGCACTGATGGTATTTATACTGATGTTTATACCGTTAATCTTTGGGATTTAGCAACAGGTAGAAAAATTAAATCTTTTTCCGGGCATACAGATGTGATTAGATCCGTAGCATTCAGTCCTGATGGAAAATATATCCTTTCTGGTTCAGGAGATTATACTATCAAACTATGGGATATTGACTCAGGTAAAAATATTAAAACTTTTACTGGGCATACAGATAGTGTATATGAAGCTATGTTCAGTAAAAATGGAAAGCTTGCGCTTTCGTGTTCCCGTGACGGCACCACCCGCATCTGGGACATCGAAACCGGCGAAGAAATCGCTTCATTCATTTCATTTAATGACGGTGAATGGATCGTCATCACCCCAGACGGCTTTTTCAATGCTTCTCCAAAAGGTGACCAGCACTTAAATGTCCGTATTGGAAACAATGTCTATGGAATGGATCAATTCCATAAAACATTTTACAGACCGGATGTTGTAGAAAGACGTTTACAAGGACTTGAGGATCCGGATGATATAAAAGGGATTAGTATAATAGATGTACCAATTCCTCCATTGGTAACAGTAACACCAGGCGAAGTTGATAACGAAACAGGAATAGTTACACTTACAATTAATACAAAAGATGAAGTTCTGCAAATAACAGACATAGAAATTATCATAAACGGAAGACTTGTAGGCGGCGAAGAACTAATGTCAGTTTCAGGTAACAATATTAATCCTTTA
>Ga0123356_10004984_pt1 | contig 13619 bp, 12 predicted proteins | sample TergutEmb28metaG_2_FD_92546 | JGI IMG/M metagenome (GOLD analysis project Ga0123356, IMG submission 92546) | Embiratermes neotenicus P3 segment gut microbial communities from Petit-Saut dam, French Guiana - Emb289 P3 | ecosystem: Host-associated > Arthropoda: Insects > Digestive system > Gut ...
GCAGAGAACAGGATGTGATCGGCGCCGATCTCGAGCATCGCGTCGACCAGCGTCTGGGTTCGGAAGTTGCCGGACGTGGTGATGTAGAAGTTCTCGCGGAAGTAATCGCCGAGCGGCTTCTTGGCGGGATAGCCCTTGGGTGCCTCGACCCAGGCGTTGCGGTTGTCCACGCGCCAGATCGAATAAGGGAGTCCCTCGCCGAGATGGCCGAGGATGATCCGCAGTTTGGGGTGTGCGTCGAACAGGCCGGATGCCATCAGGCGCAGCGCGTGCACCGCGGTCTCCTGCGCGAAGGCCCAACTCGGGCCGAGCAGCCACGGATGTCCATCGTAGATGTGCGCGTGCTGTGGAAGCGGGTTGCGCGGGTGCAGGTAGAACGGAAGGCTTAGCCGCTCCACCTCGGCCCAGAATGGGCGGTATTGCGGCAGGTCGTAATAGGTGGCGTCCGCCGCATCGTCGACCTGGCTGAAGCCGTTCACCAGCACCCCGACGAAGCCGAGCTCTCGCACGCAGCGCACCAGCTCTCTGGCGGCAGCATCGGGGTCCTGCATCGGAAGTGCTGCCAGGCCCTGAAAGCGGTCTGGCCGCTTGGCAACCTGCTCGGCGAGGAAGTCGTTGGCTCGGCGCGCGATCTCCTCCGCTTGCACGCGATCCGGGACGGCCTGCACAGCGGGCGCGTTGAGCGAGGGCAGCATAAGTTCGATCCCGTTTGCATCCATCTCCCGCAGGCGGCGCTCCTGCATGTCGAGCAGTCGGGATTTCAGTTCTACCCAGTAATCCGCGAAGTGCCTGGGGAGGAAGCCCGCGCTGTCCTCCAGCGTTTCCGGAATGGCAAAATGCTCTTCCAAAGCCACCTTACCTCGCATGTTTATTCTCCCGAGTCCCTGGGGCTGATTCGATCGGGCGGTTGCAGATGCTGGTCCACGCCGCGGCGGAAACGAACGGGCGCCAGAGCGAGGACGCGAGCCGACATGACGTTCTGTCCCGCATAGTCGAAAATCGGTTGCAGTTAATCGCGACAATCGATCGCGCCACGCCTGCAACGTGACCGCTGGACCATCCGCCGAAAAGCCGATAAAAATCGGACTCATAGTCCAACGAAATGGACGATGGATCTGTGCTCGACCTGAATGACTTCTTCTACTTTGTGCAGGTGGTAGATCGAGGTGGCTTCACGGCCGCCGGGCGCGTGCTACGCATCCCCAAATCCACTCTGAGCCATCGCATCCAGCGGCTCGAGAGCGAGCTCGGGGTGAGATTGCTCAACCGGACCTCGCGGTGGTTCGTGATGACGGATGCCGGTGAGGAATTCCACCGCCATGCGGTGGTGATGTTGCGCAACGCTGAGCAGGCTGAGAGTACGATTCGCCACCGGGTGACTGAACCGATCGGTACGGTTCGCTGCACCGCCGCCGTGGCCCTGATGCATTTTGCGATGCGCGATGTCCTGGCGGACTTTCTCGTCCGCTATCCAAAGGTCAACGTCGTTGCGCACGCCACAGCCCGGTACGTAGATATAGTTGGCGAGAATTATGATGTCGCGATCCGAGCTCATTTGCAGCCGCTCAGAGATTCGACGCTGGTGCAACGGCCGCTGGCACCGACGCCGTGGTTCCTGTTTGCCAGCTCGGCGTATCTCGACGCAAATGTAAGGCCGCAATCCCCCGAGGATCTCCAGAACTGCTCTTCGCTTTTTATGCCGCGCGCCGGGGTTGCGCCCATTTGGCGGCTGCGTCGTTCGGACAATTCGAAGAACGAGGAGATCATCCCGCTGACGCCGCGGCTCTTGTGCGACGACTTAATGGTTCTGAAGCAGGCAGCGATCGCCGGTCTCGGGATCGTCGCCCTGCCGGGCTATGTCTGTCGCGATGATGTCCGGTCGGGAGCGTTGCGCCAGGTGCTGCCGGGCTGGCTTGCCGGCGATGCCATGCTCACGGCTCTCATGCCCTACCGGCGCGGCCTTCTGCCCTCGGTCCGGGCCTTTGTGGATCACTTGGCAGCGGAGTTGCCAAACGCAGTCCGGGTCACGCCTGAAGCCCACCACCGCTCAAATCACCCTCGCCGATACACGCGCAACTGTCGGTGAGACCAACTCGCGTGTAACATGCAGAATGATGTTCACGACGACTCCCCTGGAACAAATATACGACGCACTGATGCCGCCAGTTCACGTTCCACAATGCGGGCGAAAAGCGCCGCGCCGTAGGGAATTGCCGCATCATTGAAGTCATAAGCCGGGTTGTGAACCGGCGCGCTAGCCTCGCCATTACCGAGAATGATATAGGCACCCGGTACCTTCTCCAGCATGAAACTGAAGTCGTCCGACGCATTCGCCGGTGGCGTGTTGCGATTCAGACTTGCCTCGCTCACAAGCTCAGCGGCTGCGTCAGCAAAGGCTTGCGCATAACGAATATCGTTGACGAGAGGCGCGGCGATCACCCGGAAATCGACGCTTGCCTCGGCACCAAACCCGATCGCTATATTGGCCGCAAGGCGTTTCATGTTGGTCTCCACCAGCGCCATGCTCTCACGCTTCATTGTGCGGACGGTGCCGGACAGTTTCGCTGTCTGCGGAATCACATTGTAGGCGTCCCCAGCCTCGATCCGGGTGACACTGAGCACCGCGGTGTCTTGCGGTGCGATATTGCGTGCGACGATAGATTGCAGAGCTGCGCCGACGTGGCAGGCGATGAGTACCGGATCGACGCTTTCGTCCGGTCGGGCACCGTGCGCACCTTTGCCCATGAGGGTGATATCAAAGAACGCACACCCGGCCATGCCAATGCCAGGGCTGATGGCAAACTGGCTGATTGGCATGCCAGGACGGTTGTGCATGCCAAAAATCGCCTGGCAGGGGAAACATTCGAACAGTCCGTCTTCCAGCATGGCGAGGGCACCGCCTACGCCTTCTTCCCCTGGCTGGAAAATGAAGTTAACGGTACCGCGGAAATTGCGGGTCGCGGCGAGATACTTTGCCGCCCCCAGCAGTATTGTCGTATGGCCGTCATGGCCGCAGGCGTGCATTCGCCCGGCATTGCGACTGCTGTAGGTGAGCTTCGTCTGCTCTTCAATGGGAAGAGCGTCCATATCCGCGCGAAGCCCGATGGCGGCACCCTCGCCATTGCGTAGCACGCCAACGACACCGGTCTTGCCGACATTGCGATGGACCTCGATTCCCCATGCGGCCAGGCGCGCCGCCACGAGCTCAGCCGTGCGGAACTCCTCCAGACCGAGTTCGGGATGCGCGTGGATGTCTCGGCGGATCTCGGTGAGCTCGCAATGATCACACCGCATGCGCTCGAGGATGTCTTGAGCCATGGAAAGGTCTCCGTTCGAACGTTCAGTCTTTGGCGGAAATGCTCACCACGAAGCAAGAACTGTGCTCGCATGGCCCTGATAGTGAGGGCCGGAGGCTCCGACGTGGGAGCGATGCTCTGAAGTGCCGAGAATGTCAGCTGCGTTCTGATTGTGCCGCGCATCTTCGCACGCTCGGGAGGCGACGCTTTAGTCGCGGTTGAGAACAGCTTTGACAGCGCCCACACCATCTTCGATGCCTGCAACCCGAGGCGGGACTAGCGATTCATCACCGCTGAGATCGACGCAAATCTCGATATCGGATTGGGAGCCTCTCCATGCGACCGCAGCTCTGCCGCAATTTCGTGGATCGGCTGTCAGGTCGGACCAGGCTCGACCTGCTGAAGACAGCCACAGTCCCGTGGAACCATGTTTCTCCGACACTCGCTCCAGCGGTTCGCTCGGCCCGACCAGTGCCCCCCGTGTCATGCTGTGTTCGTCCTTGTCGGGCATTATTCTTGGTCCACCACTCGAAGCTATTGCGTGGCGGGGAAGTGCTCGTTTTGCGTTTGCCCTTTTCCGTGAGCTGAAAGCTTATCGGCCGCTCAGGCGTGCGAGCCTGACGGCCCCCGCTGTTGCGTACTGGCGCGGATGGAGTGCGGCGTGCTGGGCTGCAACGCGAACATCCCGCACTCTTCGTTGCAGCGACGAGCTTTCGTAGACGGCGCTGCTTCCGGCGAGTTCGAAGCAGCCTTCGGTGACGCGGACGCAGGCCGCGGCGATCCAGACCGCCGCTTGCATTTGTTCCGCCACACCGGCCAGGTCCTTCACCGGCTCTCGCTCGGAATTTCGCCAAACGCTGGTGATCTGCGCATCAAGCAGCGCGCGCGCCGCCATGAGCTCGGCGTCGAGCCGTCCCAGGCTGTCTTTGAAACGCTCGGTCTCCACCAATGGGGTGGTCATGAACATTTGTTTGACACCAGCCCCCGCCAGGTTGACGAGGTCAATGATGGCGCCCTCGGCGATCCCCAAAGCGACGACGGCATGCGCCAGGAAGAAGACCTTGGGAAACTTGGCAAAGATGCGATCAGGCGCGAATGAGGTGCCAAACGGCAACGCGGACAAATTCTCGTCCGGAACAAACATGTCGGTCGATGAGATATGGGCGCTGCCAGTGCCCCTGAGACCAAATGTGTGCCAGGTATCTCGGATCTCCCAGTGTTCAGCCGGCATGAGACAGAAGCGGGTCATCGGCCCAGCTCCGTGTGACGCGGCTATTGGAGAACCCCCTTCCATCATCACGCAGGTGCCTCCGATCCAGTCGGCGTTCTGGCATCCACTGGCAAACGGCCATACGCCGGTGACCCGCCATCCGCCGGGGACGCGTTCGGCCGTGCCGACCGGCTGACCTGATCCGGCAATGACGTGATCCTTTCCGTCCTTGTAGATTTGATCACAAAGCGTCGGACTCCCCAGGAATGGTATCAGGGCCCCGATGTGGCCAATCATGGCATTCCAGCCCACCGACCCATCGAGCCTCGCCAGGGCCGCGACCGCCTGGAAGGCGCTTGGCGGGTCAAGTTCAAGGCCGCCGTAACGCCGGGGTACGAGCATGCCGTAAATCCGTGCCGACTTCAGAGCAGATACGAGCTCCGCCGGCAGTCGCCGACCTTGCTCAAGGTCGGGAACGAGCCGCGCGACCATCGGCCCGAGCGCGTCGATCCGTGAGAGCACGTGATCTAACGTGGCGTCGCCGGGATTCTGTGAGTCGCTGGTCGCCGACCGTTTCCTGTCGAGAAGCGTCGTCATCAAGCAATCCTTCGGATAGGGAGCGAGAATGCTGCCGGTGTTGTGTGGCTGCCGGCCCCCTTAGCAGCCTGGGAGTTGGCCTGAATTGCAAGGAACGGACTCGAAAGGACAAAAAATGCCGACGACATGGATAATGCGTGGGCCTACGAGCCGGGGAGGCCCGAAGAACCCCGTTCGCATCGTCGCGCCTGCGTGCCGAAGCGGCGAAAGTGCGCTCGCAGACAGGGGAGACGCCAGCCTCTCCTGTCGCCCGCATAACCCGGGTGTCGAAACCGACCAGACGGCCAGCGTCGGGGCTAGTCAGCTCCGAGTCCGATTCTTACAATCCCTCCGACACGCAGATTTCTCAGTATCGTGAGATCGAGGGCGGCTGTCAGGCTTCGTCTGAGAGGGATTTCATGTCAGCGAATACGAGCAGCAGACGGCCGTCCCTGCCGGTGTGGACGCGTGGTGTATATATCCGTCCATCGGGATATGCGGGTCCAGTGCTAGGCACATCGTCCGCACTGGCACGTTACGTGGACGCGATGGGGAATTGGGACATCGCATGCGCCGATCAGGCACAGGCGCTGACGATTAAGGTCATTCCCTGCACTGGCCCGTTTCTTCTGATCCACTATCGCACACCGTCCACCTTTACGCGGCAATTCGGGTCCGGCCCGGCCAGCGAGCCGGCGTATCGCCACTTTGCGAGCACGTTTCACACCGGGATTGTCGTGGCGCGGCCTCGCGGACCACTGGGTGTTGTTTCTGTACGCCTCAGGCCGGAGGCGGCAGCCTCTCTCCTGGGAGAGCGCATGGCATGTTTCCTCGATGCCCGGATTGGCCTCGACGACATCTTTGGTAGCAGCCGCGTTTCGCGGCTCGTCGAGATGCTCGCTGAGGCAAGGACGAGCGCCGAGCGATTTGCCTGCATGGAAAGCTTCCTTGCTACGAATCTACGCGAGCCCCGCCACAGCCCAGCGGCGTGCCGGGCAGCCGCCCTCCTGAGACAAAGGCCTCACTCGGGCGTCCGGCATCTCGCCGCCCAACTCGACATTAGCGAGCGCCACCTGTCTCGGAGCTTTCAGGCGATGTTTGGCATGGGTCCGAAGCGATTTGCCCGTATTGCGCGCATCGAAAGCGCGTGGTCCGCGCGGTCTCGAGGAGCAAGCTGGGCGGATGTCGCCCATGCAACCGGGTTCACCGATCAGGCCCACATGATCAACGATTTCGCCGAGATTGTAGGCGTGCCACCGGCGCAACTCGTCCGCCCGCCCTGCAATTGAACAGCCTGCCGGTGCGTTCGCACAAGGGCGCGTTATCGTCGCCAATGCCAACGCTGGCCGTCGCGCGGCGATCGACGTAAGAATCCAAGATGGCGCCCGCAATCACGTCGCGGCAGGCGAACGCGATAGGTTTCGTCACGAGGCCGCTGCAGGTGCGGCGTGGCAGCTACGCTCGTTTGATGTTGTAAAAGGCGGCGAAACAACCGGGGATGACGCCGGTCAGGTCCTTGCGGAAAGCCGTGCATTGCCAGTATTCGCCCGTCGGAATGAACGGCACGTCCTGCCACACCTGCATCTGCAATTCGCTGGCAATGCGGCGCTGTTCGGCGAGATTACGAGCGTCGAGCCACGCACTGCGCAACTTCTCGATGCGCGCGCTGGTCGGCCAGCCGATAAAGCCGGCCTTGCCGTCGGCGCGTAAATACAGGTCGCCGAACGGGTGGATGTTGGGCCACGACCGATCGACCAGCGTGAAAAACACATTCCAGCCGCCCTTGTCCGGCGGGGCCTGATTGCCGAGCCGTTTGACAACCGTGCCGAAATCCAGCTCCTGCAGATCGACATTGATCCCCGCGCGGTGTAACTGATCGACGCCGACCAACGCCAGCGTGTGCAACTCAGCGACATCGCTCGGGCAGATCACGACGACTTTTTCACCATTGTAGCCCGCGTCGGCCATCGCCTTCTTGGCCGCGGCAGGATCGCGCGGGCGGCGCAGGATGTCGATACCGGCGTCGTTGGCGAGCGGTGTGTCGCTTGAAAAGATGCCGATGCCGTCGCGCCAATTGGCCCGGTCGGTGCCGGCGATCGCCGTCATCGTTTCAGCCTGGTCGACAACGTAAAGCAAGGCCCGCCGCGCCTCCGGCTTGTCGAAGGGCGGATGAAGTTGGTTGAAGCGCATAATACCTATCGCCGGCATGTAATGTGAGATCAGCGTGAGGTTGCGGTCGCGGGCGACCAAGGGGGCTTGATCGCGGCTCGGTAGCTCCCACCAATCGACCTCGCCGGTGCTGAGCGCCGCCTGCGCCGTTTCGGGCTCGAGCGTCAGCCATTCGACCCGTTCGAAATGTACGACCTTCGGGCCCGAGGTGAACCCCGGGCGGCCGCTCTCCCGCGGCCGGTATTGCTCGAAGCGGCCAAAAGCCGAGCGGGCGCCGCTGACATGCTCGTTCTTGAGGAAGCGGTAGGGCCCGCTACCGACGACTTCGCCAACCGGCTGGAATGACGAGGTTGAGGCCAGGCGTTCCGGCATGATAGCCGGCACAGTGCCACCCGGCCCGGCGAGCGCCATCGGCAAGTGCGGAAACGGCCGCTTCAGGCGAAAGCGTACGGTGCGGTCGTCGCTTGCCGAAAGCTCATCGGTTGCCGCCATCAGAGCGCTGACGAACGGAATGCGCGGTGCAAAGCGGCGGATGCTGGCGACGACATCCTTCGCCAGCACCGGTTCGTTGTCGTGAAAGCGCGGCCCGCTGCGCAGCTTCAAGCTCCAGGTCAGCTCGTCTTCCTCGACCTCGTGGCCTTCGACCATTTGCGGCTGCGCCTGCCAGTTGGTGTCGATGCCATAGAGGGTATCGAAGACCAGATAGGCGTAGTTGCGGGTCGGCCGATTGAAGGTGACAATCGGGTCGAGGACGACGAGGTCCGAGGTGGGAGCGAAGACCAGTGTTTTTGCTCGCTCGGCGTGCCCGATGCCTGCGGTCAGTCCGTTGGTGAGCGCCGCCGCGGCAGCCGCCTTCAGCAGATCCCGTCTCAGCATCGCAACCTTCCTTGCGCCAATGTTACTTCGCCACTTCCATGATCAGGCCGCTTCATAGAAAACCGGCATGCGCAAGCCCGATAGGGAGCCGGTTCTGCACGACGGAGCGCCGTAGGGCTCGACATCCACCATCATCTCGTCAAATTCGGGCGCGCGGTCCGGCCGATTTAGCGGTGTAGTTGGTCGGTGTCTCGCCGATATCGCTTAGCGAGTTGCCTCCTCCGCGAAGCTTGCGAGGACCTGATCAATTGCTTTGGCGGCCGTTTTGCTGTCCGACATTGCAAGCCCGTGGCGCGGATAAACATAGCTCAGCAGGTAATCGCCCGAATTGTAAGTGAGCCACACCTTGCCCTGATCATCTTGCCAGACCAGCGCCTTCAAGGGGACATCGATTGCAAGCGTTGGTGCTTCTTGCATTGGTTTGGTGCCCAGTCTGGGGTTGCCAAACACGATGACGGTGCGCGGTTTCAGCGTGAGCCCATTTTGGCTGGCAGCAGCAGCGTGATCGATTTCGGTGAAGACCATCCAGCCGTTAGCTTCCTTGGCCGTTACGGCTCGCTCGAATCGCGCAATCGTTTCCTTAACTGAGTAATTGCTTGGCTTCGAGATCAGCCCGGACCCGGCAGCGTGAGCGTCAGGCCGCACAGCCATGGCGAGTCCTAAGAGCAGGGTGCGCCAGATTAGTCCAGTGAACGTCATACGAGCTCCGGGCCGGATTTCCGGCAGACGTGGCGTCCGATTTCGTGCAGTTGACGTTCGGGCTGGAATGCTCGATCCATCGATTGCCTGCTTCCGTTCTGGTAGGTTTCCCACAGTCTTAGCCAGCAAGCATCGGGTACGACAATTCCACAGTATGGGAGGTCCGCTATCTTTCCGTTTAGACAAACTAAGACGAAGGTTTAGGGCTATCGAACGTCAGGTCCCGCCGACCGCGAGATCTCGCTCAATACACGCGACCAGTTCCGGCTCGTGAAAGGATTTGTCAACGCCAACGGCTTCGCCGTTGAGGGCCCTTTCCCTGGATTTCGTATCCCCGTACGCCGCGACAAATATGATTGGAACGTGACCGCCCCGCCTTTGTAGCAAATCCTGCAATTCGTGCCCGTTCATGGCAGGTGTAGGTCACAAACGAGGCAAGCTGCCTCATCCTTTAGCCAGAGCTCGGAAAATCTGCTGCCGCGGCGCAGCTACGTGCTGTGTAACCCAGCGATTCGACAAGGCCAGCCATCGCTCTACGGAAGGATGCGTCGTCATCGACAATTGCCACCAGCGTGACCTTGGTCACACAGGATTGCCGTATCGGTAACCGGAGAAAACGATGATACTAGGTCTCTAAGTCTGAATATCCAGGCTGTCGGCCATTCTCACCAGCTCGGCAAGCGATTTCGCACCCATCTTCCGAACCAGGTTGCTGCGGTGGACCTTCACCGTGTTCTCCGTGATGCCAATTTCTGCGGCGATCTGTTTGTTCACGAGTCCCCGGGAGATGCACGCCATGATCTCTTTCTCACGTCGGGTCAATGTCTGGAACTTTGCTCGCAGCGTCAAAGCCGCATTTTGCCTCTGTCGTTGCATTCGATCGCGGGTGAGCGCGGTATATATCGCGTCGAGCATGTCCTGCTCCCGGAATGGCTTGGTCAGAAACTCCACCGCGCCAGCTTTCATTGCGCGAACGCTCATCGGGATATCGCCATGCGCAGTGATGAAAATTATCGGGATCGCTCCGCCAGAACTCGTCAGCTCAGCCTGGAAATCCAACCCGCTCAGGCCGGGCAGCCGCACATCGAGTATCAGGCAGCAGGCTGCATCCGGCAGCGTTACCTTCGTAAACTCTGCCGCAGTTGCGAAGGCACGAACCTCGAGATCCACTGACTCGATGAGGTTGCAGAGGGCCCGACGCATGGAAAGATCGTCGTCCACCACAAAAACTGTTGGCTTGGGCGGTCCGTTTATGGTTTGTGCACTGCTTCGCCTCGGAATTTCGTCATTTGGCGGTCTCATGCGTTCTTCCCTTGCTTGGCAGGGCAATGCGAAAGATGGAGCCGTTTGGCTGAGCGGGAGAAACCGACAAAGTCCCACCGTGCGCTTCCACAATCGATCTGCAAATGGCAAGCCCCATTCCCATCCCGCGAGACTTTGTTGTGTAGAACGCGTCAAAGACACGGTCTCTGTCCTTCGGAACGATTCCTGTTCCGGAATCCTCAAGCGCAACCACGATCCCATCCCGCCCGAGCGCTTCGGATCTCACCTTCAATACCCGGTTCCGGCCCGTGACCGACCGCATGGCGTCAGCAGCATTGGCGACAACGTTGAGTACAACCTGTTGCAGTTGCCCCCGATGGGCCGTAATGATTGGGAGCGTTGTGGCGAGATCCAGATCAATGCGGATCCCTACTTCTTCCATTTCGTCCCGAACGAGAGCGATGGTTTCCCGCACCAGCTCGTTTGTGTCGACGGTTGTTTCGATCTGATCCCTTTGTCGTGACAGTTCGCGTATCGACTGGATGACGTCGTTCGCCCTGTGACCGTCCGCAGCGATATGTACGAATGTGTCATGTGCTCTCTCGACACTGGGCGGTGACCGGGCCAGCCAGCGCTGGCCCGCATTGGCATTGGCTACGATCGCGCCCAATGGCTGTTTTATCTCATGGGCAATGGCAGCGGCCATGGCGTCCAGGGTCATAAGACTGGCCTCGCGTTCGCGGCGTTGCGCCAGCACCGAGACGGCAAGGCGAGCGTAAATCATCGTCGTTTCCGACAATAGTACAAGCAGAACAAATGCTGAGGACAAAATCCCATAGACTCGCCCCGCGTACCAGACGACGCTGAAGCGGTAGGCCGTCGTGCTCAACAGAACTGTCTCGATAAACCAGGCCCACAATGCTACTAACAGCCACAGGTCAAGTACCGAGGATTGCCGCCACCAAAGCAGTGCCACTGAGGCTGCGCTGAGCACCAAAATAGGCGGCGCGGCGTAATCGCGCCACACCGAGTTCGCATGCATCTCATCTACGAAGACGTTCGGAAGGAATTCCGCACCGGCTGTTGCGAGCCAGGTCAGCGCAATAACCAAAAGAACGATGGATGCCCCACTCGCGACGATAGCGGGTCTCACTGAGCCGTACGCTCGTCTCATCTCGGGGCCAGCGGCTTTCAGCAACGAGTACGCGATGACCGCCACTGGCATGCTGAGGTGCCAGAACATGTATAGCCAAAACGTGGTCTGAAGTCCCGCTCCGAGCAGCCCGGTCGGCGAGAATGCGTAGGGAAATGTGAGGGCGTGGGGAACAATAATCGCGGCATTGAATAGATAGCCCATCGCGAGTGCGAGCAGGGCATACCACCGGACCACCGAGAACTGTGCGTACAACAATGCAGCCGTAATCAGGTCATTGAGAAAAAGGGCGGTGTCGACCACCGGGATGAACGCATCGAGTGGTGGTAATCGGATCTGCATAAAGGGCAGGGTGATCAGGAAAGCGGCAAGCAGCGCGAGCACTATGATCAGTGCCAACCGTCTTTGCTTTCTGGTTGGCGGCAGCGCAGACAGGAGTATCGCGTGCTCGTCCGACACGTTCCGATCCTCGATGCACATTCCCCCAGACTATTTAATTTTACGCTGACTCCGGATGCGTGTCCAGTCTCGCGCTTTGTCCATGATGCCCGAGTTTCCTTCTTGGTCGACGGGTAGGAACGCGCCGCAGCCTTCCGCGGCGGCTCGACATCCCGCGGGAGGTGAGCCTGTGCGTCGCGCCAGCTCCACTTCAGGGTCGGTTGGCAGATACGCCCTCCGCCAATACGCGATGGCTTCACGCACCCTTGCAGTCGCATAGGCTTGCGGATCTGTACCAATGATCAGCGACCGCGCAATTCATTGGGTCAGACGCCGTCACATTTCATCCGAATACGGCGCGAACCGCGGCACTAGGGTTGGGCAATAAGCAGCACAGTGCTCCTATGTCCGCGCGCTGTCGCGGTTCGGGCACAAAATATGTTTCCTCCACCAAAATCCCATGCCATTTGGATTGCCCGCCGCGAGTTCGTAGTCCGAACTTGAAATTCCGGCGTCCCAGGTCGCAATCCAGAAATCCTCTATGTCCTCAAGAGATAGTGCCACAAAATCGTTAGGATCCCCGCGCCCAGCAGGAGACCGATTGCGGTCCAATCCAGGCGGTCGTGATCTTCTTGTTCCGACGTTGGAGTGCAGGTCCGCTGAAGCTCGTCGGGACGTTCCGGCGAGGGGTTCCAGAGCGCGTCTGCCAGCAGGAACGAGGGGCAGATCTTAACATCACGTTCTGGTAAAGGTTGTCCAGCCATTTTCATCGCTCCTTAAGTCCAGTACCTGCCGACTCAGTGGTGGAGCCGGTGGTGATCTTGCTTGCGTGTGGCCTCACGGTTACTGCGCTATCTCGCACGGAACTGGACCGCCCAGCCGGAAGGAACAGCTGCGTGGGCTTGGCAAATCAAGGGCGAGACCGAGCCCGCTCGTTCGCTGCTCGGCGACGCGTGGTCCTGGCTACGTCGTGATGGCGTGTAATGCTTCGCGTCATCTGTAACCACTTGCGAGAGGTCAACCGTCGGTTAGCGATCGTGGCCGTGTGTGATGGCTGCTGCCGCCCCGCAGATACCCCGACGCAGGGCAGCAGTCGGTCCGACTGGCAGGCTACTCCCGCCAGAACGGCTTCATGAGCTCGCGCTGCACGACTTCCCGGGTCAGGCCAATATCCTGCAGCAGGTGGTCGTCTAGCCTGGCTAAAACGTGACGGCTCGCAGCACGTTTCTGCCACATCGACACGAACCGCTGTGCACGACATGCTGCGGTGAAGAGCGCGGCCACCACGTTCGTCGATGGAATCGTCCGAACCGCAGGCGTGGCGCAGGTTGTGTTCAGCAACGCATTACGCCCTGCATTCAGGCTTCCGGGTAGCATCTCAAACTCCTTTATAAGTGACGGTCTCTGTGTTCGCCCAAATGACTGGTCAATCGCTATGTCAGGATTTGTTCGACTGCTGCTCAGTCTGCGGCTAAAGCCGCAGAGGCGCCTGACGCGCGAACCGACCTCGCCGCAATCCAATCGCCAATACCTTCTACTGAGCCGATCCGCTGCCACTGCCTCTCTGGACAACTAAAATTGTCCAGGTACTCATCGGCCAGTTTCTGATCGCGGCTCATCGCCACCATCAATTCCACCCTGGCTTCGTCGGGTGGCTGCAGGAATGCGTTAGTCCAGCGCGATGCACCGAGTATGCGTGCCGACCGACAGCGCTCGACCTCGTTGCAGAACGCCACATCAAACACGTCCGCTTCCGCGATCACGTCAGCAAGGACAAATGCACTGTATGACCCGAGATTGGCTCCCTGAGCCATCAAGGGGTCGACCGTGACGTGCACATCGCCTAGTGCGACGGCATACTTGCCACGGCCAAGATCGAGGTACGGACGGCGCACCACAGGTGTAACGGCCGCCTGCGCCAGATCATCGGCGCCCTGTA
>Ga0123356_10004985_pt1 | contig 13618 bp, 12 predicted proteins | sample TergutEmb28metaG_2_FD_92546 | JGI IMG/M metagenome (GOLD analysis project Ga0123356, IMG submission 92546) | Embiratermes neotenicus P3 segment gut microbial communities from Petit-Saut dam, French Guiana - Emb289 P3 | ecosystem: Host-associated > Arthropoda: Insects > Digestive system > Gut ...
GAAGAAGGAACAATGAGTTTAGTAAAAGCACAGCCTGAAAAGTTCGAACTTGTAAGCTCATTCAAAGTACCATCCGGCGGCAGAGGCGCTTTTTGGGCGCATCCGGTTGTAAGTCACGGAGTGCTTTATATACGTCATGCGGATAATTTGTATGCGTATGATATAAAGAGCAGATAGTAATGATGACGTTTCCTGCTTCTTTCGTATTCTTACAAGACGGAACACTCGTGTAATGTTGTTTGTTATATTTAACAAAAAGAGATGGCCCTATGTTAAGCTATGATGAGTTAATATTCAAAATTCCTAAAGAATCTGAAGATTATCAGAAATGCTCTAATTTTATTGTGGAAAGCATAGAGGATATCATCAACGTTGCAATTGAAGAGCACAGAAACAAAATAATTATTAACACGAATTTAAAACTCGGTATACCGATGGAAAATGTTAATAAAATCGCTGGGCCGTTTGTTGAGGCATGGGCACATGAGATATTTTGCGATGTGTTAGAAGACAAAGACAACAAATACAAACTTATAAATGTTGAGGGATGCGAACGATTAAACATAGCAGATGTGATTCTTCAATTCAGAAGAGAGCGAAAACGTCAAACTTCTATAACCGGATTCGTAGACGTCAAAGCAACCAGTAAAGATATTGATGGGAGCGGTAAATCACCCAATATCACTTCATTTGCTAAAATCAGAACTGCCTATGTAAAAGACCCGGATTACATCTTTATCGTGTTGTCACTCAAACATAAAGTATTCAGCAAAAAAGACACGCGTACAAAAATGATGATGGGAGTAATGGAAGTAATAGATTTTAACGCATATGATTTGAAATATATTGGAGACAATGATATTTCATATAACCCGGCACTTGGGAGTGGACAATTACAAATAAGAGACATTCATTATGTCTCTCAAAAAATCAGAAGTGTATGGGAATTCTGTCAACTGTTAGATAAAAAGTGTATCGCATCCAAAAAAGGATATGGCGATTGGTTGGAATATGCAAAACGATATGAATGGATCAAAGAATCTGTATGAATATTGAAATCAAACTCGGTGACGCAATTCAATTGCTGAAACAACAGAGAGAGTCAAGCGTAGACGTAATCATTGCTGACCCACCTTATAATTTAGGAAAAGATTATGGGAACAACAATGATATGAAAGAATTCGACGAGTACCTAAATTTTTCAAACGCATGGTTAACAGAGGCAAAACGAGTTTTAAAACCGACAGGGACGATTTATGTATTCATGGGCGTACGGTTCATATCTTATTTGTTTGATATAATGGATAAAAAACTTCAAATGCACTTTAACAGTTGGATTTGTTGGCATTATACCCAAGGAATGGGAAAAACCAAAGGTTTTTCACCACGTCACGATGATATTCTCATGTTTACAAAAACAGGTAAATTTAAATTCTTCATAGATGATGTTCGAATCCCTCAGAAGTATTATAGGGAACGTAACAATATGAGGGGCGCTAATCCTGGTGATGTTTGGGAATTTTCTCATATACATTATTGTAATGAAAATCGTCAAAATCATCCTACTCAGAAACCGGAAGGTCTAATTGAAAGAATGGTATTGGCTTCTTCAGAAAAAGGAGATGTTGTGCTTGACCCTTTTTCCGGCAGCGGTACAACTCTTAGAGTTTGTCAGCAGTTGAATAGAAATGCTTATGGATTTGAAATTAATCCGGAGTATGTCCAAATGACAAAAGAGAGACTATCATTTCCATTTCATGGCTTTGATAGCGTTGATCCTAGAATGGAAAGAGTACCCAACGATTTAAGAGATCCTGATATACGACAAACATACCTTGAAAGACATATCGAATGGTTTTTGACGCATCATGACACTTCTATTGAAAAATTTAAAGCAGAAGTTAAAAAAATATATGGTATAGGTGTATTTAAATCAGAAATGAAACAAAGTATTCTACCGTTGTTTGAACAAAGTTTATAAGTATTTAACATATTTTTAAGTCACGATGAACGGCTAAAATTGAACCGTACAACATCTAATTGACAAATAACAGACAGAATGTCCGAAGATAATACCAAAAAAAATAATGAAAAACCACCCTCATCGGGGTGGTTTAAATATTCGTTTATTCTCAGCGCCGCTCTTTGGTTAATTGTGTTGGGATGGTGGTTTACGCACAAGCCGCCTTTCCAAATAACAGAACGAATTCCCGGAGAGTGCGGTGAACCAGTGCAGTCTGCGGCTCAAAATGTTGTATCTTCAAATATCGGCGAATTCTTTTTTGAGTATGACGGCTTACCTTCATCCGCAAGCGGTTCATGGCCGCGTTTTCGCGGTAGTCAATTTGATAATATCAGCCTTGACAAAACGTTATTGCGGGATTTTGCTGACGGTTCTCAGCCTAAGGTTTTATGGTCGATTGATTTAGGTGAGGGGCATGCGGCGCCTGCGGTTCATAATGGCCGTGTATATGTTCTTGATTATGACGAAGAGAAATCAGAAGACGCTTTGCGTGTTTTTTCTTTGGATGACGGCAAAGAAATTTGGCGGCGTTCATACGGTAACAGAGTAAGACGCAATCACGGCATGTCGCGTACTGTTCCGGCTGTCACAGACAGCGCTGTTGTAACTATCGGCCCGCGCTGTCACGTTATGTCAACACATGCTGTAACAGGCGATTTACTTTGGGGTATTGACCTTGTGAATGAGTACGGCACAGAAGAGCCTCTGTGGTACACAGGGCAATGCCCGCTGATTGATGATACCGTAGCCGTGATTGCTCCTGCGGGAAATAAAGCGCTTTTAATCGGGGTTCATAAGATGACAGGTGAAGTGCTTTGGGAGACTCCAAATAAACATAACTGGAAAATGTCTCATTCGTCAGTTATGCCCATGAATTTCGGCGGACGTTCGATATATGTTTACTGCGCGGCAGGCGGTATTGTTGGCGTTGCGGCAGATGGAGATGACCGCGGCAGTATACTGTTTGAAACAACTGATTTCAACTGGTCTGTTGCAGCTCCGTCACCATTAGTGTTAAATGATGGTCGTATCTTTATGACTGCCGGATACGGCGGCGGCAGTATTGTATTTCAGGTTAGTCATAATGACGGCAAGTTTTCAATATCAACATTAGAGCGTCATACTCCAAGAGAAGCTATGGCCTCAGAGCAGCAAACGCCCATTTACTATAAAGGACATTTGTACGCGGTTCTTCCAAAAGACGCCGGAACTAACCGGGAACAGTTTGTTTGTGTTGACGAAAAAGATGTATCTTCTTTTAAATGGACAAGCGGGCCTGAGAATCGGTTTGGTCTTGGCCCGTTTTTAATAGCAGATAACAAGTTTTTTATTCTTAGTGACGACGGAACGCTTACAATCGCGGCTGTCTCAAACAGACGATTTGAAAAAAAATCATCTGTAAAAATTATGGACGGTATAGACGCCTGGGGGCCAATGGCGATTGTGTCGGGCAGATTGCTGTTGCGTGATTCCAAGAGGATGTTTTGTATTGATTTGAGGCGGTAGAAACTTACATTCTTTGAAGCAATCCGCTATGGCTCACTATCAGCTTTCTCAGTTCTACAAAAACATTGATGATTTTTACGCTTACTTTTACGGCTACAGGTGTTTGTAAAACTGCCGAAAGCATTGCTACACCTTGTTCTGTAAACACAAAAGGTAAGAACTTACGATGTTGTCCTCTGCCTGCGTTTAAGGTGCCAGATTGGAACCTTAAAGAATCATCTTTACTATTTGTATAATAAAAATTTTGTTTTATGGAAAAATTGAGAAATAAGAAAATGAAAATACGCGAGAGATGAAAATTGAAAATGAATTTAACAATATATTGACATATTAATATAAATTAAAATTCTATTTTTTGCAATTGATTTGCAGGTTTTCTTTTGCGTTGGGACAGAGATGCTTTTTATTTGTATACGTTCTGTACACGCTTGGAAAATACGCATCTCCGTCTCCGCTATTATTATGCTAACTACAGGAATATATTATTATATTCTAATGTTAAAATATAGCATCATATCAGCACGCACAAACGAACAATCACTCTTGAACACAGCGAACTGAAAAGCCAGGCTTCTGTTTCTGATCGTGTAGGATTTGGCCCACATCTACCCAATCATAGTTAGTAATAAACCGTAAATACGCGCCGCTCCGTTTTCTGTCTCTGTACTCCGTAGCTGTCCACCAATATCCAAAGGAACCATTATCACCGATACCACCCGGCAAAGCGGAAAAACCGAAATCATCTGTACCATTGCCACTACTGCCATTTGGCCTGTTATTCCAGCCTGAATTTGATTTTAGCTTTGTGCCCATATTATAAACATGACGAATGTTGTCTTTATTCCTACCTTTACCGAAAAATGGATTTACAACTCCCCCCACCGCCTGACATAAATCGTCCCAATCTTCAAGAGTTGACAAACGCCAACCGGAAGGACACGCTTTCATTGCCGTATTCCAATCGTATAATCTGCCGTATATGTCACAATTAGAAGTATTGTTATCATAGCACCAAGAATTATCGGCTTCATAATTAAGATTCTCAGCCATCCAGTTATTTTTACCTATTCTCACAGTTCGGTAGGTTTTACCGTCTCTGGAATCTTCAAGCATAGCAGGTTTCTCGAAGTTGGCAGTAAGCGTTTGATTGCTGTTTATTGTGACCGTTATAGATTTAGCCTTATCAGTTGACGCTCCTGACCATCCGGTAAACACATAACCCTCATTTGCGGTTGCCGTTATTTCTGCTTTCGTTCCGGCATCGTATTCTATGGTTCCGGCAGGAGATACTGTACCTCCGCTTTTTGGATTGGCCTCAATTCTGAGTTTGAATGTTGCGTCACTGCCAAAAACCTGTGCAGAAAAAAACGTCATTAACAACATACAAACAAATATACTTGCAATAGTTACTGTTTGTCTACTGTAAGCTGATACTCCCATAATTTGAACCTCTTTCTTTATAAGATTTATACTGTGTTATGGATAATCATTCTTGCACACAACGAACCGAGAGCCCTCGATTTTTTAAAACGGTTGAATATGTTACCACATTGCTACCATTCGAACGCATAATCATCCTATAACCACTACTGACCCCATCCTTAAGCAACTCGCGAGCTGTCCACCAATCACCATCCGAGCCAGCTCGGAGAAATTGCCTATTTATACCTTTGGCGAAGTCACTGAAGCTACTAGGGCCACAACTAGGACAGTAGCTACCGCCAGGCAAAGCAGTAAATCCAAATTCATCGGTGCCAATATGTTTAGAGTGAGCTTCCCACCCTGTCTTTGATTTAAGTCTTTCACCTGCTACATTTTTACCTCCAACAGCATTAATCAAATTATCCCAGTGACCATCAGTAGGCAAACGCCAACCCGCAGGACACGCGTTCATTGCAGTATTCCAATCATATAATCTGCCGTATTTACTACAATTGGAATTACTGTTACCATAACACCACGAATTACTGGTTTCATAGTTAAGATTTTCAGCCATCCATGTATTATCACCGATGTTCACAATACGATATTTTTGACCATCTCTTGAATCCATTATAGTAAAATCTTTGGGAATACTCATACTAATTTTGGAATTACCAAAAAACGCATCGCTCGCCATAGAGATAACGCCATTGGGAATAGTTAAACTGCGAAGTTGATTATTCGCAAACGCCTGACTCCCAATAGAACTAACACTACTGGGAATAGTAACACGGGTTATTTGATTATTTGCAAACGCTTGATTCCCAATTGAAGTAACACTGCTTGGAATAGTCACGCTTGTCAGTTGACAATTAATAAACGCCTTATCGGCAATAGCGGTAATTGGTTTATCCCACGCTTCTCTTGGAATAACAAGATTGCGGTATTGCGCTCTTTGTTCGGCTGTAAGCGATGGGTTAAATCCTCTCACAATGCCATTATCTACTTGTAAAAAGATATTTTGCTGCCGCTCTTCACCCGACATTGCGGTTATCGCAAACCGTGCGTTTTGGGGCGGCGCTCCGCTTACAGATGCGATACGTATAGTCAGGTTGTCGCTGATGTCGTCCGCACTTACCGCGTTGAAGGTTACAGTATTATGAGCATTCTCTGTAAATCCAATACTGAAATTACGGTTAATGCTGAAATATGGATTTAGCCTTACAGTCTGATTTCCGATTACCCGCCCCTCTTCATTTACAAGTTCAAATAGCACCGTAATATTGTACTGTTTCGATGAGGCAAAAGGATTTGTATTAGACACGCCGCTCCACGGCCAATTTGCCAACCCCCATTTGTCTTTCATATTTGTAGTATTCAGACCGTTTAATACAGATTGAGCCGCTTGAAGCGACCGCTCCATTGCTTTAAACCATGTCTTGTTGGCGCTCAGGTTTATAGATATGCTGAGATTGGCGGTTTCTTTTTGATAGTTGATGTTACCGGTCTGAATGTTTGTAGCATAAAACAGTGTGTAAGGCGGATCGGCGGAACTAATTATACTATGGAAAGTTACCTCAGTCTCCGTAAGCCGATTCACCCAGCTTCGCCGCCACACAATATCGTTGCGTACATCTGCTCCTATGTTTCCGCTTGAAATATTGGCGCTGATTACCGTAGACCGATTTGCCGCTTCAAAGAGCGAAGAATCAAAAGCCGCGGCTTGAAAGAAGTAGCTCAACGCCGCTACATCTGTTCCTTTTTTCTGTGCCGCGATACCACGGGCAAGCGCAGCTTCCGCTTGCATCCGCGCTGTATTCGCTACTCTTTTCAGTTCGCCGAGAGCTTCGCTTGTCAGATTCACACCAAGCTGTTTCAGCAAATCAGCAGAAGCCTCTTTAACCGCCGAAAGATTCTCCAATGCCAATGAGGATACTGGAGTAGGAGAATATGAAGCCTTACGCTCTCCGCTTGTCACGTCAGTTACGTTAAGTTCGAGTACAAAGGCATTTGCGGTTTTACTTATGGAACCGGTAAGAATATGACTTGCGTTTGTAAGATTACCAATTCTGATACGATCCTGCTCAGAATAACGTCCGGAGAACCCCTCTTTCCACTCCGCAAATATCTTTTCAAGATTCTGCCTGTCAATAATGGTGATTGCTGAAAACTTGTTAAAATCTCCGGTAATGGAACCCTGAACTAAGGAAAGCATCCATTGTTCATCCTCTGAAAGTCCCTTGCTTTCTAATTCGAGAACCGCAAGCCTCATTCCTTTTCCGCCATCACCAGTATAAGGTTGCGAAACCGCCATCTGCGCTCCGGTTACCAAAACCACCATCAACAGAATCATGTTTTTTTTCATATTCTCACTAAGCAACGACTTTTTCATACGAGAACCCCTTGTGGTTGAATATCATCAAATTGTGTCTTGTTGGGACACAATCCGGCAAAAAAATATCTGACACACTTCAATCTCAGTAAGCGCATACCGCCGTGCGATTTCCTCAATTTCATCGGATTTAAATTGCGCTCCGTTTTTCCTGTTAATTTTTGCGGAGAGGCACTGCGGAGAAATATTAATTACCCTCGCCAATGTCTCGTTTGTATCACCATGCAACTTCATTTTACTTACGAGCATCCGTTTGTTCATCCAACCCCCTTTAGCCCCAAAGTGTCCCAAACAGACACTAAAAATATAACACCACAAGGGACTAAAGTCAAGTCTCATTAACATTTTTGCGACACTTTTTAAAATAAATTTGAAAAAACGCCAAAATTAAGTTATTATTAAGACACGATGTCTGAAAAGGATTGAAAGGGATTACTATGAAAATGGGTGACCGCATGAGAGAACTGCGGAAAGAGAGAGGTATAACTCAGGAGGAGTTAGGTCACCTCATTGGCGTACAGAAATCAGCTATTCGTAAATACGAAAAGGGAACAATAAAGAGCATCAAGCAGGATGCTATTCTGAAAATGTCAAGATTTTTTAATGTCAATCCCTGCTATCTGATGGGAATGAGTGACAACCGTAATCTCGCGCAATCATCCCAAGAGGATTATATGGAAAAAATAAAGGCCGAATATGGCGATAACATTACTACGCTCATACATCGTTTTTCGAGGCTTAACATATTGGGCAAAAATACATTATTAGACCGCGCAGGAGAGCTGTGTCAGCTGCCGCAGTATACCGATACCGAAAAAGGTGAATCGTGATTATCGAGAAATTCAGCAGCATAAAGTGATGATGCTTTTCGCCAAAACATATCACACGCGCATATAGAATAAAATTCACGCCCTTGTTATTCGTGTCAATTATATACTATATTAATTATTCTCTTCTCTCTTTCCAAAATTTTCACTTCTCAATTTTTTCCATAAAACAGACTTTTGGGATAAAGTTTAACTAATCATGAAAATGAAACCGTTACAAATTGTAACGAGTTGAAAACGAAAGGGTGAACACCATGAGCGAATCTCAAAACAAAATTAAACTTTTTGAAGAAAAACAAGTTCGTGCTGAGTGGGATGAGGAAGCTGAGAAGTGGTGGTTTTCGGTGGTGGATGTGGTTGCGGTGCTGACAGACCAATCAACACAACGCGGCGCAAGTAATTATTGGGCGAAATTAAAGGAGCGTTTGAAAGCGGAAGGCGCTGACCAACTGCTGACAAATTGTCAGCAGTTGAAAATGCTTGCCCCTGATGGCAAAATGCGCTTGACCGACGTAGCCGACGCGGAACAAATCCTGCGTCTAATCCAATCAATACCCAGTAAAAAAGCCGAACCTTTCAAACTATGGCTCGCGCGTGTTGGCCGTGAGCGTATTGATGAAACCATAGACCCCGAACTCTCAATCGACCGCGCAATTCAAAACTACCGCCGTTTAGGTTACAGTGAAAATTGGATAAATCAGCGGATAAAATCCATAGAAGTCCGTAAAGGTCTAACCGATGAATGGGATAAAAGCGGCGTCCAAAAGGGCAAGGAATACGCAATCCTCACAAATCTGATGAGTAAAACATGGAGCGGTATGAATGTTAATGAGTATAAAAAATTCAAACAGCTCAAAAAAGAAAACTTACGCGATAATATGACCAACATTGAGTTAGTGCTGAATATGCTGGCAGAAGCAGCTGCAACCGAAATATCAATAAATCAGCAGCCAAGCGGACTCAAAGAAAGTGCCGACGCAGCCGTAGAAGGAGCAAAAGCCGCGAAAGCCGCACGGAAACAGATTGAGAAAAATACGGGAAAAGCAGTGGTAAGCAGATTAAATGCCAAGAACTTGAGGCAGGGCGCTATTGACGCAGATGTTAGAACATAATTTTTTTTCTCTTCTCAATATCTTAAATAAAAACACACCGTTAGTCCGCGCCAGGTGGCTATGCAAAATCGCATTACCCAAATGCGCAATGCCGCCAACTTTGCTTTTTACGTCTTTTGTCGCTTTAGCGGATGTTATATTTAAAAAGGGTTTTAACCACGTGAAAGACGCCGGCATATAACAGCTTAAAGAAAGCGCAGGTAACTACAAATGATGCTACGAGCAGGGTATCGGCAAAGTAAAAGTTGGCACAAAATTATTGCCGTTTTGCTTATCGCATCGGCTTTTATTATCTGTTTGTCATGTGAAAAAAAATCACCGCCATCGGAAACTCGTGATAAATTTTATAACTCCGATAACGATTCACTTATTAATATTGATCCGCGCTTAATAGGATATTATGAGGATGAACCGCTCCCAAAACCGGAAGGTGAAGTTAACGCGCTTCATATTGACCAACATGACAAAATTTACATAGGGTCTGGCAAAGCGCTGTTTATTGTTGATACTGCGGGAACGCATATCAACGCTATCGCTTTTGATGATACCGTAAGAAGTATTACTACTCATGAAAACGGCGAGATCTATATCGCTTCACAAAAACGTATAAGCGTACTTGATTCCAACGGAATAAGAAAACAGTCATGGGAGATGGACAATGAGCGTACGTTTTTTACATCGGTTGCTGTAAGCGGCAAAAATATTTTTATAGCTGACGCGGGAGAGAGAATCGTACTGCGCTCCGACACATCAGGCAAGCCGCTTGGTCGCATCGGTGATAAAGATACGGCGAACGGGATATCCGGTTTTGTTATTCCAAGCGCGAATTTTGACCTCGCTATAGGACAAGACGGGTCTCTGTGGGCGGCGAATACCGGACGTCACAAACTGCAAAACTTCCGGCCAAATGGAGATTTAATCTCCGAGTGGGGAGAAGCGGGAGCTCATACAGTGGCATTTTGCGGCTGCTGCAATCCGATTCGTTTTACACTGCTTAGCGACGGCAGTTTTGTCACTGGAGAAAAAGGTTTTAGCCGTGTTAAGATATACAATCAGGCCGGAAAATTTGTAACAGTCGCAGCGCCGCCCTCTGCTTTTAAAGGGCCTAAGGCGATAACCGCCTTGGCGGCGGATTCTCATGGAACCATTTACATAGCAGACGCGTATGAAGAAACAATCAGAAGATTCAAAAGAAAACAAGACTGAAAACGGTAAACTTGCCGCTCCTGTGAACAGAAGAGAGTTCTTGAAAACCGCGGGGAGGTTTTTAGCGCTTTCTGTTTTGGGCGTAAGCTTTTTAAAGTTTATTAAGTTAAAGAGTCCTGTCACTGTATGGCAGATTGACCCAAAGAAATGTATCCACTGCGGACTTTGCGCCGCGGAGTGCGTACTTAATCCATCGGCTGTGCGGTGCGTGCATGATAAAGACGTTTGCGGATATTGCAAACTCTGCGGCGGGTATCACCGCCCTAACGCAAGCCGTCTTGATACTGCTGCCGAAAGTCAACTTTGTCCTACAGGAGCTATACAGCGTACATTTATAGAAGACCCCTATTACGAATATAAAATTAATGAGGATTTGTGCAACGGCTGCGGTAAATGCGTTAAAGGGTGCGCTTCGTTTGGCAATGGTTCGCTCTATTTACAAGTGCGCCACCATATATGCGTTGGCTGCAATGAATGCCGGATTGCAATGAAGTGTCCGGCTCAGGCTATAAGTCTTGTTACAACAGACAACGCTTACTGGAAAGAAGAAGGATGAGAAACGGCTTTCAATCAATCATGTTTGTTATCCGCAAATACACTGTTTTTCTTATTTTACTAAGTATAACAGCCGCTGTTGTTGATGTGGAAGCAAGCCGTTTTCCACGTCCTGAATTTGAGAGCGGTTACGAAACGCCGATAACTGATTTCGGTCATGCGAGAGCGGTTGCTTTGTATTATATGGATGCTGCCGTTCTTTTTATCGCTCTTTGCGCTGCTTCTTTTTTAATTCTGAAAAAACGGTCACGTAAAGGAATATTTGCCCTTGCAGTTTTTTGTGCTGCGTATTTTGGATTTTACGCAAAAGGGTGTACCTGCTCTATTGGAGCGATTCAAAATGTCACGGCAAGTATATTTACCGGTTACGCAATACCTCTAAGCGCCGCGCTTTTCTTTCTGCTGCCACTCCTATTTTCGCTTTTTTTCGGGAGAGCTTTTTGTTCATCCGTATGCCCGCTTGGAACGGTGCAGGAGTTTGTCATACTAAAGCCAAAGCGTCTACCGCAGTCTATTGCCGCGGTGCTTGGATTTATACCTCATTTGTATCTTGGGACGGCGATTTTATTTGCCGCGACAGGAGCGGGATTTATTATTTGCCGTTATGATCCTTTTGTTGGGATTTTTCGTTTCGGCGCTCCTTTGGGGATGATAATTTTTGGCGGAACTCTACTCGCAGTAAGTACAGTGATAGCGCGTCCTTATTGCAGATTTTTATGTCCTTACGGGGTGCTTCTCGGCTTAACGTCAAGACTTTCAAAATGGAATGTCCGCATTAGTCCAACTACGTGTATAAATTGCAGATTGTGCGAAAATGCTTGCCCGGTTGATGCTATTAATTCACCATCAACAGAACCTGTGAAAGAGCCGCGCAGCCGTTCAATGAAGCGTCTTAAAACTTATTTGTTAATTTTTCCATTGTGGATTATGCTTGGAGCCTTCACAGGTTGGATTTTGTCTGATTCTGTTTCTGCGCGTCATCCGCAGGTAAAACTTTCGCACAGTATTGAGTTCGGCGGGCTTCAAAGTGAAGGGCTGCGGGCTAATTCAGAAGTTATTGCACAGCTTAAAGAGCAATCTGTGAGCGCAAAGAGAAGTGTTAAGTTTGGGATGATTCTTCTTGGCGCGTATATGGGGTTAATTATAGGTATTTATCTTATTAGACAATCAACCCATAAAAAACTAACTGAGTACAGCGCCGATTCTGTTAAATGTATTGGCTGCGGGCGCTGTTATAAATATTGTCCGCAGGGGAAAACTGTAGAATTAAAAGAAGGACAAAAAGGACGAGAAGGACAAAAGTCACCAAACATATTGCAAAAGTAAAGTGATAAAGGTTATGAAATTTGATAAAGAAAATTTGAAGCAAATTGTTAAGGGAGTTCAGTGGTCGTCTGGTGTTGCTATTGTTATAATTGGTGTTTTACTTATGGCAACGCTTATACAAACTCAAATACACGACCCTGTTAATAATGAAACTTTATCTGCTTTAATGCAGCGGATTGAAAAAGAACCGTCCAATCAACAATTAAGAGATGAAATCAGAGCGCTTGATCTTCTTTCCCGCAAAGCCTATTTCACTTCTATGGAGCAGCTTAGAACAGGAAGCGTTTTGTTTTTTGCTGCTTTGGCTATTTTTCTAATAATGTGGAGAATTCATGCCGCTCTTTCTCCTGTTAAAGTTATTATTACTGATAAAAAACTTTCATGGTGGCAATCTCAAACCCGCTCAACAAAGACCGTGGCTTTTACAGGAGTATTTTTTGTTACCGCGGTGATTCTTAGCAGTGTACTTTTGAAATATGTTTTTACATCATCAAACAATTTGAAATGGGCATCAACAAAATCTGATGATAGATCAGCATCCCAGTGGGCTAACTTTAGAGGGCCGGGCGGAATAGGAGTCTCCTCAAGCGAAACCGCCCCGATAAATTTTAATGTAGAAACAATGGAAGGGGTACGGTGGAAAATCGCGGTTCCTCTTGAAGGGTTCAATTCTCCGGTAATTTATGATGGCCGTATTTTTTTGACAGGCGGCACAAAAGACGCGAGACAGGTTTTTTGTTTTGACGTCAATGATGGGAAATTATTGTGGACGTATAATGTTAAGGTTGCCGGGAGTGAGAAACGGCCTCTTCCAAAAGTTGACAGGGAGACCGGTTTTGCCGCTCCCACAGTCGCAGTCGATGGTAAACGTGTGTACGCAATTTTCGCCACAGGCGAACTTGTCAGCCTCACAGTAAAAGGAAAGCACGTGTGGTCGCGGCTTGTGGATATACCTGATAACCACTACGGCCACTCATCATCACTTATCGAAAGCAATGGACTCCTTTTTGTACAGTTAGATGAGTACGATAAGGGTAAACTTCTTGCGATAAACAGCAGAACAGGTAAAACCGTTTGGGAAGCTCCGCGAACGATTCTCTCATGGGGTTCGCCAATTATTGTCAATACAGAAATCCGCAGTGAGCTGATACTTGTTGATAACGAAATTGTTACATCTTACGATCCTGCTACAGGCAAAAAACTCTGGAGTATAAGTTGCCTGTATGGAGAAGTAGGACCATCAGCCGCA
>Ga0123356_10004986_pt1 | contig 13616 bp, 12 predicted proteins | sample TergutEmb28metaG_2_FD_92546 | JGI IMG/M metagenome (GOLD analysis project Ga0123356, IMG submission 92546) | Embiratermes neotenicus P3 segment gut microbial communities from Petit-Saut dam, French Guiana - Emb289 P3 | ecosystem: Host-associated > Arthropoda: Insects > Digestive system > Gut ...
CCAGCGTCAATAAGAATTCTGTCGTGCACGAATCTTCTCTTTTATACGTTGTTTATATGTAGTTGATAAATCGCTCTCGCCAGAACCATATTTACCAAAATAAGGCAGACCCAGGGTATAAGAATCAATCTCGTTTTCTTCTTTTTCGTAGTACATTTCCAGGGATTCAATTATAATCTCCGACATAGTCTTGTTTTTATGTTTGGAAAGAACAAGAAGTTTATTCCTTATATCTATGGGGAGCCTCGCGGTGGTAATAACTTCATTTGATTTGTAGTTTGTATTTAAAGTGGTCATATTACATATTGTAATATTTATGAGGTATAATGTCAAGATAATTGTTATGGAATTGCCATATGGGAAAAACAGTGCCGCACATCGGTTTCTAAATAGCCACTTCCCTATTTCAAAATAATATACTATAATGTGGCATTAGGAGTTTTACCATGAAAATGACAAAAAACAAGGTAATTATAGCCTTATTTATCTTAACCGTAATAGCGGTTACAGGTTATGCACAGGTTAACCAGGAAGAATTACAAAATCTTCCACCGGTTGAATTTATTAACTATGTAGGACCACACACTCAAGTAAACACAAGGGAAGAAATCCGTCAAATCGGTGTAAGTTTGGGTCAACAGAAAGCCGCCGCTCAAGGTCTGGCTGCAGCTGTTTTAGACCAAATGACAGCCGAAGAAAGAAGACAGTATTCATACACCGTCGAAGCCGGCGTTACAAACCGTTATTTTGTGATTCACTGTGTTTCCGGTCCGGAAGACAATAAACTTGATGCTGATATTTTTGGCCTTGGAGTAGACGCGGGAGTAGACCATATTCGAAACCTGCGCGTAATAATCCAGGGTTACCTTCAGGCTGCTTATAATTACAGCGAAAGAGATGCCGCTTTATTGGCTAATTTTATTACTATATATAATGCCGTATACCGCGGCAATTGGGATTATTTTTCCAACCGTTATAAAACTCTGGTTATGGAAAACCTGACCAGTGATAAAGCCGGTCTTTCCATACGTTATGATGAATGGCCCGGAAGAACTTTAATAGTTATTCCTCTTGGTCATGGCGGTTTAAGCTCTGTCGATACTTCTGTCATTTCTGACGAAAGAGTAATTGAAGAAATACGCAGAGATGATGATCAAGGTATTCAGATGCGGCAGGATTTAGTAGATCTGATGGAACGGGAAGCGGATGAAGCTGAACAACAAGCGCAAGTTGAACGTGAACAAATCAGAGAAGACGAAAGGCAATTAGAAGAAGACAGAAGACAGACTGAACAGGATAGACGGCAAGTTGAACAGGAAAGGCAACAAACTGAACAGGACAGACGGCAAGTTGAACAGGAAAGACAACAGATAGATCAGGAAAGACGCCAGACTCAGGAAGATCAACGGGTAACAGAACAGGAAAGAAGGCAGACACAAGAAGACCTTGACAGAAGAGAACAACAAACACAGGAAAGAGAGCAGGAAATAACACAGAGAGAACAGGAAATACAAGAAAGAGAACAAGAAGTACAGGATAAAGAAGATGAACTGGCGCAACGTGAAGACGAACTTGAACAACGCCGTGAGGATGTAGAAAGACTTGAAGAATTCGCCGAACAAAAAATGGATGATGCTCAGGATCATCGTGATGAAATAGCGAGAGATCAGCAGGATGCCATTATCCAGGGTGATCGGGATGAAACCGAAGGAGATATTGGAGTAGCGATAGAAAGAACAAGCCCGGCAATTATGGGAAGACTTGTACGCTTTAATCCGGCAGATGGAAGAGAAATAAGAAAATCTCCTTTTGATACTGTCCATGTAAGAACAATTACATTTATCGACGGAAAAATAATCGCTATTGCCGGTGAAGCAAGAGGACAAGGAGCGGTACGTCTTGTAGAGATAAACGAAAATGGCATGGAAATGGCAAAGCAGGGCGATGATGACATTAAAAATGGAAGCTTGATTTGGGTTAATGGAAGAGACCTCTACGCGATAACAGTCGAAGATGATAATTGTTATCTTGGCCGCTTTAATACAGACCTTGTGCTGCAGGCAAGATCCATTATCACAGTGCACCCTGATGCCGCGGTTCTTGTACAACAAGGACGCATCCTGACACAACGCGCGAATGGCTCACCACTGGCGCTTAACCTGTCAGACTTAACAGAATATAGAATTAGTGAGTAGTGTAGTGACGAGTTACTAGTGTGTAGTTACTAGTGACGAGTATAGTGATAAGTGAAAGTGATAGTTATCACTAAACACTAGTCACTACACACTAATTATCGTAAAGGTGTTCGAAGCCGTGGAGTAATTCCACGGCTTTTTCTTTGCAGGTTCCGCAGACAGTTCCTATCTTGGTAGCTTGCTGAAGTTTTTCCCAGCTTCGCGCTCCGTTTTGGAAGGCAGTTTCTATATCCTTATCAGTTATACCCAGGCAATGACATATTGTTATTGTTTCTTCTATAAAAAGACCAGAACGGCCTGTTTTATCAAGGTAGTTATTAATAGCGGCACGAAGAGCTTTATCACCCAAAACTGAACAGTGTATTTTAAAACTTGGAAGCCCTCCAAGTTTGGCGACAAGATCCTCCGGGCGAATTTTGTAAGCGTCTTCGAGTTTTAAACCCTTGATAGTCTCTGATAACATGCTGGTGGACGCGATAGCGCTGGCGCAGCCATAAGTTTTCCAGCGAACATCAATAATTACATCATCTTTAATTTTTAAAAGCATTAACATTTGATCGCCGCATTTTATGTTCCCTGTTTGCCCTTTAGCGTCGAAATCGAAGCTCGCTTCTTCTTCCAAAAGCACATTCCTGGGATTTGTAAAATGATCCTTTACAGTATCTGAATAAAGCCAATCTGACATATAACCTCACTTAAGCGCTTCTGTATAGAAGCGCATTATAATCGAACATAAAACAGAGTTTTATTACAACCTCTATATTGTTGACATTGCTCTTAAGCGCGCGATAATCGGCGGCAGCATCTCAATTATATAATTTATATCGCTTTCTGTAATACCCCACCCCAGGCTGAATCGGATTGAGCCATGCGCCATTTCCGGTCCAAGCCCTGTTGCCATAAGTACATGCGATGGTTCAAGGCTTCCAGAGGCGCAGGCTGAACCGGTAGACGCTTCAATTCCCAGCATATCCATGGAAAGAAGTATCGCCTCACCTTCTGCGCCCGGAAACGATACATTAAGAGTATTTGGCAAAATGTCTGTCGGATGACCATTAAATTTAATATTTGGTATGGATTTTTCAAGACCAATACGTAATTTATCACGTAAAACAGAAATTTTCATATTGTATTTTTCAATCTCTTCAGCGGCAAGCCGCGCGGCTACACCAAAACCAAAAATACCAGCGTTATTATACGTCCCTGCCCGTAAGCCGTCTTCCTGATGTCCGCCTTGAATCAATGTAAACAAGGGCGCACCTTTTTTTACATATAATGCGCCCACTCCCTTTGGACCGTATATCTTGTGTGCGGAAACTGTAAGGTAGTCTACTCCCAGTTCCTCAACATTTACAGGTATTTTGCCAACAGCCTGCACGGCGTCGATGTGCATAAAAGCGTCGGCTTTTTTTACAAGAGCGGTTATTTCTTTTATATCCTGTATTGTGCCAATTTCGTTGTTAGCCGCCATAACCGATACAAAGAGTGTTTTTTCGTTTAATGCCTTTTTTAGATCATCAATTTTAAGTTTTCCGTATTCATCAACAGGAAGAATAGTTATTTTTAAACCTGAGTTTTTCAGATATAACGCGGAATTTAAAACGCATGGATGTTCAATAGAGGAAATTAAAAATTCATTACGGCCCGGAAATTTATGAAGAGCCGGACATTCAACAAAACGTTTCATCGTATGAAAAACCGTATTATTAGCTTCAGAACCTCCGGATGTAAACACGATTGAGCCATTGTCTTTTTTCGCGCTTATTAGACCGTATATCGCGTTTCTTGCCTGCTCTATTCTGGCTTTTGCTATTCTCCCGGATGTGTGCATACTGGAAGCGTTTCCATAAAAATCCATATCCTCTATCAGGGCAGCTTTTACTTCCGGCCTAAGGGGAGTTGTGGCGTTATAATCTATATATACTTTTCTGGTTTTTTCATTCATATATATTATTTAATAATAATAAACAAATAAAATAATTTCAATTATTAATCAACCGCGTACAGATACATTTTAATCAACATTCTAAATTTTATAGTATTAATTATTAATTTCTCTCTCTTAATTCCTTTTTAACATCATCAAGACGTTTCTTTAACATGTCAATTGTTCTTTCCAGCCTTGCTTTTTCTTTTTCCAGTAAAACAACAGGATCCTCTTCTTTATCCTTGTTACGCACCTGTATCTTCACAGTATCGGGGCTTTTCCCTTTTATAAGAGCGGTTTCCGCGGCTTTACGTTCTTCGCCGTTACGTATCCCGGCGACAAAACGCATATTATCGGCGCCGATTTCCGGAGCGATATCGTACTCGAACATTCTCATTGCCATGTTCGCCGCAGTTCTTGGAATTCTGAGCATCCTGTCAACATAATCTTCGAAACGAACACCAATTCCTGTGCATAGATCATGAGCTTTTAATAAGTGTTTTCCCATTTCTTTTACAAGCTCGCCATTGTTTTTTAAATATTTACCCCGGATAACTTCTGTTAATTTTAACAGTTCAGGCGAAACAGAAAAAACATCATTGTATATTTTTTTATTTTCTGCTTTTTCCAGCAAAGAATGAAAAATTGCCCAAAATTCAGAATTATGCGCTCTTGGCGAAAGGGTACCGCCTCGTGAACAAGCGTGCAAATGATGAGCGTATTCATGTATCGCGGTATATAACAGCAGATTTTGCCCTGTATCATCCGGTTTAAAATTTTTATTATGAATTATTATTTCTCTGGAAACCGGTTTATAAAGACCATTTACCTTTTTACTTTTTTTTCCGGAAAAAATAACAGAGAACTCAAGAGGCGCATCCTCAATAAGCAGCAGTTTTTCTTTTACTTTATCCAGATTCATATACTAATCTCCTTAATTTTTTCCATAGCAAGAGCGGCGGCAGCAACACAAGCGGTTTCTGTACGCAAAGCGCGGCTGCCTATAGACAATCGCGAAAATCCGGCTTTTCCGAATAATTCTCTTTCGCGGTCAGACCAGCCTCTTTCAGGGCCTATGGCGATTATTACAGGTCTGCTTGTTATAGAAAGATGGAAAAATGAACCTCCTGCGTCTACATTATCCATTGCGAGAAGAAGAGGAATACGCCTATTTTCTGTTTTTTCCCAGGGGCGTTCATTTAACCATATATCAAGACTGTCATATATTTTATATTCAGGTATGGATGTATCACGCGCTTGAACCGCTCCTTCAACAAGCGCCGCATGAGCTCCTCCGTCTACAAGTAATTTGGTATCTCTATAACTTTTTTCTCCGAGATCAGTTCCTATAAGATCAATAACTGATACGCCTATATTGGAAAGGTCTCTGAATATCCTGCGAAGCTGTATTGGACGTACAAAAGAAACAGCCATCCTTAACCGTAGTCTTGGCTCAGGCGGAGTGGACGCGTGTATAGTGAACATTATTGAGCCGTCAAAATTAATTTTTTCTATCCTGCCTGTCCCGCGTTTTCCGCCTAAAATTCCGGCTTCAAAGGTATCACCCGCGTTTTTGCGTAAAACTTTTAACAGATGAATTGTCCGTTCATCCCGCCTTGGCAGGTTATGTCCCAGTTCATGTTCTTCAAATAAAATAATATTCACAATGGCTATTATATCAAATTTTCCCTATTTTTGTCATGTTTAGTTTTTATAATTAACCTTAAATATAAAATATTAAAGCTCATAAATTAAATCATTTTCATCATAGAGAACACCGATATTGCCGGAAATTAGTTCTATCTTTTCCCGTACAATATCCGTAATCAGAGCGCGAATATGAAATTCTGATGTTTTAGAAACAAGTATTCTCGCGCGGACAGCTGGACTGCCGCTGGCAGAAAACCCTGTTTCCGGAGTCCAGGAAAAAGAACACTCACCCGCGTCGATGCCAAAATGCCAGGTGTTTTTTTCTTTTTTTAACTGTTGTCTTACAAAAGCGCAGGCTCTTTCTACAGGATGGTATGTTTTAGCAAGCGGTAAACCTTCTTCTGTCCATTTATAAGCGGTTAATACAGGATTAGGTTCAAGAGGTGAGCCAAAACACACGAGAATTGTATCGCCTTCGTAACCGGCGATAACAGCGCCGGCATTAAAGACCGCCTTTTTTACAGCTGCGAAAAATGTTTTTTTAGCTCTTGCAGCATCATGCGGCTTTTCATTTTCTTCTTTGTTAAATAATTCATTATCCCTGACAGCGACAATTGCCGAAAACACTACATTAATATCAGAAAGTTTTGGTTTTCCAATATTAATTATTTTTCTTATTACATCTTTGGAAACCGCAGTTTTATATGCCGAACGGAAACTACGCGCCTGATAATTTAAAAACAGGCTTTTACAGCAAAAAACAATAAGTGTTCCAAATAAAGACGCGCTTAAAACAACAACCGGATCGATCCAGTAAGAATAATATATAGAAATACAACTGTATATAAACGCGGAAAGGAAACATAATAACAAGCCAACTATCAGCATAATTGCCGGTCTCATTAAAAAGATAATCAATAGAATAATAAAAGAAATTAAAATTGACCAGAAAAGCACAGCTCTGTCATAAGCCGGTTTTACATAACTGCCTGTCAGCATTACATTCGCGAGAAGAGCGGAATATTCCGCGCTGCTTCTGGTACCCATTACACAAAGAGACTGGGAAAGTTCATTTTTAAGTACAGTATGACAGTTTAACATTTTTTTATATGACTCACGCGCCAAAGCGAATATACTGCTCAGTTCATTTTTGGCAGAAATTAATACGGCAAGTTCTTTTTCATTTGACGAATCAATATCAGATATTTGATCTTCGTAACTGTTAATTAAAATTATTTCCGCAGGGCCATTTAAAAAATCTTCCAGACTGCTAAAGTAATTATTTCTCGCTGTAATCCAGTTTTGCCTGTTCTCATTGTTGGGTGAATGCAATAGCGCCTGCAGAAGCGTCAGCGCGTAATTGTCAAGAACAAGCGGTATTCTATCCTGCGGTACATATGCGAATACCTTAAACTCATTTGCCATTTCCAAAGCCTGCCGGATTTCTTTTTCCGCTTCTTCATACTCACGGAATAATTCTATATCAATATATCTAAAAGCCAAATTTCCGCATGTTAAAATATTTCCATTCTTGTCCAGGTGTATATCCAAATCTTTTCCGTCAAACCCGCGCAGCCATAAAATTTGTCCCTGATCTGAAGCTTCAAGCCGTGAAGTATCGTAACGGTTCTTTAACTGCAGGTATACAGGATGCTCGACAGAACTTTCAATATCTATTGGTTTAACTCGTCTTAGTTTTCCATCTGTGTCCATTAGCGGTCTTGTATAACTTTCCAAAAAATTACCAAATACAGAAATCGAACGAATTAAATCGTCATCCCTGTCAATTAACGACGAAATTAAACGATCCCTTCCAAACTCCGCCAGCTCAACAACCTGTTCCACTAAATCCGGAGCCTGTACCGGCGTAACCGAACCCATTCTGATACCTTCAAATAAATTACGGATATTCGCTCCAACCAGAAGATATTCATCATAAAAACGCCGTCGAATCTCGGCTTCTGTTACTGTAATAGGTATCGCTGAAGGAGAAAGTCTGCTTGTCAGAATCAAACTTGACGCTTCCATTTCTGTTAATGTAATAAGAACAGTAAAAAAATCTCTGCTTCCTACATATTCATCAGTTTCGATTATCAGGATTTCATTTGAGATATTTGGTTTTTTAAACTTCGCTAGAAAATCATAAATTTTACCTAATTTTGGTCCGGAAACTATAAAAGTAACAAGAAAAGCCATCCCAGCGGCGCATAGGATTCCGCCAAAAAGGATGAACAATAAATATTTAAAAGAAATATGAGCGGACATTATATAAATTTTAATTTAATGTGCTAAAATAAACAAGACTTTACAAGGAGGAGATTAATGACAAAAGCGTTTATGAATGAAGATTTTCTGCTGGAAACCGAAACAGCGGTTTTATTATACAAAGCGGCGAAGGATGAACCTGTTTATGATTATCATTGTCATTTAATTCCATCACAAATAGCGGAAAACAGGCAAATGCCGGATCTGACAGATGCGTGGCTTTCCGGGGATCATTATAAATGGCGCATGATGCGTACGATGGGTATCGATGAAAAATACATCACTGGGGACGCTCCAAGTTATGAAAATTACCTAACCTGGGCCCGAACTGTAGAAAACCTGATTGGTAATCCGCTTTATCACTGGACACATCTTGAGCTGCAGCGATATTTTGATATATACGAACCTTTAACTGAGAAAAGCGCTCCTATTATTTGGGAAAAGGCAAACGCTATCCTTAAAACACCGCAATTATCTGTTAAGGGAATTTTTGAAAAATTAAATATATACGCAGTAGGCACAACAGACGACCCTGTAGACTCACTTGAGCACCACCGCGCGATTCATGAAGGAACAGCCGCGATTGGCAGAATTACAACAAAAGTTATTCCTTCTTTCAGACCCGATAAGGCGTTAAACATAAATACTCCCGGTTTCACGGATTATATCGCCGCTCTTTCAAAGGTTAGCGGGATTACAATAAAATCATCTGATGATGTTCTGGCGGCTTTGGAAAACCGCCTGGATTTTTTTATAAATCTTGGCTGCCGCGCTTCGGATCATGCTTTGGAAAACACTCCATTTGCCATTGGTACTGATAGTCAAATTGATAAAATATATAAAAACGCTATAAACGGAGAAACAATATCGGATGAAGATACGTTAATATATAAGACAAAAATCTTGACAGAACTAGCGAAGTTATACGCTAAACGCAATATGGTAATGCAGCTTCATTTATCATCTATCCGAAATATAAACCCAAAAATCTTTTCCCGCCTTGGACCTGATACCGGTATTGACGCTGTTCACGATTTGGAACAGAGTAAAAATCTATCGGCTTTTCTTGGCAAAATAGAAGGAGAAGCTTCTTTGCCAAAAACAATTCTTTATTCACTTAACCCAAAAGATTATTATCCGCTCGCCACAATTATGGGAGCTTTTCAGGGTTCAGGGCACGCCGGAAAAATACAACTTGGTTCTGCATGGTGGTTCTGTGATCACAGGGATGGCATGGAAGAACAAATGCGCGTCCTTGCCAGCCTGGGAATGCTGCCTGCCTTTGTTGGAATGTTAACCGACTCCAGAAGTTTTTTATCCTATCCGCGCCACGAATATTTCCGCCGCATTATGTGCAATCTCATTGGCGGCTGGGTAGAAAACGGCGAGTATCCGAATGACATACCTAAACTGGAAAAGATTGTACGGGATATTTCCTTTGGCAACGTGAAGAAATATTTTGAATAATAACTAAATATCTCGCAGAGACGCGGTGGCGCGGAGAACGCAGAGTTTCTGTTCGAAATCTTTTCTTAAAACTAAGAAATCTCTGAATCTATCTGAGATTTCTAAATTCAAAGATAGATTATCGGACGTTAACTCCGCGATCTTTGCGCCTCCGCGTCTCCGCGAGATAAATAATAATAATTTATTACCTTTGGATTCTTGCGGAGCCGCCTTTGGCGAAGGCTTCTACTTGATCAAGACTGAACATGGAAGTGTCTCCGGGTGTTGTTGTAACAAGAGCGCCGTGTGCCCAGCCGAGCTGCAGGGCTTCCTGCGGAGCTTTGCCGGACATAAGACCATAAAAAAGACCGGAAGCGAAACCATCACCGCCGCCAACACGATCATATACATCAAGTTCAGCGGTAGGAGCCTGGTATGTTTTACCATCGAGCCAAAGAACAGCGCTCCATGAATGACGGTTTGTAGAATGAACTTCGCGTAATGTAGTCGCTACCGCTTTAACATTCGGAAAATCCTTTGTAACGCTTTCTATCATGCCGAAAAACGCGGAAGGATCCAGTTGGCCTTTTGTTTCTACATCCTGCCCTTTAAGGCCTAAACCTTTTTGGAGATCTTCCTCATTACCGACAACAACATCAACATTACTTACGATTTTGCGTAATGTCTTTGCCGCTTCATCACTTGCCTGCGAGGCGTTTAAACCACGTTCTGCCGCTATTAATGTCCATAATTTGGCGCGGTAGTTAAGGTCGAAGGAAACAACTGCGCCGGCTTTTTTGGCAGCCAACATGGCTTCTATTACAAGTTCACTGGTTGTAGGAGAAAGAGCGCTAAAAATTCCGCCAGAATGAAACCAGCGAATGCCTTTTTTAAAAATAGCGTCCCAATCGAAACTTCCCGGTTTTAACTGCTGAGCGGCTTCGTTAGATCGGTTATAAAAAACAACAGGCGCGCGAACACCCTGCCCGCGGTCGCTCCATACAATCGCCATATTCGGGCCGCGTACACCATCATGCTCAAAACGTTTAAAGTATGGAGTAACACCGGCTTTTTGTACAGCGTACTCAATTCTGCGGCCAATCGGATAATTAACCATAGCACTTGCGATGGCGGTTCTCATGCCGAAACAAGTAGACAGGTTTGTAGAAACATTGTACTCTCCGCCGGAAACATGAAGGAGATATTCATTCGCCTCAGCAAAAGGAATAATTCCGGGATCAAGCCTAGTTACTAACGCGCCAAGCGCCAATAAATCGTGCGCCTTACCTTCGGCGGCAGGAATTGAAAGTGATGACATATATTACCTCATTTAATTAATTTTAAAGCAGTATATCATATTCTTATTTATTAATATAGAAATAAAGAGTTGAAAATTTTAATTAAAGAGTACTTATTAGTGTCTGTCCATAAAGCCGGTTACTTATGAACGGCTAATTCACCCGTAACAAAGAACCGCGCTTCTTCTTCTCCATCCGGAATAATCAATAATTCACCGTTATTTCCAATACCTGTAAGCCGTCCTTTAATTTTTTTTCCCGAATCAGCGGCGCCATTAATGAAAACAACCGGTGAATTCAATTTATATAACCTTTCTTCAAGACGGCTTATCCAATTATTAAGTCCTTCATCAACCTGTTTAAATAATTCATCATAGAGCCGTATAAGCGTTCTCTCCAGTAAAAAACTTTTCTCCTTTAAACCACTACGCTCTTTACCAGCCTCAAGCATTATACTTGTCGCTTTTTCCCGCAAATGCGCTGGAAAATCTTTTTGCCCAATGTTAATCCCGATACCAATATGAACAATTCCACCTTCCGCTTCACAAAGAATCCCGGATACCTTTTTAGAATTAATCAATAAATCATTAGGCCATTTTACTTTTATCTGACCTATAAGAGAAGGAGCGTAATCTTCGATAGCGTACGAAACAGCAAGACCCGTACGTAAAGTAATCGCAGCCGGGATATCTTCTATACATGAATAACGCAATAAGACAGTAAACGCCAGATTCACCCCTTTTTCCATCTCCCAAACCCTGTCCCGAATCCGCCCCCTCCCCGCTTCCTGAAAATCCGCCACTATAACCGTACCACTCGGTTCACCCTCTGCCGCCAATCCCCTGGAAACATCCATAGTACTAGATACAATATCCTCATAATAAACCCTTCCCCCCAACGGATTACATATATCTAAACTTTTCATAAACAATCCTCTCCATCATTCCTCATTAAACATTAGTCATTCCACATTAAACACTACACATTACACATTAAACACTAGCCACTCCACACTATTAAATGTTATTATACTCACATGAACATGGTATGTCTTGACCTTGAAGGTGTTCTTGTCCCGGAAATCTGGATTGAGTTCTCGAAAGCTGTAGGTATCCCGGAGCTTCGACGTACAACAAGGGATGAACCTGATTATGACAAGCTGATGAATTTCCGGCTTGATATATTAAGAAAGAATAATCTTAAACTTCCTGATATTCAAAAGGTTATTTCCGGTATGGAACCTTTACAAGGCGCGTTTGAATTCGCAGCATCATTACGCGAGAGAACTCAACTTGTAATCCTTTCTGATACCTTTGAACAATTCGCGAAACCGTTAATGGAAAAACTTTCATGGCCTTCTTTGTTTTGCAATTCATTAACAGTCGATAACGATGGAACCGTTACAGGTTATACCTTACGCCAGCAAAACGGTAAAAAGGAAGCCGTTAAGGCATTCAAGTCCATAAATATGCGCGTCTTTGCCGCCGGTGATTCCTTTAACGACCTTGACATGATCCGCGAGGCGAATTCTGGCTGCCTCTTCCGCGCTCCCGAACAAATCCGAAAAGACTGTGCAGACCTAAAATGCTTCGATACCTTTGATGATTTACTCAATTCAATAGAAGAATTTTTAACCACAGAGTCACACAGAGTTATTTCTGTAGTTTGATAATATACAAAAACCAATCAATATATCGAATAATAGATATATGGAAGGTTTAAGATCTTTTAGTACTTTCGCGAGACACTCTGTGAAACTCTGTGGTTAATAATCTTCTTTGTAACTCTGTAGTAAAAAATAATCATCTGTCTATTATACGGCGTAAGGTGTGGTCTTTTTGGCGCCAGTCTTTGGCGGTTTTTACCCGAAGGTCAAGTTCGATCTTCCAGTCAAAAATGTTTTTAAGGTTTTTTAAAGCGGCAAGCCTTATAACTTTAATCATTTCTCCGCCTTTGCCTACCACCATGCCTTTTTGAGATTCGCGTTCAACAACAATAAATGCCCTTACCCATAATTTTTCTTCTTTAAATTCCATGTCGGCAATATCTACATACAATGAATGAGGCAATTCCTGCCGCAGCCTGTTAATTGCCTGTTCACGAATAACCTCGGCGATACGAAATTCCGTATCCTGATCTGTGTAGTATTCTTCGTTATAAAGTGGCTGTCCTTCAGGCGCGATATTAAACAAAGCGGACAGAAGTTCGTCTATCCCCTGACCTGTGTCAGCTGATATGGCAAATATACGGTTGTTTAGTCTTTCATTTGGAGATATTGATGAATCAGATAAAACATCAGATGAAGATTGTATTAAAGGTAATTTTTGGGATAAAAACTCAACAGCGCGGTTAAAATCCGCTCCGTTTATGTCCATCTTATTAACAGCTGCGATTGTTTTAGCAGCTAACGGAGCAAGTAAAGCAGCGATATCTTCTTCTTCCAGTCCCGGAGCGCGGCTTGCGTCCAATATATAAAGAATCAAATCGCTTTCTATTAATAAACGATTGGAAACTTCCATTAGTTTTTTATTCATTTTTTTTTCGCTGGAATGCCGTCCCGGAGTATCTACAAAAATAAGCTGTCCCTGTTCGCGGTTAACAATTCCCCTTATAGCGTTACGTGTTGTCTGCGGTACATTACTTACTATAGCGACCTTTTCTCCGCATATTTTGTTTAAAAAAGTAGATTTACCTACAGAGGGACGCCCAATAATCGTAACAAACGCGCACTTCCCCACAGTTAACACTCCACACTATAAATTATATAAACACAATTAATTACGAATAACCATTACTTTTCTGATTTCATCAATATCGGGCCCAACAACGCGTATA